>Ga0307515_10001023_pt1 | contig 63806 bp, 60 predicted proteins | sample 17_EM_MG_FD_194513 | JGI IMG/M metagenome (GOLD analysis project Ga0307515, IMG submission 194513) | Populus trichocarpa ectomycorrhiza microbial communities from riparian zone in the Pacific Northwest, United States - 17_EM | ecosystem: Host-associated > Plants > Roots > Unclassified | place... | reverse complement strand
GCACGTAGTCGGGGTCGTCCTCGGCGTACGACCCGCCGTCGTGCCTGCGCGGGAACAGCCCGACCACCGTCCGGCACGGCGGTCGGGACTCCGGCCAGGGTGTCTGACCGTCGGTGAGGACGACGACGGCGTCGGGCCGGCCGCGCAGGGCCTTGGCGAAGCCGGTGCGCAGGTCTGTGCCGCCGCCGCCCAGCAGCTCGATGCCCTCGGCGCGGCACAGCGGTTGCGCGACCCGGGCCGCCGCGTCGCAGGACACCACGGAGACCAGATCGCGGCGCCCGCCCACGGCCCGTGAGATCGCGGCGACTTCGAGGAGCGCACTGCCCAACTCGGCGTCGCTGACCGACCTGGAGGTGTCGATGACCACACACACCCGGGGCGGTCGGCGGCGCAGGCTCGGCAGCACGATGCCGGGCAGCGACACCGAGCGGCGCGAGGGCCTGCCGTAGGTGTAGTCCTCGCCCACACCCGGAGCGGAGACCGCCGAGCGGACCGCCGCGCCCAGCAACTCCCGCCACGGCTGCGGCGGATGGAACGCGTCCTCCGCCCACCGCCGCCACCCGCTGGGGGTGCTGCCCGGGCGGCCCTTGATGGCCTGCGCCACCCGGAAGCGGACGGCGTCGCGCTGCTGCTCGCTGAGCCCGTGCGCGCCGTCCGGCCCCAACTCCCAACCCCGGTCGAGGCCGTCGGCACCGCTGCCGCAGTCCAGCCACGCCAACTCCTGGGTGCGCGGGCCGAGTTGGAACCAGCGCAGGTAGTCCTCCATGAGGTTCCCGGCGGGCAGCTCCAACGTGCCCGGCTGGACCGCGCCTTCGGGGGTGATCAGGCCGTCGCCGTACGCGTCGTCGTTGATCTCCATGTCGGCGGCGATGTTCATCCGCAACCGCTCCCCCGGGCCGGTCAGTTCGCGCTCGCGGGCCACGCGGTCGCTGCGGCCGTGGTGGTCGCGGAGGAGATGGGACACCTCGTGGACCCAGACGCCGGCCAGGTCCTCGACCGACATCCGGTCCACGAAACCCGGCGAGACATAGCAGCGCCAGTGCCGGTCGACGGCCATCGTCGGGACCTGCCGCGACTCGACCGTGTGGAGGGCGAACAGGGCCGTGGCGAGGTAGGGGCGGGCGCGGGCGGCGTAGAGCCGGGCGGCGAAGAGCTTGTCGAGGTCGAGAGCGCCCACCCCATTGGCTACGGACGTGTTCATCGGCGGGCCTTCGCCGCCTCGGCGGCGCGGTCCGCCCGCTGCGACAGGGTGACGACTCCGGCGAGTTGCTCGATGGCCGGGGGTACGTCCCAGTCCTCGCGGCGCAGTGAGGCGAGGGTGGTCGCGGGGACGACGACGAGGTCCGGGGCGCCGGTCTCCAACGCCCGGACCAGCAGCGCCCAGGCCGCGTCCCAGCGGGCCCGGTCGGGACGGTTGCGGACCGCGGCCACCACGCCGTCGAGCACGGCCTGGCGCAGGTCCCCGCGCGCGGGCAGCTCACCGGCCGTCGGGTCGGCGAGGAAGATCTCCGGGTCGGGAAGGTCCATCCGGTCCACATTGGCGAGCAGTTCCAGGCCGGGGCCGTCCCCCACCGTGCCCCTGACCAGCAGGGACAGCACCTCCCGGGAGGAACCGGCCGCCGTCGCGAACGCGATCAGGCTCATCGCCATCTCCCAACTCCGGGGCGAGGGCCAGGCACCGCCGCGCCGCGTCTCGCTGCTGGGCAGTTGGTGGACGAGCTTGGGCCGCCCGGTGAGCAACCCGCACACCGCGCGGCGCGCGAAGTCCACGGCCTCGGGCAGCTTCTCCGGGTCGAGCCGCGGCAGGGTCGCCCGGGGCCAGGTGCCACCGAGGCCGCGTACGACGACCTCGTGGTCGTGCGTCCACTGGAGGTGCACGAAGCGGTTCGCGAGCGGCGGGCTCAGCTCCCAGCCGTCGGCCGCCGAGGACCGCGGGTTGGCGGCGGCCACGATCCGCACCCCGGGCGGCAGCCGCAGCGCGCCGATCCGCCGCTCCAGCACCAGCCGCAGCAACGCGGCCTGCACGGCGGGCGGCGCGGTGGACAACTCGTCCAGGAACAACAGCCCCCGCCCCGCCCGCACGAGCCGCACGGCCCAGTCCGGCGGCGCCATCGGCACGCCCTGCTCGGCGGGATCGTCGCCCACGACGGGCAGCCCGGAGAAGTCGGACGGCTCATGCACGCTGGCGATCACCGTGGTCAGCGGCAGGTCCAGAGCGGCGGCGAGCTGGGTGAGGGCGGCCGTCTTACCGATACCCGGCTCACCCCAGAGCAGGACGGGAAGGTCGGCGGCGACGGCCAGAGTCAGGGCCTCCAGTTGGGTGTCGGGGCGGGGTTCGGTGGTGGTGTCGCGCAGGAGGGTCAACAGGTCCTCGGCGACGTCGAGTTGGGCGGGTGAGGGGATGGGTTCGGCGGGGTTGAGGGCGGCGTACAGGGTGCGTGTGGGCATATGTGGTCACCTTTGGGGTCGAGTTGGGGTGAGGTGAGGCGTGCGTGGGTGAGGGCGGGGGCCGAAGGCCCTTGCGGTCAGCGGCTGGTGGTGCGGCGGGGCCGAAGTCCCGTGCGGTCAGCGGCCGGTGGTGCGGCGGGGCCGAAGTCCCGTGCGGTCAGCGGCCGGTGGTGCGACGGGGGCGGGGCTTCCGAGGGTGCGGACGTCCCGAGAAGAAGTGGCCGGACCGTGGGCCGGGTTCGGCCAGGCCCGCCCTGAACAGCCCGTACCTGAGCCGCCGTTCGGCCGCCGCCTGGAGTTCGTCCCGCAACGCGCCACCGCGCAGCACCGCGTCCGGACCGAGCAGTCCTTCTACGACGGCCAGCGCGCCGGCGGTGTCGCCGTGGATGAGGCGTTCGCGCACGCCGGTGAGGCAGTCCGGGCGGCGGTGGGCCTCGTCGATGGCCTGGAGGCAGGGCAGCGGGGTGCCGGTCAGCGCGACCAGCAGTTCCTCGCGACGGATCTCGGCCGGATCGTGGTCCAGGGGTGCGAGTACGCCGTCCACCAGGCCGATCCGGTGCTGGGCGCCCCGGCATTCGATCAGGTGCGGTTGGCCTCCCTGTTCCGGCACCGGCGTGGAACCGTCCGACCGGGGGCGATCCGGTACGAGGGCGGCGGCGACCAGTGGATGCAGGTGGTCGGCGTCGATCGCGCCGGTGCGGAGCAGTTCCAGGTCGGGCAGGGTCCAGGTCGCCGCGTCGGGGAGGACCGGCAGGGCGGTGGCGGTGCCGTCCGTCGGTGCCGGTGCGATCCGCAGGGTGCCCGGGACCGGATCCAGGGTCAGGAGGAACCGGTGCCGGGACCCGAACCGCACGACGACCGGACCGGCGCCGCGCCCCTCGGCGCGGAGCACGATCGCCGCCTCCGCGGCCCACCGGTCGACGGCGCAGTTCCGCACGTCGGGCACCCTGTGCAGGTCCGCGATCGGCGGAGGTTCGACACCGGGTGGCCGATCGGAACCGGACCGGTCCCGCAGCTCACTGCTCCTCCCCGCGTCCCACAGATGTCGGTGCAGGTCGAGGCGGAACCAACGGCTGGGCCGGGGATGCGGATGCCGACGGGCGTCGGCGGCACGGCGGGTGCCGTCCCACAGCGCGAGGCTGATCCGCTGGCCGCCGTCCGCCCAGGCAGGTGGAGTCCGGACCACCAGATGCGGCGGGCCCGTGGCATCGTCGTCGCCATCGTCACCGTAGCGGGCCAGGGTGAGGGTCAGTCCCGGGCGCAGCAACCCGTCCGGCGCGATCCTCGGCAGATGCCATCGGAGCAGGTCAGGGGCGAGTCGGCGGAGATCGGCGCGGACCTTGGCGGCCAGTTCCCGGCCGTGGGTACGCGCTACGGACCGTAGATCGAGATCGAGGTCCACGCCCGCGGCGGCGCAGGCGCCCGCCCAGTCCCCGGCACGCCGACGGGCCGTAGCGGTCTCGATCATGGAGGGCGGCACGGCGAACTCGCGCACGCGCAGCCAGAAGGAAAGTCGGGAATCCCCGTTCGCGGTGTGAGGGAGCATCAGCGCTCACCTTGCGCGGACGGGACCCCCGATCTCTGTACGGAGTGAACCATCGTCGTCGTCATCGCGGGGAGCATAACCTTCCCGACCGCGATCTGTCAGGGGGATTTCAGGGGCGTGCGTTCGTGCGCATCGGCATACAGTGGATGCGGGTTCAGGGCGTCTCTGGGGGTTGTGGACGTGGCGGACGACGGACCGGTCGAGCACGGCTACCCGCACCTCGATACGGTGCGGGACGCCATCACCGCGCTCTACAAGCGGTTGTCCTACGACACCGTCCAGACGTTCGCGACCAGCGTGGCCCCCGTCGACGTGGCGTTCGGCGACACGGACGACCTGCATCTCGGCGCGCAGCGGGTGGCCCGCGAGATGGTCCGGCACTACCGGCTCCCGGACGCGCGGCCGATCATCAGCTTCCGTGAGATGACACATGCGGCGAACGTCGAACTCACCGCCGGGCCCGAGTACTTCATCGAGTTGAACGACCGGTTCCGCACGCATCGGCGGGACATCGGCGCGGCTCTCGCGCACGAGGTGATGCACGTCTATCTGCACCGCCTGGACCTGTCCTTCCCCGGCACCCGCGAGAACGAGATCCTCACGGACACGGCGGCGACGTATCTGGGGGCGGGGTGGCTGTTGCTGGACGCGTACCGGGAGGACGCGGCGTCCTCGCAGAAACTCGGCTATCTCACCCCGGAGGAGTTCGGATACGTCCTCGCCAAGCGGGCCCTGGTCTTCGGCGAGGATCCCTCCGTGTGGTTCACCAGCCCGCAGGCCTACACGGCGTACGTCAAGGGCATGGCCCAGGCCCGGCGTGACGAGCAGCAGCCGCCGTTGACTGCGGCGGGGTGGGCTGGGCGTCGCCGGTACGCCCATGACCGGCGGCACGCACCCGGACCGGGTTCTCCGTCAGGCGTGCCGTACGCCTTCAGCGGGGACCAGGGTGGCAGCCTTCGGGTGTCCTTCCCGTGCCCTACGTGTCATCAGCGCATCCGGGTGCCGGTGCGGGGGCGAGTACGGGCGAGGTGTTCGCTGTGCCGGACGGTACTGGAATGCGACACATAGCTTGAAGTGCCGGGTATGTACCGGGTGTTGACGCGGCCGAGCGGCGTCGCAGTGAGCGTCCTTGGGGGCTCCGCCCCCAGCCCCCCGGGCCTATGCCCACCGCCCGTGCGGGTCGGCTGAGAAGTGGGCGAACAAACACCCTCTCCGCCTACACCCCGTAAACCGCCCCCGGAATCCCCGCCTCCGCAAGGAGTTTCACCACCGTCTCCCCCACTTCCCCCACCCCCCACCGCGCCCCCTTCTCCACACTGGGCCCCGCCCGCCACCCCTCCATCACGGTGATCCGCCCGCCCTCAGCCTCGAAAACCCGCCCGGTGACCCCGGCCCCCTCCCCTGACCCCAGCCACACCACCAACGGCGAGACATTCTCCGGCGCCATCACATCGAACCCGGAGTCGGGCGCGGCCATGGTCTCCGCGAAGGTGTGTTCCGTCATGCGGGTTCGCGCCGCGGGGGCGATCGCGTTGACCTGGACGCCGTAGCGGGCGAGTTCGGCCGCCGCGACCAGGGTCAGGCCGATGATGCCGGCCTTGGCGGCGCTGTAGTTGCCCTGCCCGACAGAGCCCAACAGCCCTGCCCCGCTACTGGTGTTGATGATCCGGGCGACCGGAGTACGGCCGGCTTTCGTCTCCGCCCGCCAGTGCGCCGCCGCGTGTTTCAGCGGCAGGAAGTGTCCCTTCAGATGGACCCGCATCACCGCGTCCCAGTCGTCCTCGTCGAGGTTGACGAGCATCCGGTCGCGCAGGTAACCCGCGTTGTTCACAAGGGTGTCGAGCCGGCCGTAGGTCTCCAGGGCGGTCGACACGAGGGACGCGGCACCGGCGGCCGTGGCGATGTCCCCGCCGTGGGTCACCGCCTCGCCGCCCGCCGCGCGGATCTCGGCGACGACCTGCGCGGCCGGGCTGTCGGGGTCCGGGGTGCCGTCGAGGCCAACGCCGAGGTCGTTGACGACGACCCGGGCGCCCTCGGCGGCGAAGGCGAGGGCGTGGGCGCGGCCGAGACCCCGGCCCGCGCCGGTGACGACGACGACCCGCCCGTCGCAGATTCCGCTCATCTCGTTCAACTCGCACTCACCTCTCCGGTCAACTCACTTCTCCTTGTTGGCAGTTGCCGCGTCCAGGAACGCCGGTCGCTCCCCGCCCCCGTGCACCAGAAGGCTCGCCCCGCTGATGTAGGCGGCGGCGGGGGAGGCCAGAAAGACCGCTGCCGCGCCGATGTCGGAGGGGTCGGCGAGCCGGCCGAGCGGGACGGTTCGGGAGACGGCGTCGATGGCGTCCTCACCGCCGTAGTGGAGGTGGGCCAGTTCCGTGCGGACCATGCCGACGACGAGCGTGTTGACGCGGATGTCCGGCGCCCACTCCACCGCCATCGAACGGGCCAGGTTCTCCAACCCGGCCTTGGCCGCCCCGTACGCCGCCGAACCGGGCGAGGGCCGGCTGCCGCTGACACTGCCGATCATCACGACCGAGCCCTTGGCCCGCTTGAGGTGTTCGTACGCGGCGAGGGAGGCGGTGAGCGGGGCGAGGAGGTTCAACTCGATGATCCGCGCGTGCCGTTCGGCCTCCGCGTCGACGAGTGGGCGGTACGGCGCGCCGCCCGCGTTGTTGACGAGTACGTCGAGTCGGGGCAGCTCGGCGAAGAACTCCCGTACGACGTCCGGGTCGCGCAGGTCGAGGGGCCTGAACTCGGTTCCCTTGACCGGGTCTTCGGGCGGTCGGCGCGCGCAGGTCAGCACCTCGGCACCGGCCTCGACGAAGGCCCGTGCGATACCGGCGCCGACGCCTCGGGTGCCGCCGGTGACGAGGACGGTTCTGTCGGCGAGCGGGGCGTCGCGCGAGTTGTCCACAGGGCGATCGTCGGCAGGGTGGTTATCCACAGGGCCTCCCGCTCGGATTCTCCGGCTGCTAGCTTCGAAGCCTCGCACCTAACAAATGTTTGGTGGAAAGGTAGCTGATGCGTCCATGGGTGTCTCCACCTCGCCCTCGAAAAAGGGGCCCGAAAAAAATGGCGTCGCCGTCGTCACGGTCGACTACCCGCCGGTGAACGCGCTGCCGGTGGACGGCTGGTTCGCCCTGGCCGACGCCGTGCGCACGGCCGGGCGCGACCCGGACGTCCGCTGTGTGGTGCTGGCGGCCGAGGGGCGGGGCTTCAACGCGGGCGTGGACATCAAGGAGATACAGGCGCGCGGGCAGTCGGCCCTGGTCGGGGTCAACCGGGGCTGTTTCGAGGCGTTCGCGGCGGTGTACGAGTGCGAGGTGCCGGTGGTCGCGGCCGTGCAGGGCTTCTGCCTCGGCGGGGGCATCGGTCTGGTCGGCAACGCGGATGTGATCGTGGCGAGCGAGGACGCCACCTTCGGCCTGCCCGAGCTGGACCGGGGCGCGCTGGGCGCCGCCACGCATCTGGCCCGGCTGGTCCCCCAGCACCTGATGCGCGCCCTGTACTACACCTCACGCACGGCGACAGCGGCCGAGCTGCACGCGCACGGCTCGGTGTGGCGGGTCGTACCGCGCACCGAACTCCTCCCCGCAGCCCTGGAGTTGGCGGCCGAGATAGCCGCCAAGGACGGCGAGCTGATCCGCCTCGCCAAGTCCGCGATCAACGGCATCGACCCCGTCGACGTCCGCCGCAGCTACCGCTTCGAGCAGGGCTTCACCTACGAGGCCAACGTCAGCGGCGTGGCCGACCGGGTCCGCGACACCTTCGGAAAGCCCGAAGTGACCGGCGAGAAGGCAAGGAAGGGGGCGTAGGTGACCGACAAGACGATGACGGCCGACGAGGTCGTCGCCCGACTGCACAGCGGCATGACCCTCGGCATCGGCGGCTGGGGCTCGCGCCGCAAACCCATGGCCCTGGTACGGGCGTTGCTCCGCTCGGACCTCACCGACCTCACCGTCGTCTCGTACGGCGGCCCGGACGTCGGCATGCTCGCGGCGGCCGGCCGCATCCGCAAGCTGGTGGCCGCCTTCGTCACGCTCGACTCGATCCCCCTCGAACCGCACTACCGCGCAGCACGCGAGAGCGGAGCCTTCGAGCTGATGGAGGTCGACGAGGGCATGTTCATGTGGGGCCTGCGCGCCGCCGCGAACCGGCTGCCGTTCCTGCCGGTGCGCGCGGGGATCGGTTCGGACGTGATGCGGGTCAACCCCGGCCTGCGGACGGTCACTTCGCCGTACGACGACGGGGAGACGTTCGTCGCGATGCCCGCGTTGCGGCTGGACGCGGCCCTGGTGCACGTCAACCGCGCCGACCGGCTGGGCAACGGGCAGTACCTGGGCCCGGACCCGTACTTCGACGACCTGTTCTGCGAGGCGGCGGACGCGGCCTACGTCTCCTGCGAACGGATCGTGGACACGGCCGAGTTGACGAAGGAGGCGCCGCCGCAGTCCCTGCTCGTGAAGCGGCTGAGCGTGACCGGAGTCGTCGAGGCCCCCGGCGGCGCCCACTTCACCCCGTGCGCTCCCGACCACGGCAGGGACGAGGCCTTCCAGCGGCTGTACGCGACGACACCCTGGGCGGAGTTCGCCGAGCGTTTCCTGGCCGGTGACGAAGAGGCCTACCGGTCGGCAGTGCGCAACTGGCAGGAGGAGCAAGGGTGATGGACGGATCGCGTAGGGACGTACCGCGGATGGACGTACGGCGTTCCGAATACTGCGTGATCGCCTGCGCGGAGGCGTGGCGTGACGCCGGGGAGATCCTGGCCAGCCCGATGGGGTTCATCCCGTCCGTGGGCGCGCGGCTGGCCCGGCTCACCTTCGCGCCGGATCTCCTGCTCACCGACGGCGAGGCGATGCTCGTCCGTCCGGACGGGACACCGGAGGGCTGGTTGCCGTACCGGCAGCATCTGGCCCTGGTGTCCGGTGGGCGGCGGCACGTGATGATGGGCGCGAGCCAGATCGACCGGTACGGCAACCAGAACATCTCGTGCGTCGGCGACTGGGCGCGGCCGAAGCGGCAGTTGCTCGGGGTGCGCGGGGCGCCGATCAACACCCTGAACAATCCGACGAGTTACTGGATACCGCGGCACTCCCGGCGGGTGTTCGTGGAGAAGGTCGACATGGTGTGCGGGGTGGGCTACGACCGGGTCGCCGAGCATCCGGGGACGGCCCGCTTCCACCGTATCCCCCGGGTCGTCTCCGACCTCGGTGTCTTCGACTTCGCGACCCCCGACCGCTCGATGCGGCTGGCCTCGCTGCATCCGGGGGTGAGTGTGGAGCAGGTGCGGGAGGCGACCGGCTTCGAGCTGACCGTCCCGGACGAGGTACCGCCGACCCGTGAACCCACCCCGGACGAGTTGCGGCTGATCCGTGAAGTGATCGACCCGGCCGACACCCGGCTCAGAGAAGTGAGTTCGTGATGGAGACCGCGCTGACCCGGCTGGTCGGGGTCCGGCATCCGATCGTGCAGACGGGCATGGGGTGGGTGGCGGGACCGCGCCTGGTGTCGGCCACGGCGAACGCGGGCGCGCTGGGCATCCTGGCCTCCGCGACCATGACCACCGACCGGCTCCGGGACGCGGTCCGCGAGGTCAAGTCCCGTACGCGGGAGCCGTTCGGGGTGAATCTGCGCGCGGACGCGACCGACGCCGGCGACCGGGTGCGGATCATCATCGAGGAGGGAGTACGGGTCGCGTCCTTCGCGCTCGCGCCGTCCGCCGAGCTGATCGCGGAGTTGAAGGAGGCGGGCGTGGTCGTGATCCCGTCGATCGGGGCGCGGCGGCACGCGGAGAAGGTCGCGGCGTGGGGCGCGGACGCGGTGATCGTGCAGGGCGGGGAGGGCGGCGGGCACACCGGGGAAGTGGCGACGACGGTGTTGTTGCCGCAGGTCGTGGACGCGGTGGACATACCGGTCGTGGCGGCCGGCGGCTTCTTCGACGGGCGGGGGCTGGTCGCGGCCCTTGCCTACGGGGCGGCGGGCGTCGCCATGGGCACCCGCTTCCTCCTCACCTCGGACTCGACGGTCCCGGACGCGGTGAAGGCGGCGTATCTGGCGGCGACGGTCAAGGACGTGACGGTCACGAGGGCGGTCGACGGCCTGCCGCACCGCATGCTCCGTACGGAACTGGTCGACGCCCTGGAGAACTCCGGCCGTACGAGAACCCTGTTCCAGGCGGTACGCCGGGCGGCGGGCTTCCGCCGACTGTCCGGACTGACCTGGCGCCGGATGATCCGCGACGGCCTCGCCATGAAGCACGGAAAGGAGCTGACCTGGAGCCAGGTCCTGTTGGCCGCGAACACGCCGATGCTGCTCAAGGCGTCGATGGTGGACGGTCGGACGGACCTCGGGGTGATGGCGTCCGGGCAGGTGGCAGGGGTGATCGAGGACTTGCCGTCGTGCGCGGAGCTGGTGGCGCGGGTGATGAAGCAGGCCGACGAGGCGCTGTGGACGCTGGTCCGGGCCGACGCCTGAACTGAGGGGGCGGGGGCAGGTGGCAGGTGGCAGGTGGCTGGGGGGGGGGGTGCCCCTAATCTCTTCGGTCAAGCCGTCTGGGCGTCCGCGGGAGTCCCCGGTGCGAGCTTCAGTTGTCCGTGGCTGTGTCGGCCCCGGTGTATTCGTAGATCCAGCCGGCGGGAGCATCGGGGGAACGGACGGGTGTGTAGATGTGCCGGGCGGCAGGGTTCCAAGGTCCCTGTCCCCGGCCGCCGCGAGCACGGAGGCGTGAAGGTGGAAGCGCGTCTTGATCGAGCTGGACGATCTTGGTCCGTCCGTTGAACGGGCCGCCGGTCAGCTTGATGCCGACGGTGTTGTTGACCACTTCGCCGGCCAGCCAGCGGCGGATGACTTTCATGTGCTCGGAATCCTCGGCCCCCATCTCCGAAGCTGATCACGCACCTGTCCGGAGGACAAGGAGGTCTCAAGTCGCCGCGGCGGGCTGGGGTTCGTAGAAGGTGCCGTCGCGGAGCATTGCGAAGAGGACGTCGGCTCGTCGTCTGGCGAGGCGGAGCAGGGCCTGGGTGTGGTGCTTGCCCTGAGCGATCTTCTTGTCGTAGTAGGCCCGCGATGCCGGGTCGCCCAGGGCGGCGTAGGCGGCGAGGTGGCCTGCGGTCGGGAAGGTACTGCCGTCGCCGACCTCGATCAGGATCCGCGCTCCGGTCCTGGCGCCCCCCCGGATCATCAACAACAGGAGGGGGAGGGCCCCCGGGGGCGCAGGCAGCTAGGGCGTGGCCCGGGTCGGTCAGAGCCGTTCGATGATCGTCACGTTGGCCTGGCCGCCGCCCTCGCACATGGTCTGGAGGCCGAACCGGCCGCCGGTGCGCTCCAGTTCGTGCAGGAGGGTGGTCATGAGCTTGACGCCGGTCGCGCCGAGGGGATGGCCGAGGGCGATCGCGCCGCCGTTGACGTTGACCTTCTCCGGGTCGGCGCCCGTCTCCTTCAACCAGGCGAGGACGACGGGTGCGAAGGCCTCGTTGATCTCGACGAGGTCGATCGCGTCGATGGACAGGCCGGTCTTCTTCAACGCGTGGGCGGTGGCCGGGATGGGTGCCGAGAGCATGCGGATCGGATCCTCGCCCCGGACGGAGAGGTGGTGGACGCGGGCGCGGGGCGTCAACCCGTGCTCCCGCACCGCCCGTTCCGAGGCGAGCAGCATCGCCGCCGCGCCGTCGGAGACCTGGGAGGAGCAGGCGGCGGTGATGGTGCCGCCGTCGACGACCGGTTTCAGGCCGGCCATCTTCTCCAGCGAGGTGTCCCGGCGCGGGCCCTCGTCGACCGCGACCGCGCCGTAGGCCACCGTCTCCCGTTCGAAGCGGCCCTCGTCGATCGCGCGCAGGGCACGCCGGTGCGAGCGGAGGGCGAACTCCTCCTGGTCCTGCCTGCTGATCCCCCACTTCGCGGCGATCATCTCGGCCCCGGCGAACTGGTTGACGGGCCGCGTCCCGTACCGCGCGCGCCAGCCCTCGCTGCCCGCGAAAGGACCGTCCGTGAGTCCCAGCGGCAGGGCGGCCTGGCGGGAGGCGAAGGCGATGGGGATGAGGGACATGTTCTGGACGCCGCCCGCGACGACGAGGTCCTGGGTGCCGGACAGGACGCCCTGCGCCGCGAAGTGCACGGCCTGCTGCGAGGACCCGCACTGCCGGTCCACCGTCACGCCCGGCACCTCCTCGGGGAGCCCGGCCGCCAGCCAGGCGGTCCGCGCGATGTCCCCGGCCTGCGGCCCGACCGCGTCCAGGCATCCGAAGACGACGTCCTCCACGGCGGCGGGATCGATCCCCGAGCGCGCGACCAACTCCTTGAGCACATGCGCCCCGAGGTCGGCCGGATGCACCCCGCTCAGCCCTCCCCCGCGCCGCCCGACGGGCGTACGGACCGCTTCGACGATATAGGCCTCGGCCATGTCAACTCCCCATACAGACACGTGAGTTATGTGCGTACGGCGATCCCGTCCAGCACCATCGACAGGTACTGCCGCGCGATCTCCTCCGCGCTGTGCTGTCCACCCGGCCGGTACCAGGACGCGGCGACCCACACCGTGTCGCGGACGAACCGATAGGTGAGCCGGACGTCGAGGTCGGCGCGGAAGACCTGGGCGGCGACCCCGCGCTCCAGCGTGGACAGCCACGCCTTCTCGAACTTGCGCTGCGACTCGGCGAGGAACGCGAACCGCTCCTGCGCGACCAGGTGCTTGCTCTCCTTCTGGTAGATCGCGACGGCGGCACGATGCCGGTCGATCTCCCGGAACGACTCGGTGACCAGGGCCTCCAGCGTCTCGCGCGGGCTCAACTCGGCGTCCAGGACGGTGTCGTAGCCGCCCCACAGCTCGTCGAGGAAGGTCCGCAGGATCTCCTCCAGCATCGATTCCTTGGAGTCGAAGTGGTAGTAGAGGCTGCCCGCGAGCATGCCCGCGTGGTCGGCGATCTTCCGTACGGTGGTGGCGTTGTACCCCTGCTCGGCGAAGACCTCGGCCGCCGTGTCGAGGAGTTCACGACGGCGGGCCGGAGCGGCGGTCACCGGGGGTTTCTTCTTGGTCGGCACGGACCCATTGTCGTGCCCCGGCCCCGGCTTCCCGTGCGGCCCCTCGCCCACAGCCTCGCGCCGCTACGCATGCTGGCTGCTCACGGAGACGACCTCGCCGGTCATGTACGAGGAGTAGTCCGAGGCCAGGAACACGATCACGTTGGCCACCTCCCAGGGCTCCGCGTACCGCCCGAAGGCCTCGCGCGCGGTGAGTTCGGCGAGCAGCTTGGGCGTCGTGACCTTCACCAGGTGCGGGTGCATGGCGAGGCTCGGCGAGACCGCGTTCACCCGCACCCCGTACTCGGCGGCCTCGATTGCCGCGCACCGGGTCAGCGCCATCACGCCCGCCTTGGCCGCCGCGTAGTGCGCCTGCCCGGCCTGGGCACGCCAGCCGACGACGGAGGCGTTGTTGACGATCACCCCGCCGCCGCTCTCACGCATCGCGCGCAGGGCGGCCCGGGTGCACCGGAACGTGCCGTTCAATGTCACGTCCAGCACCTTCGACCACTGCTCGTCGGTCATGTCGACGAGGTCCGAAGTCCCGCCCAGGCCGGCGTTGTTGACGACGACGTCCAGCCGTCCGTGCGCGGCGACGGCCGCGTCGAACAACCCCTGCACCTGTGCCTCGTCGGTGACATCGCACGGCAGCGCGGCGACCGACTCCGGCCCGAACTCCCCGGCCAACTCGGCCTCGTACTCCTTCAGCCGTCGCGCGTGCGCGTCGCTGATCAGCACGCGCGCACCCTCCTGGAGGAAGCGGCGTGCGGTGGCCCCGCCGATCCCCGCGCCGGCGGCGGCGGTGACGACGGCGGTGCGTCCCTTCAGCAGCCCGTGCCCGGGGACGTATGCCGGACTCTCGACGCCTGTCATGGGCCCACGCTAACCTACCAAACACTTGTTAGGGAAGAACTGCCGAAGACTCAAAGGCTCTTGGGGAAGGACGACCACCGATGGACCTCGACTTCACCCCTGCCCAGGAGACGTTCCGCGCCGAGGCCCGCTCCTGGCTGCACGCACACGTACCGGCCGCGCCCCTCCCCTCCCTGGAGACCGAGGCGGGCTTCGCCGCGCACCGTGCCTGGGAGGCCCAACTCGCCGCGGACCGTTGGTCGGTGGTGTCCTGGCCGGAGGAGTACGGCGGCCGGGGCGTGGACCTCGTGCGGTGGCTGGTCTTCGAGGAGGAGTACTACGCGGCGGGCGCACCGGGCCGGGTCGGCCAGAACGGCATCAACCTGCTGGCCCCGACCCTCTTCGACCACGGCACGCGCGAGCAACGCGCGCGCGTGCTGCCCCCGATGGCGACCGGCGAGGTGGTGTGGGCGCAGGCGTGGTCGGAGCCGGAGGCGGGATCCGACCTGGCCTCGCTCACCTCGCGCGCGGTGCGCACGGGCGGAGGCTGGCTGCTGAGCGGCCAGAAGACATGGTCGTCGCGGGCGGCCTTCGCGGACCGCGCGTTCGGCCTGTTCCGCAGCGAGCCGAACACCCCGAAGCCCCAACAGGGCCTGACCTACCTGATGTTCGACCTGCGCGCGCCCGGCGTCACGGTCCGCCCGATCGGCCGCCTGGACGGCAAACCGGCGTTCGCGGAGCTTTTCCTGGACGAGGTGTTCGTCCCCGACGACGACGTGATCGGCGAGCCGGGCCAGGGCTGGCGGGTCGCCATGTCGACCGCGGGCAACGAACGCGGACTCACCCTCCGCTCCCCCGGCCGCTTCCTCGCCGCCGCCGACCGCCTGCTCAACTTCTGGCAGGCGCAAGGAAGTTCACCCACGACCAGGGACCGGGTGGCCGACGCCGTGATCGGCGCCCGCGCCTACCAGCTCTTCACGTACGCCAACGCCTCCCGTTTCCTGGACGGCGAGTCCATCGGCCCGGAGTCCAGCCTGAACAAGATCTTCTGGTCCGAGTACGACATCGCGCTGCACGAGACGGCCCTCGAACTGCTCGGCGAGGAGGGCGAGTTGGCGGACACGGACTGGGCCGAGGGCTATGTCTTCTCTCTCGCGGGCCCCATCTACGCCGGTACGAACGAGATCCAGCGCGACATCATCGCCGAGCGCCTGCTCGGCCTGCCGAAGGGCCGCCGCTGATGCGCTTCCTCCTCGACCCCGAACAGCGGGCGTTCGCCGACTCGTTGAACGCGATGCTGACGGCGGCGGACACTCCGTCGGTCGTACGGGCGTGGAGTCGCGGCGAGCATACGAGCGGGCGGGCGCTGTGGCGCCGTATCGCTGAAGCCGGGGTGTTCGCGCTGGCGGTGCCCGAGGCGTACGAAGGGTTGGGACCCCGGCCGGTCGAACTCGCCGTGGCGTTCGTGGAGTTGGGGCGGCACGCGGTTCCGGGGCCGCTGGTGGAGACGGTCATGGCGGCCGCGCTGTTGACCGAACCCGGCTCGGCCAAGCGCCTGTTGCCCGCGCTGGCCTCGGGCGAGGTGATGGCCACGGCGGCGCCGACGGGATCGTACGCACTGGACGGTGACGTGGCGACGACGCGCCTGAGCTGGGACGGGAACGGACTGCGGATGGCCCCTGGGCACGGGCCGGTGCGCACATCTCTGGACCCAGCACGCCGACTCACCCACCTCCTCCCCGGCGGTGAACTCCTCACCCCGGACCCGCCCTTGGTCCATGCCCTCACCTGGGCGCGTCTCGCCACCGCCGCTCAGGCCCTCGGCGTCGGACTCGCGCTGCTCGACAGGACGGTCACCTACGTCAAGCAGCGCACCCAATTCGGTGTCCCCATCGGCTCGTTCCAGGCGGTCAAGCATCAACTGGCCGATGCGAAGATCGCGTTGGAGTTCGCGCGGCCGATGGTCTTCGGCACCGCGCTCACCATGACGGAGGCGGACGTGGCCGCGGCCAAGGTCATGGCGTGCGAGGCGGCGTACCGGACCGCCCGTACGGCACTTCAGCTGCACGGCGCGATCGGTTACACCGCCGAGTACGACCTGTCGCTGTGGCTGACCAAAGCCCGTGCTCTGCGCACGAGTTGGGGCAGCCCGGACGCATGCAGGGCGGCCGTACTCAGCGTTCCCGGTGACGTCAGTGGTGATGGTCGCCGCTCGTGAGTTCCTTGTACTCCTCCGTCGTCGGCTTCGGGATGCGGGCCTCGGATCCGAACATCGCCTTGGCGAGCCGGGCCCGTACCCGTTGCCCGCCCTTGACCTGCCGCTCTACGCCGTTCGCGTCGACGAGCGGGCCGATCGCGTACGGCGGTTCCTGTTCGTGCTGGGTGAGCCTGAACCGCTCGCCGGGGGCGAGGGGTTCATGGACCTCGACGTACTCGCCGTGCGGCAGCATTTTGATGAGGCCGGACTCGCGGCCGTGCAACACCTTGTCCTTGTCCCGGCGTTGGAGGCCGAGGCAGACGCGTTTGGTGATCAGGAACGCGGCGACCGGCATGAGGAAGAAGGAGACCCGTACGAACCAGGTGATCGCGTTGATCGACAGGTTCAGATGCATGGCCACGACGTCGTTGCCGCCGCCGATCAGCAGCACCGCGTACAGGCTGAGCCAGGCCACTCCGAGTCCGGTGCGCACAGGCATGTTGCGTGGCCGGTCCAGGATGTGGTGTTCGCGTTTGTCGCCGGTGATCCAGGCCTCGATGAACGGGTAGGCGCCGATGGCGGCGAGGATCAGCGGGAAGAGCGTGAAGGGGATGAAGACGCCCAACTCCAGTGTGTGGCCCCAGGCGTTGATCTCCCATCCCGGCATCACCCGGATCAGTCCCTCGGAGAAGCCGAGGTACCAGTCGGGCTGGGCGCCGGTCGTCACCAGGTCCGGCCTGTACGGTCCGAAGGCCCATACGGGGTTGATGCTGGCGATCCCGCCCATGATCGCGAGGACGCCGAAGACGAGGAAGAAGAAGCCGCCGGCCTTGGCCATGTAGACGGGCAGGAAGGGCATGCCGACCACGCTCTTCTGGTTCCGTCCGGCGCCGGGGTACTGCGTGTGCTTGTGGTAGAAGACCAGGATCAGGTGCGCGACCACCAGGCCCAGCATGATTCCCGGCAGCAGCAGGACATGGATCGGGAAGAGCCGCGAGATGATGTCGTGCCCCGGGAACTCCCCGCCGAACAGGAACATCGACATGTACGTGCCGACGATCGGCACGGACAGCATCGCGCCGTCCGCGAAGCGGATACCGGTGCCGGACAGCAGGTCGTCGGGGAGCGAGTAGCCGGTCAGTCCGGTGAGGATGCCGAGGAACAACAGGGTCCAGCCGAACACCCAGTTGAGCTCGCGCGGCTTGCGGAACGCGCCGGTGAAGAACACCCGCATCATGTGGATGAGCATGCCGGCGATGAAGACGACGGCGGCCCAGTGGTGGATCTGCCGGATCAGCAGCCCGCCGCGCACGTCGAAGCTGATGTCGAGCGTGGACTCGAAGGCCCGGGTCATCGGGATGCCGTTCAACGGCGCGTACGAACCGTGGTAGATGACCTCGACGCCGCTGGGCTCGAAGAACAGGGTGAGATAGATGCCGGTGAGGATCAGGATGAGGAAGCTGTAGAGGCAGATCTCGCCCAGCATGAACGACCAGTGGTCCGGGAAGACCTTGCGCATATTGGACTTGGCGAGCGCGTACAGCCCGAGCCGCCCGTCCGCCCAGTCGGCGAGCTTCTCCCCTTTGCCGGCCTCGCTCGGCCGTCCGGTGCCCACCGCTCCGTTCACCGATCGTGCGCCGTCCATACGTTGGCCGCCCTCCCCGTCGGATCACCCCACAGGGTGCCACGAGGTCCGGGCTAAGCCAACGGTGCGTCAGCAGGCAATGACAGCCCGATCACGGCGGTACGACCCCGGGCGTGCAGCACCGCGTCCTCGGCGCCCAACTGCACGGCGTCGTACGGCCCGAGAGTCACACCGGCCACTTCAGCGGTTCCGTCGAGCGCTACGACCAGCGTGCCCCCGCCCAGCCGCAACCGCCCCCGCACGACAGCCACCGTAGGAACAACAGCCGTAGAGACCGCGCCCCGGCGCCACATGACGTTGAGGTTGACGACCGGCCCGTCCAGCAGCCTGCAGTCCGTCGGTACGTCACCCCTGAAGTCCCGTGGTTCGTAACGGGTGTTGACCAGCCACCGTTCGCCACCCACCGTCAGATCCATGCCCGCGCCCTCGACGACGGTCAGGGTCCGGTCGACGTCCGGGAAGGCCGAGAACGGCCCGTCCGCGCCGACCTCGGCCAGGCTCACCCGCCACGCGAAGTCGTCCATGCCCGCCCCCTCGGGGCAGGCGGCAATCTCCCGCGTCACACCGCCACCGTTCTTCCAGGGCACGGCAGTTCGCGCCGAGGCGGGCAGGGCGCGGATCACTGGACGAACCCCCGCTCCCGTGCCGCCGCCAGCCACTGCGGGAACTCGCCCACCAGCCGGTCGTAGAGTTCCGCGTCGGACATCCTCAGCGGATCCGAACCGGCATGGAAGAAGCCCGCGTTGTCGATCTCCCGCTTCTGCGGCACCGCCAACTCGTCGAGTTTGCGCAGGAATTCGAACTGCTTGCTCTTCGCGTCGCCGAACCCGACGAACTGCCAGAACAGCGGGAGCTTCGCCGCCTTGCACAAGTACCGTTCCGCGGCGAGCTTGTTGATCGGGCCGCCGTCGGTCTGGAAGACGACGAGGGCGGGGTCCTTGGCGCCGCTGTCGAGGTAGTGGTCGATGACGGCGTCCATGGCGAGGTGGTAGCTGGTCTTGCCCATGTGCCCGAGCCCGGCCACGATCCGTTCGATACGCCCTTGGTGATCGGCGAGGGCGATGTCCGTGACGGCGTCGACGTCGGTCGAGAAGAATATGACCGGCACGGTTCCGTCGTCGTCGAGGTGCGCCGACAGGCCCAACACCCGGTCGGCGAGCGCCTGCACGCTGCCGTCCTTGTAGTACGGCTTCATGGAGCCCGAGTAGTCGACCACGAGATAGACCGCGGCCCGCTGCCCGTCCAGCCCGTGCTTGCGCAGCGAGACCCCGGCGCTCTTGTACAGGCTGACCAGCGCGGGTGCGGTCTCCTCGACCTTGCTGAGCGAGATCGCGGCCACAGGGGCTCCCTTCGGATCAAGGCGAAAAGGCAGAGATTACGCCACGACGGTGCCACGAGAGCAATGTCCTCCCAAGCCCGGAATAACGGACGTAACCGCCCCTACGCTGGAGCCCATGAAACGCGTCGGCGTCCTGATCCTCGCCGCCGTACCCGTCGTCCTCGCAGCGACGGCCTACGGCTCCTCTCCCACCGCCCATGACGACCCGCGGCCCGGGCCCCCGTCGGCCACGTCGCAGCGGAGAGCACCCGAGGGACTGGCTGCGCCGACCATGAAGAACCTCGCGCAGAAGCTCGTCGCCAGCGCCGAGAACTCCACCCTCGACTGGCGCAGCGCGTACGCCTACGTCCAGGACATCGGCGACGGACAGGGCTACACCGCGGGCATCATCGGCTTCTGCACCGGCACCCACGACCTGCTCGTCCTGGTCGAGCACTACACCGCGGCCCACCCCGACAACGGCCTCACCCGCTACCTCCCCGCCCTGCGCAAGGTCGACGGCACGGCCTCCCACGCGGGCCTGGACCCCGGCTTCCCGGCCGCCTGGCGCACCGAGGCGAAGGTCCCGGCCTTCCAGGCGGCGCAGGACGCGGAGCGCGACCGCATCTACTTCGACCCGGCGGTCAGCACCGCCAAGCGCGACGGCCTGGGCCTGCTCGGCCAGTTCATCTACTACGACGCGATCGTCTTCCACGGCCCGGGCACGGACGGCTTCTACGGCATCCGGGAGCGCGCGATGCGGCAGGCCAAGACCCCGGCCGAAGGCGGCTCCGAGAAGGCCTACTTGAGCGCCTTCCTCGACGTCCGCCGCGCCACGATGCGGGCCAAGCATCCCGGCATCGACACCTCCCGCATCGACACGGCTCAGCGGAAGTTCCTGGAGGAGGGGAACCTGGAGCTGCGGACGCCGTTGGTGTGGAAGGTGTACGGGGAGACGTACAAAGTGCCGTAGCAGGGCGGGAGTTGGACCCGGACATACGGCGACGCCCGCCGGGTCCGGTCGGGGACAAGGCAGGCGCCGTCTCGTGCTCCGCACGCCTTTGTGCGGACGTCTTTTGATGAACCGTCAGACAGCGGACCGTCAGACCATCAACGCCCGGTCCGTCGGCCGGATCGGCGCCGGCAGTTCGCTCGCGCCGGTCAGGAAGCGGTCGACGCCGCGCGCGGCCGAGCGGCCCTCCGCGATCGCCCACACGATGAGGGACTGGCCGCGGCCCGCGTCACCGGCGACGAACACGCCGGGGACGTTGGTCTGGAAGTCGGCGTCGCGGGCGATGTTGCCGCGCTCGTCGAGGCCCAGGGCGAACTGGTCGATGAGGCCGTTCTGGCGGTCGGGGCCGGTGAACCCCATGGCCAGCGTGACCAGTTGGGCCGGGATCCTGCGCTCGGTGCCCGGCTTCTGGGTCAGCTTGCCCTCGACGAACTCGACCTCGACGAGGTGCAGCCACTGGACGTTGCCGTCCTCGTCGCCCTCGAAGTGGGTGGTGTTGACGGAGTAGACCCGCTCACCGCCCTCCTCGTGCGCGGAGGTCACCTTGTAGAGCATCGGGAAGGTCGGCCAGGGCTGCGCGACCGCGTTCCGCTCGTCGCCCGGCCGGGGCATGATCTCCAACTGCGTGACGGAGGCGGCCCCTTGGCGGTGTGCCGTACCGACACAGTCCGCGCCGGTGTCGCCGCCGCCGATGACGACGACGTGCTTGCCCTCGGCCGAGATCGGGGCGGTGACGTAGTCACCCTCCTGGACCTTGTTCGAGAGGGGCAGGTACTCCATCGCCTGGTAGACGCCGGTCAACTCCCGTCCGGGGACGGGGAGATCACGCGCGGTGGTGGAGCCGGCGGCGATGACGACCGCGTCGTAGCGCTTGCGCAGGTCGGTGGCCTTGAGGTCGATGCCGATCTCGATGCCGGTGCGGAAGCGGGTGCCCTCCGCGCGCATCTGCTCGATACGGCGGTTGATGTGCCGCTTCTCCATCTTGAACTCGGGGATGCCGTACCGGAGAAGGCCGCCGATGCGGTCCGCGCGCTCGTAGACGGCGACGGTGTGGCCGGCCCGCGTGAGCTGCTGGGCGGCGGCAAGGCCCGCCGGGCCCGAGCCGATGACCGCGACGGTCTTGCCGGAGAGGCGCTCGGGGGCCTGCGGGGCGACATCGCCCGTCTCCCACGCCTTGTCGATGATGGAGACCTCGACGTTCTTGATGGTGACCGGCGGCTGGTTGATGCCCAGCACACAGGCCGCCTCGCACGGCGCGGGGCACAACCGCCCAGTGAATTCAGGGAAGTTGTTCGTCGCGTGCAGACGCTCCGACGCGGCCGTCCAGTCCTCGCGGTAGGCGTAGTCGTTCCACTCGGGGATGAGGTTCCCCAGCGGACAGCCGTTGTGGCAGAACGGGATGCCGCAGTCCATGCACCGGCCGGCCTGCTTGCCGATGATCGGCAGCAGCGAACCGGGGACGTAGACCTCGTTCCAGTCCTTCAGACGGACGTCCACGGGGCGGGACTTGGCGACCTCGCGCCCGTGGTTCAGAAAGCCCTTCGGGTCAGCCATTGATCGCCGCCTCCATCATCTTCTCGGTGATCTCGGTCTCGGAGAGACCCGCTTGCTCAGCGGCGTCCTTGGCGGCGAGCACTGCCTTGTATGCGCTGGGGATGATCTTGCTGAAGCGGTCCACGGACACGGTCCATTCGGCGAGCAGCTTCTCGGCGACCGTGGAAGCGGTCTCCTCGGCGTGCCGGCGCACCACGTCGTGCAGCCACTGCTTGTCGTCCTCGTCCAACTCGTGGACGGCGCCCGCGTTTCCGACGTTCACGTTGTCGGGGTTCAGGTCGATGACGTAGGCGATGCCGCCGGACATGCCCGCCGCGAAGTTGCGGCCGGTCTCGCCCAGGACGACCGCCCGGCCGCCGGTCATGTACTCGCAGCCGTGGTCGCCCACGCCCTCGGAGACCACCGTGGCACCGGAGTTGCGGACACAGAACCGCTCGCCGGTACGCCCGCGCAGGAACAGCTCGCCGCCGGTCGCGCCGTAGGCGATGGTGTTGCCCGCGATGGTGGAGAACTCGGCGAGGTGGTCGGCGCCCCGGTCGGGACGGACGATGACCCGGCCGCCCGAAAGGCCCTTGCCCACATAGTCGTTGGCGTCGCCCTCCAGGCGCAGCGTGACACCGCGCGGGAGGAAGGCGCCGAAGGACTGGCCGGCGCTGCCGGTGAAGGTGATGTCGATCGTGTCGTCGGGCAGGCCCGCGCCGCCGAACTTCTTCGTCACCTCGTGGCCGAGCATCGTGCCGACCGTGCGGTTGATGTTGCGGATCGCGACCTGCGCGCGGACCGGCTGGGCGTCGGTGGCGCTGGACGCGGCCAAGGCGTCGGCGGCGAGCTTGATCAGCTCGTTGTCGAGCGCCTTCTCCAGGCCGTGGTCCTGCTTGATGACCTGGTGGAGGGCGGCGCCGTCCGGGAGTTCGGGGACGTAGAAGAGGGGGGCGAGGTCGAGGCCCTGCGCCTTCCAGTGGTCCACGGCCCGCTCGACGTCGAGCGTTCCTGCCTTGCCGACGGCTTCCTCGATGGTGCGGAAGCCCAGCTCGGCGAGGATCTCGCGGACCTCTTCGGCGATGAACTGGAAGAAGTTCACGACGTATTCGGCCTTGCCGGCGAACCGGTCGCGGAGCACCGGGTTCTGGGTGGCGATGCCGACCGGGCAGGTGTCCAGGTGACAGACGCGCATCATGACGCAGCCGGAGACGACGAGCGGCGCGGTCGCGAAACCGAACTCCTCGGCGCCGAGCAGCGCGGCGATGACGACGTCACGGCCGGTCTTCAGCTGGCCGTCGGTCTGGACGACGATCCGGTCGCGCAGGCCATTCAAAAGGAGCGTCTGTTGGGTCTCGGCGAGCCCCAACTCCCAAGGTCCGCCGGCGTGCTTGAGAGACGTCAGCGGGGACGCGCCCGTACCGCCGTCGTGGCCGGAGATGAGCACGACGTCCGCGTGCGCCTTGGACACACCCGCGGCGACCGTGCCGACACCGACCTCCGAGACCAGCTTCACGTGAATCCGCGCCTGCGGGTTCGCGTTCTTCAGGTCGTGGATCAGCTGGGCGAGGTCCTCGATGGAGTAGATGTCGTGGTGCGGCGGCGGCGAGATGAGACCGACACCCGGCGTCGAGTGACGGGTCTTCGCGACCCACGGGTAGACCTTGTGGCCGGGCAGCTGGCCGCCCTCGCCGGGCTTGGCGCCCTGGGCCATCTTGATCTGGATGTCGTCCGCGTTGACCAGGTACTCGGAGGTGACGCCGAAGCGGCCGGAGGCGACCTGCTTGATGGCGCTGCGCCGGGCCGGGTCGTAGAGCCGGTCCGCGTCCTCGCCGCCCTCACCGGTGTTGGACTTGCCGCCCAGCTGGTTCATGGCGATGGCGAGGGTCTCGTGCGCCTCCAGGGAGATGGAGCCGTACGACATGGCGCCGGTGGAGAAACGCTTGACGATCTCGGAGACGGGCTCGACCTCGTCGATGGAGATCGAGGGCCGGTCCGACTTGAAGCCGAAGAGCCCGCGCAACGTCATCAGCCGCTCGGACTGCTCGTTCACGCGGTCCGTGTACTTCTTGAAGATGTCGTAGCGGTTGGTGCGCGTCGAGTGCTGGAGGCGGAAGACCGTCTCCGGGTCGAACAGGTGCGGCTCGCCCTCGCGGCGCCACTGGTACTCGCCGCCTATGTCGAGGGCGCGGTGCGCGGGCGCGATGCCGCTCGCCGGGTACGCCTTCGCGTGCCGGGCGGCGACCTCCTTGGCGATGACGTCGATGCCGACGCCGCCGATCTTGGTGGCCGTACCGCTGAAGTAGGCGTTGACGAACTGCTCGTCCAGGCCGACCGCTTCGAAGACCTGGGCGCCCCGGTAGGAGGCGACCGTCGAGATGCCCATCTTGGACATGACCTTGAGGACGCCCTTGCCGAGCGCGTAGATCAGGTTGCGGATGGCCTGCTCGGCCTCGATGTCGGTGAGGAAGGTGCCCGCGCGGACGAGGTCCTCGACGGACTCCATCGCCAGGTACGGGTTGACGGCCGCGGCGCCGAAGCCGATGAGCAGGGCGACGTGGTGGACCTCGCGCACGTCACCGGCCTCCACGAGCAGGCCCACCTGGGTGCGCTGCTTGGTGCGGATGAGGTGGTGGTGGACGGCGGCCGTGAGCAGCAGCGAGGGGATCGGCGCGTGCTCGGCGTCGGAGTGCCGGTCCGAGAGGACGATCAGGCGGGCGCCGTTCTCGATCGCGGCGTCGGCCTCGGTGCAGATCTCGGCGAGGCGGGCGGCGAGGGCGTCGCCGCCGCCGGAGACCCGGTACAGGCCGGAGAGGGTCGCGGCCTTCATGCCGGGCATGTCGCCGTCGGCGTTGATGTGGATGAGCTTGGCCAGCTCGTCGTTGTCGATCACCGGGAAGGGCAGGGTGACGCTACGACAGGACGCGGCCGTCGGCTCCAGCAGGTTGCTCGCGGGGCCGAGGGACGAGCGCAGGGAGGTCACGAGCTCTTCCCTGATGGCGTCCAGCGGCGGGTTGGTGACCTGCGCGAACAGCTGGGTGAAGTAGTCGAAGAGCAGCCGCGGGCGGGCGGAGAGCGCGGCGATCGGCGAGTCGGTGCCCATCGAACCGATGGGCTCGGCACCGGCCTTGGCCATCGGCGCGAGGATGACGCGCAGCTCTTCCTCGGTGTAGCCGAAGGTCTGCTGGCGGCGGGTGACCGAGGCGTGGGTGTGCACGATGTGCTCACGCTCGGGCAGGTCGGACAGCTCGATCTCGCCGGCTTCGAGCCAGTCGGCGTACGGCTTCTCGGCGGCGAGGCCGGCCTTGATCTCGTCGTCCTCGATGATGCGGTGCTCGGCGGTGTCCACGAGGAACATGCGGCCGGGCTGGAGGCGGCCCTTGCGGACGACCTTCGCGGGGTCGATGTCGAGGACGCCGACCTCGGAGCCGAGGACGACGAGGCCCTCGTCGGTGACCCAGTAGCGGCCGGGGCGCAGGCCGTTGCGGTCGAGGACCGCGCCGACCTGGGTGCCGTCGGTGAAGGTGACGCAGGCCGGGCCGTCCCAGGGCTCCATCATCGTGGCGTGGAACTGGTAGAAGGCGCGGCGGGCCGGGTCCATGGAGTCGTGGTTCTCCCACGCCTCCGGGATCATCATCAGCACGGAGTGCGGCAGCGACCGCCCACCGAGGTGGAGCAGTTCGAGCACCTCGTCGAAGGACGCGGAGTCGGAGGCCTCGGGCGTGCAGATCGGGAAGATCCGGTCGATCTTCTCCTGGTCTCCGAAGAGGTCGGAGGCGATCTGGGACTCGCGGGCCGCCATCCAGTTGCGGTTGCCCTTGACCGTGTTGATCTCGCCGTTGTGCGCGACGAAGCGGTACGGGTGGGCGAGCGGCCACGACGGGAAGGTGTTCGTGGAGAACCGGGAGTGCACGAGCGCGATCGCGGAAGCGAAGCGGCGGTCGGACAGGTCCGGGAAGAAGGGCTCCAGCTGACCGGTGGTGAGCATGCCCTTGTAGACGATGGTCCGCGCGGACAGCGAGGGGAAGTAGACGCCGGCCTCGCGCTCGGCGCGCTTGCGCAGCGCGAAGGCCTTGCGGTCGAGGTCGATGCCCTGGGTCTGCCCGTCGCTCACGAAGACCTGCCGGAACAGCGGCATGGTCGAGCGGGCCGTAGCGCCAAGGAGTTCGGGCGCGGTCGGAACCTCACGCCACCCGAGAACCGTGAGGCCTTCTTCTACGGCGATCGTCTCAACCTGCGAGACGATCGCGTCGGCGCCGTCCTCGGGCAGGAAGGCGATGCCGACCGCGTATCCACCGGCGGCGGGGAGGTCGAATCCGGCCACCTCGCGGAAGAAGGCGTCCGGCACCTGGGACAGGATGCCCGCGCCGTCGCCCGAGTCGGGCTCGGCACCGGTGGCACCGCGGTGCTCCAGGTTGCGCAGCACGGTGAGCGCCTGCTCGACCAGCGCGTGGCTCGCCTCGCCGGTGAGGGTGGCCACGAAGCCGACGCCACAGGCGTCGTGCTCGTTGCGGGGGTCGTACATACCCTGCGCGGCAGGGCGAGCATCCATGAAGGACCAGTTCTGGCCATTCGCGGTGTGCTGGGACGGCTGGCGCGGCGTACGCATCGGCTCTCCCGTCGTCGTCGTGGCATATGCATGGGCATAGGGACGACGTTGGCCCTCTGCGAGTTAGCGCAAAATTTCGTGCAGGTTACATGATGGAACGGTTCTCGGGAACCGGATACTCCGTTCCAACATGCGGACGCCACGGGGTCGCGGCGGTGCACCGCACAAGCGGTGGAGGTGAAGGGGACCAAAGCGGACAGATCGATGTCCGTCGGTCCATGGCAGAGGGAGCGTCGTAGCCCATCCCGCAGGTGCGCCGCGAGCGTCATTGCCCACAGCGCTTACGGCTCATGCCCAGTGGTTAAGCGTTCGAAACCAGCGAGTAACGGCTACTTATGCGACCCGGCGCATAAGTGCGCGTCGAGCTATCCTACGACCGTTCCGAACAAGGTGCCCAGGGCGTACGTCACACCGGCCGCCGCACCCCCCAGCGCGAGCTGCCGCAGCCCGCTGAACCACCAGGTCCGCGCGGTCACCCGGGCCACCACGGCACCGCACCCGAACAGCCCGACGAACGCGAGCATCAGCGCCGGCCACAGCGCGGTCGCCCCGAGCAGGAACGGCAGCACGGGAAGCAGCGCACCCAGCGCGAACGCCCCGAAGGACGAGACGGCGGCGAGGAGCGGCGAGGGCAGATCACCGGGGTCGATCCCCAGCTCCTCCCGGGCATGTATCTCCAGAGCCTGCTCGGGATCGCGCGAAAGCTGCCGGGCGACTTCACGGGCGAGCGCGGGCTCGACCCCGCGGGACACATACAGAGAGGCGAGCTCCCCTTCCTCGTCCTCCGGGTGCTTGCGCAGCTCGCGCCGCTCGACCTCCAACTCGGCCTCGACCAGCTCGCGCTGGGAGGCGACGGAGGTGTACTCGCCGGCCGCCATGGAGAAGGCACCGGCGGCGAGCCCGGCCAGCCCGGTGATGACGACGGTCTGATGACTGACGGCGCCGCCGACGACACCGGTCATCAGGGCGAGGTTGGAGACGAGACCGTCCATGGCGCCGAACACGGCGGGGCGCAGCCAACCGCCGTTCACATCACGGTGGGTGTGATTGTCGCGGTGCGCCTCATGGAGCGTCGCTTCGGTCTCGATGATGGCCATGCGGTGATCCCCCTGGAGGTTCAAGAAACTAAGGAAAGGCTAACTTTAGACATGTTCTACTCTTCGACAACACTCAACATACGCCTTTCATTTCCCGCCCTCCAGCAAGGAAAGGCTGCGCTAACCTGCACCTTTACCCTCGAACGCTCATCCGTGCGGTTCGCCAATCAAATGTCGACCGGGTGACGCTGCACTCCGTCAGGCTCTGCCGAAGGCCTCCCGTGGGACACATCCGCAAAGGGTTCCGCGCCCTGAGGCGCTCTGAGGGAACCCCGTAGGAGAGGCCGCGTATGGCATCGATCGCCTGCATTCCCCCGGTCCCGGCGCCCAAGAACGCCACCGAACTCCGCGAACGAGCGCGCGGCGCGCTGCTCGGCCTGGCGGTAGGGGACGCCCTCGGGGCACCAGCGGAAAACATGAAGCCTTCGGAGATCCGCGCCCGCTGGGGCCGCATCACGGGCTACGTCGCGGAGAACCCGGCCGGCACGGACGACACGGAGTACGCGATCTTTTCGGGCCTCCTCCTGGCCCGCCACGGCTCGGCGCTCACGCCGACCCACGTGGAGGCGGCCTGGCACGAGTGGATCGCGGACCGCGACGAGGGCCCGTTCCGGGGAGCGGGCTTCAGCGAACGCGGCACCCTGGAGAACCTCCGCCGGGGCCTGGCCGCCCCCATCTCGGCACAACACCGCCACGCCTGGAGCGACGGCCTGGCGATGCGCGCGGCCCCCTTCGGCGTCTTCGCGGCGGGCCGCCCGGCGGAAGCGGCCCGTCTCGTCGCGATCGACGGTTCGGTGAGCCACGAGGGCGAGGGCATCTACGGCGGCCAGGCGGTCGCGGCGGGTGTGGCGGCGGCGATGGCGGGAGCGCCGACGATCGCGGTGGTGGCATCAGCCCTGGCGGTAGTCCCGGACGACTCCTGGACGGCCCGCTCCCTACGCCGAGCGGTGGCGGTGGCCCACCGAGGCGAACGAGCGGTCCGCTCCGCGGTGGTCATCGGCGGCTACCCGTGGACCGACCTGGCCCCCGAGGCGGTGGCGCTGGCCTTCGGCGCATACGCGGCGGCGGACGGCGACTTCGTGGAGTCGGTCCTCACCGCGGTGAACATGGGGCGGGACGCGGATACGACGGCTGCGGTGGCGGGGGCGTTGGCGGGCGCGACCCGGGGCGCGTCGTCGATCCCGCCCGACTGGGCGTCCGCGATCGGTCCCGCGCGGGGGAGTTGCCTGCCGGCGATGGCTGGCCATCATGTGCTGGACATCGCGGAGTTGCTGGTTCCGGGGGAGGGCGGCAAGTGGGGCACGGGGGGCGTGGTCCGACGGGCTCAACGGGAACAGCGGGAGTACGTGCTGGCTGCGGATGAGGACGAGGTGCAGCTGTGAGGCGTGAGGAGAGCGAGGGCGACGGGGTGGCGCGGGACGCGCAACGGACTGAACCTGCGGTCGCTGGGGGCGAGTTCGCCGGGCGTCCCGCATCGGGCCCCCATCTCCACCCCAAGCTGCTTCAACTCGCAGCCGCCGAAGGCGAATCCACCCCGCAACAACCACCGACACCCGCCAACGGCGAACCCACCCCACAAGGACCACCCGCCTCCAGCCCTCGTCTCCACTCCAACCTGCTCCACCTCACGTCCGACGAAGGCGAATCCATCCCACTCAACCCCACAGCCGCCAACGGCGATTCCGCCCCACAGGGGCCACCCGCACCCGACGACGAAAGTTGTACGGGCGGTGCGGGTGGGAGCACAAAGGCCGATGGCGAAGCCGAGGCCGTCAAAAAGGCCCGCCGTATCGAGGGGCTGCTCCTCGGGCTAGCCGCAGGTGATGCCGCCGGTTGGCCCGCCGCACGGCACCGCGCCGCCCGCATGCCCGAGTGGACCCGCCGCCTCACCCGCGAGCTGGACACCTTCGCCGAACAGAACGCGACCACCACCCTCCCCGTCCCCATCGCCCTGAACCAACCCCCCGAGCCCCTACGCCTGGGCCCCTCCGACGACGCCGAATGGGCAGCGTTCGCCGCAGAAGCCGTACTGAGAGCCGGCGACGACACAGTCCTCGGCGACCTGAGCCGCGAGCGCCGCACCCGCGCCGCGATCGACCTCACCTGGAACGCCATCGCCAGCGAGGTCGCCGCCGCGGCGGACCGCGCCCCGGAGGTCGAATCCGCCGTACTCCCCCTCCGCGCCCGTATCTCGGTAAGAGCCGGCCTGGGAAACCTCGCCGCCGGCCTACGCCCACCCGCCACCGGCCACGACAACCCCCACTACTTCGACGACGCTGCCTGCGTAAGAGCCTGCGTACTGGCAGTAGCGCACCCCGGAGACCCCCAACGCGCCGCCGCCCTCGCCGAGTTCGACGCCCACTACACCCAGGACGGCGACGGAGTCCACGGCGCCAGAGCCATGGCCGCAGCCCTCTCCCTCGCCCTGATCGGCGCGGACGTGGACGACTGCGTGGCAGCCGCACTCGCCGAACTCCCCGAAGCCACCGAGATCGGCCGCAACGCCCGCCACGCCCTGAAGTTGGCCCAGGACAGCGAGAACGCCTTCGCCCTGATCCCCCTCCTGGAACACCAGATCGTCGACCACGTCTACAGCTACGGCATCGCAGCCGCCGAAACAGTCCCCGTAGCCCTGGCCCTGGCAACAGCAGCCCGCGGCCGTATCGCGGAAGCGGTCCCCGCCGCAGCCTGCCTCTCCCGGGTAGCCGACTCGGCCCCGGCCCTGGCAGGCGCCCTCACCGGAGCACTGAGCGGCGGCCAGGCGATCCCATCGACCTGGCGGGAAGCCTGCCGCACCCTCTCCGGCTGCGCACTCCCCCGCCTCACCGGCACCGACCTCGTAGAACTCGCCGAACTCCTGGAAGCCACACAACCGGCGTCACCAGGAGGATGATTCGGTGCATGGCACTTAAAAACCCTAAAGAATCCAAACAACTCAAACAACCTAAAAAACCCAAAGAAATCGAAACCAGCCTCGAAGAGAGGATCACCGGAGCCCTGGTGGGCGCCGCCGTCGGCGACGCCCTCGGCGGCCCCGTAGAGGGCTACTCCCCCGACCAGATCCTCGAACGCCACGCCGGCCGCGTCCACGGCATCGTCGGCCCCTGGAACGGCGAAGCCTGGCGCACCGCCCGCCCCATCGCCCCGTACCACAAGGGCGACGGCCACGTCACCGACGACACCTTGATGACCCACGCTCTCGTACGGGTCTACGCCCAGGTCCGCGACCACCTCGACGCCTACTCCATCGCCGACCACCTCGTCCCGGACCTGATGCAAAACCCGCGCTGGATCCCGGAGTTGGAGGCGGAAGCCATCCCCCTCCACCGCATCTTCCTCGCGGAGAAATGGCTCGCGACCCGCCTCCACTACGGCCATATCGACCCCCGCGAGGCAGGCGTCGGCAACATCGTCAACTGCGGTGCCGCGATGTACATGGCCCCGGTCGGCCTGGTCAACGCGGCCCATCCGACGGCCGCTTACGCCGAGGCCCTGGACATCGCGGGCGCACACCAGTCGTCGTACGGCCGAGAGGCAGCCGGTGTCTTCGCGGCGGCGGTGGCCGCAGCCTGCGTCCCGGGCGCGACCCCCGACTCGGTCGTGACCACCTGCCTCGCCCTGGCGAAGGACGGCACCCGCACCGCGATCGAGCAGGTCTGCGAAGTGGCCGCCCGCTACTCGGACTTCGAGTCGGCCCTGGTCCCCCTGCGGGAGGCGATCGCACCGTACGACACGGTCGGCCCCGACTACCGCGCCCCCTCCCTGGACGCCCGCCGCCCCTCCCGCACCAAGGCGATCGAGGAACTCCCCGTCGCGCTCGGCATGTTGGTGGTCTCCGGCGGCGACTACCGCCACGCGGTGCTGGGTTCGGTGAACTACGGCCGAGACTGCGACTCGATCGCGACGATGGCCGGCGCGGTGGCCGGCGCCCTCGGCTCCACGGTCCCGCAGGACTGGTCGAAGACGGTCGCGGAAGCCAGCCGCCTGGACCTCTGGGAACCAGCCACGACCCTCACCGCCGTCACCCGCGAGCTCTTCGAACGGGACGTCCTCCGACGCCGGGCCCACGAGGCGGCGTTCACCGAGATCGGAGGGCTGCGGTGCTCCGACTGACCTGGGTCCAGCCGGAGGACCTGCTCGGCCACGAGCTGCGCCAGGCCGCCCAGGACGGACGCGAACCATCCGCGATCGCGGCGCGCTGGCGGGCGGCGGGCGGTGCGGAAGCCCCGGAACGGGCGGGCGCGTCACCCCAACCCCCCACCCGCTACCTCCGGTTGCTCGCCGAGGACCTGCTGGACGAACTGGCCGACCTGCCCAGCAAGTTGGCGGACCAGGAACCCACCGACCTGGCACGCATCAAATCCCTCTGCCCCAACTGGCCCTCCCCACAAGCCACTTCACCACACCTCCCGCCCCGTCCGGCCCGCCTCCAGGCCGCCTGGCTGGGCCGCGCCGTCGGCTGCCTCCTCGGCAAACCCGTCGAGAAGCTCCCCCTCGACGGCATCCGCCAACTCGCCCGCGCCACCGGCAACTGGCCCCTCAACACCTACTTCACCGCCCGTGGCGTCCCCGCCGAACTCCTCGCCGCCCACCCCTGGAACCGCCGCTCCGCCCCCACCTCCCTGGCCGAGAACATCGACGGCATGCCCGAGGACGACGACCTCAACTACCCCCTGTTGAACCTCCTGTTGCTACAGCGCCACGGCAAGGACTTCACCACCGCCGACGTGGCGAAGCTCTGGCTCGACGAACTCCCGGCAGGCCGCACCTTCACCGCCGAACGCATCGCCTACCGCAACCTCCTCACCGGCCTGGAACCCCCGCGAACGGCCCGCCACCGCAACCCGTTCCGCGAATGGATCGGCGCCCTGATCCGCGCCGACGTGCACGGCTGGACCAACCCCGGAAACCCGGCAGCCGCAGCCGAACAGGCCCACCGCGACGCCACGTTGACCCACACCGCGAACGGCGTCTACGCGGCGATGTTCACGGCGGCCACCATCGCCACCGCGACCACCGGCACCCACGACATCCACACCTGCCTCCGCACCGGCCTGACGGTCGTCCCACCCAACTCCCGTCTGGCCAAGGCGATCCGGCACGCCCTCCAACTGGCGAGGAAACACCGGGACTTCGACACCGTCGTGGACGAACTCCACGCCACCTACTCCCCCACCCACCACTGGGTCCACGCGATCCCCAACACCGCCCTGATCGCCGCCGCCCTCACCCACGCGGACGGCGACTTCACCGGCTCCATCTGCCGCGCGGTGTCCGGAGGTTGGGACACCGACTCGAACGGCGCGACGGTCGGCGGCATCGCCGCCCTCCTCTCGGACACCGCGCTCCCCGACCGCTGGACGACCCCCCTCAAGAACCGACTCGCCACCTCCGTAGGCGACTTCAACGGCATCGGCTTCGACACCCTCGCCCGGCTCACCCATCAGGAGACCGCCCGCCCATGACCCTCATCGCCGTGCTCGGCAGCACGAACATGGACCTCGTCGCCTACGTCGAGAAGGCCCCGCAGCGCGGAGAGACCGTGACGGGACGGGAGTTCCGCACGATCCCCGGCGGCAAGGGCGCCAACCAGGCGATCGCCGCGGCCCACGCGGGCGGCGACGTCACCATCATCAGCGCGGTCGGCAACGACGCCTACGGCGCCCAACTCCGGTGCACCTTCGAGCTCCCCCACTCTCGACTGCGCTCGACCGGGGGGACCCCCATCGGCGTCGACACCGACCATCTGCGCACCGTCGAGGGCCCGTCCGGCACCGCGCACATCGTCGTGGACGACGAGGGCGGCAACGCGATCGTCGTCATCCCCGCCGCCAACGGCACCGTCGACCACCTCGCCCCCGGCGACGAGGGCATGATCGCCACGGCCGACGCCCTGCTCCTCCAACTGGAGATCCCGCTGACCGGAGTGCTCGCGGGCGCGGAGGCGGCCCGCCGTCACGGCGTCCGTACGATCCTCACCCCCGCGCCCGCCCAGCCCCTGCCGCCCCAACTCCTCGCCGCCGTCGACCTGTTGATCCCGAACGAGCACGAGGCCACCGCCCTCACCGGTCGCACCGACCCACGCGAAGCCGCCGCGGCCCTGCTCGACCAGGTACCCGAGGTGATCGTCACCCTGGGCGCGGCGGGCAGCCTGTACGCGGCCCGGGGCGCCGAACCACTCACCGTCCCCGCACCTCAAGTGACCGCCGTGGACTCGACCGGCGCGGGCGACACCTTCGTCGGCGCACTCGCGGTGGCGCTCGCCGAGGGCCGCCCGATGCGGGACGCGCTGGCCTGGGCGGCAGCGGCTGCGGCCCTGTCCGTGCAGCGGCCCGGTGCGACGGCGTCGATGCCGTTCCGCGCGGAGATCGACAAGCAGTACGCCTCATGACCGGGACGACGACCACAACTCCCCTGTCCGGCCTGCGCGTTCTCGACCTCGCGACGCTCTTCGCCGGACCCCTCGCCGCCACCATGCTCGGCGACTTCGGCGCCGAGGTCATCAAGGTCGAGCACCCGACCAAGCCCGACCCGTCCCGGGGTCACGGCCCCTCGAAGGACGGCATCGGCCTCTGGTGGAAACTCCTCGGCCGCAACAAGCGCACGATCACCCTCGACCTGTCGAAACCGGGCGGGCGCGACACCCTGCTCCGGCTCGCCGCGACCGCCGACGTGATCATCGAGAACTTCCGCCCCGGCACCCTGGAGAAATGGGATCTCGGCTGGGCCGAACTCTCCGCCGCCAACCCGCAGTTGGTGCTCGCCCGGGTCACCGCGTTCGGCCAGTTCGGCCCCTACGCGCACCGCCCCGGCTTCGGCACCCTCGCCGAGGCCATGAGCGGTTTCGCCGCGATCACCGGCGAACCGGACGCGCCCCCGACGCTCCCGCCGTTCGGCCTCGCCGACTCGATCGCGGGCCTGGCGACGGCGTACGCCGTGATGACGGCCCTCGCCGCCCGCGACCGCACGGGCGAGGGCCAGGTCGTCGACATGGCGATCATCGAACCGATCCTCACCGCGCTGGGCCCCCAGCCCCTCTGGTACGACCAGCTCGGCCACGTCCAGCCGCGCACCGGCAACCGCTCCCAGAACAACGCCCCGCGCAACACCTACCGTACGGCGGACGGCAGTTGGGTCGCCGTCTCCACCTCGGCCCAGTCGATCGCCGAGCGCGTGATGCGCCTGGTCGGCCGCCCGGAACTGGTCGACGAACCCTGGTTCGCGACGGGCGCGGACCGGGCCCGGCACGCCGACATCCTCGACGCGGCGGTCGGCGACTGGATCGCGCAACGCACCCGCACGGAGGTCCTGGCCGCCTTCGAGAAGGCGGAGGCGGCGGTCGCCCCCATCCAGGACGTACGGGACGTCATGACGGACCCCCAGTACCAGGCCCTCGACACGATCACCACCGTCGACGACCCCGAACTCGGCCCCCTCCGCATGCAGAACGTCCTCTTCCGCCTCTCCGCCACCCCCGGCGCCATCCGCTGGACCGGCCGCCCCCACGGCGCGGACACAGACACGGTCCTGTCCGAACTCGGCCTGACCGACACCGAGTTGACCACGCTCCGCCAGGAGGGCGCCCTGTGACACCGCACCCCCTGACCTGGCTCTACGTCCCCGGCGACCGCCCCCCGGTTGTCACAAAGGCCCTCGCCGCCGGCGCCGACGTGGTCGTCGTCGACCTGGAGGACGCGGTAGCCCCGGACCGCAAGGCCTACGCCCGCGCGGCCACGGCGGAGCTTCTCTCGGAGCCCCAACTCAACGTCCACGTACGCGTGAACGCCCTGGACACCCCCTGGGCGGCCGACGACCTCCGCACCCTCACACCCCTCCCGGGCGTGTCCGGCCTACGGCTCCCGAAGGTCACGTCCGCCGAGGACGTCGTAGCCGTAGCGGAAAAGGCCCGCGACCTCCCCCTGTACACCCTCCTGGAGACGGCCCTCGGCATCGAGCGGGCCTTCTCGATCGCCGCCGCGCACTCCTCCGTACACGGCATCGCGCTCGGCGAGGCGGACCTACGGGCCGACCTGGGCGTACGCGACGACGCGGGCCTCGACTGGTCCCGCTCCCGGGTGATCGTCGCCGCCCGGGCGGCAGATCTGCCGCCACCGCCCCAGTCCGTCCACCCGGACATCCGCGACCTGGAGGGCCTGGCCGCGTCCTGCGCCCACGGCCGCGCCCTCGGCTTCCTGGGCCGCGCGGCGATCCACCCCCGTCAACTCCCGGTCATCGAGAGCGCGTTCCTCCCGACGAGCGAGGAGATCGAACAGGCCGAGACGATCGTCAAGGCGGCCATGCAGGAGGAGGGCGCGCAGGCGCTGCCCGACGGGCGGTTCATCGACGCGGCGGTGGTGGCGGCGGCGCAGCGAACACTCACGTTGGCGCGCCGCACCTGAACGCGATGAGGGCGCCCTGTGAAACACAGGGCGCCCTCATCGTCGTAGAACCGGCCGTCAGCCCTTCTTGGCCGACTCGGCCTCGTCTTTCTTGAGGTCTACTTCTTCTGCTTCTTCCGTGCCGTCGGCGTCTTTCTTCGCCTCCGGGGCGTCGGACGCCGGCTCTTCCTTGTCCGCCGACTCGCTGTCACCGTCGGTCTCACCGCCGGAGGCATCCGCGTCCGCGTTGGCCTCCGTGTCCGGCTCGACGATCTCTTCGCGGCCCGGGCGCTTCTTCGCCGAGATCACGAAGTACGTGACCGCGAGCAGGAAGACGATCATCGCGGTCCAGTCGTTCAACCGGAGGCCGAGGATGTGGTGGGCGTCGTCGACGCGCATGTACTCGATCCAGCCGCGGCCGACGCAGTACGCGGCGACGTACAGCGCGAACGCCCGGCCGTGGCCCAGCTTGAAGCGGCGGTCGGCCCAGATGACGAGGAAGCCGACACCGATGCACCACAGCGACTCGTACAGGAAGGTCGGCTGGTAGTAGCCGGGGACGCGGCCGTCCGTCGAGGACGTGATGTGCAGCGCCCAGGGGAGGTGCGTCTCACGACCGTACAGCTCCTGGTTGAACCAGTTGCCCCAGCGGCCGATGGCCTGGGCGAAGGCGATGCCGGGGGCGAGGGCGTCGGCCCAGGCGGGCAGCGGGATGCCACGGCGGCGGCAGCCGATCCAGGCACCCACCGCACCGAGGGCGATCGCACCCCAGATGCCGAGGCCGCCCTGCCATACCTTGAAGGCGTCCACCCAGTCGCGGCCCTCGCTGAAGTACAGCTCGTAGTCCGTGATCACGTGGTACAGGCGACCGCCGACGAGGCCGAACGGCACGGCCCAGACAGCGATGTCGGCCACCGTCCCGACCTTGCCGCCGCGGGCGACCCAGCGTTTGTTGCCGAGCCAGACGGCGACGAAGACGCCGATGATGATGCAGAACGCGTAACCGCGCAGCGGAATGGGGCCGAGGTGGTAGACCCCGTGCGACGGGCTGGGAATGTAGGCAAGTTCCATGGCAGGGTCGACGCTACCGTGCCGGACCGCGACCACGGCAAGCGGCCCGGCTACGGCTCCATAACGGGCCGGTATGAAAACCGGCCCGCCCGCTTACCCCTTGTTGGCCGCTTGGACCAGCTGCTTCAGCTTCGCCGGGGTCATCGTCTGGTCCGCGTAGATGTTCTTGCCGTCGAAGAGGACGGTCGGGGTGCCGGTGAATCCGCCGGCCTGGAACGCGGCGGCGGACTTCGTGACCCAGCTGTCGTGCGTACCGCTGTTGACGCACTTCTGGAAGGCGGGCGTGTCGAGGCCCTTCACCTTGCCCGCCAGCTCGATCAGCTTGGCGTTGCTCGCGTAGGCGTCGTCCGTCTCCTTGGGCTGGTTCTCGTACAGCACGTCGTGGAAGTCGCGGAACTTTCCGGCGTCCTGGCCGCAGGCCGCCGCGTTGGCCGCGCGCTTGGAGCCGCTGCCGCCGAGGTTGCCGTCGATGATCGTGACCAGGTGGTACTGCACCTTGAGCTGCCCGGAGTCGGTCAGCTCGTGGAGTGTGGAGCGGTACGCCGTCTCGAAGGCCTGGCAGGCCGGGCAGCGGAAGTCCTCCCACACCGTGAGCGTCGGCTTGGCGCTGTCCTTGCCGACCTGGATCGCCAGGCTGTCCTTGCCGGTCGCCCCGGAGGGCGCGACGACCGGGCCCGCCTTGCTGCTGCCGCTGTCGTCCTTGCCGTGGTTCGCGGCGAGGACGCCGACCACCGATGCAAGACCCAGCACGCAGACGACGCTCGCGGCCACGATCAGCGTGCGCCGCCGCCTCTCCGCGGTCTTCTGCTTCTCACGCTCGACCGCCAGCCGCTCGCGGGCGGTGCGCTTTCCGTCACGGTTCTTCTCGCTCACACCCGCAGAACGAACCGGGGAGGCGCAGCGCGCCTCCCCGGTCCCAGGTCCACCCATACGAGGGACCCGTTGTTCTGTTATTCCGGTTGTTCCGTGACGCCCGGCGCGCTGTTACGCCTGTCCGCGCACGCCCTTCGCCAGTTCACCGGCAAGCGTGCGGACCGCCTCGACGCCGGCCGCGTCGTCCGGCGCGTCCAGCATCCCCTTGACGAAGGCCGAGCCGACGATCACGCCGTCCGCGAAGCGGGCCACCTCGGCGGCCTGCTGGGCGTTCGAGACCCCGAGCCCGACGCACACGGGCGTGTCGGTGGTGGCCCGGGTGCGCTCGACGAGGTCCTGCGCCTGCGCGCCCACCGACGCGCGGGTGCCGGTGACGCCCATCAGGGAGGCGGCGTAGACGAAGCCGGTGCCGACCTTGGTGATCTCGGCGAGGCGGGCGTCCTTGCTGCTGGGCGCGACCACGAAGACCGTGGCGAGCCCGTGCTTCTCCGCGTGCTCCCTCCACAGCCCCGCCTCCTGCACGGGCAGGTCGGGCAGGATGCACCCGGCGCCGCCCGCCTCGGCCAGCTCGGCGGTGAAGCGCTCGACTCCGTAGCGGTCGATCGGGTTCCAGTACGTCATGACGAGTACCGGCTTGCCGGTCGCCGCGTGCGTCTCGCGGACCGTGCGCATGACGTCCGCGATCTTGACGCCGCCGCGCAGGGCGATGTCGTCGGCGGTCTGGATGACGGGACCGTCGAGGACGGGGTCGCTGTGCGGCAGACCCACCTCGACGATGTCCGCGCCGCCGTCGAAGGCCGCCTTGATCGCCTCGATACCGCCGTCCACGGTCGGGAACCCGGCCGGGAGATAGGCGATGAGCGCGGCCCGTCCCTCGGCCTTCGCGGCGGCGAGGGTGTCGGACAGCAGCTGAATGTTCCCGCTCACTTGGCGTCCCCCTCGATCTCGGCGGTGTCGGCCGCGTTGGCCGCGACCTCGGCGTCCGTGTCGTACAGGCCGAAGTACCGCGCGGCCGTGTCCATGTCCTTGTCGCCGCGCCCGGACAGGTTGACGACGATCAGCCCGTCCTTGCCCAGCTCCTTGCCGACCTCCAGCGCACCCGCGAGCGCGTGGGCGCTCTCAATCGCCGGGATGATCCCCTCCGTGCGCGACAGCAGACGCAGGGCCTGCATCGCCGCGTCGTCGGTGACCGCGCGGTACTCGCCGCGTCCGCTGTCCTTGAGGTAGGAGTGCTCGGGGCCGATGCCCGGGTAGTCCAGACCGGCCGAGATCGAGTACGGCTCGGTGATCTGGCCCTCCTCGTCCTGGAGGACGTAGGACCGCGAACCGTGCAGGATCCCCGGCTCACCGGCCGTCAGCGTGGCCGCGTGCTCGCCCGTCTCGACGCCGTGCCCGGCGGGCTCGCAGCCGATGAGGCGTACGTCCGCGTCCGGGATGAAGGCGTGGAACAGGCCGATGGCGTTCGAACCGCCGCCGACGCACGCGATCGCCGCGTCGGGGAGGCGCCCGGCGCGCTCCAGGATCTGGCGCCGGGCCTCGACACCAATGACCCGGTGGAAGTCGCGGACCATGGCCGGGAAGGGGTGCGGGCCGGCGACCGTACCGAAGAGGTAGTGCGTGCGGTCGACGTTCGCGACCCAGTCGCGGAACGCCTCGTTGATCGCGTCCTTGAGCGTGCGGCTGCCGGACTTCACGGCGATGACCTCGGCGCCGAGCATGCGCATCCGGGCCACGTTCAGCGCCTGGCGCTGGGTGTCGATCTCGCCCATGTAGATGGTGCATTCGAGGCCGAACAGCGCGCAGGCGGTGGCCGTCGCGACGCCGTGCTGGCCGGCGCCGGTCTCCGCGATGACCCTGGTCTTGCCCATGCGCTTGGTGAGCAGGGCCTGGCCGAGGACGTTGTTGATCTTGTGCGAGCCGGTGTGGTTCAGGTCCTCGCGCTTGAGGAAGATCCTCGCGCCACCCGCGTGCTCCGCGAAGCGGGGCACCTCGGTGAACGCGCTTGGCCTGCCGGTGTAGTTGAGGAGGAGGTCGTCCAACTCGCGGGCGAACTCGGGGTCGTGCTTGGCCTTGTCGTACTCGACGGCCACCTCGTCCACGGCGGCGACGAGGGCCTCCGGGATGAACTTGCCGCCGAAGGCGCCGAAGTAGCCCTCGGCGCTGGGGATTTGACCGTCGGGGTCTGGGATGAAGAACTCGCTGGGCATGCGGAAACCTCACGGTGAGTGTGTGGGATGACACTAAGCGCCGTGGGGGCGAGGGTTGTTCAGATGGCTGCGGGTCCGTTGTGGCTGGTCGCGCAGTTCCTCGCGCCCCTAAAAGCCTGGTGCCATCGCATGCCGTTCACTTGCCCCGGCTCATCTCCGATGACGTACCGCACTCTGCGGCCGTGCACCCTGCGTGCGGGTGCACGGCAACCACGGGGACGGCAGCCGCGCGCCAGGCGGGCGTACCGGTCCGTGGGTGTCAGCGTGAGCGTCATCGGAGGAAACCCTACCGGCCGATCAGCTACGGCCGTGTCGCAGTGCGGGGTGTTCCCCCGCCGCCACGAGGTCCGACACCGCTGACTTCGGGTCGCGGCCGGTGACCAGGGACTCGCCCACCAGGACCGCGTCAGCGCCTGCGTTGGCGTAGGCGATGAGGTCGTGGGGGCCGCGGACGCCGGACTCGGCGATCTTGACGATGTGGGCCGGGATCTCGGGAGCGACGCGCTCGAAGGTGCCGCGGTCGACCTCGAGGGTCTTGAGGTTGCGGGCGTTGACGCCGATGATCTTCGCGCCGGCGTCGACCGCGCGGTCGACCTCGTCCTCGTCGTGGACCTCGACGATCGGCGTGAGGCCGATCGACTCGGCGCGCTCGATGAGGGACTCCAGGGCGGGCTGGTCCAGGGCCGCGACGATCAGCAGGGCGAGGTCGGCGCCGTAGGCCCGGGCCTCCCAGAGCTGGTACGACGTGACGATGAAGTCCTTGCGGAGGACCGGGATGTCCACGCGGGCGCGGACGGCCTCCAGGTCGGCCAGGGAGCCGCCGAAGCGGCGCTGTTCGGTGAGGACGGAGATGACGGCGGCGCCGCCCGCCTCGTAGTCGGCGGCGAGGCCCGCCGGGTCGGCGATCGCGGCCAGCGCGCCCTTGGAGGGGCTGGAGCGCTTGACCTCGCAGATGACCTTGACGCCGTCACCGCGCAGCGCGGCGACACCGTCCTTGGCCGCGGGAGCCTTCGCCGCGCGCTCCTTGAGCTCGTCGAGGCTGACGCGCGCCTGCCGTTCCGCCAGGTCGGCACGGACTCCGTCGATGATCTCGTCGAGCACACTCACGCGAGCGGCCCCCTTCCGGACGGTGGAAAAGCCATGGTCACATCTGACCTCGATGGTATCCGGAGGAAGGCGTAGCCCTCGCATCCGGTTGACGCCGGTCCCACTACCTGGACATCCGTCGATTGATCAAGGGTGTAGCCAGCCACCGAACGGCAGGTTCCGGACAACCGTGAAGACCAGCACCAACGCGCCCAGAGTCCACAGCTGGACCCTGCCGAGTTCGATCCGCGCGGACCGGCCGCGCGCCGCACGGACCACCCAGACGGTCCATACGACCGTGAAGGCCAGATAGCCCACTACGGCGATCGCGTTGTCCTGGAGCGCGGCGAGGAAGTCGCCGTGGATGAACTCGTGCGCGCTGCGCAGGCCGCCGCAGCCGGGGCAGTACAGGCCCGTGAGGGCGTACAGCGGGCAGACGGGGTAGTGGCCCGGCTGGTTCGGGTCGACCGTGCCGACGTAGGCGAAGGCTCCGGCTACGGCCGCGAGGACTCCGGCGGGCACGGCGACGCGGTTCAGCACGGAGGCGGAACCGGGGGCGCGTGCCTTCGGCACGCTCTGGCTGTCGGCGTTCACGTCTCGCATTGTGCCCCCTCGCCCTTTCGTGCGGCACGCGCGCGTGAGGGGCGGTTCCCGGTGCTCCCGGAACCGCCCCTCCACGAAGTGGTGGCTGACAGCTACTGCCTACGGCTCAGCTGTCGGCGTGCGCCGGCTTGGCGAGCAGCTCGGTCAGGTCCTTGGGACGGTCCTTGGGCATGCCCATTCCCATCGCGCTCATGACCCAGCCGACGATGCCGCCGATGACCGCGATCGCCATACCGGCCCAGAAGCCGATCGGCTGCGCCATGACCATGAAGGCGCCACCGACCAAGAAACCGATGAAGATGATGGTGGTACCGGTCCAGGCGGCCAAAGTGTGACCGTGGCTGTTGCCCGCCATGACGTGCTCCTCGTTGCTGTGTACGTGTGTGAGCAGACGCTCACGCTTCATTGTTCCGCACGCGTGCGGATGCGGTGCTTCGGGGTGGTGCCGTGTCCGCTGCGGTTCGGGAGTGCCCCGAAGGGGCGCGGGGCTGTGTCGATTTGCGGCTCCGCCGCGTGGGCGCGACCAGCCACGACGGCGCCGCAGCCGACCGACGACGGACGCTTCCTCGCCTCTCCAGCGGAGCGCTACGCGCTGGTGGGGTCCTCACCGCGGTCCAGGGCCTTCCAAATGTCCTCGGGGCGGTCCGGGTCCACCACCGGAGCCCGCCGGGGGCGAGGCGCGCCGTTGCGTTCGTAGCGGCCCGACATCGCGGGCCAGCGGCGGCCGTAGAACAGGGCGAGGAGACCGGCCAGCAGGATCAGGCCGCCGCCCACCGCGGCGACGTAGGGCCAGGCCGTGTGGTCGAAGGCGTGCACGACGGACGAGGTGTCGCCGGAGGCCTGCGCGGCCTTGTCGTCGAGCGCGGAGCTGTCGGTGGCACCGAGGAGGGCCGCGGCGACGATGCCCGCGCCGGAGAGCGCGAGGAGGGCGGAGACCGCGAAGCGGCCCGTCCTGCGGACGGCGAAGACGGCGACGAGCGCGGCGAGACCCACTATGGCGAGCGCCGCGGGCACACCCGTGACGTCGCTGCCCTTGACGGACAGCGGGAACGCGTCGCCGGCCACCGTCGCGGTCCCCATCGACCAGCGCTGACGGGTGGCCAGCAGTGCCACGGCCGCGCCGAGCGCACCGCTCAGCAGAGCCACGGCGAGGCTGCGGCGGCCGGCGCGCGCGGGGCCTTCGCCTTCGGAACGGGGGTGTGGAACAGCAGCAGTCACGTAGTCCACTATCGCTCGAACCCCGGGCGAACCGTCACCCGGGGTTCATATGACCCTCGTCCTATTGCCCGAGTCGGTTCGCCGTGTGCACCGCGCGGAGGACCGCCGCCGCCTTGTTGCGGCACTCCTGGTCCTCCATCTCCGGGTCGGAATCGGCGACGATGCCGGCGCCCGCCTGGACATAGGCCGTGCCGTCGCGGAGCAGGGCCGTACGGATGGCGATGGCGGTGTCGGAGTCGCCCGCGAAGTCGAGGTAACCGACGCAGCCGCCGTACAACCCCCTTCTGGACGGCTCCAGTTCGTCGATGATCTGCATCGCGCGGGGCTTGGGCGCGCCCGAGAGGGTGCCGGCCGGGAAGCAGGCCGTGAGGACGTCGAAGGCGGTACGGCCGGGCGCCACGCGGCCGGTGACCGTCGAGACGATGTGCATCACGTGGGAGTACCGCTCGACGGACATGAAGTCGACGACCTCGACCGAGCCGGGCTCGCAGACGCGTCCCAAATCGTTACGCCCGAGGTCGACCAGCATGAGGTGTTCGGCGCGCTCCTTGGGGTCGGCGAGGAGTTCGTCGGCGAGGGCCTGGTCCTCCTGCGGGGTGGCCCCGCGGTGCCGGGTGCCCGCGATCGGGTGGACCATCGCGCGGCCGTCCTCGACCTTGACCAGGGCCTCCGGGGACGAGCCCACGACATCGAAGCCGTCGAAGCGGAACAAGTACATGTACGGGGACGGGTTCGTCGCCCGAAGGACTCGGTACACGTCCAACGCGCTTGCCGTGCACGGTGTTTCGAAGCGCTGGGAGGGGACGACCTGGAAGGCCTCGCCCGCGCGGATGCGCTCCTTGATGTCCTCGACGGCCTCCTTGAAGTCGGGGCCGCCCCACAGCGCGGTGTACTCGGGGAGCTCGGAGGGCGGGAGCTGGGCGGGCGGCTGGGCCACCGCGCGGGAGAGGTCCGCCTCCATGGCGTCGAGGCGGGCGATCGCGTCCGCGTAGGCCTCGTCGACACCGGTGTCGAGGTCGTTGTGGTTGATCGCGTTGGCGATCAGCAGGACCGAGCCCTCCCAGTGGTCCATCACGGCGAGGTCGCTGGTGAGGAGCATGGTCAGCTCGGGCAGCTTGAGGTCGTCGCGCTCGCCCGGGCCGATCTTCTCCAGGCGGCGGACGATGTCGTAGCCGAGATAACCGACCATGCCGCCGGTGAAGGGCGGCAGGCCCTCCTGGTGGGGGGTGTGCAGGGTCTCGATGGTGGCGCGCAGGGCGGCGAGCGGGTCACCGTCGACCGGGACGCCCACGGGCGGGGTGCCGAGCCAGTGGGCCTGGCCGTCGCGGGCGGTCAGGGTGGCGGCGCTGCGGACGCCGACGAACGAATATCGGGACCAGGAGCGGCCGTTCTCCGCGGACTCCAGGAGGAAGGTGCCGGGGCGCTCCGCGGCGAGTTTGCGGTAGAGCGCGACCGGGGTGTCGCCGTCGGCGAGGAGCTTGCGGGTGACCGGAATGACGCGACGGTCGGTGGCCAGCTTGCGGAACGTCTCGAGGTCCATGGCGGCTGACCCTACTGATCCGAGGCGGCGGTGCCGGAATCAGCACCTTCTTTAAGAAGGCCTTCTTTGAAGCCTTCTTCGGGGCCTTCTTTTAGGAGCACGTCCGCGTCGAAGCACGTGCGGGCGCCGGTGTGGCAGGCCGCGCCGATCTGGTCGACCTTCACAAGGACCGTGTCGGCGTCGCAGTCCAGGGCGACCGACTTGACGTGCTGGAAGTGGCCGGAGGTGTCGCCCTTCACCCAGTACTCCTGGCGGCTGCGGGACCAGTACGTGCAGCGGCCCGTAGTCAGGGTGCGATGCAGCGCCTCGTCGTCCATCCAGCCGAGCATGAGCACCTCACCGGTGTCGTACTGCTGGGCGATCGCGGGGACGAGCCCGTCGGCGCTGCGCTTGAGGCGGGCGGCGATATCGGGGTCGAGGCTGCTGGGCTGGGGCGTGCTGGTCATGGGGCCATTGTGCCGCGCCGCACTGACAGTCCCGGCCGGGTGTCCACTGTGCGGACCCTCCGCGCGGTCGTAGGCTGACGGTATGTCGACCTTCGCCAAGCGTGAACGACTTCTGCTCGCCGATCTCCTGGAGACCGCGGGCCCGGACGCCCCGACACTCTGCGAGGGGTGGCGGACCCGGGACCTGGCCGCACACGTGGTGGTGCGCGAGCGCCGCGCCGATGCCGCCGGCGGCATCATGATCAAGCAGCTCGCGCCGCGCCTGGAGCGGGTGATGACGGAGTTCGCGGCGAAGCCGTACGAGGAGCTGATCCAGCTCATCCGTACCGGCCCGCCGCGCTTCTCGCCGTTCCAGCTCAAGCAGCTCGACGAGGCGTCCAACACGGTCGAGTTCTACGTCCACACCGAGGACGTACGGCGGGCGCAGCCTGAGTGGACTCCGCGCGAGCTGGACCCGGTGTTCCAGGACGCCCTGTGGTCGCGGCTGGAGCGCATGGCCCGGCTGGTGGGCCGCAGTGCGCCGACCGGGCTGGTGCTGCGGCGCCCGGACGGGCAGACGGCGGTCGCGCACAAGGGGGCGCCGGTGGTGACGGTGACCGGTGAGCCCTCGGAGCTGCTGCTGTTCGCGCACGGGCGGCAGAGCGTCGCCAAGGTGGAACTGGACGGCGACGAGAACGCGATCGCCAAGCTCCAGGAGGCCAAGCAGCTGGGGATCTGAGCCCGCGGTTGTGAACAGGCCGGGTCAGTCGGGGAGTTCGGCCCGCCGCAGGTCTCGGACGCACAGCGCGATGACCCCGCCGAGACCGCAGACCACCGCGCTGACCACGAAAACCGGGCCCGTGCCCCACGCGCCGATCGCCGCGGCCGACAGCGGCATGCTCAGCGGGGCGAAGCCGAGGCTGGCCAGGCTGGAGACGGCGGTGACGCGGCCGAGGTAGGCGGGGTCGGACTGGGTCTGCAGCAGGGCGCCGCACATCACGCCGCTGAGCCCGGCGAGCAGTCCGATGAGCAGGGCGATGCCCACCGCCGCGAGGACGCTCGGGACGTAGGCGAGGGCGCCGATGGCGACGGAGCCCGCGATGAGCGACCAGCCGGCCACCTGCCCGGCGTGCGGAAGCCGGCCCCGCACGGTCAGCACCGTCGAGGCGGTTCCCGCGCCGACCCCGAACCCGGCGAGCACCCACCCCATCCCGGACGCCCCCCAGCCCCGCTGGTCGGCGAGCAGGGTCAGCCCCACGTTGAGCGGGCCGGCGAACCCCAGGTCACCGAGGGCGATGGCCAGCATCAAGGGCGCGAGGACACGGTGACGGCGGACGTAGCGGAGCCCGACGGCCAGGTCGCGCCACGCGGTGGTCGTACCGACGGCGGCCGTGTCGCCCGGCGGCAGCTCCCGGACCCGTACCGAGATCAGTAGGGGCACCGACACCGCGATCAGCAGCCCGGCGATCCCGAACGCGGCCGTCGCGCCCCCGAACGCCACGGCGAGGCCACCGAGCGGGGCGCCGAAGATCACGGCGAACCGGTACGCGAGGCCCCGCATGCCCTGCACCCGGGCGAGCTGTCCCTTGCCGGTGATGCGCGCGGGCAGCGCACCCACGGCGGGTATGAAGACGGCGTCCACGATGCCGAAGACCAGGGCGAGCGCGGCGAGCGGCCACAGCCCCGGGCCGGTGAGGAACAGCAGCGCCGCCACCGCGAGCACGGCCGCGCAACGCACCGCGTCGCTGCCGATGACGACCCGGCGCGGACCGAAGCGGTCGGCGATCACTCCGCCGCCCAGCATCAGTACCGCGCGCGGGAGCGCGCTGACCGACATCACCAGGCCGGCCTGCGCCGGGGACCCCGCCTGCACGGCGGCCCAGGACAGCGCTACGTAGTAGACGCCGTCGCCGGCCATCGACGACGCGTAGGCGCCTAGCCAGCGCAGGACGTTGGGGTCGCGGTGGGCGGGTCTGTCGGTGGCTGTGCCGGGGGCTGTGAGCGTGGTGGGCACGGGAGTTCGTCCTCTCCGGGGCTCAGGCGCGGAACGGGAAGCCGTACAGGTGGATCGCGACGTTCTCCCGGCCCTGGGTGTCGCCCGCCTGCTCGGCGGCTCGCCCCCTGGCCTGGTACTTCTTGATCAGGGCGTCCAACTCGTGCCCCAGTTCGGCGAGTTCGGGCGCGTTCAGTCGTGGGAGGTACTCGCCGTCGAAACCCGCCGAGCGCCACTCGTCGCTCCAGGACTCGGACTCGTCGAGGTGACGCCGGTAGAGGTCGACACGCTGCTCCAGCAGCGCCCGCACGAGCGCCCCCTGGGTGGCGAGCTTCTCGGGGGCGTCCTTCACGTCCTCGTGCCGCACGATCAGGCTCTCGGCGGCGGTCCGCCACCAGCGCTCCCGACCGTCACCGCTCTGCTGCCCGGCCTCCTCGATCAGCCCGTGCTCGGCGAGCTTGCGCAGGTGGTAGCTCACCAGCGAAACGGCCTCGTCGACCTGGTCGGCGAGCTGCGACGCAGTCGCCGTACGGGCCACGTACAGCGCCCGGTACAGCTTGAGGCGCAGCGGGTGCGCGAACGCCTTGAGCGTCCCCAGATCGGTGATGTTGCGGGTCTCGTCCGAGGTCATGCATCCGACGGTAGATGCGAAAGGAAAGTTGCGCAATATATTTTGCGCAACTTTCCTTTCGCATCCACCCACAAGTAAGCCCCGACCACCAAGCAGCCGGGGCTTACAACACGTCTCAGGGGATCACCTCACGGGGTGACCCGCCTCTCGCAACGCCTGCTTCACCTCACCGATCCGCAGATCCCCGAAGTGGAAGACGGAAGCCGCCAGCACCGCGTCCGCCCCCGCCGCCACCGCCGGCGGAAAGTCCGCGAGCTTGCCCGCGCCCCCGGAGGCGATGACCGGCACGGTCACGTGCTTGCGCACCGCGGCGATCATCTCCAGGTCGTAGCCGTCCTTCGTACCGTCCGCGTCCATCGAGTTGAGCAGGATCTCCCCCGCCCCCAACTCCGCGGCCCGGTGCGCCCATTCGACGGCGTCGAGGCCGGTGCCCTTGCGGCCGCCGTGGGTCGTGACCTCGAAGGAACCCGACACCGTACGGCGCGCGTCCACGGACAGGACAAGAACCTGCCTGCCGAACCGCTCCGCGATCTCCCGGATCAGCTCCGGCCGGTTGATCGCCGCCGTGTTGACGCCGACCTTGTCCGCGCCCGCCCGCAGCAGCTTGTCCACGTCCTCGGCCGTGCGGACGCCGCCGCCGACCGTGAGCGGGATGAAGACCTGCTCGGCGGTGCGGCGGACCACGTCGTACGTCGTCTCGCGGTTGCCGGAGGACGCGGTGATGTCCAGGAAGGTCAACTCGTCGGCGCCCTCGGCGTCGTAGACCTTGGCCATCTCGACGGGGTCGCCCGCGTCACGCAGGTTCTGGAAGTTGACGCCCTTGACGACCCGGCCGTTGTCCACGTCCAGGCAGGGGATCACGCGTACGGCGAGCGTCATGACGAACCTCCGCCCTCGGTACCGGAGCGGTACGCCTCCACCTCGACCTCGACGACCAGGCTCGGGTCGACGAAGCCGGACACGATGATCATCGAGGCGGCGGGGCGGATCGCGTCGAAGAGTTCCTTGTGTGCGCGGCCCACGTCCTCGACGTCCCGGGCGTGGGTGATGTACATACGGGTGCGCACCACATTGGCGGGGCCGAGACCCAGTTGCTCCAGCGCCGAGAACGCGACGTTGAACGCGTTGACCGTCTGCTCGTAGGGACCGCCCCCGGCGATCTCGCCGTCCACTATCGACGTGCACCCGGAGACCAGCACCAGGCCGTTGGGCAGTTGCACCGCGCGGGAGTAGCCGAAGGCGTCCTCCCAGGGCGCGCCGGTCGACACGCGTCGTAGCTCGGTCACCGGGCCACCGCCTCCAGGGCCTCTTCCAGGGTGAACGCCTTCGCGTACAGGGCCTTTCCGACGATGGAGCCCTCGACACCGAGGGGTACCAGCTCGGAGATGGCGCGGAGGTCGTCGAGCGAGGACACGCCACCGGAGGCCACCACCGGGCGGTCGGTCGCCGCGCAGACGTTGCGCAGCAGCTCCAGGTTGGGGCCCTGGAGGGTGCCGTCCTTGGCGATGTCGGTGACCACGTACCGGGCGCAGCCCTCGGAGTTGAGGCGGTCCAGCGTCTCGTAGAGGTCGCCGCCGTCGCGGGTCCAGCCGCGTCCGCGCAGGGTCGTGCCGCGTACGTCGAGGCCGACCGCGATCTTGTCGCCGTGCTCGGCGATGACCTTGGCGACCCACTCCGGGGTCTCCAGCGCGGCGGTGCCTAGGTTCACCCGGGTGCAGCCGGTGGCGAGGGCGGCGGCGAGGGTGTCGTCGTCGCGGATGCCGCCGGACAGCTCGACCTTGATGTCCATGGCGCCGGCGACCTCGGCGATGAGCTTGCGGTTGTCGCCGGTGCCGAACGCGGCGTCCAGGTCGACGAGGTGCAGCCACTCGGCGCCGGAGCTCTGCCAGGCGAGGGCGGCCTCGAGGGGGGAGCCGTAGGAGGTCTCGGTCCCGGACTCGCCGTGCACCAGGCGGACGGCCTGGCCGTCGCGGACATCGACGGCGGGGAGGAGTTCGAGCTTCGAAGGCATCAGAGGGTTCCGATCCAATTGTTCAACAACTGCGCTCCGGCGTCGCCGGACTTCTCGGGGTGGAACTGCGTGGCCCACAGGGCGCCGTTCTCCACGGCGGCCACGAAGGGCTTGCCGTGCGTCGACCAGGTCACCAGGGGGGCACGCATCGCCGGGTTCACGACTTCGAGGGACCAGTCGTGGACGGCGTAGGAGTGCACGAAGTAGAAGCGCGCGTCCGCGTCGAGGCCCGCGAAGAGCTGCGAGCCCGCCGGGGTGTCCACGGTGTTCCAGCCCATGTGGGGCACGATCTCGGCCTGGAGCGGCTCGACCGAGCCGGGCCACTCGTCCAGGCCCTCGGTCTCGACGCCGTGCTCGATGCCCCGCGCGAACAGGATCTGCATGCCCACGCAGATGCCCATCACCGGGCGCCCGCCGGCCAGCCGACGGCCGACGATCCAGTCGCCGCGCGCCTCCTTGAGGCCCTGCATGCAGGCGGCGAAGGCGCCGACACCGGGCACCAGCAGGCCGTCCGCGTTCATGGCCTTGTCGTAGTCACGCGTTATCTCGACCTCGGCACCCGTGCGCGCGAGGGCACGCTCGGCGGAACGGACGTTCCCGAAGCCGTAGTCGAAGACGACGACCTTCTTGGAAGCGTTCTTCGCCGCGCTCAACTCCACACCGCCAACCGCATGACCCCCGCGACCAGACACATCGCCGCGCCGATGGAGACCAGCACGATGAGGCTCGCCGGCATCTTCTGCTTGACGAAGGAGTAGACCCCGCCGAGGAGGAAGAGTCCGACGACGATCAGGAGGCTGGAGAGGCCGGTCACAGCGCGCCCTTCGTGGAGGGGAGGATGCCGGCCGCGCGCGGGTCGCGCTCGGAGGCGTAGCGCAGCGCGCGGGCCAGCGCCTTGAACTGGCACTCCACGATGTGGTGTGCGTTGCGCCCATAGGGCACGTGCACATGAAGCGCGATCTGGGCCTGTGCGACGAAGGACTCCAGGATGTGCCGGGTCATCGTGGTGTCGTACTCGCCGATCATCGGCGCCATGTTCTCGGGCTCGGTGTGCACGAGGTAGGGGCGGCCGGACAGGTCGACGGTCACCTGGGCCAGAGACTCGTCGAGCGGCACCGTGCAGTTGCCGAACCGGTAGATCCCCACCTTGTCGCCGAGCGCCTGCTTGAAGGCGGCGCCGAGGGCGAGGGCGGTGTCCTCGATGGTGTGGTGCGAGTCGATGTGCAGATCGCCCTCGGTCTTCACGGTGAGGTCGAACAGACCGTGCCGGCCGAGCTGGTCGAGCATGTGGTCGTAGAAGCCGACTCCTGTCGACACGTCGACCTTGCCGTGCCCGTCGAGATCGATCTCGACGAGGACCGACGTCTCCTTGGTCGCCCGCTCCACACGTCCTACGCGGTTCATGCGCTCTGCTCCTTCTTCAGTTCACGGACCGCGTCGAGGAACGCGTCGTTCTCTTCGGGGGTTCCGGCGGAGACCCGCAGCCACCCCGGGATGCCGTTGTCCCGGACCAGGACGCCCTGGTCGAGGATCTTCTGCCAGGCGGTGTGCGAATCCGCGAACCGCCCGAACTGCACGAAGTTCGCGTCGGACTCGACGACTTCACACCCGAGGGCCTTCAACTCGCCCACCAGCCGGTCCCGTTCGGACTTCAGCTGCTCGACATACCCCAGCAACGTGTCGGTGTGCTCCAGGGCGGCCAGCGCGGTCGCCTGGGTGACGGCGGACAAGTGGTAAGGCAGCCGTACGAGTTGGACGGCGTCGACGACCGCCGGGTGCGCGGCGAGATAGCCGAGCCGCAGGCCCGCCGCGCCGAACGCCTTCGACATCGTCCGCGAGACGACGAGATTCGGCCGACCTTCGAGCAGCGGCAGCAGCGAGTCGCCGTGGCTGAACTCGATGTACGCCTCGTCGACGATCACCATCGACGGCTTGGCGGCCTGCGCCGCTTCGTACAGCGCGAGGACCGTCTCGGGCGGAACGGCGTTGCCCGTGGGGTTGTTGGGGGTCGTGATGAACACGACGTCGGGCTTGTTCTCGGCGATCCAGCGCTCGGCGGCGGCGAGATCGATCGTGAAGTCCTCGTTGCGCGGACCGGAGATCCAGCCGGTCCCCGTGCCGCGCGCGATGAGCGCGTGCATCGAGTACGACGGCTCGAAGCCGATCGCGGTACGGCCGGGCCCGCCAAAGGTCTGGAGCAGCTGCTGGATGACCTCGTTGGAGCCGTTGGCCGCCCACACGTTCTCGACACCGACGCGGTAACTGCCGGTCTTCGTGAGGTAGTTGGCCAGTCCGGTGCGCAGCTCTACGGCGTCCCGGTCCGGGTAGCGGTTGAGGTCGCGGGCGGCTTCACGAACCCGCTCGGCGATGCGATCGACCAGTGCCTCGGGCAGCGGGTAGGGGTTCTCGTTGGTGTTCAGCCGTACGGGGACGTCCAACTGGGGCGCGCCGTAAGGGGACTTGCCGCGCAGCTCGTCCCGTACGGGAAGATCGTCGATTCCGAAGCTCACTTGCCGGGCACCTTCCAACCGAACCTTGCCTTGACCGCCGCGCCGTGCGCGGGCAGGTCCTCCGCCTCCGCCAGCGTGACCACGTGATGCGCCACGTCCGCCAGCGCGTCCTTCGTGTAGTCGACGATGTGGATGCCGCGCAGGAAGGACTGCACGGAGAGCCCGGAGGAGTGGCAGGCGCAACCCCCGGTCGGCAGCACGTGGTTGGAGCCGGCCGCGTAGTCGCCCAACGACACGGGCGCCCAGGGTCCGACGAAGATCGCGCCCGCGTTCCGCACCCGGTCGGCGACCGCGGCGGCATCCGCCGTCTGGATCTCCAGGTGCTCGGCGCCGTACGCATCGACGACCCGCAGGCCCTCGTCGATGCCGTCGACGAGGACGATCGCGGACTGCCGGCCGGCCAGCGCCGGGGCGATCCGGTCCTCGATGTGCTTGGTGGCCGCGACCTGCGGTTCCAGTTCCTTCTCGACGGCGTCCGCGAGCGTCACGGAGTCCGTGACCAGGACGGCGGCGGCGAGCGGGTCGTGCTCGGCCTGGCTGATCAGGTCGGCGGCGACGTGCACGGGGTCGGCGCTGTCGTCGGCGAGGACCGCGATCTCGGTCGGGCCGGCCTCGGTGTCGATGCCGATCTTGCCGGTGAAGTAGCGCTTGGCGGCGGCGACCCAGATGTTGCCGGGCCCGGTGACCATGTTGGCCGGGGCGCAGGACTCGGTACCGTGGGCGAACATCGCGACGGCCTGGGCGCCGCCGACGGCGTAGACCTCGTCGACGCCGAGCAGCGCGCAGGCGGCGAGGATCGTCGGGTGCGGCAGACCGTCGAAGTCCGCCTGCGGCGGCGAGGCGAGCGCGACGGAGCCGACGCCGGCCTCCTGCGCCGGGACGACGTTCATGATCACGGACGACGGGTACACGGACCGACCACCCGGGGCGTACAGCCCCACCCGGTCCACCGGCACCCACTTCTCGGTGACCGTGCCGCCGGGCACGACCTGGGTGGTGTGCGTCGTACGGCGCTGCTCGCGGTGGACGAGCCGGGCGCGCCGGATGGACTCCTCCAGGGCCGCGCGCACCGCCGGGTCGAGCTGCTCCAGCGCGTCGCTGAGCGCCTGCGCCGGGACCCGTACCGATTCCAGCCGCACGCCGTCGAACTTCTCGGCGAAGTCGATCAGCGCCGCGTCGCCCCGATGATGCACGGCCTCGCAGATCGGCCGCACCTTCTCCAGGGCGGCCGAGACGTCGAAGTCGGCTCGGGGCAGCAGGTCGCGCAGGGCGGGCCCTTCGGGGAGGGCGTCACCGCGCAGATCGATTCGGGAGATCACGCGCCAATTCTCTCAGACGGCGATCGACGACTGCTCACGCATATCAATGGCTGATACAGACCGTGGCCGGAACCCGGAAGATCCCCTTCACGTCTAGTGTTCCGGGCGTCACGGAGCGGGCATGAACAGCTGTGCGAAACCCGTGAGTAGTTGAGAGGGATGAAAGAGCAGTGACCGAGGGTGCCGGCCTCCGCGCGGGGGATGTGCCGGACGATCTGACCGCCGCCGAGGCCGGTATGTGGCAGGCCTTCCGCAACGGCAGCGTGTACGACCTGAGCAGCGGCGACACGGTCGTCGACGATCCGCACGGCGGGCACCCGTGGGGCCCGGAGCGGACGGTACGGGCCCGCATCGTGTGCTGGCTGCTCCTGGACGGCCCGCCCGCGCTGTCGGGCCGGGTGGCCTCCCTGAAACTCACCGGCGTGCAGATCAGCGGCGTGCTGGACCTGGCGGGCGGCACCGTCACGCCGTACGTCGAGCTGAAGGGCTGCCGTTTCGAGCGGGAGGTGCTGCTGCCGGAGGCCCGCTTCCGGACCGTACGGCTGGTGGACTGCTCGGTGCCGCGCCTGGAGGCGGCGCGGGTGCACACGGAGGGTGATCTGCATCTGCCGCGCTGCCGCTTCCACAACGGCGTCCGGCTGACCGACGCGCACATCGGCACGGATCTGCTGCTCAACCAGGCGATCGTGTACCGGGACCGCACCGGGCGTTCGATCGCCGCCGACGGCATGACCGTGGGGCAGGATCTCCAGGCCGAACTCCTCGAATCGCACGGTGAGTTGAGCCTGCGCAGCGCCAAGGTCGGCGTCTCGCTTAGTCTGCGCGGCGCCCGGCTGGCGAACCCGTACACGCGACTCGCCCTGAACGCGCCCCAGTTGACCGTGGGCCGCACCCTGTACCTCACCCCGGCCGGTGTCGGCGGCCCGTGGCTGAGCGGCACAACTCCCGCGCGCGGGACCCGCATCCAGCGTTTCTCGTGCCAGGGCGGGGTGCGGCTGGACGACGGGCGGTTCGGGGACGCGGTGGACCTGGAGCGGGCCCGGTTCACGTTCACGGACGACCAGGAATTGTCGCTACTGCGCATCCAGGCGCCGGAGTTGCGCTTCCTCGGGGAGGGGCCACAGCGCGGGAAGGTGGTGCTGTCGGGGGCACGGGTGGTCAACCTGATTGATTCGGCGACCAGTTGGCCGGGTCCCGGCAACCTGCACATGGGCGGCTTCGTGTACGAGAACCTCGTACCGCAGGGCCCGTTCCCGCTGGACACCCGCCTCGACTGGGTGGCCGCGGCGACCGCCGAGTACGCCCCGGAGCCGTACGAGCGGCTCGCGACCGTGCTGCGCAACGCCGGTGAGGACGAGGACGCGCGGGAGGTGCTGCTCGCCAAGCAGCGCAGGCGGCGGGAGAGTCTGCCGGTCGCGGCGAAGGTGTGGGGGGTCGTGCAGGACTGGACGGTCGCCTACGGGTACCGGCCGGGCCGGGCCGCCGTATGGATGGCGGTGCTGTGGGCGGCGAGTTCGCTGGCGTTCGCGCACGCCGACCACGCGCCGGTGAACGCGAACGGGCATCCGCCGTGGAGCCCGGCCCTGTTCGCGCTGGATCTGCTGCTGCCGGTGATCGACCTGGGGCAGGTGGGCCAGTGGCAGCTGCACGGGGGCTGGCAGTGGCTCTCGGTGGCGCTGATCCTGCTGGGGTGGATCCTGGCCACGACGGTGGCGGCGGGCGCCACACGCCTGCTCAGACGCGGTTAGGAACCCGCTCGCAAAGGCCCCGGGCACAGCACTCGAACAGATGAGCAACAGTCACCTTTTACCTGCCTTTGACCAGGGCGCGTACAACTTTCAGGCGGGTGCTCAAACGGTCTGGCGCACTCCGGATCCACGGTCTTTCAATGGTCGACACCATGGCTCTGCTGCGCGCGTTCATCCGTACCGCCCGGATGGCAAGGAACACCTCGCGGCTCGCCGCCGGGCTGCCGGCCGACGACGAGGTCCTCCTCGACGCGCCCGACGACCGGCTCGGCCCCGCGCTGGTCGCCGCCGGGCGCGGCGAGTACGGCCCGGCCTCCGCACTGCTGGCCGCCACGCGCGCGTCCGCCGAGTGGGAGGACCGCGACCGCCACACACGCCGGCTCGCCGCGTTCGCCCGCTCCCGCCCCGAGTGGCTGGACGACTGGTGCGCGGCCGCCCCGCAGAACCCGGACGCACTCCTCGTCACGGCCCAGCTGGCGATGGACCGCTGCTGGGAGTCACCGGCCCGCGCCGAACTGCTGCGCGAGCTGAGCCCGCTGATCACCGCGGCGGCCGAGGCCGAACCGCGCGACCCGGTGCCCTGGCGCATCGCCCTCGACCGGGCACGGGGCACGAACGCCGGGCACACCGAGTTCGAACGGCTGTGGGGCGAGGCGGTCCGCCGCTCCCCGCACCACTACGGCTGCCATGTGGCCGCCCTCCAGTACCTCTCGGCGGCCTGCTGCGCGCAGTGGGGGAACACACCACACACCGCCCGCTGCTCCCACCGCGCGTGCTTCGACTTCGCCGAGCCGGCCGCGCAGGACGCCCTGCCCGGCTCGCTCGTCCAGGCGCTGCCGGTGCGGGCAGCCTTCGCCTGTCTGACCGACGGCTGCGCTCCGACGGTGCCCCGCGCCCGCCTGGACGCGGCGGCCGACCTGGCGATCGCCCTCTCGGCCACCTACGCGGCGGCGGACCCCTGGCCGGCCGAGGTCCGCAACCTCCTGACCTACGTCCTCATCCGCCTCGAACGCTGGACGGACGCGCTCGACCAGCTCCGCCTGATCGGCCCGTACGCCACGTCCTTCCCCTGGGACCGGATCTCCGACGACCCGCTGGGCCAGTTCCTCGAAGTCCGGGACGGCGTACGCATGGCGGTGGCCTCGGACATCCCGCTCGGCGGCCCGATTCCCCACACTCTGCGGGCGATTCCGACGCAGCAGTGGGCCTTCGAGGACGCTCCCGGGTATCCACGGAGTGAGCACGACGGACGTGCCCGCTCCGGCGACCATTAGGCTTTTGCGCCGTGACCACCGTCCGGCTGCCGCTCTTCCCCCTGAACTCGGTTCTGTTCCCGGGGCTCGTGCTTCCTCTGAACATTTTCGAGGAGCGCTATCGCGCCATGATGCGCGATCTGCTCAAGACCCCTGAGGAGGATTCGCGCCGATTCGCCGTCGTGGCCATCCGCGACGGCCACGAGGTGGCATCGACCGCCCCGGGCATGCCCGACCAGACGGCCGTGCCCGAACGCGGGCCCACCGCCGGCTTCGGCCCCGACCCGCTCAAGGCCTTCCACTCGGTGGGCTGCGTCGCCGACGCGGCCACGATCCGCGAGCGCGCCGACGGCACCTTCGAGGTGCTGGCGACGGGCACGACCCGGATGCGACTGCTCTCCGTGGACGCCTCGGGCCCGTTCCTGACGGCCGAGCTGGAGGAGCTGCCCGAGGAGAAGGGCGACGAGGCGGGCGCCCTTGCGGAAGGCGTGCTACGCGCGTTCCGCCAATACCAAAAACGCTTGGCAGGCGCCCGCGAACGCACCCTGTCGACGGGCGAGGCCGAACTCCCCGACGAACCGGCGGTCGTCTCCTACCTGGTGGCCGCGGCGATGATGCTCGACACGGCGACAAAACAACGCCTCCTCCAGGCCCCCGACACGGCTTCCCGCCTCCGCGACGAACTGAAACTCCTTCGCTCCGAGACGGCCATCATCCGTAACCTGCCGTCCCTGCCCGCGTCGGACCTGACCCGAGGCCCGACAAGCCTGAACTGACCCCGGAAACCGGACCAACTGATGGCCAAGAAGCCAAAACAACAACAGTCGGGCGGCACTCCCGCGACGGTCGTCCTGACGACCGCGGGAGTGCCGTACGACCTCCACGCCTACGACCACGACCCGTCCCACCCCTCCTACGGCGAGGAGGCGGCCGAGGCGATGGGCGTCTCCCCGGACCGGGTTTTCAAAACCTTGCTGGCGGACGTGGACGGCACGTTGACGGTCGCCGTCGTCCCGGTGGCGGGCCAGCTGGACCTGAAGGCACTCGCGTCGGCGGTGGGCGGCAAACGCGCGACGATGGCCGACCCGACCCTCGCCGAACGCACCACGGGCTACGTCCGAGGCGGCATCTCCCCCCTGGGCCAACGCAAGAAACTCCGCACGGTCCTGGACGACTCGGCCACCTCCCACCCCACGATCTGCGTCTCGGCGGGCCGCCGCGGCCTGGAGGTGGAACTCTCCCCCGAGGACCTGAAAACCCTCACGGCCGCGGTACTGGCCCCCATCGGCCGTGCGTGACCTCTCGACGCGACGCCCGTCCTGGGTTAAGCACAAGGGGCATGTCGAAGAAAACGAGAAAACGAAAGTGGCGCGTACGAAAGCACAGGGCTAATCACGGCCACCGACCGGCGTAGGCGTTTCGGACGCCGGTCCGGTGACTGGCGGGGATGGCTTCTGGACGCAGGGGGCAACGCGGCGCGACTTCTCGACGCCGACGGGCAGAATCCAGCCCGTCCGGCGATTGAGGACGAGGCCGTCCAGGCCGACGGGGGTCTGGGGGCGGAGCCCCCACAGGCGGGGCTGAAGGGGCAGAGCCCCTGGAGGATGGGACGGGTAGGGGCGGCGGGGGCGAAAACCGCCCTAGCTCATCGGCGCCCCGTACCCATCCTTGGGAACCGCCCCGTCCTGCACATACACCGGCTCAGGATCCCGCGGCCCGAACAACGCCGTCAGCCCCAGATGAACGACCAACGCGGCCACCGGCCAAGCCAGCAACGCCCCCTTCGCGCTCAACTTCAGCGGCGCGGAGAACGTAACCCCCTTACCGACAGCCTTGGCATGCGCGAGCACATCCTTCGTGGGCCCGAACCACATCCCCAGCCGCCAGGCGAGGAACGAAGCGAGCAGCCCTCCCAGGGCCAGCGCAGCGACCAGCGGCACTCCCCCACGCCGCCGCAACAGGAACACGCCAAGCGCACTCAGCACCCCGAAAGCCACCGCGAGCAGAGTGAACGTTCCGTCCACCCCCACCGCCTGCTCGCCTTCGGAGTCCTTGAGGTAGACGACCCAGCTCTTGTCGACCACGTCCCCGACCAGCGGCACATGCGGCGCCAGCCACCACCACAACACCCCGAGCAACACCCCACCGAGCGCGACGGCGACCGTGACGACCACGCCCTCGATCAGCTCGGTCTTCATCCCGGGCCCGTCCTGGCCGTAGGACGCTTCCTGCGGGGGATACGCGGGATACCCGGCACCGGAGGCACCCGGGTCGGCCGAGGCGCCGGGGTCACCCGAGGTGCCCGGATCACCCGGCGGCTGCCACGGGTCGTGCGGGGACTGGTCACGCGGCGGCGGAGGCGGAGTCAGCGGTGCGGTCACACCGCCATCGTGCCAGGCCCCGCTGTGCGGCGCGTCACCGGACGGCAGCCCGACGGTAGGCCCAGGCGGCGACGGCCAGCGAAACGACCCCGACCCCGGCGCATACGGCGAGGTCACCGAGGACGAGCGCCCAGTCCGGATGCGCGGCGAAGGTCTGCGCGAACGCCTCCACGCCGTACGTCGAGGGCACCAGATCCCGCAGGAACCGCACCGCGTCCGGCATCCGATCGGCAGGCAGCACACCCAGCAACAGAGCCGCGGACATACCCAACTGCCCAAGCAGCGTGGCGAGTTCAGGGCGAGGCGCAAGCAGCCCGAGAGCCGCCCCGAGCCCGGCGAGCGCGGCCCCGGCGAGCGGGATCACCGCCGCCAGGATCCAGATGTTCCCCATCGGCAGCCCGAAGAGCACACACCCGAAGACGGCGGTGAGCGCGGTCCCGGGCACGGTGAAGGAGGCGTACGCCCCCGCCGCGCCCAGCACCACGGCCGCGGGCGGCACCGGCAGGGTGGCGTAGTGGTCGAGCCCGCCGCTGCCGCGCAGCTGTCCGAAGTACTGCGCGAGCAGGTTGAGGCCGACGTAGGCGACGACGAGCACGGACGAACCGGCCACGACGAACCGGGCGTCGTGGCTCCCGCCGTCGACGACCCCGCGCATCATGATCAGGATGCCGACCGACTGGAAGGTCGCCACGAACAGCAGCGGGATCCGCGCGACCCGCGCCCGGGACAGCTGTGCCCGGTACACGGCGGCCATGGAGGGCCACAGCCTGGCCTTCGGCCCCAGCTCGGCCGCGCCCGTCCCGACGGCCTCCGGCACGGCCAGCGGGCCACTCGGCAGAACATCGGCGGATACGACACTCACGTCGCGCTGCTCCTCTCGACACCGGCAGTCGCCCTGTCCCATACGGATACGACGGCCCGTGTACTCATGCTTTCACCAGCCCCTGTGCGTTCCCGCCCAGTGCCAGGTACACGTCCTCCAGGCTGGGTGTGGCCAGGGTGAAGTCGTCGAGAGCGGCGAACGCGGCCCCGCCGGTCACCGTGGCGACGGCCACCCGGGCCTCCTCCGGGGCGAGCCTGAGCGTCCAGCGGCGCCCGGACTCGACGGCCCGGTCCCGCAGCGCGGCGACCTCCGGGACGTCCAGCGGCGGCTTCTCCCGCCACACCAGCTCGACCCGCACCTCGCCCGCGACCTGTTCCTTGAGCCCGGCGGGGGTGTCGCAGGCGATGACCTTGCCCTGGTCGAGGACGGCGACCCGGTCGAGGACGGTCTCGGCCTCGATGACGTTGTGGGTGACGAGCAGCACGGTGGACCCGCGCTCGGCCCGGCGCCGGTCGACGGCGGACCACACGGCTCTGCGCGCGACCGGATCCATCCCGGTGGTCGGCTCGTCGAGCACCAGCAGCGACCGCTCCCCGACCAGCGCGGCGGCCACACACGCCAGCCGCCGCTGCCCACCGGACAGCTTCTTGAGCGGCCGCCCGGCAATGGCCGTAAGCCCCAACTCGTCCAGTACGGCGTCCCGTTCGGCCCGCGCGTCGCGCAGGTCCAGGCCGCGCAGCCGGGCGGTGGTCTCGGCGGCCAGCGACACGGTGAGTTCGTCGAGGGCGGAGGACTCCTGGCCGAGGTAGGCGAGGATCCGCGCGGCCCGCTCCGGGTGGCGCACGATGTCGTGCCCGAGGATCTCGACGCTGCCGGCGTCGGGCCGCATGAGCCCGGTCAGCTGGCGTACGAGGGTGGACTTGCCGGCGCCGTTCGGCCCGAGCAGTCCGAAGATCTCGCCCCGGCGGATGTCGAGGGTGACGTCGTCGGTGGCCCGCACCTCGGGGGTGCCCGGCGCACCGCGTCGGCCGCGCACCGCCGGATAGGTCTTGCTGAGCCCGCGCACCGCACACACGACATCCCCACCGTGTCGAAGTGCCACTCCCGCGCGCGTACTCACGGGACGAGACTACGGGGTCCGGGAGGCCCGCCCGTTCGCGGGTCGGTCGAGAACGGCACATTCGTCGGTAAAGCCGCCCCGCCGCACGGCCGCCCGGCCGGCTCCGCTCACTCGCCCGCGGGTGCGTGCTCCGCGGCCGTCCGTACGTCGATCTCGCGCCAGAAACCGGCCCGGATCGCGTACCGGTCGTGCTCGTCGATCTGGTCGTCCTTGTGCGCGAGGAGGCCGAACCGGGCGGCGTAGCGCAGCAGTTCGCCGTCGATGCGGTGCGGGACGCGCGGGTACATCCCGGACAGTTTCTGCAGGTGGCTGCCGTGGTCGCCGAGGCGGCCCATCCAGCGGCGGGCGAAGACCTGGCCCACTTCGTAGGGGTCGCCGCCGACCGTGGTGATGTCTTCCTCGCGGTCGGCCCAGCGCTGCTCGGCGGTGGTCAGCTGCGCCAGCGTCGGCATCGAGGCGACCTCGGGGGGCTCGGCGGCGCCGCCCGGCCGGTCGACCCACCCTTTGTCGGAGGACCAGCGCAGGGTCGCGCTCGTGGGCTGCGGTACGGGCTGGGCGGCACCCGGGGCCTTCAGGCTCGCGAGGTCCTTCGGGGTGGGCACGCCCTTGGACGCGGGCACCCGCTCCTGCGAACCGTTCTCCGAACCCGCCTCGGCCGCCGCGTGCTCGCCCTCCTCGGCCGGCCGCTCGCGCGTGGCCGGTGCGGACTCGGGCAGCGGCGCGGACAGGATCGCGGCGATCTCCGGCCGCGGCACCGGCGGCGGCGCACACACACCGCCGAGATCCTTCGCCCGTACGGCCTTGGTGATCCAGGTCCGGTCGAGCACCCGCCGCTCGTCGGCCTCGGCGACCAGGTCCTCGGACTGGTTGTAGTCCCCGTCCGCGGCCTGCACGGCCCACAAGTGGACGGCGACGCCGTGCTCCTTGGCGGCCATCATGCCCGGCAGCAGATCGCCGTCGCCGGTGACGAGCACGACGTCGGAGCAGGCGCGATTGCGGGCCAGTTCGGTGAGCTCGGCGTGCATGGCGGCGTCGACGCCCTTCTGCGCCCAGCGGCCGTCGCTGCGGGTCAGGGCGCCGAGGCGGACGGTGACGCGGGGCATCACGCGCAGCCTGCGGTGCTCGGGCTGCGGGACGCGGTCGGGGGCGCCGTCGAACCAGTAGATACGCAGCAGGGGGCGTTCGGTGTCGGACTCGGCTCGCTCGCGCAAACCCTGGATGAGGGCGGCGTGATCGACGGTGATACGGGAACGCGAGGGCTCTCCGGCGAGGAGACTGGCCGCCGCCCCCAGCAGATACCCGGCGTCCACCAGGACGATGCAGCGGTCCACGCGACTCACCCTCTTCCCGGTCGGTTCACTTCGGGCTTGCTTCGAGTCTGCCCGACCGCGCAGGGGTTAACGGCCCGAACTCGATCTTCGGCGTGGCGTTTCGGGGCTTCTCTCTCGTACCAACCATGTCACACACGGTAATTATCCGAAATGCGTTCTTCGTCAGCCTATGTGAATCTGGTCGCGGCCCTGGCCCCTAGATCCCCCTCAGGAGGCAGAGCACCATGGCCAAGAACAAGAACCGTGACCGTAAGCAGCCGCAGTCGGAGCGCGCCCAGGAGCAGGCCACGTCGTCCTCGATGGAGGCACAGGCCGAGCAGCGCATATCCCAGGTGACACCGGGCGACATGGCCCGCAAGGGCAAGCAGAAGCGCTTCGGCCACAACTGAGGCCTGCTTCAAGGCTTGTTGAATGACTGAGGGGCGCATCCGTTGGCGGATGCGCCCCTCAGTCACTTCTCTGTGTCTGTCGCCTGTTGCCCGCCGCCTGTTGCTCAGCCGGCCAGACAGGCCGCGCCGAGCAGCACCTTCAAGTCGCCGAACAGCGCCGGGTCGGGCTTCACCCGGTGCTTGTCCAGCCGCAGGATCGTGGTCTTGGTCGGGCCCTGGAGCTTGATGCGGACCTCGCTGTCGCCCCGGTGGTGGCTGAGGATCTCACCGAGCCTGCTGACCATGGGCGGCGTGACCCTGGTCGCCGGGATGGTGAGGATCACGGGCGCGTTGGTGCCCACGTTCGACACGTCCGGGACCTGCATCTCCATCGCGACCAGGCGCGGCACGTCCTCGCGCTTGTCGAGGCGGCCCTTGACGAACACGATGGTGTCCTCGACGAGTTGGGTCGACACCAGCTGGTAGGACGCCGGGAAGAACATGCACTCGATCGAGCCCGCGAGGTCCTCGACGGTGGCGATCGCCCAGGCGTTGCCCTGCTTGGTCATCTTGCGCTGGAGGCCCGAGATGATGCCGCCGATGGTGACGACCGCGCCGTCCCCGTGCTCACCTCCGGTGAGCTGGGCGATGCCCGCGTCGGCCTTGTCGGACAGCACGTGCTCCAGGCCGAAGAGCGGGTGGTCGGAGACGTACAGACCGAGCATCTCCCGTTCCTGCGCGAGGAGATACGTCTTCTCCCACTCGTCGGTGGTGAACTCCACGTCGAGTCCGAAGCCGGGCTCGCTGGTGTCCTCCTCGCCCATGCCCCCGAAGAGGTCGAACTGCCCCTCGGCCTCCTTGCGCTTGACCGCCACCACGTTGTCGATCATCGGCTCGAAGTGCGCGGTGAGGCCCTTGCGGGTGTGCCCCAGGGTGTCGAACGCACCGGCCTTGATGAGGGATTCAGTGGTGCGCTTGTTGCAAGCGGCGGCCTCGACCTTGTCCAGGTAGTCGGGGAACGAGCCGTACTTCCCCTTCGCCTTGCGGGACCTGATGATCGAGTCGACCACGTTCGTGCCGACGTTGCGCACGGCCTCCAGGCCGAAGAGGATCACGTCGTCGCCCTGGGCGGCGAAGTTGTGCACCGACTCGTTGACGTTCGGCGGGAGCACCTTGATCTTCATGCGCCGGCACTCGTTGAGGTAGATCGCGGACTTGTCCTTGTCGTCCTTGACCGAGGTGAGCAGCGCCGCCATGTACTCGGCCGGGTAGTTGGCCTTCAGGTAGGCGGTCCAGTACGAGACCAGGCCGTACGCGGCGGAGTGCGCCTTGTTGAACGCGTAGCCGGCGAAGGGCACCAGGACGTCCCACAGGCCCTGGATCGCCTCGTCGCTGTAGCCGTTCTTCCGGGCACCGGCCTGGTAGATGGTGAAGTTCTTCGCCAGTTCGTCGGGCTTCTTCTTGCCCATCACGCGGCGCAGGATGTCGGCCTCGCCGAGCGAGTAACCGGCGACGATCTGCGCGGCCTTCTGCACCTGCTCCTGGTACACGATCAGGCCGTAGGTGACCGCGAGGACCTCTTCGAGGGGCTCCTCCAGCTCCTTGTGGATCGGGGTGATCTCCTGGCGCTTGTTCTTGCGCTCGG
>Ga0307515_10001022_pt1 | contig 63810 bp, 70 predicted proteins | sample 17_EM_MG_FD_194513 | JGI IMG/M metagenome (GOLD analysis project Ga0307515, IMG submission 194513) | Populus trichocarpa ectomycorrhiza microbial communities from riparian zone in the Pacific Northwest, United States - 17_EM | ecosystem: Host-associated > Plants > Roots > Unclassified | place... | reverse complement strand
TGTCGGCCTGAAAAGTCTATACATAGATGCGTACGCACGCATTCACACTTGTACTCATATATATATGGCCTTGTGGCACTCTTAGATAATATACAATCAAGCTTCTCTAAGTATCACTATTTGAACACGTCCCTTTTCTTATCCACATCGCCGTCTAAATCAACGCAGTCTGGTTCGTCCACATCATCCTCCATGCACATATCCACATCAGGATCAAGTTCTGAATCATATTTGCCGTCCGACTCAGTAGGGTCGGTATCATCATCTGACGAAATTGACACCGCCGGCGATGCTTCCGGCTCTCAATATACCCGCTCTAGTTAGCCCTCTGTGTCCAAGTCTGCCTCATACATTTGAACAATACCTTTCCATTTACCGTTTCCCTTCCCCTTCCCGTTCCCTTTCCCCTGCGCATCCTTTGTTCCCTTGCCTTTCCCCATTCCTTTCTCCCAACCATGTGTGTCCTCCTCACTCTTGCTGTCGTCATTGTCATTGTCATCGCCAGGACGGCTCCGTCCACCACTCGGCGCTCCGGGATCCCCCCATTTCTCATCATCATCATCCTCGTCTATTATCTCATCCCAATTCAGTGGTCTAACAGTCAGGAAGTAGCCTTGCTTGTACTGCTGGCAGCTTGGCGGCTCAATCTTTGCCCTGAGATCATCGCTACCGTACCAAGAGAAATGCTCACTGGTGCGTTTGACCTTTCCTGAGCTGGTTATCTGCAGAGTGGAGCAATCGACTTGATCCCCGAAGGCACGGGGGTTGTCCTACCTCCAATTGTTCATTTGGTCACGGGTTTGGTCAAATGTTGGCCCGATATATGAGTGGAAGGCTGCCCACCACTCCCGAAAAGGTGAACTCCTGCCACAGCGGTGCGGCCACATCAGCCGGAATTGTGAAAAGTGGCGAGTCGTGACTGGATCAAGAAAGATTATATCATAGAAGAGGTCCCAGGCTCTCTCATCCTTGACGCCACAAACATTGTATATCCATATGAGTCCACGGATGTGGTCCGAGATGAATCCATTTATACGGTCACGATCAAACGACAGGCGTCAATCTGGTACCTATGTCGGCATTTTTGCCCTGGCAGTTGCCTTCCCCATTCATTTGCGGTAGCCCTTTGGTGCCATCACTGCGAGTTGAGAATGAATCTACATCCGAGGCGTTAGCATTATGATAAAGTTGAATGTAGCGAAAGTAAGCCCAGAGTGAACGTACAAAGGTGTGTAGGCTATCGGGTGTGTTTTGGAACAAGAGGCGTTGTTTTGTGCAAGTCACGTGTTGTCGAGATGAGGATGCTGTCGGTGTTTATAATACGGGAGGAAAAGAGAAAGGTGATGTAGGCGGGAAGAAGGGATATATATACTCGTGTTCTGGGGATTTCATGTTTCAAGGTTCAACTTGTGAGTTTCGTTGGTTAAGGAACACAAAACGGTGGAGCCTTCATCTTGCCGCACCACCAGGCACCTCATGAACGACGAGCCTCGAGACAAGATTTAGTACTCGCGGTGAGGACAGTTTGCAACGCCTGGCATTGCTTTGGCATCTCATACCACTTCTGCTGCTCAGACCTCGTGCATCTCGGAGCAAACTGAGTAGTTGTCAAGATGTCCCAACTGTGCAACCATCCAACACGGCTACAAACGCCTAGCGGTGGAAAACGCAGATGCAACTGATGTCAGAGGATAGAGAATACATCAATGCTCGCTTTGCGATGCTTTTAGCTCTGCCAAAGAGGGATTTCCCCCGGGAAGCTGAAGATATACACAATCGATGGTTCGAAGTATTGAGCCAAGACCGAGTGCAATACAATGATAATCGCACCAAGAAGGCATAAACACCTCTCAAGCAGTGCAAATAGACCTTCAGACGTTGCTCTAACAGTGAATATCAATGCCGAGTTTAATCTGAGTTCAATCTGAGTTAATCTGATGGCAGTTAACCCCGTAATTGAATGCTTTTGAAGGGATCTCGTCCCCAAGTATTGTCACGGTTTAGAGTCTAGCGCGATCAACACTGCGCTTCCCTTTTTTGTCGAATCCCTCCAGGGTCGCTCAAATAGGAGTCAACCTCACCTGCCATTGCATATGCATGCAGAGGATATTATTCCCACAGTCTTAACGTCGAACATCCATATTGGATGATGCCTTCCCAAAGCCCTCACCCTGTCATGTCTCCGGTCGTACGAAATGTTCGAAGTCTTTCTAATCGTCAGAATCAACAAAAGCGTGGGCCTTCAGGGAATGCTCAACTTCCCCCTGCTAAGAGACGCGTTGCCATACCGGCTGGCGAGAGGGATTCCTCTCAAGGTGGGAGTTCCGTAGCCTCTACAATCCAAGGTCAGAACTCCACCCCCTCATCTTCGCTGAATAATTCTCGTGTTGAAAATATCACTCAACGCGTGACTTCTACCCAGTCCGCTACACAGCAACAGCCAATACTTACTCCAACCGCCACGCCGGGCACAAGCAGTCGTAACACACCAGCACCCAGTGGAATCACACAGAAAGACTCAACGCATCGTGTCGTATCCAGCCCCGCATCCGGCAATGCTAACACTCCCACTCCTCTCAGCGGTCTTGAAAACCAGCCTACACCCAGCCCGAATCCAGAAGCCCCTGCGATGATTACAAATCCACTGCAAACGTGACCTACAGCAAGGAATAAGAGACAGAGGCAGTGGCAATTGCAATCCCACCCGGTGTCTACACCTCGATCAGTGGTCTCCGGCAGTTGCAGCATCCATCGATTTGGTCTCTCCGACATGATGAGTCTCGAATTTGCAACAGGCAGGCTCCTGGAGCTCTACACATGGAACAGACGGCCGTTCATGATTGCAAGCGACTTGGAGACTGTGAGTTGTGTAATGCGACGCGTTGCGAAAGCATTAGCTGAAGCCCCACACTGGTAGATAATAGAGACACACTGGAACACCGCAATGCAGCAAAACAACATTTGGTTGATAGCATTTGACGCACACACAAAGGAGATCTTGAAAGAGGTATGCTGAAGCAACGGCCCACATTGGATATTACACGCTAAAACTGGTACCAGGTTCGCACACAAGTCGAGAAGGTTAAATCCCATTTTATTCAATCAGCAAGGGAAAACATAGCAGAGCTTTATGATCTCCTCCTCTTTGAATCCACCGCAGAGCATTTGGAATTCATTGAATCCCTTCTGGCAGGCAATAAGTATCTTTTTCCTATAGCAGAGCGTGTGGAAGGTGGTGTACGCGTTCCAAATCCAACGCAGACAGAGTCGAAAGCTGCTAACGGATGGCTAGCGTCCACTTTACTTCCTGGCGGAAGCAATCCCGCGGTTTATCTACATCAAAGTGTATCATCGGGCGAATAACCCCGGTAAGTATGCTGATCGATTTTATAATTCCATGATTGACGACAAGGATGGTCATATACCCTCACCACTGATCATGTTTACCAGCACCGCGTTGCGCCATGCTCTCCTGGAGTGGCAACAGAACAAAGGTGTTCATCCGAAAGCTTCAAAGTCAATGCTGAAAGCGGACAGACTTGATCGCTCGAACTACTTCAACTGCAAGAATGACTGTGGTAAGATCGTATCCTGCTGCGCTGTAACAGGTCGCAATTTGTTACCCACGCCTGGCTTTGCAGACACGTATACATTCTTGATGAATACCTGGAACACACTACCGGACAGCTACCCGCAGAGGGTGTATACCAACACTCTTGCCACAGTCAAGCGTCAGATCCAACAGGCGGAGAACCCAACGCCTGCCGTGGTGATCAGCGTGGAAGCCGTGTGTGTTGACAATGCTATTCTTCTTGACTAATTGACCTCCGAAGTGGCGCTTGAGGAACCTGAGATCGGAAGCACTGACTCAAACATCCCGATAGACAACAATTTCACGGATGACGAACTGCATTGCGGGACCCCAGGGGGCAGCGGGGATTGTGATGATGATGGTAACGAAAGCGATGCAATCCCCACCGCCAGCCGGCGACGACAGGCCGCAACTGAACTCGGGAGGTTCGACCTGGAAACCAGTGATGTCGACAGGTATGAGGGCAAGGACGGCGATGATGCGGATGCGGATGTGGAGGAAGAAGCATTGCAAGCCGAGGATGGATCAATGCAGAATATAGAGAACTGAGGGCATAGTAGGTTTGACCTGGGAACCAGAGATGTCGACGGGTATGAGGGCGAGGATGGCGACGATGCGGATGAGGAGGAAGAAGCATCGCAAGCCCCTGATGGATCAACGCAGAATGTGGAGGACAGAGGGCATAGTACTAGAGAGTGTGATGATTGGACAGTATATTTCAGACTTGTAAAATACGATAATGGCGAAGCAAATGCAACGGCAAGCGATGTATCCGAAGCGATGACTGTATTGCAATAAGTGACAAATCTCAAAGCTTAACATAAAAGAGAGTGCGGCATGTGGCTGCCGGCCGAAGAAAGGCATAAACATCGCCAGGCATTGTGTAAATGGCTACTGCATAACTGCAACCCCTGCGAAGAGTGTACCATACGTGTCGTTCTGATGGTACGTATACGTCACCACATTCCGGACGCGAAGTAAAGGAAGCCTGACGCCGGAGGGGCGAGCGTAATATACAACGCGACACGTCACAAGAATAAGAGGCATGGTAAAACAGCCGCCACACGGGAGGTATGCAACGCGACCCGTCGCTTGGGCGATGGCTCGCGTCTGATTGTCCGTCAGAGGGCACGAGGTTCCGCCAGAGCCGTCAGAGCCCTCCGGAACACCCGGGTGTTTCAGACGGAAACTAGAGTTCTTGCTGATGTGGGGTGGCAGTCGCACATTGCGTGATATCTGGAATGTATCAATTGTTCAACAAAGCTGAGGGGGTGGAGTTCTAACCTTGAAATGTAGAGGGTACCCAACTCCCTCTCGACAGCTGATACAGAAAAATTGCTCTTCGCAGGTGGTAGTTTCGAATTCCACGAATGTCCAAGGTTTTCTTGATGCTCACAAGTACATAGACTTCGAATATTCCGTACGACCGGAAGTTTGTCTGGTTAGGGCTTTTGGAAGGCATTGTGTGATATAGATGTTTCGCGTTAAGATGGTAGGAATAATGTCCTCTGCATGCATATGCAACGGCAGGTAAGGTAGACATGTATTTTTGCGACCATGGAGGGATTTGACGAAGAAGGCAGGCGAAGTGTAGAGCGCATGTAGTGTTAGCAACGGTTCCAACCAGCTAGAACGGTTCAGGGATAGGGTTGGAACCGGAACCAAATCGTCGCATCAGTGTTACCACATGCAAAACCCGGACCATTGGGATTTGGGCCGGTTTCCACCTTACATCCTGGCCTTTGCCAGCCCAGATATCTCGCTCCAGTTAAGTATTTGAGTTCTGATCATATTGTGACATGATCAGTATGTAAATTATGCATTTCTGGTCGCTCTTTCATCTCCCGCTGTCAGATTTGTGATCCGACCAATATTGGTTGAGACGGTATCAAATACCCGGTGATTTCCCGTCAAATATGCCTTATTTTCACAGCCACTCAACGAATATCAGTCAGATCGCAAATCTGAAAGCAGGTGGTGAAAGAACGACTAGTACTGCACAATCTACGTACTGATGGTGTCATGATATGATCAGAACTCAAATACCCAATTGGAGCGAAAGTTGCAGGAACTGTAATATGGAACGGCAATGGGGGTACACCCCGGCCAAAACACTGCAGGTTTATGTGCGATTCGGGTAACAGACCAGCCAAGACAAAGCCGTTCACGTTTTTGGGCGGATTAGAAACCGAACCGAACCGACCCACTGGGAACACTTGCCGGTTACCCGGACCCTTTGCTGACACTCTGCGCATGACACTGTAAACCCTGATAATACTCGGGGACTAGATCTCTTTATACGCACTCAACTCTGGGGGTAACTGTCTTCAGATTGAAGTCAGAGTAAATTCAGCATTGATATTCACTGTTACAGCAATGTCTGAAGGTCTATTTGCACTGCTTAAAGGGTGTTTATGGCTTCTTGGCGCAAATGTCATCTCATGAAACTCGTATTCGCACAATCCTTCGACCCAAGGATTGTGTATATTATCTGCTGACCAGAGCAAATTCCTCCTGGGCAGAGCGAAAGGCATCTTAAAGCCAAAAATAACCAAGTCTGGCTCGTATGACATGAGTTGCGTGTGCTTTTTCCACCGCTTGGAGTTGGTCGCCAGGTTGGATGGTTGCACAGTTGGGACAACTACTCAACGACTCAGTTTGCTCCAAGATGCATGTGAACTGACATGTCACCATGGTATGTGATGCCAAAGCAACGCACCGCATCGCAAACTGTCCTCACCACATGAACTATATATCATCTTCTGGTTCCTCATGCATGAGGTGCCTGGTGGTTGGGCAAGATGAAGGCTGGGCCATGATGTGCTCAGTAACCAATAAAACGCAGGATATGAACCAAATCGCAGAAACCCGAGTATATATATCCTTTCTGCCTGACTTCTCCTCCATTCTGTTTTCCGCCCATGTGAATCACACCGCCACCAATTTAAAACACTGCCAGAGTCCTGAACTGTCTCAACATCACGTGACTTGCACAATACAACACCTCCCATTCTACAACAGGACAGATATTCTACACAACTTTGTTCATTTACTCGGGACTTCCGTCCACTACATTTAACTCTATCATCATTCTACCGCGCTGCATGTAGATTCATTTTCAACTTGCGGCGAAGGCACCAAATGGGAGCTGCAAATGACAGGAGAAGGTAACTGCTACGGCAAAAATGCCAACATCGGTTATTAATCGACCACTGTTTTTGGATAAAGACTGTATACAGGGATCCATCTCAGATGGCTTTCGTGGACTGATATGTATAACCATTCTTTGCGGTATCAATGATGAGAGGGCCTGGGACCTCATTTACAATGTATTCTTCCTTGGTCAAGTCATGGCTTACAACCTTTCACAACTCCAGCTGAGGTGGCTGCACTGCAGGAGCAGGAGCTCAACAGGTTGGGAGTGGGGAGCAGCCTTCAGCGCATATATGGGGCAAATGTGTAGCAAAAGCTGTGATGAGATGAACAGTTGGTGGTGGGACACCCGACGTACCTATGACAGTCAAGTTGACCGCACAAGCCCGGAGAATACCCGATGGTGACAGGTTTCATGCAATGGCGAGTGCATCTCGTATTACGGGCGCGATGTTGTCAGGGAAAAGATTGACCCGCCAAGCTGCCTGCAGTACAAGCCAGGGAACATGTTGCCAGTTATACCACTGAATTGGGATGAGATAATTGGTGAGAATGATGCTGTTGCTAACTGGGAGAATTCCGGTGAGCCAAGCGGTGGTAAGAGCCCTTGTGGGGATGGCGATGACAATGACAATGGCGAGGGTGAGGAGGACCCACAGGGCAGCGAGAAAGGGCCTGGGAAAGGGAAGGGAACAAAGGACAGAAAGGGGAAAGGGAAGGGGATGGGGAACGGAAACTGTGGAGGGAAAGGTATTGCTTAACAAACCCCAGGAGGAGAGGATATCTCTCGTACTGTTGTGTTGCAGTTGCAGAAGGAAAGGTGTGAGGCAGACAATGACATGAAGGGGTAGCTTGAGTGAAGATATTTAGAGCCGGAAGCATCGCACACTGTTTCAATTTGCTTGGATGATGATGCCAACTGTAGGGAGTCAGACAGCTCATATGACTCAGAACTTGATCCTGATGAGGATAGGCGCATGGAGGATGATTTGGACGCACCCGACGGTGTTGATATACATGGCGCTGCGCATATGGATAGGGATTGTGACTATGAAGATGAGGAATATGGAGAGGAGGAAGATGTGAAGGAGGAGGAGGTGGTAGATGAGGATGAGGATGAGGATAAAGATGAGAATAATGGCAAAGAATGTCGGACGATTGACCAGGAAGAGATGGAAAACACCTGTGCTGACAGTGTAGATACCATGGTAGACAATCGGCCAAATGAGCTACCTGAGCAAGTCAAGGAGATGGGCAAAAATACCCCATGGCCACAACCTCCGGCGCCTACCGCACAGCTACACACTCCGGAGACTAACCCATGACTACGAACGCCAGAGATTCATCGTCATCAACAAATAATGTTCCCGTCCAGGACCGATGGCTATGATCAAGCACCACTCAAGTTACTTAAGATTGAAGACCAATTAATGTTGACTCTCTGTTGACGCTCTGTTGACGCGCTGTTGACGCTCTGTTGACACACTGTTGCCACACTGTTGACGCTCATTTTCAGGATGTGGTTGGGCGTATGAGTATGGGTGTTTTGTACATCAAGGAGGCTAATCCGTCGAAAATGAACCGTGACGTACCAATGTCATCATTCTCTAATCAACAGTTGCATATCTCAATGGGACCATAAATGTGAAACCCGAAACACAGAACCAGAGATTGCAATCGACCGGTGTAGCCAAATCCGGCTAAACCCACTGGATGATGTGTACGGGTCCGGGTTTGGGCCGCCAAGATTCAGTGTGTCAGGTTTTGGGACAGGTCAGGAACAGAACTGACCCATTGTTACTGTCCAGCCCCGGACCGCTGCCGTGATATCCTGACCCGTTCCTAACAATACTCCCACTGCCAGGCTGCAGTCTGCATTTCGGTATAGAGGAGTTTTGGTTGTGTTTCGCTGTTAGAGCAACACTGAGGGGTGTAAATGAGATACTCCACATAGACTGGCTGCCGCACCAACCATCTCATGCGTTTGATGATGACTCGACTCCAGTATTTGATAGGGCGTTGGTGATAGTCATTCCATCTCATATCCTGCAGAGTGTGTAGTTCCCAATCCCCGTGAGCCTGAGCATCTGGCATGTTTGCCACAAGCTTCTGCACACCATCCCCATTTGTGAAGAGTTGGAAATGCAGAGCAGTGTGTTCATCCTGCGGCATGTTGTCATAGTACGTCTTGATGCCCTTCTTGTTGATTCCACAGAGGATATATTTGTACTCTACACGTGTCGCAAACGGGTAGTAGGGATTGTTTTTTAGGTTCATCTCCAGGCAACCTTGAATGTCATGTTCCCATAACACATCAATGTAATCACTCAGAGCAGCGCCGGCGCTGAGGAATGTTTCAGTCCGCAGGAATGGAGGTGGCAGTGAATACGACTCTGAGTAACCGATGTTTTCAACGTGTTCGAATTAGGGAACCGCATCCAAGACTTTGACACAATTGTTGTCAGCATTGAATTCTCGACGCTGAGCGGGTTCAACATGTCGGGGTGCGCTGCTATGTGTTAGATTCTTCCGGCATGCAGCTTGAATGTGTTCCGGATGGTGTGATTTGATATGGTTTTGTTGCCAGCTGACAGAAGTGAACTTCATTCGGCATGAGAATTAGCGGGAATGGAAAGCGGACTTCTCTGGCATTGTCGACATCACACGAGGAGTGGTGTATACACTGTAGAATGGGATGAAAGTTCAGGCTGGGCCTGGGCAGCGTCGTGTGGAAGCTTACGATACTATCAGCTAACTTATTGAGCCTCCACTGCATCACACGGAGGTTCCATACATGCCAGGTGTGGTAAAAACACCGAATGCCCGATGTCCCATAATACTATGAATAAACCAAAACGAATAAAAATAAAACCTGTGTAAATCAAATAAATCAAATAAACCTTGAGCGATCGAAAAACCTCATTACCCGTATGATAATCAATGCCTGAGATGAATAGATTAGAACAATAGAAATGTATGAGACAAGAACCCGAACATACCATGAATGGAACAACCAGCCCCTACTCTGCAAAGCGAGAACTGGTTCACCACTTGCCTACCAAGCCATCCGGGTGCGCCATTTGGAGAGGTATATCTGTGCGAGGGAGCACAGCAAGATGGACATCGGAGAGAGGGAGATCGGAAACACAGTCGCCACTTACTGATTCGACCAGCAGCTGGTAGTCTACAACCCTCACAGAGTAGTTTCTGGCTGCCTCATCTCCTCACAAAGTTGGAACCACTGGGCGAGGGTTTTGCGGCGTCACAAGCCTCACATGGTCAAGCTGACGGAACGTATTACTATGCAGAGTTTGTGGTCGCGGCGGCGGATCCGGGGATTATCGCCATGGGGCAGGCGCCAGCGGTTCTGGCTGTGGGGTATGCTCGCCCATCTCCAGGCCTTGCTCAAATAGCACGGATGACTGATCATCTACCATCGTATCCACATCGTCAGCCGATGCATTCTCCATCTCTCCCTGGCCAATCGTCCAAAGTTCTTTGTCATCATCCTTATCCTCAACGTCCTCCTCTTCCTAAACTTTGCGCTGTTCATCTTCCTACACTTCATCGTAACTGTCCCATGCCATATTCACATTGCCGTCAAAATCAACGCCATCCGGTTACTTCACATCATCCTATAAACGCATATTCACATCAGGATCAAGTTCTGTGTCAGATTCACTGTCTGACTCCTCTGTAGAGTGGGTATCATCATCTGAGGAAATTGACATGGTGGGCAATGCTTCTGGCTCTAAATATACCCGATCTGGTTAGCACTCCTTGTCCGAGTTCGCCTCATTCATTTCCTTCGACAACTGCAAAGCATACGGAAGAGAGATATCATCTCCTCGTGGGGTTTGTGTAACATTACCATTGCCTTTTGCGTGACCCGTCCCCTTCAGTTCCTCCGTTTCCTTCCGCTTCCCATTCCTCATCACATCATTTCTATGTTTTCGTTTCCCGGTTCCATTCTCACCGCCCTGTGTGTCCTCCACACCCTCGCCATCATCATTGTAATTGGCATTACCAGGATGGCTCCTTCCACCGTTTGGCACTCCAGGATCTGCGCATTTCGTATCATTATCATTCTCGTTCATTATCTCATCCCAATTCAGTTGGCTAAAGGCCAGGAAGATTCCTGGATTTTACTACCAGCAGCTTGGTGCCTCAATCTTTGCACCGAGATCTTCGCTACCATACCAAGAGAAAGACTCGCCTGTGGGTTTAACCATCACTGAGCTGGTTGTCTGCGGATTGGTGCGATTGACTAGATCCCTAAGGCATGGGGGTTGTCCCAACTCCAACTGTGTATTTGGTCGCATGTTGTGTCAAATATTTGCCTTAGATATGAGCGAAAGGTTGCCCTCCACTCCCGGAATGGGGCAATCCTGGACCTGTGGTGCGGCCACATCACCGGGAACTGTGAAAAGTGGCAAGTCATGACTGAATCAAGAACGATTATATCATCAAAGAGGCCCCATGCCCAATCATCCTTCGCGCTGCAAACATTGGATATCCTGATGAGTCAACGGAAGAGTTCCGAGGTGAATCCCTTCACACGGACCAGATCCAATGACACCTGTCGATATATAACCGACGTCGGCATTTTTGCCCTAGTCGTTGCCTTCCCCTTTCGTTTGCTGTGGCCCATTGATGCCATCGCTACAGGTTGAAAATGAATCTACACCCGATGCTTAACGATTATGATACAGTTGAATGGAGAGGAAGGAAGCCTTGCGGGAACTTCCAAAGTTGTGTAGATTATCAGGTGTGTTTTGGAACAGGAGGTGTTGTGTGGTGCAAGTCAGGTGTTGACGAGAGAGTTCAGGACCCTGGCTCTGCGTTCAATATGGGAGGAGAACAGGATGGAGGGGAAGGTGGGAAGATGGGATACATATAGTTAAGTTCCTGTGAGTTTTTGGTTCAACTGATTGTGGTGTGGACGGAACACACTATGGCCCAGCCTTCGTGTTGCAGGACCACTAGGCACCTGATCGATAAGTTCACTCGAAACAAGATATTGTACACCCGGTGAGGACAGTATATGATGCCGTGTGTTGGTTTGGCATCTTGTACCACTTTCACCGCTCCGGCCTGGTGTATCTCGGAACAAACTGAATAGTTTTCTGGTGGTCCCACCTGTGCAAGCATCGAACATAGCTACCAATGCTTAGCAGTGCAAAAAGCACATGCAACTGATGTCATAGAACAGATTATACAGCATTGTTCGATTTGGAATACTTTTCGCTCGGCCAATGGGGGATGTCCACCAGGAATCTGAACTTGTACACAATCGATGACTCTCTGTATTGTGCCAAGTACAACTGCAATACTATGATAAATGCGGCAAGAAGGCATGAACACCCTTCAAGCGGTGCACATAGACCTTCAGACATTGCTGTAACAGTGAATTTCCATGCTGAGTTGAATCTCATGCTAGTTAACCGCATAATTCAATGATTTTCACCCGATGCCATCCCTGAGTATTGGCAGGGTATAGAGGCTAGGGCGGTCTCTCCACTACACCTCCATTTCTTGTGGAATCCCTCCATGGTCTCTCAAATAGAACTCTACTTCGCCTGCTGTTGCCCAGGCAAGCTGAGGAGATTATTCCGGTCTATGTTAACATCGAACATCGATATCGGACTATGCCTTTGCAAACCCCTCACCCTGACACGACTCCGGTCGTAAAGACTGTTTGATGTCTTGCTACTTGGTAGTATCAACAAAAGCATGGGCGTTTGGGGAATTCTCAACTTCCACCTGTTGAGAGACGCGTTTCTGTACTGGTTAGCGAGAGGGATACCTCTTCTGGAGAGAGTTTTGTACCCTCTACAATCAAATGTCAGGCCTCCACCCCATTATTTTCGCAGAACAATTCTTGCTTTGCAGATATCACTCAACGGGTGGCATCCACCCCGTCCACTACACTGCGATGGCCAATAAATTCTCCATCCGCAGCGCTGGGTACAAGCAGTCGTCGCACACCTGGACCCGAAGGGACCCTACAGACAGCCCCAATGAATCGCGTTGTATCCAGCCTTGCATACGGCATTGCTAGCACTCCCAATTCCCTCAGCAGTTTTGAAAACCTGCCTACCCTCATCCCTAATCCAGAAGCCGGTGCAATCATTACAAATCTGCCGCGAACAAGAGCTACAGAACGGAATCAGAGACTGAGGCAGTGGCAATAGCAACAGCAGGTAGTCTCTACACCTCAATGCATGGTCTTCAGCAGTCGCAGTATCCGTCCATTTCGTCACTCACACATGACGAGTCCTGCATTTGCAATGGGCAGACACCTGGAGCTCAACATGTGGAACAGACGGCCGTTTTTGAGTGGAAGTGGCTTGGAGATGATAAGTTATGCAACTCAAGGCGCTGCAAAAGTATTAGCTGGAGGCCTACACTGGGAGATAATCGAGACGTACTGGAACACTGCTATGCAGCCAAGCAACATTTGCTCCATAGCATTCGAGGCATGCAAAAAGGAGATCTTGAAAGAGGTATGCTGTATCAAGGGCCCACAATGGATATTACACACTCAAACCGGTTGTCGGTTCGAGCACAAGTCATTAAGGTTAAATCACATTTTATTCACTCACCACAGGACAACATATTAGAGCTGTGTGATCTCCACCGCTTCGAATCCGCTGCAGAGCATTTGGAATTCATGGATTCGCCGCTAGCAGACGATATGGATCTTCTTTGTCTAGCAGAGCAAATGGAAGGTGGTTTATGCATTCCAAATCCAATACAGATAGTCAAAAACTGCTAACGAATGGTTAGAGTCCACTTTACTTCCATGCGTATGCAATTCTTCGGTTTTTCAACATTAAAATTTATCCTCGGGCGAATAACAGCGGTAAGTATGCTGCTGGATTATATAATTCGATGATTGACAACAAGGACGGTCTAATACTCTCGCCACTGATCATGATAACCTGCACCATGTTGCGCAATGCTCTCCTGGAGGGGGATAAGAAAACAGGTGTTCATACGAAAGCTTCCAAGTGAAAGCTGAAAGCTAAGAGTTTTGATCGCTCGAACTACTTCAACTGCAAGAATGACGCTGGTAAGATTGTATCCTGCTGCACTCTGATGGGTCTCAAGTTATTAACCTCGCATGGCGTTGCAGACATGTATACAGTCTTGATGAATACCTCGAACACACTACCGGAGTGCTACCAACCGACGGTGTATAATACTAGTCTCGCTATGGTCCAGCGTCAGATCCAACAGGCGGAGAACCCAAAGTCGGCCGTGGTGATCAGAGTGGAAGCTTTGTGGGTTGACAATGCTATTCTTCTTGACTATTTGACATCCAATGTGACGCTTGAGGAACCTGGCATCGGATGCACTGACTAAAACATCCCAATAGGCAACAATTGCACGGATGACAAACTGTATTTCATGATGACAGGGCGCAGCGGGGATTTTGAAGATGAAGGTGACGAAAGCGAGGCCATACTCACCACCAGCCGGCGACGCCGGGCCCCGACTGAGCTTGAGAGGTTTCACCTGGGCACAAGTCATGTCAACAGGTATGAGGGTGAGGTTGGGGACGATGCGGATCAGGAGGCAGAAGCATCGCAAGCCGAAGATGGATCAACGCCGAATGTGGGGGAATCAGGGCATAGTACTAGAGAGTTCGAAGATTGAAAATTATATTACATACCTGCAAAATACGATAATGCCGAAGCAAATGCGATGGCAAGCGACGCATTGGAAGCGATTACTGCAATGTAATCAGTGACTACATCTGAAAGCAAAACATATAGGCGGAAATTGCGGCATCCGATGAATAGCAATAGCGGAGAGGTGAAACATGGCACTTGGCCAGCGAAATGCATAAACATTGCCAGACATTGTGCAAACGGCTACAGCACAACTGCAGCCCCTGCGAAGAGTGTAACCCACGTGTCGTTCTGATTGTGGGTACATGTCACCACTTTCCAGTGGCAAAGTTACGGAGGGACGTATACAATCCGACATTTCACGTGTGGGATGGGAAGCTTTAATTTCTCAGTCATATGGTACGATGTTCCGTTAGACCTGTCAGAGGCGACCAAATCACCCGGGTGTTTCGGACGGAAACTAGCGTTGTTGCAGATGTTCTCAGTACGCTGAAGGATTTGGGGCATGGGACTCCACAAAAACCTCGCCCGGCGGTGCCATGTCAGCAAGACTATGAGGCAGTCGGAAATCCCTCGCTGGTGGATATGGATCAGCAGCTCCTCGGCGAGTGAGCAGTTGGCAGCAGTCACCCCAATATCCGACTCCCCACTGTCCCTCTCCCCAATCACCCTCTCCCAGAAGTCCCTCTCCGTGAGGTTTGCCCGGATAGCACTGTTGGCAAGGACAGAACCAGTCCTCGCAATGCTAAGGAGGCGATGATTGTTGCGTTCGGGTTGGGGTCAGGTTCTTGGCTTATTTGTTGTGTGTGTTCAAATCTCACTATCCGAGGCATTGATTATTACATGCATCGATAGGTTTTTGGATTGCTCAGAGTAATTTTTATTCAGAGTATTATTGGACATTGTGCATGCACCGTTGTGGTGGGAAAACGGCTCCCACCACTACAAAGCCACGCATTTGAGTGGGTACCAGACTGGGTTAGGGTTATCGCGGCTCTGCATCACACCATCGAGAAGGTTGAAAAACCTTCACTGGACCACGATCCAGAGACCTCACCAATCACGTAACAATCATCATCTCATCTCTTTCCTTCTTCTCTCTTTTGTTTCTTAGTTCTACCCAAGCAACTATCTCGCTGCGGCTACTCCCTCCCTACACTCCTCGAAACGAAAGCTCCATTGTCATAGCTTCCTACGGAAGCTGCAGTGCGATCTCCTGATCCGGGATTTCCGCCACAAATGGTGATCTGACTCGAAGGTCGTTTCGGAAAGCAGAGTACGGGAAAGTAAGCTGCCAGCGAGAGACAGACGACAGCGCGACGACACGGACGTGGATGGAATCGACGCGACGGGACTGGAACGACGCATCACGGAAAACTGGCATCGCCAGCAGAGACGCATTGATTTGACTCCTACGGAGCCACCATCAGCATCGCGAGAACCACCCCTACAAGAAACAGCACCACAATCCTACGCCAACGTACATGACAAGCGGGCTTGGAAGCATGGAGATCTCACAGCTACTCGTAGAAGCCATCTCAGCTGCCAGCAAGCACCGGAATCAGATGCCACTTCCGCATTGTCCAAGGGCGCCTTTCTTTGGTGGCTCTGACGTGACGATGTTCCTTCACAAATACGAATGCCTGGCCCGTTCTACTGGAACCGACCCCTCGAATCAAGATGTTATCTACATCTTTGCGTATTACTGCACAGAGGGCCTGAATGTGCATGAAAAACTGATAATGATGCGCGGTTATGAGCGCCGAGACTGGGCTGCTCTCAAGAAGGAGATGCTGGATGCGTTTCGGTATACCGATAGCCAGCCCGATACCCTTGTCTACACCCGTCAATATTTGGACCATCTTTGTGTAAAGTTTGGAGGCCATGACGATACGGAAAGTCTTAAGTCATTGCTCCGCACCTACGATCGCATCAGCGGAGTAGTCACCGAGCGCGGCATGATGGTCGAGTACGAGAGGACAGAGCTGTTGCTGTGTACGCTTTCCAAACGACTCTGGAGGAAGGCGATTACCAAGCTCGGTCTCAACCCGCTCGATCCGCGTACGTTCGACTACGGCCAGCTCAAAGACTGCATAACCTCGAAGATCTCTGCCGCCGAGCCCGTTGCAATGTTTGAATTTCTCACTCCTACTGCTGCACCGATGACTTCCAATGCAACAACTGCACCGCCAACTTCTCCAGCTTCCATATATTCGATTAATCCCACAGCTCTCGCAACATCTCCAGGTTCCACTGCATCTCCCACTTCGATAGCTTCTCCTGCGCCCCTGGCTCCAACGGCTTCGACCTCTCCCACGGCTCCCACAAGTACTTCGGCTTCCCCAGTTTCTTCGGCTCCCTCTGTTTCTTCGACTCCGGCAACTCCCAAGACTCACACAACTTCTCCGGCTCTCCTGGTGTCCCCGGCACCCACGGCTAAACAAGATACCATCGGTGCCGGACCAACTGTACGACTGGGAATAATCCGTGTTGAGCCACCTCGAGGCCCGCCAGTCCGTCCACACCGTTTTGTGCAGCCCAAGCACCGTCAGGAGTCTGCTCTGCCGAACCGCCAAGTGCCCGGCCAGCAGCACCGTCCACAGCCCACCTCGCCGTTCAATCAGAAACCCTCCCCACCGCCGTCACATCAAGATCCAGTACAGCCACCGCAGCAACCAGATGTTCCCCCATGCCATTACTGCAGTGGTCAGCATCAACTCCCGAAGGGTGTCGATTTGCGTACCGACCTGGAGGATGGTGTTGTAAGTATCAATATCCGTGATAGACTTGTGCTTGGGCGTGCGGCACAGGAGATACCAATGGCACCGGCTGCCCGCGGTGACCGCACGATGAGGGACTATGCACGTGCAGGGTGTCCAGTTCTTTCGACACCACTGCCACCGCCATCACCATCACAAGCTCGCTCGAACTGACCACCGCCGCCACTGCCGCCACCGCCATCAGCCCGCTCGTCCCCACCACCACCACCTCCAGCCCGCCCAGTCTCACCAGCCCCGTCTCCTGCTCGACCGACAGCTACCACCACACCGCTGCTATCACCGGAACAATGGACACAGGTGCTGCGGGAGGTCATGGAGCATTTCGCACGATCTCGGCAAGTCAATGTCGACGTGCAACCCCTCCAGAGATGCACTGCCCGCCCACTGCTCGCTGTACAACTGGAACGAATGCGGGAGCAGTCACGCTCTGAACGCCTTCTACTCGGTAGAGCATTGGCTTGCTGACGGCGAGCGGAGACGGGCACGCAGAGTGTGCTTCACACACAAGGGCCAGGGAGGGGAAATTTCATTTCTTTTTCACCACCACCGGCAAGAAGCGCACATAGATGACAGAGGCAGCACTCAGGACACGGAGGTGAACTTGGAGGCGGGGGATCCACATGGAGGAGCGAAGTGGACTCGGAGGAGACGTGGACTCGGGAGTAAGGAGCACACTTGGAAGACAAGGGAGCGATGCGCACTTGACGTGGGTGCATTTGGAGGATATGACTGCGAGAAGCGCACCTGGAGGATACGGAGGTCAACGGGACTTGACAGGCATGGAGGATATGGGTAGAAGAGTGAGCACCGTCTCGTTAAACCGGGACGAAGGTATGAGCACCCAGGACACGGGATAGTGAGCACCATCTCGTTAAACCGGGACGAGATGGCTGGAGCGGAGAATAAGGCGTGGATGCCGCAGTGGAGAATCAGCACCGTCTCGTTAAACCGGGACGAAGGTATGAGCACGTAGGAGGCGACTTGGGAGAATCAGCACCGACTGTAAACGGGACGGAATATGAGTGGAGGAGACTTCGGTGGAAGGTTGGACAGAGTGGGTTTTTGGGCCGGGTTTTCGTTTGTTTTCTCGTTTCTTTGTCATTTCTCGTTCCTTTCTTGTTGCTGGTTTCGTTTGGCATGTGTCGTTTGCTTTCGGAGCTAGATCTGCATGTTACAAATATGGGATTTTGGGGATGCGGAGATGACGGATAGGACAAGGAGGAGGATGGTGGAAGAGGAGAGTCGCGTGCTTCGCACCAGGTGGCTGGGGAGGAGTTGTAGTGGGAAAATGGCTCCCACCACTACAAAGCCACGCATTTGAGTGGGTACGTGACTGGGTTAGGGTTATCGCGGCTCTGCATCACGCCATCGAGAAGGTTGAAAAACCTTCGCTCGACCAGGATCCAGAGACCTCACCAATCACGTAACAATCATCATCTCATCTCTTTCCTTCTTCTCTCTTTTGTTTCTTTGTTCTAGCCAATGAACTATCTCGCTGCGGCTACTCCCTCCCTACGCTCCTCGAAACGAAATATCCATTTTCGTAGCTTCCTACCGAAGCTGCAGTGCGATTTCCAGATCCGGGATTTCCGCCACGCCGTGTATGCCACTCCTGACATGTAGGGAACCTTTGTGTGATCGTGTTGAGGCATATTAAAAATCTCAAGTTAGCTGAAAGTTTCATGAGCATACACAACAGGCAACTCCAACACAGCACCAACTTTCATCCCATTCTACACCGAATACTCCACTCCAAGCATGTCGTCTACCATGCCAGAGATGTCCAGTATCTGTTTCCACCAATTTTCAGGCCGAGAGATATTCACCTTAGACAGCTGTCGACTTAAACATATCCAATTACACCATCCTGGACACCTTCAACTACCACGCCAGAAGAATCTGACTATTTGAAGAGCGCCCAGCCGGGTTGATCTTGCTCAGCGTGGTGAATTGAGCTACAACAAGGATTCACGTGAAGATCTAGACCCATTTCCCTTCCTCAAACACGGTGGGAACATTGCACACTTCGGGTTGGTGGTGGTAAACAGAGGAGACCAGAGTTCCTCGAGGATAATCACGTCATAATCGAGGTTATGACAACAGCCAGACTGGGGGAGCCACTGGTTCCGCTGATGTTCCTGTGTGACAGAACACATCTCTCGAATTGAGCTGGCGACCAGAAAGGGAGGCATGTATATATGACAATTGGCAATCTATCTTCGGCGATCCAGCAGATTCCCTCAATGCTCTCCTTCCTAATGGTCACTCTCTTGCCGATGCCAATCACGAACAATAATTTTCCTCTGAAGGGGCTGGATCGACAGCAGCAAACACACCGAGTTGTGCTGAACGATGTACTCGGGTGGGAACTGCAGCCTCTCACCAATGAACAACATCCCAACACCGAAATCATGTATAACAACATTCTCTGTGCAGATGACAACTTCAGGTGTTGCAAACCGGTTTAAGCAGCATGGCTTGCTGATTACCCGCTGTATAACGACATACATCATCTTGTGTGGCATGTCTCTCATTGGGGCAAGTGTCTAGCTAGCAAACTACGAGCTTCTGTACCTTCTGACAAGTAACGCCCCCAGTGGGATCACAACCATTATTGAACACTAAACGATGCCAAGTTCAAGGCAGCCGATGCCGAACTCTCATGAGGCCAGGTTCCCCGAGTATTCTAGGTGTTTTGACTGACTCCCTGTATCATGAGCCACCACCCACAGCCCTACCTCTTCCGTACAATGCAGATCGGCATTCTTCCCTACCTCCAGATGTGGATTTTTCACTTCATGAAGACACATAAAGGTCTTGACAAGTACAATAAAATCTGGTTTTCTGTGCCTGCTTACCATGACCTCACACCAAAAAATAAGTCATATGAGGAAGTTTCTCAATGGAATGGGCAGGCCATGAAAGACATGAGCTGGTACCTCCTTGAAGTTGTATCCCAGTCAATACAAGGCGGAAGCCCCACACAGCATCCCATAGTCAATCGAGCAGTTAAGTGCAGATGGGCATTGTTAAAATTCTGTAAGTTTGATTGATACAAATCTCACGATGATGCTGCTCCGAGCTAGATCGTGGACACCTAGCATCATTGTAACACATTCAAAGATATTTTCTTACTCGGGCGAAGCAGCACAACGGTGGAGGCTTATGGCAATGCCCTCAGAAAGCATGTTGGGAAGAACTGAAAGGTAGACGAGAATACAGATGATGAATCTTGGACACTGGGCGGGATTATATCAGCCACGAGACCGATGATTCCAAGGAGTTGGATGCCGACTTCAGCTTTCCAAACATCAACTTCATGTCTCATTGGGTCGAACAGATTCGTTGATACGGAGCCTTGCAACAGTATGCTGCCCAGAGAAATGATCAATCACATTAAATGAACCTCAAGGACAGTTGGAATGCATCCTATCACAATCTCAACTACCAGCTGGCAGTAATCACCTGTCAGTGTCGCAATGGCTGCTTCGAAATCAGGAGCGTTTGATCTCCAAGCCCTCGCTCAGCATCGGGAGAACAGCGGTGCAGCCTGGTATGTCCTCCCTTCCGCTGCTGAAGTGGATGCCCCCCTGTGCTCCAAGTCATATGCAAAGCCGAAAGTAATGGGGCCCTAAAACCGCCGGGATAGACACCCTCCTGACGGTAAGATTGAAGTCTTCTGAGCATGACTCGACAACACACCAGACACAACGCACACCGTTGTAATATGCAGCAGCACATGGGGGATTATTGACGATATGAGTTGTAACAAGATGTATATATTGGATGAACAACTGCATGCAATCGAGCTCTGTATTTACTAAGGTATTAAAGCTCAAGTTGAGGGTTTAGATGGTGAACGTAAATATCAGATGTTTCAATGCACAGTGAGCCAGTTCTGGCGCGGAGGGGATCTATGGAGCGACTGAGTGTGAGTATAACAATGCCAGGAGAGGTGTTATGGCATGCTGAATGGGCGGCACCAGTAGCAACTGCAATGATTTCTCCAAATCAGACTCCTAAACCAGGATGGAGCAGTCGTTAAGTTCTGGTTACCCCTGCCGCTCACACAAATACCTGATAACTTGGGTAACTTGAATCCCGTCTCGAAATGTGTATCAGTGATAATGGCACAAGGAGCCGTTCCTTTGCACAATGTCAACTTCGGCAATCTTATCGGCTGCACACAGAGCATCCTAGAGATAGCCACCAGTAGTCAGATACGAGGTGGATACAACACGCAATGGATTGTCAAAAGCCGCAGAGATCAGGGCACTTGGACTGATGTGTATGAGTAGTACAGAGAGAATGGCATTTTGCGTGCTGGTAGAAGGAACGTGAGGAGAGATGTTTGCCGTGTCTTCCCTCATCTTGCAATCCTGTATGATTTGTCAAGAGAGAATTGCATTCTTTGCAGAGGAGGAAGGAATGCTAGGAGAGATGTTCGCAGCATCATGCAGCATATAGCAATCCCGATGCAAGAATGTACCCAATCAACCCATTCCAATGGATGTGTTACGGGGGCGTTTGGATCCCAATACCTAATACAATATTCATTGAATCTAAGTGCAGCCGCCATTGTGATAATCTCTTTCTTTCCTCGTCTTATCCTAAGACTCAACCTCTTCAACTTCTTCATGAGCACTCGCTTCTCTTGCTGCTAATTCCACCGCGGCAGCCTCGATCCTTGCATAATTGAAACGGTCCCACAGACCCTCCCCGATACTGAACTACATTCAACTTCGCCGTCGAACAGCCATTGCTCGGAAAATTCATCGATGGTTAATGCGCCGGTGTTGAGATATCTCAGCACCAGAAAGTGGATAGTTTCAATTTGACAGAAATGAAACACCACAGCGTAGGTGTTGGTTGAACCGTGCTCTACTAATTGGGAGAGCAGATTGGCAAAACTCTCGACCACCCTCTGTGGTGGGTACTCGGACTGTGTATAACGATGTCCAGGCATATAAGGCCCAGTCGGGAGTGTGGATAAGGGAGGTAATTATGAATAGATAGAATTCTCAATAATAATTTAGGATCGTCTTCAGTGTTCTCTGAAAGCTAATCTTATGGATGATGTCCTCCTATTCCTTCAACCTATGCCGGCTCTATATAGCCATTGCTCTGCGTCAGGTGTGATACCATTGATCCCGGCCACGCTTCTGCTGCGCCCGGTGACAACTTGCCACGATACCCTTAGGTAGCCATGTCCTTGCAATGTGGATTGAAAGCATTACGCTCCGGATAACAATCAGGCCATCCATCGCACATTATCAGCTTATCCTTTCCAATCTCAAACATCTTTTGGAATCGTACAAGTCGGTAGTTGGACCATCTACCAGCCCTGTTGGTAATGCTTATTGCGTCTTAAATTACTCATGCGAGTGAGTTGTTTAATTGCGTCATAGATTCAATTTGCGACGAACCGACAATATGCCAACATAGATTATTGACGCCTAAGCTCGTACCCGTTACGAGGTTACATTGCGATCCAGACTACTCAAGCCAACGAGTAGTGTTATCTCCAGGCCATTGCCTACTTCATTAATTCCTCAGTTACGTCCTGCTAAGGTAGAGACTACTGTCCTGACCGGAACGAGCCTTTCCGAATCCTAGCCCGTTACAGGTCTGGGAGAAGAGTCCTCTGAATCGCATATTGACTATCATCTGCCGTGCATGATTACCATGCATTTCCCACAGACTATCCCGGGGTGAATGAAGATAGTGGCGCTGCGCATCTCTCCGTGCGACTGATATAAACTCTCGCCACAGAGCATATAACTGACCAGCTTGATCATTACATGCATAGGTGTTATCCATATCATTGATATTTATGCATCTGGTAACCATAATCAATTATCATTAGAGCTGCTATGGGACAACCACTAACATCACCCTCTTCTCTAAGACCGGTGACCCCAATGGTGCTCTGTCTCTTCAAAACTCAAATAACTTTTGACACAATATATCCACATTTCCACCTACGACCTCCTCATGTTCTAACCTTCTTTCTTATCAATTTCTTTGTCCCCTTTTGTTTGCAAAACCTGCCATCTGATTCTACTGTACGATTTCGTGCATAATAATCCTTTAGTAATTCCATATCGTATTCTGCCACATTTTCATATGTTTCCCACGTATTATCTTCCTGTGAAAAATCATTCCATTTCAATAGAAACATATGCCGTTTAGGATTATCGTCTGATGGTCTGCTCACAAATATCAATTCCATTACCATGTCCTCACCATCGGCCTCTATTACGACAACAGTTTTCTTAGAGTCTGTTCCCTTGTATTGTTCAAGTAAAGCGATATGAAAGACTGGGTGAGTTTACCACGAATCCGGTAGCCTAAGCTTGCAATATAGCGAGTTACTTCCTCTTGGCAACACTTCGAATGGTCCATGCATCTTGTCTTCCAGATTCTTACATCTATGCTTTGCTCGAATGTTTTGTCCGTTAAGCATAACCAATTCCCCTTTCTTTAACAGTTTCAGCGTCTTGCACGTCATGTTGTGATAATGTTACATTCTTGTGACCGACTCTTCCGACTGCTTCTTGAGAGTCTGATGTACTGGGTTCATATAATGTCCATACAACTTTGATGCCGAGTTCCGAATCTGTATCTCCATAGGCCAATTCGTTCTCGGTTCAAATCTGTAATAAGCATAAAAGGGAGATACGTTTGTTCCGATATGCTTAGCGTTATTGTAAGCGTATTCAGTGATTGCCAACATGGACGCCCAGTCGTTTTGCTCACAGTTGAAGTTGGATCATAAGTACGACTCAATTACTTCATTAATACATTCTGTTTGACCATCTGGTTGTGGGTGGTGAGCCGTTGACATGCTGCATTTAATTGCTAGGTAGTTATATAGATCTGTGAAAAAACTACCCGTAAATGTAAAGTCTCTATCGGAAGCAATGTCCTTAGGGAAACGGTGATACTTCCATACGTTTTCCAACTAGGCTGCGGCTACCATTGGTGAATCCATTTTCTTAATCGGAATCAAGTAAGCCATTTTCCTAACGCGTTCCACCACAACTAGAATCATAGTTGCCTGTTCGGACTCCTGAAGGTCTGTAATAAAATCTATACTGTTATGCGTCCACGGTTTACAGGCTAGTTCTAACGGTTGTAAAAGGTCGTATTTCGCATGCCTTGGTGCCTTTGTTCTCTGGCATATATTTCATTTGTTACAATACTTCCGAATTTTGCGTTCCATATTGGTCCAAAAGAAGTTCCTAGTAACCAATTCCAAAGTTCTGTCCTTTCCGAAATGTTCAGCCACTTTCGAATCGTGTTCTGATTGGATTATCCGTTGTCGCATTCCTTCTGGTGCGTAAATCCTATTTTTCCAACACGGCAATTCATCCTTGATTGCGAAATTCATATCAATATTTCCCCCTACCCTAACCTTCTTACACAGCTCCCTATACATATCATCCAGCATTGCTTTTCTTTTAATCCTTCCCTTGGCCTCCGGTAGCAGTTGTTCCACTTCTATTACCGCTATGTTAATTGACTCAATACCATTTCTGAGATCTAATTCTATAGCCCCAACTTCTAACTGCTATTCCTTATCTACCATTGTTTGACTCGTTGCTGAAGTTGTACCCCCTTCTCTAGAGGTGAATGCCGGGCACCTAGAAAGTATATCTGCTTTTGCGTTGGAGGAACCCTTTCAGTAAAGTGGATGAAAGTTATACTGCTTGAGCTGTTCTGACCAGCAAGCTTGTCTTCGATTAAGCAGTACAGCTGACTTAAAGTAGGTAAGATTATGGTGGTCGGAAACAATCATAGTTTTTGTTCGGCTCCCTGAAGATAGTGTGGATCATGGGCTAGACCAAACACAACTGGTAGCATTTCCTGATCGTACACGTCATAATTCACTTTCGCTGTATTTAGTTTCCTGGATACAAATCTAAGGGGATGAACCTTTCCGTCCTCAAACTTTTGTGAATGAATTGCTGCTATTGCGAAACCAGACGCACCGGTCTGCAGTAATGCAGGTCTGTCGCGGTCATAATGTCTAAGAATTGGGGTTCATCCGGAGATCAATAATATTGTTATTTCGAGGAAGGCTGCCTCTTGAGGTTCTACCCAATGAAAAGTGACCTCATTCCGTAGTTAGTCCGTAATAGGCGATACTATTGCCGAATAGTTATGGCTACATCTTTGATAGAAATTCCAAAAACCCAATAGTTGCTGGACTTCCTTCCTTGACGTTGGTCTAGGCCAATCAACTATTGCTTTCGCTTTATCGGGACCCAATTGCGGGCCTGTTCTGCAAACAATAAACCCTAAAAACAACGTTTCCGAAACATCAAAGACACACTTGTCGATTTCAATGCACATATTATTGTCCATTGATCACTCAAAATCTTTGGACACTTGCTTATGGTGCTTATTGAGTGATCCGTTGGTGGCGATTAATATATCGTCAATATAAGCCACCACTACCATTCTATCATCTTCATCGAGATGGACCTCTGTTTTGATTACAAGTTCGAGTCCCAACAACGGCCTAAGGATCCTATTAATTTCTCGCTGGAAAGTGGCAGGCACATTGCACAGCCCCAAAGGCATTACTGAATATTCATAAAGACCGAACTTAGTACGAAATGCCATATATTTTTCATTACCCAATGCCATTCTTATCAAGTAAAATCCCGACTTCAGATCGACCTTGGTAATATGGGTTGCTTCTTTTACTCTTGCCGAGAATATTTCCATTATTGGTAGCGGAGTTTTATCCTTTTTGGTATAGTAGTTAAGATGTCGGTAATCGATGCATAGACGTAACCCTCGGCCATTAGGTTTGGGAACCAATCATATAGGGCTTCCCACTATACTACTAGAAGGACGAATGTTTCCTTCCTTTATCATAGTTTCGAGAGATCAAACCAGGAGTTTTCCTTCCTCCTGCGATAATTGATAAATGGGGCATGTTCGGAGTTTATGGTTGCGACCTAATAACTCAATGCGATGATCACAACCCATATTATCAGGCAATTTTTCTGCTTCCTTTGGGTCGAATCAAAGTGAAAACTTAATATAATGCACTGGTAGTTTCTGAGCTACTGAGGGGTTGCTCATAACTATTGCACTGATATGTAGGGGTTTGTCCCTAAGCACACTTGTTTTATCATAAGTAATTGAGTACTCCGGATGTACCTTGCCATGATTACAACATGCGGCCTGGCAATGGGGAAAATGCAAATGACTTGAGGTCGTCCCTCTAGCCTTCTGCTTTTCTAGATACCATGCTGGTATTAAAGCATTATAATCCGTTGAAGTATTAACAACTTCAGAGGCATGATCCTCCTCATCATAAGATCGATGATTGCCGAACGATTCCCCCAATGGAACCCTAAACAATTTCTTTGTCTGAAGGTTGGTTCCTGCAACATCTCCTGATTTAATAGGCCTCAATCTCTTAACAGCAGGTATTGAGAAAGCTGTTGCCCCCTCAGGCGAAATTACAAAGGAGGTGCTCCCTAAATCAAGCAAGCATCGTAAAGCAAAGTATTTGCCGTCATAATCAATAAACAATCGGTATACTGGACATTTGCCGCGTTTTGTGCCTGAAATTTTTCGACTTTTTGGGTGGCGAGCTGATTCTTAATTAATGTTATCATTAGAGGCATTAATTCTTTTTGGATGCCTCTGCAGAAATTCTGAAGCTTTTCATTTTGATATTGCTGTCCTTTCGACAATTGCGTAACCACAACTGGTTAAATAATGGTTTCGTAGTAACTTGCTCGTAATAAGTTTGTAGTAAGTCGTATCTGCTTACAGACCAGCCCTTTCGGTCTTCTGACCATCCTCAGAGGAGAAAAATATCTAAAAGGAAAAAGGTCTCCCTATCATGATAGGTGTGTTAAAGCATTAATTTTCGCCTTTCAAGCTTAATGTGGCTTGTTGATCTGATTCTGAACAAGGCGGCGAAGCCCACCAATTCCTATCCTCTTCCTTCAATTGTGCCTTTTCTTCGTCATCCTCCAAATACTCACCCTCCGATTCTTGTTCCTCACAGTCTTCTCTAGAACTTTCCTGAGAACTTTCCTCTGAACTTTCCTCAGAACTTTCCACAGAATCTGGACTAGAACTTTCTTCACTTGGTTCCATTCCCGCTACCTTCATCTTCTGATATTCCTTCTGCTTCCGGTAGCTTGCCGACCCTTCATCTACTTTGATTGGGCTGACGCAATCCTTCACCCTGTGGTTTCCCATTCTATTGGCGGGCCAAGCGCATCTGAGTCATTATCCCGCTGCCTTGGGTCATTCGATATCAGAAGGGTCTATTCCCTCTGTGTTCTCTAAACTCTACAGAGTTTTACTTTCGGATTAGTACTTCAGAACTTTCCTTGGTTCCTTTCGATCAGACCTTGTATGGCTTTTACGGTCGTATTACTCTGGGTTCCCTCAGCTTCATTCCAAATTAGTGTGCTTCTTCTCATATGTTTTGGCGAAACTTTATGCTCGAAATTCTTCCACACGGCTTCCCATTTTTCCTTGGTTCTCCCCATGCTAGTATTACTGGAAATCATTGCTTGGTCAGTTTTTCCAGTCAAATCCTCCGTATGCATTTGTTCGAGGATCTTCTACAGGAGTCTTTCCAAAATCATTTTCTTCAAGGCAGCACCAGTAACCATAGCCATATCACTGAATGTCTGAACCTTCATGAACATATCTTATATGCAACCCTCATAGCGGACCTTTTGCAAGTCTGCATGTGCTTCATACTTTGCATCCTTATCTTCGAACCTTAATTTGAGCGCGTGGACCTAACCGGTCATGGATTTGGGATCACGTCCTCTCAATATTCTGTTAATCCTTTAAATATGCCATGCGGATGCATAAATATCCAGCAGGGACTATATCCAGTCGATCGTTCGCTCGTCTTTTGGAAACTTCTCTGGTTGGTCTTCCATGTAGACCTGAACTAACACCCACCAGGTATCAAAATCCTCGCCAGCATTCCCGTAAAACTGCTTAGGTTCTTTGATTTTCATGTGTTTGGCAAATTCTAATTGCTTAATTCGTCTTTACCATTGGAACATACATCTTCCACAAGCTCCTCCATGGTCAGATGGTGGTGGATCCGGTGGAGGTGGGGGGCCTCTGCCGCCTGCTCGTCCGGCTCCTCCACCGTCTGCTTTGCCGGATGCTCCACTGTCCGCTCCACCGCCTGCTCCGCCGTCTTCTCCTCCGGTTGGTCTGCCGTCTGCTCCTCCAGCTGCTACATTACTTCCTGCACCTCCCCTTATTCTCGCATGCCACGAATATTCAGTTTCAGTATCTCTATGACTAGATACTGATTGCGATTTTTGATCAAATGGTACCTGTCTTTGAGAATGAATATACAGGGTTCCCGAAGGACCTTCGGCAACGGTGGTTTGCCTAAAATCAAATGGCTTTGATTGCGAAAATTTATATCCTACCATAGCCGTTGTTAACCCTGTGTTTACTTTGGCCACCTGCGCCATTTGTTCTGCCATTGTTTGCGCATGTAACTGTAGCTCTCTTATGGAAGGGATACTTTTCAATAAAGTTGTAATTGCTGCCTTAGCTGTATTGAATTCGTCAATCTGGTTGGTTAACACCGATAATCCTTTCTGCACGGTGTGTGTTGTTATCTTGACCGCAAGTATTTGAAGCGAATTATCGAGTATCCTTTTGCTTTGCGTATCCAGCTCTTGGCGCATTCCATTAAACAGGTCTGTAGCTTCATTCAGTATATGATTATCCTGGGACTGCAAAATTTTGATTCCTGCACGAAGTTCCTGTAACATGACATCCTGCAAATTTGCCATGGTTCCAACCCCGAGTATTTCGGAGTCAATTCAAATTTTTTCGGTTTGAATTCGACTCTTCATTATCAGGATTCCATTTTTAGCTGAGTAGAACTCTTATTCGAGTACCTCCTTGTTGTCGTTACATGCCTCTATAACATTGACGATAAGTTGAGAGAGTTCCGATAATTGCCTCTGAACTAAGTCGGGTTTTGTTTTGCTCATTTCTATTTCCCCCTGCCCTTCAGGGGCCTCCACTGGCTCTTCTTGATGTTTTAGTACCAAGTATTCCCTTCGGGCCGCTTCTATTCTTCTTTGATGACCTGGCACCATGCTAGGATAACCTTTACCACTGGGGATCGGGGTTTCAGGATCCTCGAGCTGCTGGGGACCAGTGCTATCATGGGGTATGTCAACCGTCTCCGAAGGGCCGCCATTCAGAATGAGATGGATATAGTCTATTGGTGAAATCAGCCAATTCAATTCCAGCGATACCTCGTCATTATGAAGACAGTTTTCAAGGAAACAATGATTGGTGCAATAGCGTTGCAGGATATATGAATCTCTTCCGTTGACTTTGCCCAAGTACTTATACCCATCAGACTCTGACAAGAAGTTACACTTCTGGCAAAGTACCGCAGGATGTTTTTACTCGATACTGTATAACTGGCAGCTGATGCAGAAGCAGTTCTGCCTACGACAATGCATGCTGCAAGTTCTCTGCCACAAATAAATTCAGCAGAATGTGTCATCGCACTTCTGGCACTGCATTCTCAAAGGATATGTTAATGCTTGTTTTATCGATATCAATCAGATGTAATCCTTGTTTATTGTTGTTTCGATAAAACTATGCTCCGGTTATATAGAGTTCCTTATATTCATTTAGTAACTCTGGCATCATGTAGTGGGAGCTGTGTGTCGTATCTTCCACTCACAGATAACAGCATAGAGTACTTGAAATATTATACTGTTACAGGGGTGTTTAGATCCCAATAACTAATACACTATTTATTGAATCTAGGTACAGCGGCCTATCTAATGATCTCTTTCTTTCCTCGTCACATCCTAAGACTCAACCTCTTGAACTTTGTCAAGAGCACAGGCTTCTCTTGCTGCAACTTCCAACGCAGCAGCCTTGAACGTTTCTAAATCAAAACGGTGCCACAGACCCACCCCAATATTCACGAAGATTAAACTGCACCATCGAACAACCACTCCTAGGAAAATTGTTTGAGGCACAACCCGCGGGTGTTGAGATATCTCAGCACTAGGTAGTCGATATTCTCGATTTGACAGAAACGAAAGACCACAGCAAGGGTGTGGGTATAAAGGTGCTCTGCCAATTCGGAAAGCAGATTGCCGAATCTCTCGACCACCTTCTGAAGTGCATACTTGGATGGTGTAAAATGATGTCCAGGCATATACGGCCCAGTCATTAGTGTGGATGAGGGAAGTAATTTTGAATAGATAGAATTCCCAAAAATATTTGAAGACCGTCTTCGGTGTTCTCTGAAAGCTGGTCTTGTGGATGATGTCCTCCTATTCCTTGAACCTACGCCGGCGTTTTATAGCCGTCGCTCTGCCCCAGGTGTGGTAGCATTTATCTCGGCCATGCATCTGCTGTGCCCGGTGACAACTTGCGACGACACCCTTAGGTAGGCATGTCCTTGCAATTTGGTTTCGATGCATTACCCTCCTGATAACAATCACGCCATCCATCACAGATTATCAGATGGTCCTTTCGTAACTCAGACATCTTTTGCAATCGTACAAGTCGGTAGTTGGAACATCTACCAACCAAGTTGGTAATGCTTAATGCTTCTTGAATCCCTCATGAGAGTGAGTCATTTAACTGCATCATAGATTTAATTGTCGACCAACCGACAATATACCAACATAGTTTATTAACCGGTAAGCTTGGATCTGATAAGAGGATACATTGCGATCGAGAGTACTCTAGCCAACAAGTAAGGTTCGCTCCATGCCATTGCCTATGGCATTAACCTATCAGTTACTTCATGCTAGGGTTGAGACTATTCTCCTGACAGGAACGTGCCTCTCCGAATCCTATCCCGTTACAGGTATGTGAGAAGAGTACTCTTAATCGCTTAGTGATTAACAACTGCCGTGCATGATTACCATGCATGTCGCACAGAGTATCCAGGAGTAGTGTTAGCAATCGTTCCAACCCACTAGAACTGTTCCGGATTAGCGTTGGAACTGGAACCGAACAGTGGCGATGGATTCAACACATAAAACACCCGGACTGTGGCATTTGGGCCGGTTTCCACCTGAAATCCAGACCTTTTCAAGCCCAGATGTTTCGCGCCAATTAAGTATTGGAGTTCTGATCGTATCATGACATGATGTATACGCAGATTGTGCAGTTTTAGCCGCTCTGACACCTACCGCTTTCCAATTTGAGAACCGACGAATATTCGTTGAGTCGCAGTCGAAAACCCGCGAATATCGGTTGAAATCTACCCTGATTTCACAGCCACTTAACAAATATCAGTTGGATCTCAATTCTGACAGCGGGAGGTTAAAGATCAGCTTAAGCTGCACAATCTGCGTATCCATCCTGACATGATACGATCAGAACTCAGAGAGTTAATCGGAGCAAGACATTCAGGAACCGCAAAAAAGACCTGGGGTCCGGTTCCTGCCTGGGCAATACGTGCAGCGCATTGTTTGGGACCAGGTAACAACCCCGCCAAGACATTGCGGTTCGGGTTTTTGCTCGGGTAACGAAGCGAACCGAACAGAACTGCTGGCCAATAACCGGACCGCTTGCAGGTTACCCGGACCCATTGGTATCACAATCCAGGTGTGAATGAAGATATTGGCTCTGCGCATCTCTTCGCGCGACTGACCTGAACTCCCATTAGAGAGCATATCACTTACCAGCTTGATCGTTACATGCATAGGTGTTATGCAAATCATAGATATGTATGCATCTGGTAACCGTAATCAAGTATCTTTATCCCTGCTATGGGACAACCCCTAACAGTATGCTCCCAGGTAGCCCCACCGCCAGAGTGCTCGTTTAAAATAGGTGACTGACAGATTGAGACGAAACGGTGACACAACGATCAGAGGGCAATATAGACTGCGACACATTTAAGTGACACCAAGTGTGGAATATACAGGCTGTGGGGAATCTATGACGTCTCTCACGAGGTGAGACCACTCCGACAGAGCCATTCTGTCCGGACGGATATAATTTTTGCTGATAACCACCAGGCAGAAAATAATGTTTTCACCAGAGCATGTGAGGCACGCCCAAAGTAGAACTCGAAAGAGGTGTGCTGAAGCAACGACCCAAGTTGGATATTACACCCTACAACTGTTACCAGGTTCGAGCACAAGGAGACACAGTTCAATCCTGTTTGATTCAATCAGCAACAGACCATGTAGCAGACCTGTGTGATCTCCTCCGCATTGAATCAGGCACAGAGCATTTTGAAATCATTCATTCCCTTCAGGCAGATAATAACTACCTTTGTCCTGTGGCAGAGTGTTTGGAAGGTTGTGTATATGGTCCATCTCCAACAAAGAGAATGTCGAACGTTGCTAACAAATGGCCAGCATCCAATTTACTTCTTCATTGAAGCAAACCCTGGGTGTATCTACATCAAATTTTATCATTGGGAAAACAACGGCAGTATGCATGATAAAGGGTTTTATAATTCCCTGATCGACGACAAGGATGGTCATATACCATCACTACCAATGATGTTCAGCTGCACTGCATTGTGCCCTGCACCTTGGGAGTGGCACAAGAACCAAGGTGTTCATCCGAAAGCTTTCAAGTCAAAGCTGATGCCGGACTGACCTGATCACTGGAACAACTTCAACTACAAGCATGAAGGCGGAAAGAAGGCATCCTGCTGCGCTGCAACTGGTCGCAACTTGTTAAACTCGCCGCCTGTTGCAGCCAGGTAGAAATTCGTCTTAAATACCTGGAACATGCTACCGGAGAGCTACCAACAGAAGGTGTACATGTTCCCTCCTGCTATCGTCAAACAACAGATCCCACCATCAGAGAACCAAACGCCTGCCTGGGGCATCAGCACAGATGTAGCACGTGTTGACAATCCTATGTTTCTTGACTATTCGACTGTTAGGAGTTCTCCCTTGACAGCGATAATGGTACTTCCATTAGTTATATGAATACAGCTCACGGAGTCATTCTATTCAGTTCCCGGAGAATGTCAGTCGGTGGATCAACCGGTCAACTCACGGAGTCCCGCCGTACTTGAATGAACCTGTCAGATCACAGATCCATGAACTGACCAGTGTGAATTATGCTCATGCAAAATTGACACTTCGTCTGATTGCGAAGTTATGTATACACGAAATATGTACAATTCATTGCTCTTTTACCTCCTGGTCTCCAATTAATCATATCTCCAATATCGATAGAATGGTTGTGGAAAAACATCAATTTTCGGCGATTTTTGAGTGTATTTTTAAAGCTGCTGTGTCAATTCTAAAGATATGCTAAATCAGAAACCGGGAATTGAAAGAGCGATGTATTGTACATGTTACATATTTTCATCTCTTGGTGATTAGACAAATACTCACAGACTGAATTAGACAAAGCTTTTGTCATTTTGCTCTTGGTTGCCATGGCTCCACGAAGTGACTGGTCAGTTCACGGAGTTGTGGTACACTCCATGAACTGACTAGCCCAGAGATACTCTCGTTCAACTCAAGTCACATGCGCAACTCCTATTCATCACGCGTAAAGAAGACCAGGCATGTATCGTTTAGTGGGGATACATAGTAGTCGTGTGTCGATTGAATAAGTGACCAGGTACACTTATCGGATTCACTTAAGATGATCCAGCTATGGCGCCATAGTGGGGAAGCATTGCTTCGGCCATGCCCATAGTTTTCAACCACATTCATTAAACCTGAGACTAGGGGGACATGTCTAAATGACGCAGCAGTCGATAGCCATGTATGCTAGTAATTCAGATCCCTGACTTATCCCATCAGCGGAGAACAACTATCAGAGCACTCCCCGGCCAAAGAGAACGGTCTCGGCTTAAGCATGGCATGGCTGAGGGAATTATCACTTTGGCTGAAGATAAGCGGCCGGAAGCAACCCTGCTCATTGGTTTTTGTAGGTATGCATTGCAACGTCAGACTCGTATGCGATAGGAGCTGACGCGTCAAATTCTATGTTCGCATTGTATCTGTTGGTCTCAGACTAAATCTATCTCGCAAGCCAAAAAGCCTTTAGAGTGAGGTACACATTTGCCATAAAGCATTACCAACTAAGATAGGCAAATAATACAACTACTGTAAGAAACGGATTCCAAGATGTCTGAGTTCAAGTTTCAACTGACACAATGCATGTCGCGGAAATCATTCAATGGATGGCCTGATTCGTATCAGGGGCACTAAAGCTGTAATTCCTCATTGACGAGATTGCATATCTGTTATCATTATACTCATGGTGTTGAAGTTTCCATATCAAGCCCACGAAGACGACTATAAAGAGATGGCATTTCTCTGGCAATAACAACCTCATGCTCAAGCAGCAATCCACAGTCAACAATCAGAACACCCAAGATGATCTTAACATATAATTAAGATATCTATCAATACAAACTTTTCAATTACTTACCTCTTACATCTTCGTGATCAGGGAACATATGTCTGGTCATGAGTTGAACAAATCCGAATATCCACTCCAACATGTTATCATATGATTCGGCAAACTACTCATTCCACTGGACGAAGCATGTTTAACTGACACTTACTGTGTGGTTTTATGTTTTTGCGAACTACGAAATGTCGACTACCTGGTGATTTAGTATCTGAACACTGGAGCGTCACCTTTGAAGGAGTTTGCTGAAGAGTGGTTGCACGACGGGGAGATTTGATTTTCCTTTATGCAAGAGACAGGTTGTGGAGAAGATTTGACCTTGGTTGCTCTTGTGTAATGGCGCAAGAGGTAGAGTCTTAGGACAAGACGAGGAACAAAAGAGTAACAATAGATAGCCGGATGTAATCAATTCAATGAATGTGGTATTAAGTATTGGGATTATGATCCCCCGTGACATTGACCTCCAAGGTGGCATTTCTGCATCCTGAGATTGAAAGTACTGACCCAAACATTCAGATAGACAATAATTGTGTGGATGAAGAACTGCATTTCCGGATTCCAGGGGGCTGTAAGGTTTACGATGATTAAGCTGACGAAATCGACAAGTCCACTGCCATCCCCAATGTCAGCCGGTAACACTGGGCCACAACTGCAATGCAGAGGTTTAACTGTGGACCCAGAGCTGTCGATCGGTATGTGGGCAACAATGGCGACAATGTGCATGTGGATAAGAAGGAACTAGCAAGACTTGCTGATGATGGATTAAACCAGACTTTGGAGGACAGTGGCTATAGTACTAGAGAGTGTGAAGATTGGGCAATATATTTCAGACCTGTAAAATACAATAATGGCGAAGCAAATGTAATGGCATGCAATGTGTCTGAAGAGAAGACTCTATTGTAATCAGTGACACAATCTCAAAATTGAATATATATGGGAGTGTACAGCATCCGATAAATAGCAATAGAGGATAGGTACCATGTCGTACTCCACCTGTGCAAGGCATAAATTGCGCTTGGCGTTGGGTAAAGAGTTCCAATATAAGTGCAGGCGTTGCAAATAGTGTAACACACATGTCGTTCGGGTGATATTTATACGTTACCATATTCCCCATGCAACGTAAAGGAAGCCTGACATTGGGGCGGCAAGAGTCCACCGGGTGATACACCCTGCGACGTGTAGCAAAAACTCAGAGGCATGCTATTATATCCTGCGCAGTGATGGGATGCACCACGACCAATCCCCAAAGCGATGGGTCGTGTCTGATTCACCGTTGGAGGGTATCTTGGTTCTTCAGGGCCATCACAGCCATGAGTGAAACCCGGGTGTTCCTCATGCAACCTAGGTTTGTTGACGATGTATTGGTATCTACCAAGCCACCAGTCAAGTTAACCCAATCATTAGTACTGGAATTGGTGTCAGGTGCACTGTCCTCAGCACGTTTAGTTGGAATGGGATCAATCTTCCAGACTTGCCGGCATTGCTAGTAACAGTTGCAGATTCTCACTTCTGGTCCGAGTCAGAGTCTGCGCTGAACTGAATCCAATTTGTCAGGCCAGGTGGTCAATACCACCAAATCATCGATTTATATACCTTTCGATGGTATTCTCCCAACCTGGCTAAACTTGGTTGTGTTTCAGTAGTCTGTCCAGTGTGTCTATATATAAATTCATATGATGCTCTGACTTTGCATTTTGTTAATAGTGACTTACCAAAATCATGTATTCAACATTCAGTAATCTCTGTTGGATGTTTTTGGTTTTGCAATATTGATAATTTTAACATCAGTGTTTGTTCTTTAGTAGCTTGTATGTTTGGCAATACAGGCGGGTAATAGTTACAGATTAAGTTCAAATAGCCGCACAATGCCTTGATCAAGTATTGTGCATGCCCAAAAATTGGTGATACTCTGTTGACGCATATTTCCATCATGGAGAAAAGATGCTATCCTGCACTGTGTCCATTGAAAAGAACTCTATTATGAGGTATATGATTTAGATCCCCAAAGCAACACTTACATTACACAAGATGCTATGCCAGAACACTGTGACAATCTGCTGATGATGATGTCTGAACATGGGCAGGGATTCGGTCGCTTTCTCGTTTGCCTGTAATACCAGCCAATACATTGGTTACGCATGCCAACGACCATATCAGTTTTCAATTATGTTACTTACAAGACCAACAATCATTGACTCCCAGTTGACACTCATTTTCAGAATGGGGCAGTAACGTCATAGCTTCTTGATTTGCAAATAATGGCTGCCAATACTTTGGTTATGCATAATAGCAATGACATGAATTCTCAATTACCTTACTAACATCACTAAACACCATTGATGCTGAGTTGCTGCTCGTTTTCACATTGGCACAGTGACCGTATGGCTTGGCCTTTTCTATAATGGCTGTCACTATGTTCGTTATGCATAACAGTAACTCCCTCAATTTTGAATTGCCCGTTTTACAAGACCATAAATCCTTGACAATCCATGTATTTTCAGAATGAGGCAGTGACTGTGTCGCTTTCCCTGTTACTGATACAGCCTGCCACCAAGTTGGTTATGGAAACCGGTGAGCAAAGCATTTTCAATTACCTTATATTCAACATGAAAAATTGTTGATACTTGGTTGATGTTCATTCCTCACTGGTAGTGGCATCGTCTTTAACAATATTAACCATAAAGGTGGCCAATACTTCCATCATGGGGCACTGTCATTGGAAAAGAGACAGTGATACGGACAAGGCCACAATCTAAAAACGATCGACAACGGAACAACAACGATTTTTGCTCTTGAAATCATAGTCATTGGAATGTGATTTGATTGCAGTTATGCATAACCAGCATATTGGCAACCATTCCAGGCCACAGAAATGTGACGCGGTAACTTCCACATGTTGAACTGAGTGTCAAGAGAAAGTCAATTATCCTTCGTGTCAAATTCAAGCTAATCAGGACAGTTATTTGCATTTAGTTAGTGATAACTAATCAATTGGCAGCCTTTGTAGGTAGAAACGACATGGACACAGTCACTGCTGCAGTGTGATAATCAGGGTCAACAGAATGTCAACTATTTGTAGTGTTGCATCATGCATAATCCAAGCGCTGTGCCTGCAAGGATGCCAATACATTGGTTATACCTTACAGCAAGCAAATCACTTTCCAATTGGCCATACTGAGAAGACAAAAAATCATTGACCCTCCATTGACGCTCATTCCCAAACTGACGGATTAAATATCTCGCATTGCCTTTCGCATTGAATAGCTGCCAATACAGTGATTATGCAACACAGCAAGCTAATCATTTTCCTATCATCGTACTGGCAAGACGAAAAATCACTCACACACCATCATCATTCATTTTCAGAGTCCGGCAGTCACTGGGTCTCGCTCTGTTGAGCCTATACCGGCTGCAAATCCTTTGGATGTGCACAACAACAAATGAGTCACTTCCCAATCACTATACTGAAAACACCAATAATGGTTGACATTGCATTGTTGCGCATTTTAGATGGTATCAACATCATGACTAACAATGTTGCACATCAGGACGGGCAACCCTTCAATGTCATATTACTGTCAATGCACAGCCCTTGGATAAGGCAAGATGCAACGCAAAATATCATTGATGCTCCATTGACTTTCATTCTAGGCAGTAGTGTCATAGTCACTATCTATATTACTCATAAAAGCTACCAATACCTCAATTATGGGTGAATCGAATATTACATCCCTTGCATTATGAACAATGTAATGCCAAAAATTGATGGAGCTTTGTTGATATTGATTTTTGGTCAAAGCAACCGTGTCGCGAACTATATCACCCATTCACGTTGCAAATACTTCCATTATGGCTTACCAGTATTGGGTACCCTGGCAAATTCTGAACCACGGTAACGGCATGGCTGCACGTGATGTGTCCAGGGCCGGGTACTGGCCATCATATGTTATCAGGAAAAGATATTTCCGTCCTGGCTGAATGGCTCCATCAGAGTGGATGGACTCCGTCACAGCCGTCAGAGACACCCCAATGGCAGATTAGTTCGCACCAGGCCTCAATACCTCGCGTCGTGTTGCATATCGCCCTCCGATCACTGTTTCAACGTTTCTTCTCGCTCTGTCGGTCTCCTATTTTTAACCAACACTCTGGCGGTGAAGGCCAATGATGACCAGACTGAGGAATGGGTTCATTGGGCACGCAATTCCATCGGGATTGCAATGCAACGGGTGACGCTGCAAAAACCACTCCACACGTTCCTTCTACCTACACGCAAAATGCAGTTTTCTCTTTACTAATTATACACATCATTCCAAGTCGCCAGATCTCTGTGGCAATTGACAATCCATCGCTCATTCTGTCCGTCTCCTGTCTTATTACTACTATTAGCTATCTCTGGAATTACGTGCGCGCAGCCGACGATGTTTCCCACACTGAAAACTTGCAAACCAATGGCTGCCAGTGCTTTACTCACTTGTACAAATTTCGAGACGGGATCCAAGGTACCCGAGTTTTCAGGTATTGTAATGAGCGCCAGGGCTAACCAATACTCAAAGAAAGCTCCATCCTCGTTTTGGAGCATGATCTTGTATAGTCGTTGCAGTTGCCATGGCAGACGCCCATGCGACGCACCATAACACCTCCATGGGCGTTGCTTCTCCCACACCCAGTCATTCCGTCGATCCCTTCAGCTCCAGCTCTGGCTTCCTGTGCACCGACACATCTGTGATATGCGTTCACCTTCTAAACTCTCAACTTGAACCTTGATACTGTGGTAAATACAGAGCTCCATTGCATGCAGTTGTTCATGCGATATATATGTCTTGTTACGAGTCTGATGCTTTATAAACTCCCGGGTGCCGCTATCCATTGGGGCACGGTTTGTTGCGTCTTGCATCTTGTCGAGTAATGATCTGAAGTCTTTCGTCATAGGGTCAGAATGATTTCCATCACGGCGGTTTTGGGGCTCCACAAATTCGGGCTTCACATATGACTGGGAGCTCAGGAGGGCAGCCAGATCAGCACCGGAAGGGAATACTTTGCAGGTGGCGACGCCGTTCTCCCAATACTGAGCGAGGGCTCGGGGATTGAGCTCTCTGATTTCGAAGCAGAGAATGCGACGCTGAAAGGTGATTACTTGTGGCAGGTAGTTGAGATTGTGATTGGAGGTGTTCCAACTGTCCTTGAGGTTGGTTTGATGTGCTTGTTCATGTCTTTTGGCAGAGTACTGTTGCAAGGCTCCATATTGACGAACCTGTTCGGCCCAATGAGACATCAAGTGGATCTTAGGAAAGTTGAAGTCGGTATCTAACTCATTGGAAACATATATCTCGTGGGTGATATAATCCCACCAGGCGTTCATCTCATGCCGCTTCTTGGACGGTTTACAAGTTTCAGCATTTGTTTGCACGTCTACGTTTCGCTTCTTCACGGGTTCCGTTCTCAGGGCATTGGCTTTGGCCTTCGCCTTTGCGCCGGCACGCCCGAGTAAGCGAACATCATTGAAGGTGTGAAAATGATGGAAGGAGTCCGGCAGGTAGCTCAATGTTGCATCATCGTGAGATGGATATCGAGCATACATATAGAATTCTAACAATGCCCGGGTGCACTCAATTTCGCGATTGAATATGGGACGCTGAGTGGGGATTCCGCCTCGTAGAGAGTGGGTTACAACTCCAAGAAGGTACCAACTCATTTCCTTCATCTCCTTCCCATTCCATTGAGAAACTTCCTCATATGACTTATTTTTTGGTGTGAGGTTGTGGTAAGCAGGCACGGAAAACCAGATTGCATTGTACTTGTCAAGCCATTCGTGCATCTTCATGAAGTGGAAAATCCACTTCTGGTAGTGTTCAGGCATGCCGATGGGCATTGTATGGAGGAGGCCGGGCTTAGGGAGGTCGCACACAATATAGGGAATGTGTGGATACAGATCGAATCCTCCGGGAACATGGCACGACGAGAGTTCAGCATCGTCTGCCTTGGTGTTGGCATCAATGAGTGTTCTATATAGGTTGTGATTCCGCCGGGGGTGTTGCTTGTCAGGATGCACATGATCTCCAAGTTCGTTCTTGGGACACTCACAACAATGTCAGACTTGTCGCTCGAGATGATATAGGTCGCTATACTCTTGGCAAACTGCAAGCCATGCTGATAACACCGGTTTGTAACACCTGAAGTTGCTATCGGCCCAGAGCACATTGTAATACCCCCTCTCGCCGCTGGGATGTTGTCTAGAGATGAATAGCTGGAGTACCCGCCGGAGCACTTTGTTCAGCACCTCTTGGATTGTTTGCGGCTCCTATTTCAGCCGCTGATGAACAATATAGCGGTTCTTGATCGGAGTCGGTGGGGGACCGAGCATTACGACGATGTGCTTTGAAGGCATCTGGCGGATCTTCGATGATAGATTGCCAATTGCCATATATACAGGCCACTCTGTCTTGTCACTAGCAAAATTCGAGAGATGTGTTCCGTCGGACATGAAGATCAAGGGAACTAGTGTATGCCCCACTCTGAGCGTTGACTAACCGTTCATTAGCACGTTATAATCCTCGAGTATCCCTCCTTACCTGTGTCTCTCACCACCAGTCCGCAGTGTGCATTGTGGTATACAGCCTTTTCGGGGGAGTATTGCTGTAATAGCATTGCTGATGGGCGAGAATGTGACGCTCGGCGTTGGCTGGCGGGCGCATCGACCATCTCCTGCTTTGGATGATGTCTCGACTACAGTATTCGAGAGGGCGTTGGTGATTGACATTCCATCTCATATCCTCGAGAGTATGTGGTTCCCACTCCCCGAGAGCGTGAACATCTGGCATGCTAGCCACGAGCTTCTGGATGCCATTCCCGTTTTTGCAGCTTGGGAAACGCAGCGCAGTGTTTTCTTCCTTCAGCACATTGTCATAGTTCCTCTTCATACCTTTCCTCTTGATCCTACACTGGATATATTTGTACTCTTCCCGTGTCGCAAACGGGTAGTAGGGATTGATCTGTGGATTCGGCTCAAGGCAACCCTGAGCATCGCGTTCCCATGGTCCAGTGATGTAATCGATCAGTGGAGCGCTGGCGCCGGGGTATATTTCCGTATGCGGCGGAGGAGGTGGTGGTTGAGACTCCGGGTCTGTGATGTTTTCAATGTGTTCGAGGTTGGGAAACCCGTACAAGTCTTCGACCGAATCTCGTTTAGCGTTGGATTCACGATGCTGAGCGGGTTTAACGCATCAGGGAGCGCTGCGAATTATCAGCTTCTTCAGCTGTGCAACTGGAAGGTATTCATGATGGTGTAATTTGATATGTTTAAGTCGCCAGCTGCCTGAGGTGAACATCTTTTGGGATGAAAATTGGGTTAAACGGAATGGGGTCATCTCTGGCATTTTCGACGACACGCCGGGAGTGGAGTATACACTGTAGAATGGGACGAAAGTTGGTGCTGGGCCTGAGCAGCCTCGTGTATTATCTCACGATACCTTCAGCTAACCTATTGAACCTCAACATCATCACAAGGAGGTTCCTAACACGCCAGGAGTTGCAAAAACGCTGCATGAGCGACGTCCCATAATACTATGAATCAACTAAAACCAATAACAATATAACCAGTACAAAACTCATAAATAGAATATACCTTCGGCGATCCAAAAACCCCGCGACGGGTGTCATAATAAATTCCTCAGATGAATAGATCAGAACAAAGGAAACGAACAAGACCACAATCCATCCCTAACCTGAACTCAAATACCATCGCCTCCTCTGCAACGCGAGGACTGGTTCACTCGTTGCTTACCGAGCCATCCGGACGCGTCTCTGGAAGAGGGACATCGGGGAGAGGGACGTCAGGGAAAGAGACATCATGGAGAGGGACATCGGGGAGAGGTACATCGGCGAGGGGTTCATCGGGGAGACTGTCGCCACCTCCAGATTCAATCAGCTGCTTCTGATCTACATCCACATCCACCTCACCATCAGAGGTGTTTCCGGATGGCTCAGCCTCACGCAGGGTTTGCACCACCAGGCGAGGTTCTTGCGGTGTCATAAGCCCCAGGTGCTCCATCACACTGAGAGGATGAGTCTCCGGAGATCGTGGTCATGGGGGAGACTCCCGGGGTTTTGGCTGTGGGGCAGACACCGGATGTTGTGGCCGTGGGGTATGCTCGCGCATCTCCTGGCCTTTCTCAGGTAGCACAATTGCCTGATCGTCTACCATGGTATCAATATCGTCTGCTGATGTATTTACCATCTCTCCCTGCCCAAGCGTCCGTGGTTCTTTGCCATCATCCTCATCCTGATCCTCCTCCTCATCCTCATCTTCCTCCTCCACCTCCTCTTCATGTTCCCTCTCGTCATCTTTCTCCTCATCATCGTCACCGTCCCATTCCATATCCACATCGGCGTCTAAATCAACTCAGTCCGGTGCGTCCACAACTTCCTCCATGCGCATATCCACATCACGGTCAAAGTCTGAGTCATATTCTCCATCCCACTCGGCCGAGTCGGTATCATCTTCTGAGGAATGTGACATGGTGGGTGATGCTTCCGGCTGTCGATATAAAGGCTCTTGTTAGCCTTCCGTGTCCAAGTCTGCCTCATACATTTCCTTCTGCAACTGAACACCAATGTCACGAGAGATATCATCTTCTCCTGAGGTTTGTTTAACAATACCTTTCCCTTCATTGTGTCCTGTGCCCTTCCACTTCCCTTCCTTGGTTGCCTTTCCCTTCCCTTTCCCCTTCCCATCCATTGTACTCTTCCCATTCCCAGTCCCTTTCTAACCGCCCTGCGTGTCCTCCTCACCCTCGCTGTCCTGCATGTCATTGCCATCGCTAGGACGGCTCCTTTCGGCTCTCGGGCCTCCGGAATCTGCACAGTTGTCATCATCATCATCGTCGTCAAGTATCTCATCCCAAATCATTTGTCTGACAGCCAGGAAGTCGCCATGCTTGTACTTCCGGCAGCTTAGTGGCTCAATCTGTGCCCTTACAGCATCACTACCGTACCGAGAGAAACACTCGCCGGTGCATGTAATCTTCCTAGAGCTGGTTGTCTGCGCATTGGAGTGATCGACTTGATCCACAAAGGTACAGGAGTTGTCCCATCTCCAATTGGTCATTTATTCATGGGTTTTGTCAAACCGTTGCACCATATATCAGCGGAAGGCTGCCCACCACTCCCGAAAAGGTGAACTCCTGCTCCTGCGGTGCAGCCACATCAGCTGGAAGTGTGAAAAGTGGCAAGTTGTGACTGGGTCAAGAAAGATTATATCATCAAAGAGGTCACAGGCCCTCTCAGCCTTGACTACGCAAACATTGTCTATCCGTATAAGTCCCCAGATGTGTTCGGAGATGAATCCCTTTATACGGTCCAGATCCAACGACAGGCATCAATTTATAACCGACGTCGGCATTTTTACCCTGGCAGTGGCCTTCCCCTTTCCTCTGCGGCTGCCCTTTGGTGCCATCGCTGTGAGTTGAAAATGAATCTACATCCGAAGCATTAGCATTATGATACAGTTACATGTAGTGGAAGCAAGCCCAGAGGGAATGTACAAAGTTGTGTAGGTTGTCGGGTGTGTTTTGGAATTAGAGTAGTTGTTTTGTGCAAGTCACGTGTGTCGAGAGAGTATTGGATGCTTGAGGTGTGTTAAATAGGGGAGGAAAAGGGAATGGAGGTGAAGGCGGGAAGACGGGATGTATATACTCGAGTTCTGGCGATTTGAATCATATCCTGCGTTTCGTTGGTTCATGAACACAAAATGGCCCAGCCTTCATCTTGCACAACCAGCAGGCATATCATGAATGAGGAGCCTCGAGATGAGATTCAGTACACGCGGTGAAGACAGTCTGCGATGCCGGCCGTTGGTTTGGCATCTCATACCACTTTTACCGCTCAGACCTTGTGCATTTCGGAGCCAACTGAGTAGTTCTCAATGTGTGACAACTGTGCAACCATCCAACACAGCTACCAACACCTAGCGGTAGAAAAAGCACATCCAACTGATGTCATAGGATAGAGAATACCTCATTGTTCCCATTGTGATGCATTTAGCTCTGCCAATTGGGGATTTCCCCCGGAAAGCTGAAATTATACACAATCGCTGGTTCAAAGTATTGTGCCAAGAACGGGCGCAATACGATGATGATCGCGCCAAGAAGGCATAAGCACCCTTCAAGGGGTAACAATTGACCTTCAGACGTTGCTGTAACAGTCAATAGCAATGCTGAGTTTAATCTGAGATTAATCTGATGGCAGTTAACCCCATAATTGAAAGCTTTTGAAGGGATCTTGTCACCGAGTATTGTCAGGGTATAGAGTCTTGCGCGGTCTCCACTGAGCCTCCCTTTGTTGTCGAAACCCTTCCTGGTCGCTCACATAGGAGTCCACCTCGCCTGCTTTGCATATGCATGCACAGGCAATTATTCCTACATTCTTAACGTCGAACATCAATATCGGGCTATGCCTTCCCACAGGCCTTACCTTGACATGACTCCAGCCGTACGTCATGTGCGAAGCCTTGCTATTGGTCAGAATCAACAAAAGGGTGGGTCTTCGGTGAATTCACACCTTCCGCCTGCTAAATGTCTCGTTTCCATCCCGGCTGGCGAGAGGGATTCCACTCAACGTGGGAGTTTCTTAGCCTCTACACTCCAAGGTCAGAACTCCATCCCCTCATCTTCGCGAAACAATTCTCGCGTTACAGATATCACACAACGCGTGACATCCACCCCGTCTGCTACACCGCGACCGTGAATAAATACTCCAACCCCCAAGCTGGTTACAACCAGTTGTATCACAGCAGCACCCGGGGGAACCTCAATGCGTCGCGTTGAATCCAGCCCCACATTCGGCATTGCTATCACTCACCCTGCTCATAGCGGTCTTGATGACCTGCCTACCCCCATCCCTAATCCAAAAGCCCGCGGGATCATTACAAATCCACTCCGAACGCGAGCTACCCAAAAGAATCAGAGACAGTGGCAGTGGCAATTGCAAGCGATGTGGAGACCGTAAGTTATGCAATGCCACGCGTTACAAAAGCAATAGCTCAAGCCCCACACTTGCAGATCATTGAGACGTACTGGAACACCGCTATGCAGCAAAATAACATTTGGTCCTTAGCATGTGAGGCACGCACACAGGAGATCTTGCGAGACGTATGCTGAAGCAATGGCCCACATTGGATGTTACACGCTCAAACCGGTACCAGGTTCGTGCACAAGTTGATCAGGTTAAATCCCATTTCATTCAATCAGCAAGGGACAAAATAGCAGAGCTTGATCATCTCCACCGCTTTGAATCAGCCGCAGAGCTTTTGGAATTCATTGATTCACTTCTGACAGACAATATGTATCTCTTGCCTGTAGCAGAGTGTGTGGAGGGTGGTGGACTCGGCCGAAATCCTATGCCGAGAGTGTCAGAAGCTGTTGACGAATAGCCAGCGTGCACTTTACTTCCTGTCCGAAGCAGTCCCGCAGGATATCTATATCAAATTTTATCATCGAGCGAATACCCGCGGTAAGTATGATGAAGGATTGTATACATCCATGATTAACAACAAGGATGGTTAGATTCCCTCACCACTGATGATGTTTACCTACACTGCGTTGTGCCATACTCTCCTGGAGTGGCAAAAGAACAAAGGTGTTCATCTGAAAGCTTCCAAGTCAAAGCTGGAAGCGGACTGACCTGATCGCTCGAACTACTTCAATCATAAGAATGACGGTGGTAAGAACTCATACTGCTGCAACGGGTCGCAAGTTGTTAACCTTGCCTGGTGTTGCGGACACGAATACATTCTTGATGAATACCTGGAACACACTACCGGTGAGCTACCAACGGAGGGTGTCTAACAACACTCTTGCTACATCCAAGCGTCAGATCCAGCAGGCGGAGAAGCCAACACCTCCCATGGTCATCAGCACGGAAGCAGTGAGTGTTGACAATGCTGTTCTTCTTGACTTCTTGACCTCCGAAGTTGCGCTTGAGCAGCCTCCGATCGGAAGCACTGACTAAATCACCCTGGTAGAAAACAATTGCACAAATGACGAACTGCATTTCGAGAATCCAGGGGGCAGCGCGAGTTACGAGGATGAAGGTGATGAAAGCGACGAGCACGATACCATCAGCACCGGCAGCCGGCAATGACGGTCCGCAAGTAAACTGGAGAGGTTTGACCTGGGAACCAGTGATGTCGATGGGTATGAGGGCGAGGTAGTGTTAGCAACGGGTCCGGGTAACCCGCCAGCGGTCCTGGTTTGAAACGCAAAAACTGGTCAGTTCAGTTCCAAACCCGGCCAAAAACCTGACCCGCTGACTCTTGGCGGGCCAAACCGGTACCCGTAAACATCGACCCGCGGGTTTCGCCGGGTTTGGCTAGACCCGTCGGGTCCAATCTCCGGTTCTGCGTTTCGGGTGTCACATTTATTGTCCCATTCAGATATGCTACTGCTAATCGGAAAGTATTGACATTGGAATGTCACGGTTCATTTTCGGCATATTAGGCGCCTTGATGTGCAATACATGGATACTCACGCGCCCAACCACATCCTGAGAATGAGCGTCAACAGAGCGTCAATAGAGCATCAACGATATTTGGTCTTGCATCTTCGGTACAATGAGTGGTGCTTGATCAAAAGCATCCATAAAGATGGATATGGCAGCCTTTATAGGCAGATATGTATGGGATATTCTAGCCACATCCTCTGGGACAGTAACAACTTATTTCATTTACAGAGATACCCCTAAGTATTCTTGAGCCTTTTAGCATGTAATGACGGTCAAAACGATGTATATTGATAATAACCGTCACATTGTGCTGTGATTAACCATAATGGAAGGCCAACAATTGTTGACACTCTGTTGATGCTCATTTTGAAGATGGGGCAGGAAGCGTTTCACTTTCACTTTTGCCTATAAAGGCAGCCAATAATCAGTTTATGGCAATGTGCAACCTGTCGCCCCCCAAATTACCAATGATACATGATCACCAATCATTGATGCTCCGTTGATGCTCATTTTCATGATGGGGCAGGGATGGTATTGCAATCTGTTTTGCCTATAAAGGCAGACAGAAATTCCTTTATGACTGACTGCAGCCTATCGGGGGTCTGATTTCCCAGGACGCATGACCAAAAATCGTTGACGCTCCGTTGACGCTCATTTTCGTTATGGCGCAGGGAGGGTATTGTAATCTGTTTTACCTATAAATGACGCCAAAAATACCTTTATGATCGACTGCAGCCTATCGGAGGTGTGATTTCCCAGGACTCATGACCCAAAATCGTTTACGCTCCGTTGACGCTCATTTTCATGATGGTGCAGGGAGGGTATTGCAATCTGTTTTGCCTATAAAGGCCGCCAAATCTATCTTTATGACTGATTACAACCTATCGGAGGTGTGATTTCCCAAGACTCATGACCTCAAATCGTTGACCCTCCGTTGACGCTCATTTTCATGATGGCGCAGGGAGGGTATTGCTATCTGTTTTGCCTAAAAAGGCCGCCAAAAATTTCTTTATGACTGACTACAACCTCTCGGAGGTGTGATTTCCCAGGACGCACGACCACAAATGATTGACGCTCCGTTGACGCTCATTTTCATGATGGGGCAGGGAGGGTATTGCAATCGGTTTTGCCTATAAAGGCAGCCAGAAATACCTTTATGAGTAATGACAACTAATCTGAGGTGTGATATCCCAGGATGCATGACCAAAAATTGTTGACGCTCCGTTGACGCTTATTTTGCCACGGTTGTATCCACAATATGCAATCATTGCACGTATCACAGTTTGTCATTCACGTTGTTTTGGCTGCCTTTCTTGCGTGATCATTTCCATTCTTCTTGATATCTACGTTGTTCTTTAATAATACAGAGATATGTATAATAATAATCTCCAAAATCCCGTCGTTCGGTCAATGCTTGTTATCAGTTGCAGGATTGGTCAATCTGCTGCTCTTGTCTTCAAAATGAATGTTAGCTGCATTACCACACCACAGAGAGTGTACTAACTTTCATCAGTCAGCATATCTGGACCAAAATCGGGATCGTGCTCAGTATCCTCATCATCTTCGAAATATCCCACACAGGGAAGAGCTGTATGCGAATACCTATATCCAGCCGGCAAATTGATTATTTCAGCATATTGAGCTCCTGAAGTCTTACAGGTTGGGGTGGGTGGCCTGCCTGCCGGATGTGGAGTTGGCTCTGGATTCCGCTCTCTGCGTTGGGCGGGTGGAGGTGCACCTGTTCCTTTGCGTGTCCACCGTCTCTGCGGATTCTTTGCGGTGCCATTTTGGCTCGGAAGGTAGCCGGACGTGTGGTTTTGACAAAGCATTGCCAGGTGTCTTTGTGTCCCAGCCTTCACCTTTTTGTGCCCCGGAAACTCAACACCCCGATTCTCTTCTTCTCAGACCTAGGTGGGTGATTTCTTTATGAGATATTTCGTTTGCTCGATTGCGGCGCGTGAAAAGCCTCGTTTGGCCATTTTGGCCATATTCAATGCCAGGCGCATGTCGGACTGTTCCAGCAGTACCCGACCTCCTTGCCTTGCCATAGTTGCAGACATGTTGAAAACCTACAAGACATTAGTTGATGCTTCCAAAAATGAAATTCGGCTGTTACCTCTAACATATATGCCTCTGTAGCCTCCTGTAAGGTGATTAAAGCCTTTTTCGTCCACTCACGGGGACGCTTATCATGAAATTTATCTGCGGAAATCCCAGAGCTCACAACATCATGATGTTCGATTTCGCAGACTGTGCGGATAAATGCCTATGTCAAGCATGCAGGTTTCCCGTTACGGGCAGCGAGAATTCGTTAAGTCTCCCTCTCGGGACACCGGCTGTACGTTATACAGTTAATTGACATCCGATTGCATCGATATGGATATAATCACATCCCACCGCATGCTGCTTCTTATTTCTCCTCCTGCCAGTCTCGCGGACAATTACTAAATGTGCATCCTGGGTCATATGTTTGGTGGCTGCATCGGCAGCGCCGCGGTGAACTAACTTGTGTCTGCGCTCTTGTTGTGTGCCGAGAATTTCCGTATTTGAGGTAGCGCCCGTCAATCGGCCGGTATTCGATCCGCTCTCACCTGCTGTGCGTAGTGTTAGTAACGGTTCCGGGTTACCCGGCTTTGGTCCGGGTTGGAACCGAACCGAAGGCCCCGGTCCGGGTTGGAACCGAACCGAAGGCCCCGGTCCGGGTCAGGAACCGCCAAGCAACCCGAACCACTTTGTCTTGGCGGGTTTGTTACCCGGACCGGACATAAACCCGCGGTTTCATGGCCGGGTTGAACCCGGACTGCGGTTCCATTTTACGGTTCCCACACCTTTTGCTCCAATTAAGTATCTGAGTTCTGATTGTATCGTTAAATGATGTATATGCAGATTGTACAGTTTTACGAGCTCTTTCACCTCCAGCATCCAGATTTGTGATCCGATCGATATTCGTTGAGTGGCTGTGAAACAAAGGCAAATTTTAAGGGAAATGCGTGGGTTTTCAGTAGCGATTCAATGAATATTGGTCCGATCGCAAATCTGAATGCGGGAGGTGAAATAGCGGTTAATACTGCACAATCTACGTATTGATCATGTTGTGATACGATCAGAACTCAAATACTTAATTGGAGCCAAAATTGTGAACTTGAAATGCCGGGTTTTTGGTGGTAAAACCGGCCCATTTCCAACGGTCCGGGTTTTTCGTGTTGTAAGACCCGTTGCAACAGTCCGGTTTCGGGTGGAACCGGAACCGGAACCAACCCGCGAATGTGGATACGTTGCTAACACTAGCTGTGCGTCGTTGTGTATGCATGATGTGCTGGTGTGGAATATGAGCGGAAGATGATCACGAGAGGAAGTGTACAGCCCTGAGGACTATATAGTTAGCATCTTGTCAGAATGGAATAAGTAACAGCTAACATGACTGTTATGCTCACGATGAATCCTGCTGAGTATGGCTGCAACTTGCAGGGGTTTCACACCTCCCCACAATTAGCAATAAGTCGGTCTGATGTTGTTTGTTTGGTAACAAGGGTAAATTGCGGTGTACGACCACCGGAATCGCCTGATGGCGTGGAATAAATAGAATGTAGTTCGAGGGAAAGAACGTCTGCTGGTGTTTGTCTCACATAATCCCCAGGATGTTACATGAAAATGACGCTAACAATCAGGTCATATTGTACGGTTAGGGTCACCATTCCTGATTTTTTGACAGTCAGGGAGACTATTTTGCTTTGTACAAGATGAGTAAACGTACCAACTTTGACATAAAAGACGCAGCTTGCCTCCATATTGTCCATAACTTGCAACGTCCAACATCTCGCCTAACAACACAGTCCACGCAAGCTACAATGGTCAATGATCTGAAAAAGAACTTTTTGCCACTTCTGGCTGGCAGTTACAGGAAGACTATAAAGCGCTCAACCCGACGATGTCATCGAGCGAATGAAGGCAAGAGCGGCCTCGAGGCAGAGAGAGTCCGAGCTCCTGGGGCATTGCGCACCTTGAGATCCAAAAAGAGGCTTGCGGCAGAGAAACGACGAGAAACGCACTTCTTAAGCAATGAAGACAAAGAGAAATGGATTCAGGATTTTGTTGAAAGAGAGACCGCTGGGGACAGAAAGCGAGTTGAAGGGGCAGAGGCAGGGGTTCAACAGGAGCAGGACGATCTGACGCACGCTGACCTCGCGGGATTGACGTCCAGAAAGCCCGAAAAGAGATTTGAGGAGATGCTGGTTGCTATCGGAGATAGTCTGAGTGGTCTTGCAAGTTACGACTATCGGGAAGATGGGGAAGATGAGGATGATGACGAGAATGAGCTGGGCATGCTGAGCGAAGATGACGAACCCGGCTGGGTGATGGGCACAATCACTAAAACGGTACAGCTGCGCATGGAGAGGTTTCGGCAGAAGCAGATGAAGTTCGACCAAATGACTCAACCGGCATGGGAGGATGCAGCCGACAACTTCCGTGAACAAGATAAGAAGTGTTGCATATAGGAATTGAGGGTTCCGGCAGTCGTTCAGCAGCGAACGAATGACGACGCTCCGCCGCATCCACTGACAACATTTGCAGTGCTTATGGAGAGTCTTGACATTGTCCCCGGAATATCGGAAGGGACTTCTCGACCAGGAAGCAGTCTTATCAGGCTATGTTCGGTGAAGCCGCAGTCGAAATCGAGCATGCCTAGTGGTTAGCCAGCTGCGGAGCCCAATTTGTCACCGTTGCTGAAACCGAAGCAAGTTGAACCAACAAGCTTTTACCCGTGCATATGGCCTCCAGCTAATTACCATATAGATATTGGATTCCGACGAAGAGATGGTGACGGCTGCTGCGTCTGCGGAACGAAAGATATGGAAACTCTAATTTTCGACGTCTGATCGCGGGGAAAAGCAAGTTGTTTACCAATTTTGCTATGTGTCAGCTTTTTCTTGATTTCAGTCACCAAATTGTGAGACTTGATAATCGGTCTGTGTATGTCCAAGGGTCGATCGCACCATGTGAATGTTGTCGAATCCGAGTTGCGCTGTAAGACGGCCAAAACGTTCAGTTTTATTCTGCCAGTGACTGCAAAGTGACAAAGTCAAAGCAATATTACTGACGAAATGAGCTAACATAATTTAAGTGAGTGATGTCATACTTGTCATGGAAAGAGCGGTCAGTGCGCCTGAAGAATCGATCTGAATAACAACCGTCAGGCGGCATTCATCCATGGATCCAACTGCACAACTCTCCGCACAGACCTGGTGCACATGATTGAGATATTTGAAATTGCTTGTGGTATGTCATGGAAATCGAGGAGAAGGAGCTGGATAAGGAATGGTGAGGAAGTCGAGCTATATTTACCCAAAACTAGTGAAATGATCAACATGCTGTCAATTGCTAGCCGAACGCGCAGGAATGTGATAGGGCCACCTCATTTCACACTCATATAGTGTAGATAGCAGTTGATCAGAAAGTGAGAGGTAACAAAACGCCTGGATGCAAACGATAATACATACAAACGCAATACTGGATGTCAAAAATGTGTATATGATTCATTGCAGACAATTATGGGGTGTACAGAGGCTGTTTCGATGTGATTAATGTGTGTGTCAACAGAGTGTCAACAATTTTAAATCTTACACATCAGCAATCAATGGGATGCATTATCCCATCCTTCCAAAGTGAATATATAGGTCGGCGTTATTGCGAAAAAAGCAAATGACTCGGTTGTTGCCACACTCTAAAAATGAGCGTCAACGGAGCGTCAACGTGTTTTGGCATCGCGTTATGAATTATGCAGTAGGCTGTGCGGTTACAGTACGTCATATTCAGACTTTGGCCGCCTTTCTATTGAACAATGGTGGTGGCAACATTTCTGCTATGTCCTAAAAATGAGCATCAACAGAGCATCAACGATTATTGGCCATGCATCTTGGAAATTGCTTGGGGTGTGCGGCAACGTTACGCCATAATTTTGCTATCGGCCGCCTTTCTAAGCAAAACCTCTTGCAACAACATCGCTACTATGTCCTGAAAATGAGCGTCAACGGAGCATCAACGACTTTGGGCCTTGTATCATGGAAAATCCTAGTGTTGTGCGGCGACAATAGGCCATAATCAGATTATCGGCTGCCTTTCTAGGCAAAAACAGTACCGACGACATCGCTACTATGTCCTAAACATGAGCGTCAACGGAGCTTCAACAACTTTGGGACGTGTATCTTCAAGAATCCTACGGCTGTGCGGCAACATTAACCTATAATCAGATTATCGGACGCCTTTCTAGGCAAGAATGGTTGCGACAACATCGCTACTATCTCCTACAAATGAGCGTCAATGGAGCTTCAACGACTTTTCGCAATGCATCTTGGAACATCTGGTGGCAGTGCGGCAACATTAACAAATAATCGTAATATGGGCCATCTTTCTAAGCCAAAATGCTTTTGACGACTTCGTTACTATGCCCTGAAAATGAGCGTCAACGGAGCGTCAACGATTTGAGGTCTTCTATGTTGGAAAATCAATGGGCCATGCGACCACGATGATCTACAATCGTACTATCGGCAGCCATTCTAGGCAGATATGCTGATCACAAGATCGTAACCATGTCCCAAAATGAGCGTCAACGGAGCGTGCACGATTTGCGCGCTGGCATCTTGGATAATCTCACCAGAATGCAGCGGAGATAAACCACAATGAACCTATCGGCAGCCTGTGTAGGCAAAAATGCTACTGACGATATCGCGTCCGCCTCCTACGATCGAGCGCCCACAGTGCGTCAAGGCTCTGAACACTACACAGCAATGAACTGCATTATGCTGTTCCTAAATGGAGTTTTACACGGTCAGTCGTTGCAATCTGTCCTTGTATTAAAGTTCACAAATATGCATGCAATGTCTTACTGATCTGATTATTTTCCTTGTGGCAGTAGAGTCAATAGTTATGAACCCGCATTCTGCATTACAGAATCGTTATTTTCTGCAGTCTCTCAAGTCGAAATACCTAGCTTTCCAATTTCTACCACCATGTCGGATACACAATCTTTGAACACCTCATTGCTCCAGGTTATGATCTGTTCCAAAAATGAACGTGTCTTTTGTCGTGATATGAGCGACCTTATATTGCAAACCATCTTCGATGCTTGGTAGGCTTCAATGAATGTACGCTCGAAGCGGCCCATTGCATGTAAGAATTCTAGACATGCACCATTGTGGCAATTCTATTTGCAATGCGGAATTGAGGAGACTGGAAGCCCTGGCATCATGTGTATCGTGTGTCATCAAGTTCTTCACCATCCATCAGAACATGGGACCAGCTCAACAGAGAAACACTTACTGGCAAAAGCTCACATCGCAAAGTTCAACGAATTCACAGAGTCAGAGGTCACTGACTTGACCAGTTCGACGGTGGATGAAACACCTTTGGCCATCCTGAAGTGACAAGGAAGTCGCGGAATCACAATAGTAAGTGTGCCGAGAAAAATGATATTTGATATCCAATTAAATACATACTGACCCAAATGACAGACACAACATTCCAAACTGGCAGATAAGGACTTTGAAACTTCCGAATTTCACCAAGCCACATGGAATGGCTACCTCATGTTAGGATTTGTTTCGGCACATATTCCATGGAAAGCTATCTCAAATCTTGAGCTACGACGGTCTTATAAGTCATTACGAGACGACCTTGTCCTACCGTCGGCTACGACCCTTAGTAACATTTGCCGGAGGGAATATGCACCGACTGTGGATGCAATTAATAAGCAATTGCCACTACAATATAAAGTTAGTTTGGCTTTGGACGGATGGACATCAACAAACGAATTAGCCATAACGTCCGTCATTGCATACTAATTGGATCGAAATTGAGCGTTGCGTGAAGTTCAACTCCCTTGCGATGTGGTTGGTCGCCTGTTCGGTTCCTGTTTCGAAAGCTAATTAATGATGATAGGTCAAGGGCCGACATACTGGAGCAAGGTTAACCGTACATTTGAAGGACGTGGTTGATCATTTTGACCTTACCGATGGCCTCTTGCTTGGTATTACAACTCATAATGGTTCGTCAAACTACTCGATGACACGCGGGCTGCAATCACCACTTGGGGCCTCTCCAATCGAGTGGCCGCCATTGAGGAACCACATACCATGCATGGCGAACGTCATACAGCTGGCTTCAGGTGCATTCATGAGCAGTCTCGGTGTAAATGGCCACACCAAGTCTTGGGGAGCCCATGAGCGCGATCAGCAATTTGGAGAGAATGAAAGCATAGACATTGGGAAGAGTCAAAGACTTCGAAAAGAGGGCAATGCTAGAATCAACAAGGTGTCGGCCATGAAACCAGGTTTAGCAAAGATACTTGAGAAAGTACGTATTTCATGATGTTTTGAAAGTCCTGAAGCTGACCTTCATATAGCAGAGAATGCTTGCTGTATGAATTGCGTTGACACCTGGTCGCCGAAACGAGTTCATTGACTGTCAAAAAGACAAAGTCCGCGTTGCGGTACTTCCCATTATGGATGTGATGACACGTTGGAACTCTACTCTGGAGTTATTCGAGCACGCCTACCGCTTACGGGAATTCACTCGCAGGTGGCTTCAAAACCCAAAACACTCTGATATATCCGCGATTATTCAGAACTCAGGATGAATGGACGATTGTAAAGTATGTCATGGAAGTGTTGAGGGCATTTCGATATTGGACCATTTGGAAGTCGAAGAGGCATACGGTCACATTGCATCACATTATCACAGTGTACAACGACATGTTCCATCACATGGATGGCGTGATGCGGGCTTTGGCCAAGCAGAAGACTCAATGGAAGGAAGACTTGTTCTGCGCTGTGAAGTGAGCTTGACAGAAGCTTTCCAAATACTGCGCTGAAGTGACACAAACGACGGGCATGCTTCTGATTTCTGCACATATCCTTGATCTGTTCCGGAAGTTGCGATCGTTTAGAAAGTGGGAGCAGGGAATGGATATGAATCCTGAGGACAAGGCATCGTACACTACACAATGCCAAGAGGCCTTTCTAAAGGATGTGGAACAGGAATACTGCGCGAAACATTGATGTGCGCTGGTCAATAAACTCGAAACAGTACCCAGCAGCAATCTCGTCCCCTTCGCAAAGGCATCAGGGGTCTATCAATCATCCTTCGATCCATATGATTTATCCAGCGATGATGAGGAATACTTAACACCAAAGAATTTGCCTGAGACGACACCCGGACGAAGCGATCACGCAGCCCGCATATTGACCGCCGCCAGACTCCATTTGAATTTGCCTCCTGAAGCACTAAAGAACTGCGGACAAATTAATCCAAATCTCAATGATTACCTCTCCGACCAAATGGAGATTAGCAGTACATTTTGGATACTGGACATAACTGATTGGTGGCGCCAACAGGAGCAAACGCACTCAAAGTACGCTGATCTCTCCAATGTGGCTCACGACATATTTTCAATCATAGAACATGGTTTCGGAGTGGAGGCCAGTTTTTCCCTTGGCCGAGATGAAATTGCGTGGAGGCAGTCAAAAACCACAGGCGAGACCCTTCACGAAAAAGTCATTATCAGGCAGTTTGCTCGAACCACCTACGGGATTTTGTAAGAGACTGAGCGAGAATTGGATAACCCACACACAGAAACCGACTTGGAAATGAAGAAAGAGGCAGAGTAAAGGAAATCGCACAGAATGGCCAAGGTTCTCGACTTGTTGGAGATGTGGCAGGGCAGGAAAAACCTATGTGCTACCCAGAAGGAATCTCGCGCTCAAAACAAGCAGATGACCGCTGTTGGATACATTTCGGACACTGAAGAGAGCGTTAAAGCATGCTGGTCTCTCTTTCAACATGATGGTGAGGCTGCATTTAAATTATCAGAAAGATCACCTTTGGCACCAGCTTTGTCTGCAAAGGACCTCCCTGGAGGACGAACTCAGATCTTAAATCTCCGCCGAATCCGGAGAATCAACCGTCAGCCAGTCGAAAGCGACGACGACGGCGCACCTGAAAGCATTTCAGACACCGATGTTTGGCTGAAATGGAATGGGGACTTGCATAATCCAAATGACAGCGAAGATGATTGCACAGTAGACAATGAATCCGATATCGGCCCCAACAATGGCATTGAGGATCCGGAATGCCCAGAGCAGCAGGATGTGAGGGCCGCGCCAAATGTGCCCGGATTGGTTCGGCCGACATGGAAGTCAAAGAGACAGGCTGAAAAGCTGTTGGTGACGGTCAATGCAGTTGAAACGCAGAAAAAAAAAGGAGGGAACAAAAAGTAGTACAGAATGCGTCAATGGCTCACCGGCTTTATGTAGCTTGACCGAGAGTTTCAGTTCGAGATATATTATTGGCAAATGGTAAGAAGTACATCATGAATATCGGTTCCTAAATAGATATGTAGCAGGCGCAATGACTCTTTTGGCATGATACATCATTTTTAGTCATGTGAGAGTGAACAGTGCAAGATTATTACGCCGCTCGGCTTTGCCACAGGGATGAGTCTCAATTAGGCAGAATATCAGCCGATCAAGTCAAATCAGGATGAAATCAATTGTCGACAGCAGCAGATGTTGAATGTACAATACATTAAAATGAGCGTCAACAGAGCGTCAACAACTTTTGGCCTTGCATCTTGGAAATTGCATGCGCAGTGCGGCGACGTGACGCCATAATCGTGCTATCTGCAGCCTTTCTAGGCAAAACCTCTTGCAACAACATCGCTACTATGTCCTAAAAGTGAGCGTCAACAGAGCGTCAACGACTTTGGGCCTTGTATCATGGAACATCCTAGTGTTGTGCGGCGACAATAGGCGATAATCAGATTATAGGCTGCCTTTCTAGGCAAAAACAGTAGTGACGACATCGCTACTATGTCCTAAAAATGAGCGTCAACGGAGCATCAACGATTTTTAGCATTTCATCATTGGTAAGTTATGTTCAGATTAGTTGTAGACATCCATTTACAGGATGTTGGCAGCCTTTACAGGCAAAAACAACAGCGAGATGCTCCCTGTGGCATCCTGAAAATGAGCGTCAACCGAGCGTCAACTGTTTTAGGACTTGCATTTTTTGAATTCAAGGCATCACGCAGATCTTCGCGTGCGTAACTGTATTATTGACCGCCTTGCTAGGCAATAAGAGCATATATTGAAGGTGAAACACAGATACCAAATTAATCGATATTACACACTCCTCAACAAGCTAAAGCACATTGTTGTTTGCTGAACACGCGCTTTTGATAAGATACTATTAACACACTGCAAATACAACAGCCTTATATGAATCTATAGATGGACCTGCTGGGCGACCCGCTGAGAACCCGCCCAATTCAGACAGGTTGGGAGTTTTCCGTGGAACTGTACCTGAGTGGGCATTTCGGGTGTATTGACGACCCGGACCGCTAATTTGGCAACAGTTCGGTTTGGACCCGCATCCGGACCCAAAGTGACGGTCCGGAACCATTGCTTACTCTATCCACAGCCGGTATTCTCAACCGGCATGCTGGTTTTGGGATTCTCACCCTAGTAAACTTCTAATCTCGGAAATGCACAGGTGCCGATCAGAACTATCACACATTTGATCGGGAGTTCTTGGCCATTGTTGAGACTGTAACGCAATGGCGCCACTGCCGCGAGGGAGTGAATCATATGGTACTCATACAATTCGACCATCAGAACCTCGAATATTTTCAAATGTGAAAATTACTAATTGTTAGCAATGGTTCCGGACCATCAATCCTGGTCAGGTTCCGGGTCCAAACGGAACCGTTGGCAAATTGGCGCTCCGGGTCGTCAATAAACCCGAACTGCCCACTCGGGTACGTTTCCATGGTCAACTCCCAACCCGTCTGAATTGGGCGGGTAGTCAGCGTGTCGCACAGCGGGTCCATCTATAGATTCATATAAGGCTCTTGTATTTGCAGTGTGTTAATAGTATCTTATCAAAATGAAGTTTTCAGCAACCATTAATGATCTTTTGCTTATTGAGCAGTTTGCAATATCGATTAATTTGGTATGTGTGTTTCACATTCGATATATGGTATTTTTGCCTAGAAAGGCAGTCAATAATACAGTAATGCACGCGAAGATCCGTGCGATGCCTTGATTACTCAATATGCAAGTCCTAAAACTGTTGACCCTCTGTTGACGCTCATTTTCAGGGTGCTGCAGGGAGCATTTGGCTGTTGCTTTTGCCAATAAAGGCTGGCAATATCGCATAAATGGATGGCTGCAACCAGTCGGAACATAACTTACTCAAGATGCAAAGCTAAAAATTGTTGATGCTCCGTTGACGCTCCTGCTAAGAATGGGGCGGTGACCGTGTTGCTATCTCTTTCGCCAATAGAAGCTGCCAATTCGTCCGTTATGCATAACATCGACCAATTCACTGGTGAATTACCGTACATACAAGACCACAAATCGTTGACGCTCCGTTGACGCTCATTTTAATGTATTGTCCAGTCAGCAAATGCTGCCGCCAATAATTGTTTTCATCCTGATTTGACTGTACCGGTTGGCTTTCTGCATGATTGAGACACAACCCTGTGGCAAAGCCGAGCGGCGTCATTATCTTGCACTGTTCACTCTCACCCCACTAAAAATGATGTATCATGCCAAAAGATTCATTGCGCCTGCTATACATCTGTCTATGAACAGATATTCACAAACTACTTACCATTCACCCATAATATATCTTTAACTGAAACTCTCGGTCAAGCTACATAAAGCTGGTGAACCATTGACGCATTCTGTCGTACTTTTTCTTCCCTCCTTTATTTCTCCGCCTTTCAGCTGCATTGAGCGTCATTAAAACTTTTTCAGCCTGTCTCTTTAACTTGTGTGTCGGCCGAACCAATCCGGGCACATTTGGGGCGGCGCTCACCTCCTGCTGGTCTGGGCATTCCGGATCCTCGATGCAATTGTTGTGCTCTATATCAGAGTCATCGTCCGCTGCGCAATCCTCTTCGCTGTCATTTGGATTATCCAAGTCGCCATTCCAGTTTATCCAATCTTCAGTGTCCGAAATGCTTTCACGGGCGCTATCCTCATCGCTTTCGACTGGATGACGGTTGCTTCTCCGAATACGGCGGATATTCAAGATTTTAGTTCGTCCTCCAGGGAGGTCCTTTGCAGACCAAGCTGGGGTAAAAGGTGATCTTTCTGACAATCTAAATGCAGCCGCACCATCATGTTGGAAGAGTGACCAGGATGATTTGGCGATCTCTTCAGTGTCCGAAATGTATCCTACAGCGGTCATCTGCGTGTTTTGAGCGCGGGATTCCTTCTGTGTAGCACGTAGGTTTTGGCTGCCCTGCCACATCTCCAAAAAGTCGTGAACGTTGGCCATTCTGTGCAACTTCCGTTCCTCCGCCTCTTTCTTCATTTCTGAGTCGTTTTCTGTGTTCATGGTATCCATTTCAGGGTCAGTGCCTGCCAAAATCACTTTATTGGCTCGAGCGAACTGCCTTACAATGACTTTTTCACAAAGGGTCTCGCCTGTGGTTTTGGACTGCCTCCAGCCGATAACACCTGGGCCAAGGGAAAAACTGGCCTCCACTCCGACACCATGTGGTATGATTGAGAATATGTCGCGCGCCACATTAGAGAGATCGGCGTACTTTGAGTGCGTTTCCTCCTGTTGTCGCCACCAGTCGGTTCTGTCCAGTATCCAAAATGTACTGCTAATCTCCATTGGGTCGGAGTGGTAATCATTGAGATTTGTATTGATTTGCCCCCAGTTCTTTGGTGCTTCAGGAGGCGAATTCAAATAGAGCCTAGCGGCAGTCAATAAGCGGGCTGCGCGATCACTTCGTCCGGGTGTCGTATCAGCCACATCGTTAGGCATTATGTATTCCTCATCATCGCTGGACAAATCATATGGATCAAAGGATGATTAACAGGACCCTGAAGCCGTTGCAGAGGGGAAGAGATTGCTGGTCGATACTGTTTCGAGTATATTGACCAGCACACGTCGATGTTTAGCGCAGTATTCATTCTCCACATACTTCAGAAAGGCCTCTTGGTATTGTGTAGTGTAGGATGTCTCGTCCTCAGGATTAATATCCATTCCTTGGTCCCACTTTCTAAACGATCGCAACTTCCTGAAAGGATCAAGGATGTGAGCGGAAATCAGAAGCATGCCCATCGTTGGAGTCACTTCGGCGTAGTATTTGGAGAGCTTCTGTTGAGCTAACTTCACAGCGAAGAACAAGTCTGCGTTCCAAGGAGTCTTCTTCTTGGCCGAAGCTTTCATCACGCCGTCCATGTGATCGAACATGTCTTTGTACACAGTAATGACATGGTGCAATGTGACTGTATGCCTCTTCGACATCCAAAGTGTCCAATATCGAAATGGCCTCAATACTTCCATGCCATACTTGACAATCATCCATTCATCCTGAGTTGTGAATAGTGGACGATATTCAGCATATGTTGGGTTCTGAAGCCACTCGCGGGTGAATTCCTGTAAGCGGTAGGCGCGCTCAAGCAACCCCAGAGTAGAGTTCCAACGTGTCTTCACATCCATCATCGGAAGTACTGCAATGCGGACTATGGCTTTCTGACAGTCAATAAACTCGTTTCGGCGACCAGGTGTTAGCGTAATTAATACAGCAAGCATTCTCTGCTTTATGAAAGTCTGCTTCAGGACTTTCAAAATATCATGAAATACGTACTTTCTCAATTATCTTTGCTAAACCTGGTATGATGGCCGACATCTTATTGATTCTATCATTGCCCTGCTTTCGAAGTCTTTGACTCTTGCCAATGTCTATGCTTTCATTCTTGCCAAATTGCTGATCGCGCTCATGGGCTTCCCAAGAGTTGGTGTGGTCTTTTACACCGAGACTGCTCATGAATGCACCTAAAGCCAGCTGTATGACGTGCGCCATGCACGGTATATGGTTCCTCAATTCAGGCCACTCGATTCCAGAGGCCTCAAATGTTGATTGCAGCTCGCGTGTCATCGAGTAGTTTGAGGAATCATTATCAGTCGTAATACCAAGCAAACCGCCGTCGGTAAGCTCAAAATGATCAAGCACGTCCTTCAAATGTACTGCTAACCTTGCTCCAGTATGTTGGCCCTTAACCTGTTATCCTTAATTAGCTTTCGAAACGGGAAATGAACAGGCGATTAACCTCATCGAAAGTGACTTGAATTTCACGCAATGCCCAATATCGATATATATAGTAAGCAATGACTGACGTTATCGCTAGTTTGTTCGTTGATGTCCATCCATCCAAAGCTAAATTAACTTTATTTTGTCGCGGCAATTGCTTCTTAATTGCATCCACAGTCAGTGCATATTCCCTCCGGCAAATGGTACTAAGGGTCGTAGCGGACGGAAGAACTAGGTCATCGCGTAATGCCTTATATGACCATCGGAGCTCAAGATTTGATATAGCGTTCCATGGAATATGTGCCGAAACAAATCCTAACATGAGATAGCAATTCCACGTGTCTTGGTGAAATTCGGAAGTTTCAAAGTATTTATGTGCCAGTTTGGAACGTTTTGTCTGTCATTTCGGTCAATATGGTTTAAACTGGATATCAAATATGGTTTTCCTCTGCAAACTTACTATTGTAATTCCACGACTTCCATGCCTCTTCAGGATGGCTATAGCTGTTTCATCCACTGTCGAACTAGTCAATTCAGTGACCTCGGACTCTGTTAATTCGTTTAACTTTGCGATGTGAGCATTTGCCAGCAAATGTTTCCCCATTGAGCTGGTCCCATGTTCTGATGGATGGCGAAGAACTTGATGACAAACGATACATATGATGCCTGGGCTGCCGGTCTCCTCAATTCCACAGTGCAAATAGAATCGCCACGAAGGCGCATGTCTAGAATTCTTCCAAGCAACAGGCCGCTTCGAGCCTACATTCATTGAAGCCCACCAAGTGTCGAAGATAATTTGTAAAGTAAGGTCGCTCAAGTCACGAATAAAGACACATTCATTTTTGGAAGAGATCATAACCTCTGGCAATGAGGTGTTCAAAGATTGTGTATCAGACATGGCGGTAGAAATTCAAAAGCAGGATAATCCGACTCGAGAGACTGCCGAAAATAACGATACAGTAAAGCATATTGCGGGTTCTTAAATATTGACTCTACAGCTACAAGGATAATAATCAGATCAGTCAGACATTGCATGCATATTTGTTATGATGAATACAAGGACAGATTGCAACAACTGACCGCGGAAACCTCCATTTGGGAACAGCACACTGAAGTTTATTGCTGTGTAGCATTCAGAGCCTTGAGGCACCGTGGGCGCACAATTGTAGGAGGCGGACGTGATATCGACACTTGCATTTTGCCAATAAAGGCAGCCGATAGGTTCATTGTGGTTTATCTGCGTTCTATTCCGGTTATATAATCCAAGATGCCAGCACAACAATCGTTGACGCTCCGTTGACGCGCATTTCGGGACATGGTTACGATCTTGTCGGGAGCATATTTACCTAGAAAGGCAGCCGGTAGTATGATTATAGATCATTGAAGACGCATAGCCGCATGATTTTCCAAGATGGAAGGCCTCAAATCGTTGACGCTCCGTTGACGCTCAATTTGAGGGCGTAGTGACGATGTCGTCAGTAGCATTTTTGCCTAGAAAGACGGCCGATAGTTCGATTATATGTTGATATCGCCGCAGTGCCCTCGGATTGTCCGAGATGCATGGCCATAAGTCGTTGACGCTCCGTTGACGCTCATTTTTAGGACATAGTAGCGATGTAGTCGCAA
>Ga0307515_10001020_pt1 | contig 63844 bp, 40 predicted proteins | sample 17_EM_MG_FD_194513 | JGI IMG/M metagenome (GOLD analysis project Ga0307515, IMG submission 194513) | Populus trichocarpa ectomycorrhiza microbial communities from riparian zone in the Pacific Northwest, United States - 17_EM | ecosystem: Host-associated > Plants > Roots > Unclassified | place... | reverse complement strand
AAAAAATATTTTTTTTCTTTTTTGGCTTCCCTTATCTGGATTTTAACGAAGTTTGCAATCTTAGCCATTCAGCTAGCTATACATTACATGCTCTGCAGAAAGAAACAATAGAATAACATCTGTTCTTCATCTTCCCTTGATCGCCTATACTCCATAGTTTGTCTTTATTTTTTGATGAAGAGAGGTGATTTGAAGTCCCCTCTTTTTTTTACTGTGAAGATGACAATTTGGCGTCTTTCATCTTATTTATCTACATATTTGAAAGTATTTGAGCGCTCGCCCACGCTGTAGTCCCCCTTTTCTCCAATCTGCATTGCTCAGATATCTGACTTTGAGGAGTAATTATTCCAACGTCCAGGACATGTTAATGATATCTATTATAACATTTAAATTGCGGGTCTTTAAGAAGTTTTAAAACCATTATAGTTTTTTTTTTTTTTTTTCGAATGAAAACATATTTTTTTTCAACCATATAAAATTTTAAAAGGTACATTTTTAATCAAAATATACGTTTTTTTTTTGAAACGCCCCTTTTAGGGTTTTTTCAACAAACACGTATTTACTTTTTAGTAAAATAATAATAATTTTATTTATACATTTTAACAAGGTCCATAAGAAATATATTTTCAACCAAAATAAGTGTTTTTTTAAACAAAATCTTTAAAATCTTTAATAAATTAAAATAAGTTTTTGTATTTATCTTTTTAATAAGACAAATAATTCCATTAATAATTTCAATAAATTGAATATATTTTCCTATAATTTCTCCATAAATATAGATTTTCAACCAAAATAAGTGTTTTTTAATTAAAAGCAATCATTTCAAGGTTTTCTCAACAAGTAAATGTTTAATTTTAATAAATAAAATTTATTTTCATTTATACTTTTTAATAAAATACATCATTATGTTAATGGTCTTAGTTCATTTAGTATAAACTTCTATAGCTTCTTCACAAAAAATATCTTGTCATCCAAAATATGTGTATTTTTAAACGACCTTTGTAAAGTTTTCACAATAAATATGTGTTTAATTTTTAATAAATATGAATTAGTTTAACATAAAGCATGTCATTCTATTCTATTAATGGTCTCAATCTTTTAAATAATTTTTCTTATAACTTCTCCATAAATCTATATAATTTGTTTTTTGAATATGAACACAGACATGAATAATTATTATAAATAATCTTATTAAAAGATATAAAAGCAATTTGATGGAATATTATTTAACATACTTACATATAAAATCAACTATTTGAACACGAATGGGTGGATGGGTTTTTGATTGATTAATCTTGTTATAAATTAGAAAATAGAAAAAAGGATATTTAATTCATTCAAGGAATAGAAAAAGTTAATAGAGTTGTGACAAAAGACGGAGAAGCCGTGCCAATAGCCACTATGTAGATTCACATGAGAACAAGCTTGGGCTTTGCCTCCGAGTTTAACTGGGCTTACTGAACTTCATTCAATCTTCCAAGCCCAATTAACAAGTCTAAAAAAACCCATCAAGCTGTGTAACTAATTGTCTGGTTGGATGGTAAGCACTCATCTCTCCAAAAGTCTCCCCTTGTGAGTAGATTAATATGAAAAAGAACAAGAAAAATGGACTCCACTATTTACCATTGCTGATGAGTAAAATTGAAGTTCAAAAAAATTGAGCCATTAGTATTAACTTTTTTTTATATATATTTAAAAATAAAAGATATTTTTGAATTAATTTATTCGTTAAATAACACTAATTTTTTTTAAATAACGATATATATAAAATGTGTGTCTTTAAAATTTGAAAATTCAATATTCTCAACTCGTTTATTATTAATGTCTTGTTTTATTTTTCTTACAAGCAAATTATATCATGCCTAGAGATCTAATAGCAAAGCTTCCACCAATAGGGAAAGAAAACACAAGTTCCTTCAGATTTCCTTGTCTGGATCATGAAATGGACCTTGGAAATTACCTTTCTGCAGCAATTATTGCTTACAAAATCAACAATAATTAATTCTAAAATCTTTTAAGCACTTAAGAAAAAATTGTTCCATGCTTAAACTACTATTCCTTAATCTCATCAATTAATTATTGAGCTCCAAATGTGTGCTTGCTTTGACTTGATCATTTGGATATCACGAAGTAATGACAAAACATCTCAGCAAGGGATATAGTGGAACCAAGAAAAGATTCTGATGCGCTTTTACTGAAGAAAAAGATACAGATCATACAGTAGGACTTCTTTTTATATGATCACTCGAAAAGATAAAATTTCCCCTTTTTGGATTCATTATTGCTTTGGCAAGGCTTTTCTTTTCTTTAAAGGAGGAAATTCAGGCGTACTCAAGTGCACGTATCTTCAAACATATTTCTGCTTTTATGTCAGTGCTTATTGATAAATTAAATGGTAAAGACAACATCATGACATTCAATCTCTCAAGAAGACTTGAAGCCAAATCGTGGCTTCTTTGACATGTGTGTTAAGTACCATCATGGAGTTTTAATGCTTACACCAGAAGTCATTTCTCTCTCTTTTTTGGATCAAAAAGAACTGAAAGCTGGCTAATGCACCTAAAAATGACCTTAAATATCGACAGGACTCCATTCACAATATTTCCCCAGCTTTTCTGCAATTTTGTGCTTTCTAACCACAGTGTCTGTAATCTTGTAGGGACCAAACTTAAAACTCACACTAAACTGATATAGCATGCTGTCAGCTAGTTCTAAACAGGAAGGAAATCTAAAACTCCACTTAAATACCAAGGTAAATAGAATTTGACGAGATTGTGTGAACATGTGGCGCCTTTCTCTCCCCTAAAAAAAGAGTTCGAGTGCCCATTAGGGCATGCCTATCAGCTCGTTAAATTCTTTTGATTTATAAATATATAAAAAATACTCGTAATTCTTCAGCTGACTTGCCAGACGCAGCGTGAAAAATACGATGCCGTGTTGTGAAGTTGGAAGGGACCGTCCGAACGGCAATTCTATTTATCTAATATTTCTTGGAACTCAAAATTCAATGCATGTTGCTTTACCAGTGAAAGATCATAATTAAAGCGATCAAGCAAACACAGAAAAGCAATAAAGTAAAAAAAATAATAAAAACTTGGAATTTCACCCAAGTCTCTGGCCGGTACAGATCAATAATCAAAGCAAGACAGAGATGCTTGGGGAGAAATATAATTAAACAACAAAAAAAAGTAGCAAACCAAAGTCTTTCTTTTATCCCCAATACATAGCGAAGCAAATAGAACATGATAGGTGTAAGTGATGCATGCCCAGCAGCATTACCAACATTTCCATACAGGCCCCTAGCTAATTCAAGACCAGACTAGCAAGACTCACCTTAACAAGGTAGCTACCTTGTATGCATCTCTTACATCCCATGTCTAATATAACATGAAGTAACAAGAAAAAGGAAAAGAAACAAAAAAGAACAACCAGAGGCGAAGACGTAATAAACACAGAGAGCATAAGGTAAAACAAGGAATATGATGAAAAATAAAAGACCTAAAGTTAAGGTAAATCGGACCGCTACCCTCAATTCCCCGCGATGCAATCATGCACTCTCCCAATTCTGCCCTTTACTAGGCTAGAAACTCAGGAGAGTGCAATTGCAAAGCCTTGTTTGTGTGTTCTTTTGCCATATGTTTCACCCATATTTACCAAAGAACTCTTCTACTCCTTGATGCCACCACGACCACCCACCACTTCCTTTGTAGCCACCACCATAGTTGGCGGACTCCCTCCGGTTACCACCGATCATGATTGACATTACCAAGTAGCTAGAATGAATGAATATCCAAGCTTAAATGTGGGCAAAAGCTTAGTGCTAGCTAGCTAGCTACTAGCAAAAGAAAGTCTAGAACGAGTGTGGATAAAGGGCATGAGTGACATGATGGGTCATATATAAAGGCGAGATTGTAGCTTTTGGTCTAATGTGAGTGGCGCTTTTTAATTTTGTTTCCTGATAGAATGTGATTTTATTTTGCTTGTTTCTTTCCCTTAATTTCTTCTTCTTCTTCTTGTTTTTTATTTTTAATGTATAAAAAAGGTTATGTTGAACGATTGGTCTAAACTTATTAAGGGCATGTTTGTGGGGGGATGCAAATAACTCCACTAACTCGATTTCCAAGGCTCTTGGAGTTTTCATATTATTCTCATGGAGGAGAAAAAAATCGATGTTGATGGGGTTTATTTGTCTGTGCATGTGAACGTGGCTCCGTTCCACTGCATTTTAATTATAGAATGGCATGGCTAGTCACTTAGCTCAAGAAAAAAGTCGTCTTCATTGCCAACTTTTTAGTTTAACTACCTTATTATTGAGAGCTGGGTGGATGTGGTGTATGCTGTTTTCCATGGCCAATTTTAAATTTTTGGCTAGTCATTACCTAGAACAATGTGCATGAAAATTGGACGCAGACAAATGAGAAAAATAAGAAAATATATAATCAACTATTATGTGCCTACTTGCTTGAAACTTGGGCGGTGCAATATAGCAGGATGATTGAGTAATGAGTACTGTTCATCAGTTCATGAAAAGCACGATGCAGGTTGAACTTGTGTTTTTGTTTTTTTCTGCCAAGGAAAGTGAAATCTCAATATTAATTCATAATCCTAGGCTTATTCCGTATAAACACACTATGAAGAAATAATTAATATTTACTATTGCTTGCTGTGGCTAGTTTAATTTGCACGACCTTGAACAAGATCGTGACCAGAGTTATTAGTTATTTATGATCTTGACTTTCAACTGTAGTTATAAGTTTGGGTTGGTCTATTCGATAACTATCATGTCATCAAGGCACATTTTTTTTTGCATAGATGTTTGTTTAAAATAATTGTGTCCAATCATTAAGTTAGTGTTCAAATAAGAGTATTTGATGCATTGATTATTTTCGCATATGTGGTATAATTAAGAAGCTGGAACTCTTAATTAATTAATTAATTAATTAATTATGTGACTATAAATTAGCTAGGGCTTAGCGTTCGACTATATATGCATGCAGTATCAAACAACATGGAAAGAAACTTGCTAAGACAGCCGTGACAGTCACAAAATCAAGAGAATATATATATAACCCTTAATTAACCCTAGCTATATATATATAAATCATGTTTTTACATTTAGTCCATGCAACGCATCAATATTATACATATTATAATCTTGATATAATTATAGCCTAAATCACCTACAACAAAAAACGAAATATATGGTTATATATACGTGTGTTTAATTATTTGGCACTCATCGATCCAAGTCCTTGTCGTGCATGACTTCACAATCCATCTTATCGTCAAGGCTAGGGATCATTTTGATTTCCTTGATATTTCAAGAAACGAAAACAATTTTAATAGAGGATGGAAAAACAATTTGAAAAGCAATTTTTCTTAACAGTATTTAAAAACTAAAAGAAAACAAAAAACAAAGAAAGAGATGTAACGCTTTGTGAGAATGAAGTGGGGTCTGTAACCTTAAATTTGAAGAAATAATTGCACAAGTAGCTTGTCTAGTCTTTTTGGCAGGACAGATATACTCACTGGCTAGACGTGGAGGAGACCCACTACTTTTAAGTTTGATAGTGGAATTAGAAGCAAACGGGTATAGAAAGTTTGAGTCACTCAATCACTTTACTATAGATTTTGTCCATCACATGAAAAACAAAAGAGCAGAGATATAAAGCTTAATTGTAAGTCAGCGGTGAGATTCGCCTTTAATCACCTTTTCCTATCCTCTCTCTAATTTTCAAAAATTGTGTTCATAATGAGATAGATATTGTCCAATTTGTAGAAAAGTTAAACCGTCTGTTCTTTCATATTATATTTATTTTAAATAGAGATATTTACAGCATTATAGCAGCTTACTACTATACATGGGATTATAGATAAACAAATTAATTAGAGTAAAAGCGAATCATAAAGATATAATCACATTATTATGAAGAGAGGATTATGCCACAAAAAATTACGTACGGAGATACAATCACTGCATCAATAAAGAAAAGACACCCACGTTAAACTAAAAAAAAAAAAAATTATTTCAAAAAAAAATCATGAAATATTATAACATCATTATAAAAAGCATATCTCCTCCCATCTCTCATCTTATTTTGAATATTTATAGTAAGTTAAATTATATTTTTACTGGATTGCATTTGAATCTATTACATTGAATAAATCATGTTAAATTAATTTCAATATGATTTAATTTTTTTACTAAAACATTTTTAATAATTCCTAAATATTTTTTGACATTAAAAAAATGATCCAGCTCCATAATAGCACGTGCCAAAGTTCCAGTGCAATACAACATGGGCGAACTGAATCTTGGCCGTCCATTGTACTGATGATTAAAGTGACATAAACACTGTGTTTTACGTCACGATGATGCCATTTATTCGTCAATGATGTAAGCTACTTCTCCACTGGTTCTTGTATTAAAATTAAATCGAAATAGGAGTGAATGGAAGGATGAACAAGGAAAACGAAGATGTTAAGTGCTCCACTGTTCTCTTTTTCCATATTAATTTGCTTCCCAGTACTTTGCAAACAATAGGCTCTTTTTTTTCTTCCAAAGATTGGGAAGCATTTGATTTTTAATTTCCTAGTTGGTGCTTAATAGGGGAAAAAAATCCGATAAAATCGTAGTCTTCCATTTGATAGATTAAAACAGCACGATCCATAATGTTTCATGCAATAATATAAAAATTTCAAGCTATGTCTAAAAACAATAATATTATTTATTAGTGAACTTAACAAAAATGGTGGAAACTTTAATTCCATAGTCATAGCATCTGGAGTTCTTAATTTTACATGAATGATTGCTATTGTAATCATTTTTCAATCGAGTCTCGGAGATGGATAATCACCTCTACAGTTTACACTGCTCTTGTGATAATTCAACTTTATTTCATACCTTTTAATTTTCTTTTTTAAATAAAATGCTAAGCTGTTAAACGCGTTAAAACACTATTTTATTATATAATTTGATGTCCTGCGTCCTGGTTATTGAAAATCTTGTGCATCCAACTTGTATCGAAGACGTTTTTTCTTCAACTAAAGCTGCCCGGAGTAACTTTATCCAGCTTCGAGAAGTGAGCAAACCCAACGTGTCGAACATGCCATGGTATTAAATAAATTAATCGAGGCCAACCAGGCTTTAAAATTGTCAGTATATTCGGAGTTATATCCTTAGTTTTTTTACATAACATAGAACACGTTATCTATGAAAGCTCTTCATGAATTAAATTCATTTAAAATGCATTAAATATTTTCTCTCAATGACGTCGAATCTTTCCTCCACAAAAAAACTTGGTTAGCCACAATTTCTCAGAATTCCTGGAAACGCGTGTACAAATTGCATAAACCCCAGCCCACAGGCTAGTTTAAAAGGGATCAATCATTTGATACTCGACGGCCTCATTTACGGCTCAATGTCCCATTAGAAATCCAAAAGGAGTAATGTGTTTTTTCACTGTCTAGCAATTGGTGGACAAAGAGCGGCGCGTGAGGCCTCGAAAGTTTGTTTCACGCAAGAACAATAGCTTTTACCAAGACCAGGAAAAAAAAAATACAAAATTGGACAAAAAAGGAATTAAATGCGAGTACACGCATGCCTCCTCCTCGAGCTCGACTATGAGCATTGGATCCCGTATGGATGGTGTTTCTTTAAGAAAGAAAGATCCTTCACTGTGGCTAGTGGGGTTTGGTGTGGAAGTGGAGAAGAAAATGAGGGCCATGTGAATTTGTATTTGGATAAAGGCCCTGTGATATTTCTTTTGACAAGATGTGTAAGAGCTAAGTAACATTATATTATCATTTGCACTAGATTCAAAAACAATTGGCTAATCCTTCTTGTGTTCATCGAGGGTCCCTTTTATTCTTTTTCCTTGTCTGTGGGTGATTTGTACAGACCATTTTTTGGTGATATTTGCTCTCTTGATTGGTTGTTCCGCTTGTTTTATTGACTTTTGGGAGGTTAATGAGGCCGAATTAATAAACTATGTGTTTTGGGCTTACAGTCCAATTACGGCAACGGCTTTAATTAATTTAAAATCTAACACAGAGCCCAGTGCCGTGTTCCACTCACTCTGTGGAAACAATGTCTTGTTTTCGGAAATACATTGATCATGTTTGACAATTATTTTCTACAAATTCTGTCATAAAGAGGTCATTTTATAGCGAAATAAAGGGTCTTAAATAATAAAAAGGGTATTAAATAATCTATATGGTGAAAAAGAAAAACTCAATACTAACGCTCATCAAGCAGTCATCCATTCCAATAATCTTTTTTCAGAAAGAATAAAATTAATTTTTATATAATAAGTCATACAAAATCCTAATAGTAGTTATTAGTACGAGCTACTGTGATTGTTAGTTTTCTTTAGTAATAGGACTGAAACACTGATTACGTAGGAGTCGGTCCTGGGTGTGAATGGAATCAAATTTTCTCTCTCAAAACAACGTTGAATGACTTGACTAATTCGATCTGTTCTATTTTCGCCGGTAGCTAGCAATGCGGCAAAAAAGCAAAAAAAAAAACTATTAGGAGCAAAAGTAGTATTCACCGTCAAAAGATAAAAAAATGTAATGGATATTATTTCCAAACGTGACGAGCAATGGCCCTGTATTTCGTAAAAAGCAGGGCCTCGTGTTAAATGGAGGAAGAAAAAATGGCTTTCAAGGTGGAAGATAACTCATGATCACTCGTCCAGGCAAACAAGTCAAAAAGCTAACAGCATATTTCCTTCGTCGACCTGAGTGAGCATGAAAGCTAATTACTATGGAATTCCTCCGAAAGGCACAAATATGGATAGCTTCAAGGCGGCGCTAGTCGATAATAAGTTAAGCTCCAATAATAATTTTATATCACTCAACAGATTTTTGGATTTTTGGACTGTTATGCAACACTTTTTATATTAAGTTTTCTCTCAAGAAACTCTGACAAAATGTCGAATATGTTTGTTTTCTTGCCGCGGGGGGGATCTGATATGATAACCACAACCATTAATAGCAGCAGTAATGTTTATGATTTTTTTACTTTTGCTTTTAATTCAAAACGTGTTTCTTGTAAATGATTTACGATAAAAACAAGTTAAAATATTTTTTAAAAAATATATATTTGATAAAAAAACTCAAAATATCTGTTGAAAAAAAATATAGTGTAAGTGATAATTAATAAATTAGAAGTTAAAATTTTTAACTTTTGCTTAAGTAAAAAGTTTAACTCGATCATGTAACACATTCTTATTTAAGTAAAAATTATTCTTAACCACACATGCTTATATATTTTTACATATAATATAATTTTTTTTATTAAGTTCCATACTAAATAAATATTATAAATGGATATATAGTAAAATGAAAATAAGTTAGGAGTTAGAATAATATAATTTCTAAGAAAATGAGTTGATGATAAATGCATTTATATATAGGGGGAAAACAAGAAGCTCAGGATATAATTGATGGATAATGCATTCAGATGAAAAAAAGACTAAAAATATAAATAAATTGCATGCTAAATAAATAAGGGTTTTCAAATAATAAAAATCAATTCAATACTTATGTAATAGGAGATGAGGTGCTGGGAATGAGACTTATTTATGCCTGGTAAAGCAGATAAGACAAGATTTTTTGTTTATATTTGTGCATGCTTAATGGCAGGAGATGAACGAAATCAAATATTTTATTCGTGCTTATAATGTATTTCTTTTGCATGTTTCTAAACATTTTTTTCACAAATCTTTTTAAATATACATACTCTCTCCCCGCTCAATAAAAAATATTTTAGTTTCAAGTAAGAACATAAAAACTAATCCGTGTACCGTATTTATTTCTAAAATTTGAAATAAATAAGTCTAAACTATAAAAATGGTCATATAATTAATAACTTTTGAACACAAAAATCACACAAGAAAATAGTTTGTTATAAGATTAACAAGAATAAAAGGAAGAATATTTTTAAAAAGTAAAAAAAAGACCAAACAACATTTCCAATAGAAAAAGATGAAGATCTTCGATAAAATATCTCAAGAACCTTGAATGTTGTTTTCAGACTCGAGAGCATTAAAGCGAAGTTAGGACATATTTGGTCAATCACTGTGATCATACATATGTAGAAGTTCTGGACCGAAGCATTCTTTATAAATAGTTAAAATTCGTTGAAATAGATGTATAGTTTAATTGGTCAGGTTCTAAATTTACTTTTTAGAGATTACTAGTTCGAGTTTCACAAATTTCAAGGTTACTGGAGACTTATATGATCATTAATTTCAGGATCTATGAAATTAATCAAAGTACATAAAAGCTAATCCGAATACTCATATTAATAATAACAAAAAAATATTCAGTGGATACAGAAGTACTAGCTCAACTAAAACTTGATTTGCAGCCAGGTCGGAAACTCATCCTGGCCCTGCCGAGATCCTCTCAACCTCTAGTCATTTAAATTCTATGTTTATGCCAAATTTCAAATTCATTTTATCAAATTTTCAATTCCTCGGCCCCCCTTGCAATTTGGTTGTTCCTTATTTTGGCCTGGAAACTTTCATTTGTTCCCATCTTATTATAATAATCTACCACTTATATCTCAAAGGAAGATGTAAATTTAATTCTGATTTCATCGCTCAAATATAGATTTAATTTCACAGTTAAATCTGGAAAAGAGTGTGTGTGTGTGTATCTTAAATACATGATTCGATTACTCTTTAAGTTTTCAATTACCGAACAAATGGTTTGATGGCGCGTGGAGGTCAATATAATTTCGATTTTTGTGATATTGACCTCTGTGATTTTAAAAATAGCCATTCTTCTCTCAAGTTTTGTTTGTATTTTTATTGAAGTTTTATTGAGTAGCGTATTTGTTTTTGAATTTTAAAATCACATTTAAAAATTTTAATTTTTTTTAATTTTTTTAAATTAATATATTTTTTAGTATTTTCAGATATTTTAATATTATTTTAAAAATAAAAAATATTATTTTAATATATTTTTAAATAAAAAATAATGTAAAAAACAATCACAAGCCTTCATAAAAAAAATGGAAGGAAGGATTAACATGGATCCAAATACACTTCTTCGAACCCCTGGATTCAAAATAACAGAAATCTTATCCATTTGTATTGAAGTTTATGGTTTCCCAATGTTGCCTCCGTGCAGTCTGGGGCTATAGCTATCGAGATTCACTTTCCACTCTCATTCAAATTCTATTAGCCCTTTCTTAAGCAAACATTAAAAAAAAACTTTTTTAGGGCAAAAAATTTACTTTTCGTCTGTAATTATTACCTACTCAACGTAAAACAAAAGCATCCTTGAATCTCCTTTTACTCCCCGCAACCAACTGTTCCCTGTTCGAGCATGAGCATACCCTAGTCCCCAACCTCAAAATCAAGGCATGCACTATCATCTGACCTCTCCTATCTTCACCCACAAATCTATAGCGAGAGAGTACTTACAAAAATCACCTTCAAATTCCCACCGATCGAGAAGTATTATTTGTTTAAGTCATCTTAAATCCCACTTTAGCTAGCTATATATTATATTCTTCATGTAAATGAAGAAGAAAAAAAGAAAGAGAGATCGGAGAGGGAAAAAGAATACAAAAACAAAAGAACTAACCCCTATATTAATTACTACATACCAGATAGCATAGAAAAGAAGAACAGACCTGCAGAGTTTAGTACACAACTGAGAGAAGGAAACAGGGAGAGAGAGGAAGCTGAGGAAATCATTGGCATGGGTGGGGTCGGCAAGAAAACTGTTTTCCATGAACAATATCAGAGAGTTCAAAAATCTTATTTTCTTGCAAACCAACCCATGTCCAGAAACTTCCTCGTCCTCCATCTCTTTCCCCTCTTCTCTGATCCATCCATCCATCTGATTCCATCTCTTTCTCTCGTGGGGGATGGGGGTGTTAAATGGGCTAATTATTGACCAGAGATAAGAGAGGAACCTATCCACCCATTAATCCTATCCACCCATTAATTTCCAGGTCGGTGGAGCTGGCCATGTGACTTTAGCAATATGTATTATATATTAAACGTCCTCTTCCTTTCACTTTCCTTTTGTCTTTTCCCCTAGGTTAAGGCAAAGGGGAAACTGTTTTTTTTTTTTTTTTTTTTTTTTAACTCCGTGAGAAAACATAGATTAATAACATGATTTAAATAGGTGGGCTTTGGCCTTTTTGATCGACCATGCAGAAGATGGAAGATTGCAAGCTGCTAATGTGGGAATTAGCCCTTTTAACTCCTTTTTGTGTTTGAAGTTTGGATGCCCTTTGGGTTTGATGTTAACAGTCTAGTCATGGTTAATTAAGGTTTCCATCTTAAGTGGACCAATGATTTAATTATCTTATATTTCAGTTATATATGGGTAATAAATTAAATATTATTCCTTATTATCTTCGGTTGTTGAGACCAATTTAATGTTACTATATTGGTGTCTTGTGCTGTGCTAAATATTTTTTTGATGTAAAAAATATTTTAAAATATCCAAGAATTAAAAGAAAGTTGAGTGAGAATTATTTTTTTGTTGACTATGCAAATGATTTAACGATGTTAGCAAACAAAATGAACTAAATATTTGTTTAATCTTCAATTTCATTCCCGAATTTATAATTTTTTTATATCAATAAAATTAAATTCGATTAAAACCTAACATTAACCAAGCACAAAATATTCCTCCAATACTATAAGGTCAACACTCATAAGTATAAAAAAATCACAAAGACCAGACCTGGATCCACACAATATTAAGACCAAATAAAAAGGAAGAAAGATCGAGGGATCAAATGCAAAAAAAAAAACTCAGGAAAAAAAAAAAACTTTTACTGTGTATATTTACAGTGAAAGCTCTCTTATGCTATGTAAATGACTGATCCCTCTGAAGTTTTTTTTTATTATAGAAAAAATATAATAATTTTAATGTTTTGCCACACTTCATGACCGCCTTTAACTGTTAGCAGTATATATATTTCTTAAGTTTAAGCTTTTCCCTATAATACAAGCGTGCACCAATATCTGGCTCAAAAACAAGATGGCAATTACCTATCATGAATCAATCTTGGCAAATATTGTTTTTGTTTGATTTATCTTCCTCGTTTGCTTTGCATAGAAGAAACAATGGTCTCCCAATAAACTGGCCTTTCCCTTGCATGTCACCGACATTACTTCTCAACCTCCACCAGCTGCACAAAAAAGTTGCTGAAATTCTTGAGAGAAGCAAAGGTACCTTGTCACTCAAAGGTATCTGGTTTGCCAACATGGATATGTTGGTGACAAGTGATCCTGCAAATGTGCACAACAACAACAAAAAACTTTTGGAATTATCCCAAACGATCCGACCGAGTCCAAGCAGTATTCTGGGAAATATGCTTTTCAACATAGATTTTAAGGAATGGACTTGCCATAGAAGAATCATTCATGCACCTGCAGTTTCGAAAACTCTACACGAAGGTCCTGCTTGATAATGTAAATAAAGGCCTCATACCATTTCTTGAACATGTAGCTGAACAGGGTTCGGTGGTCGATTTGCAAGATTCATTTAAGAGACATATATATGATGCTGCTTGTACAATAGCTACTGGATATAACCCTAGCAATACTCTCTCCGTTAATTTTCTAGAAAATCCATTCATAGGGGGCATAGGTGATGCTGGAGAAGCAATGCTCTCAAGGCACATATTGCAGGAAGATTATGGAAGTTGCAACGATGGCTAGGGATTGGGAATGAGAAGAAACTAGGAGTTTTCAAGGAAAGTACTGTACATCAAATTGTAACAAAATATATATATGTTGGCCAAGAGATCAGAAGAACCGAATAAAAGATCAGCGACGACAAAGAAAGATGAAGAGAGCTTTGACTCATTACGATGTTTTTCCTGACCGAACATGAAGTTGTTGAAACAAAACACTCTGATGAAGTTGTAAGAGACAGTATTATTGGTTTCAAGTTTGCAGCATATGAGACAACCAGTGTAACTCTCTCTTGGTTCTTCTTGCTTCTTTCAAAGAACCCGCGCGTTGGAATTAAAATCAGGGAAGAGCTTGTCAATAATTTTCCAGTGAAGGAAGGTAAAAAGTGGGAACTAAGAAGCAAAGAAGAGTTGAGTGAGCTGGTTTATCTCCATGCTGCTTTGTGTGAAGTGCTAATTCAGGTTATACTCGCCAATCCCCTTCCAGCATAGGACCCTAGTCAAACCTGATATCCTCCCTGGCGGTCACCATGTAAATCCAAATATTAGAATTATTATATTTGGTTTATCTGGGCTAGGATCAAAAGAAGATGGCCTAAGGTGGAACAGTAAGTTATGTATGTATGTATCTTCGCATGTGTATAACTACTGAACTACTCCAGTGTGATCCAATGTCTGATATTTGAGCTTTTCATTGTGTATGATTTGGTTCAAACTTTTGAGCATTTGTCGTGAGATACAACATGGTCAACACTCAACATTACCGGTAATAAAATAACCCCAAACTAACCTTAATCAAGAAGTTGCATCACACTGTAAATAGAATCATTGCATTCGCATACCAAAACTCAAATTTTAATTTCAGTTTGCAATCCTTGGAATTCTGTTCTCATCTGAAAATGTGAACAGAATAAGGAGCCAAACCAAAGTTCATCATAAGCAAAGTCACACGAAGAACATATATCACATTTATGATTTACCACGGCTAAATGATGACGAGGAAATGAGAGAATGAAAGCAGTAATTGTGAACGATTACTCCAATCAGAAATTACTTCCTTTTCCAAGAATCAAAATGCATCATTACAACTAGTTTCTTGGTTTGAAATCAAAGTGGGACGTATATAATAATAAGAGCAATATTGGATTAACAATAAAAAAGAAAAGAATAAGAGAAATATTCTCTTTCCAGCCCCTTTCTGTCTGATCTCCCCCTTCTGGGCACAAAATCACTCGCAACTGTTTTTCTACCTCATCATATCTACTAGTAATTATTTTTAGCTTACACATGTCCAGTTTTGAACTGATATATCATTATATATTTATACTTTACCAGATTAAAAGTATAATTGTTATTTGCCACTCTCTTACAAGATTATAAACATCTCTCTACATTAAACCCAATTATACTTCTCTCATCAACATCATTATTTTACCTGTCAGGCTTGATTTCCCTGGGCTTGATGTGGCTAAGGAACCTGTCCTCCTCCGTGAGGGCATGGCGGAAGTGACAGCGATGGCCATAAGGACAGATACCACCAGCAAGGACCATTTTGCAGACCTCAGTCTTGTAGCGAGGGTGACGGATGACTGGGCGGAGCTCCTCAATTCCATGAGCAAACTGACAATGGTTGCCGTATAGGCAAGCCCCTGTCTCCTGCCATTTGTTGCACAACTCTGTTTTGAACATGCCTTGGTTATACACTTCCAGCTCAAGTGGCTCCTCCTGTTTCTTGCCTCTACGCACATAAACCTTCTGTTGTAATATCATCATCATGCAACTTGAGTTAAAAGATCGTGCAAGTTGTTAATGACAACACATAATTACAGAGAATTCCATTTAAATGCACGCTTGCTAATATGGAAGCAATGGACTATTATGATGACAAATGATTTATCAGATGCCAAGCCATAAACTTTTGAGCATACTCTCAATCTCATCACCAAGACTGCGCGATGATAACTAATGAGGTCTTCATTCAAACATGTGGAGCCCGAGCAACTACATACCGTGCCATTCCTATAAAAAATACCAAACTGCAAACAAAATCTCTGCATAGCATTTAAAATTTCATTCATTGTTTTGATTTTTATATTATAATTAATATGCTGATATTAAAAATAATTTTTAAAATATGGTTAAAATCTGAAAGCATTCTCTACCTCCATTTCTTTTTCAACCATCTACAGTATGAAATGGCTCCTCGCCTCTGAAATGTACTTACTACTAACCACTTCACTTCTCTTGCGTGCCAAAGAAGGGGTGGATTATTGTGTTATGGTGGGTTCATCACACAGAAGCCAACCAATTGCACTCAATCTCTACGCTAGCTCCCAAACCTTTACCCATCTCACAATGGATTTCATAAACCTTTTCACGAATGATGATCTATATCTCCCACCAGGCTAAATTTCCATTTCATTTCAAGCCCAACTCAAGATTTATAGAAACAAAATAAGTACTAGCACTGAAGCCCAGCATCCAATTAGCCCAATTAGCCACATCAACTCATCAAGATTTTAACACTCACATGTCCTTGATATCATTATGCTAAATTACATCAATGGATTCACTCTCTCATTTTAATCTCATCAGTTGACACGTGTCCTAATAAATCTATAAATTATTTCTGAAAAAAAAAGTTAATTGCAAATAAGCAAATTAATTAAAGAAAACTATTTGAAAAAAAAAAAAGCAAAAAGAATGCAGCGAACAATTACTAGACGATATTAATCATTGTCGAATAGACAGATCTAATAAGGAATAATTAGTAATTACCGCGGTATTGAGTGGACTCGGTGTTCTCAGCCGAGTGATGGCCCTAGTCACGCTAGCACTAGCCGCCTGCTCCTGGTTCCTCTTCGAGTAGCTATTAGACCTCACTGAAATACTCTTAGGCAGCGAAATCCTCTCCCGGTCATCGCCCCCTGCCTCCATGACGCTCGTCGGACTTTCATCCTCTTCGCACATGTCATGACCTCCACCTCCTCCGCTGCTGATGTTGCACAAATTGTGGAAACCAATATCAATGTCAAACGGCGTCCTTGTAGAGTCGTTGTAGTGTTTGTGGAGTGAGGCTTGGATAAGGACGCTGAGTTGATTGTTGAGCTCGCGATTGATAGATCGAAGATCGGCGTTGTCTTGGCGGAGACACTCCATTTCGACGGTTACTTCACGGAGGCGCGCGAGGCAGAGTGCGCTTCGGTTTATTAGGTCCTGGTGTCGCATTATGAAGCGAGAGTTGTCTACTGAGTGGGAGGCTTGAGAGAGGGGGAAGATATCGGAGTTGTAAGCAACGTCGTTTAGACGGTAGTCCTGGAACTTTGTTGCGGTACTGGTGGTGGCGATTTCGCTGTTTAAAGTGGAGGAGGTGTCTTTTTGCGTTTCCTTTCTGAATGAATTCCCTCTCTCTATATAAATATAAAACTCTCGTTGAGAAATATTCCCAGTTTTAATTAGAAATTAAACACGAAGAAATTTTTTTAAATTATACTCAATGGTCAATTGAAATTACTACTACTATTTCTATTATTTCCTACTATAATTCTTCACCAATAGAACTTAATCAATCATCAACGAAAAACAGGGCAGGTGGAAATTTCTGCGATACTATTATGACCGAAACCCACAAAACAAAAGAACATGATACAATTAATTATCATAGAAGAAAAAAAAAAGAATTACAGAAACTTGTTATTCAAGAAATGAAAATCATCAACAATGAAACATGCTTAAACAATGATCGGAAAATTAATAAAAAGAATGCGAATCTGAACGGGGGAGAGAAGGGAGGGGAGAAGCACCCGGATGAAGAGCGAGAGAAAGGAGGGTTTTATTTTATAGAGAGAGAAGATTGGAGGGAAAGAGAGGATGCAAATTTCTTTCTTAAAATCGTTCCCCATCTAACAAACATTCCTTTCTTTCTAACAGAATTTGCCTCTCTTTTTACCATTTTGCCAGCGGAAAAGGACGGCTCTCCATGTAATTTCTTAAGGGTGTTTTAGTTATTTCAACTTAAATTATGCTCCCTTCTGTTGCTACTTTACCAGTATACTTGCTCGTTGCAGGTTGCTAGCCACTCTCATCATGTTTTTTTTTTTATTTTAAATTAATATTTTTTTGATGTTTTCAAATCATTTTAATGTGTTGATGATAAAAATAATTTTTAAAAAATAAAAAAAATATTATTTTGATGCATTTACAAGTAAAAAGCAATTTAAAAAATAGCCACAATTATACTCCCAAACAGGATAATGTTATATCTGCTGGATGAATATTTAAAGTTGATTCTCACAACAATAAAATTAATTATTATTATATATTTTAAAACTTGATTCTATTAATTTAAGACATGACCTATGAATTAATAATATCAATTTGAGTGACCTGGGATAATTTTTATTTTAAATCAAAATAATATTGTTTTGATTTTTAAAAAAATAAAAATAAATAAATTTTTTTATTATATTTTGATTTAATTTAACCTCGAATTGATCGAGTTACGAATTGACCCAAATCTTTAAACAGGTTAGAATAAGCCAATCTTTCTTCTTCTTCTTTTTTAATTTAGTTTGATGAAGGGCACAAGTTGTCCATACCTCAAGGCAACTCACCGGGCTAATCGAGTCTTATAATTGGTGTTATTATATTATTATTAATTTAACAATATAAATAAAAATAATTATATTTAACAACCTTAAATAAAAATAACCGATGGACCACCCGCAGTAGCCTCTCTGAATTTTAGGGTGGGTCCACCCATCAAGCAAGAAAGGTGGCAAACTAAGTAGGAATAAAGGGCTAATTCGTAAGTTGCAACATAATCTGATAACCATAAAATCAAATTTTATGTTTTTATTTTCATGATTTTGAGTTTGGTTACAGTGTAACAAAAAGGTGATTTAAACAGCTAACTTAAGATAGCAAGCAGGTGACGTTGCGGTTAGAGATGGCATTCGATTATAAAATCGCTTGGTTTTGAAGTTAATTGAAGGGAAGGGTGGCGGTGCGGCAGCGAATTCAATTTGTCTAGTCGCCTTACAGGCAGACGGAAAAAAAAATCATCATGTTTTTTTTAAGTTAAAAGAAGACCTTGCTTCTTTACCACTACTATAATTACCTCTTTTATCCAATAATTCATCAAAATCTAATGCAAAATCAAAGCGGTTGGTAATATATATATATAAAATCCCAAAGCTATCCCACAAATGAAAGTTGGGAGGTTGGAACCCTCCTTGTTAATGTCGTGGTTGTTAAGGTAGCTACGCTATTAATTAATTTCTTTTTTCCTTTAGTTTTCCCAGTATAACCTTAGCCTTTGTGATAAGACATGACACATACATGTGTTCCTCTTCTGATTTTTAGCATGTTTGGCTCTGCGGTTGAACCTGCGTTTGATAAAATTTTAATTTTTTTTTTTACTAAAATTGACTGCGGTTTGTACTTTTTGGATCGTTTTGATGTGATGATGTCAAAAATAATTTTTAAAAAATGAAAAAACATCATTGACATGTATTTCGACATGAAAAGCTATTTGAAAAGCAACCACTACCACACACTGTCAAACACGCTCTTCATTACAGTCTGGCAACGTTCCTTGTGATTACTTCTATTTTACGTAGGGTTTGTATGGGAGTGTAGGTATTGTTATTTTTTAAAATGTATTTTATATTGAAATATATTAAAATAATATTTTTTTATTTTTTAAAAATTATTTTTAAAATCAGTGTATCAAAACGATTCATAATATAAAAAAAATAATTTTTAACAAAAACAAATTAATTTTTTTAGAAACACGGGTTGGCCGGCATTTCTAAACACTACCGTAACTGTTAAAAGAATTTAAATTAATAGAAAATAACTATAAATATAAAAAAAACTAGGATTTTTATTAATTACAATATTTTGAAATGTTTTTTTAATCTAAATACAAAAAAAAATTATATATAGGCTAAATTATCTTTAATAAATAAAATAAAATAATTATATATTTCTTAATAGTAGCTGGCAGTTGATATTATGCAATCCAATTCTTCTGATTATTTTGTTTGTTTTGGTCATCAGAATCCAAAACTATTCATCTATGACCGTTTGTCAATCTAGGTAAGGTTTGGCCTTCTAACATCACAGCTCCGCTTTCCCTTTTTGCTCCGTGATTGATTGTTTGGTATTTTTAATTTTTTTTGGTGAAATTTGCTTTCTTTTTTTTGAAATTATATTAAAATGATTTTTTTATATTTTTTATTTTAACAAAAACATATTAAAATCATAAAAAAAACACTAAAAAAATATTAATTTGATATTTTTTCAAGACAAATATTTTAAAAAACATTTAAAAACAGAAACTTCGACACTCTCAAATATGATCAGAGAAATCCCTATAAAAATTGGAATCAATTTTTATCTTATCCAATACTGTTCTAGTAAAGAAGTTTTTATTCCACTAAAATAGAAAAGACAAGTTTATCTAATTCTATGAACAAGGGTTGACCCGGTTGATTTGGGTCAATGTAAAATTAAAAACGGTTAGTATTATAGTTTTAAAATTCGATTAAGAGCTTAACAATAATTTCTAGTGTTTTTTACTTGAAAATATACCAAAATAATATTTTTTATTTTTAAAAAATTATTTTTGATATCAACGCATTAAAATGATCTAAAAACACCCAAAAAATATTAATTTAAAACAAAGAAAAAAAATAAAAAAAAAATAATTTTTTTTAAAAACCAATTTTAAAACAGAAAAACAAAAAGAATCCAAAAATAAGCTGGTTTACCTCCATGCTACCTTGTGTGAAAACACTAAAGGCTATAGTACCTACCTGTTCCTTTCCAGAGAAGGACTCCAGTTAGAGCTAACATCCTTCCATGTGATCACCACGTAAATCCAAATATTTTTGTTGTTATGTCAGGATACGCAAATGGAAGGATAGATCAATGAGAAAGGAGAGCTTAAATATGAAAGATCGTCCAAGTTCTTCGGCTTCAATGCAGGACCTAGGATTTGTCCAGGGAAGGAGATAGTCTTTAGTGTGATGGAGGCTGCTGCTGCAACTATTGTTTATAACTACCATGTTCAAGCTGTGGAAACCGCCCTTTGATCCCTAGAGCTAGTGCAATCCTTGATATGAAATATTGTTCGAGGGCTAGGATTAACAGTAGATGGGCTTGAACTATATATATTTCATTTATTAGAAAATAATATTTGATGGATCGTATAAGCTGGAACACCAACTATGCCATATGAGTTATTTCTATTGTATGACTTTGGTTCAGAGTATTTTTAATTAAAATGTTCGATGGGTAATAGTTGAAATATATATCGAGAGATCCCATCTTGGATTGACCGGAATGTTCTAGACAATTGCAGCTGACCAAGTGAGTAGGGCTGTTCTTATCAATATTCAATAACTTTCCACCCACCCATATGCATAAAGGTATTGCAGCAGTTAAAAAAGAAACAGGGTAACTCGGCAGACCTTGGCTTTCGATCTTAACCATGCACAAGAAAGAAGATTTCGTCTAGCTAAGTGTGGGCTGAAGGGCAAGAAGACCAGCCAGACCTAATTTTACAGTTCAAACCTCCGAGTGGACCTCGTTAGGCATTTCGCTTGCTAGAGTTGATTGCAGCTTCCAACTACCATCCGCTTGGCCAGTTGGCCTTTCTAAATCACAGCAAAACCTTTCATTTCTCATTTTTTTTCTCTCTTAAGAAACTGACTGTGGAAATGGAAGAAGACTCGACATCTATCAATTCCACAATTGTTTTCAAACGAACAACTTGAAAATAAAATGTGCTGTTCTAGCCTGTAGGTATAAGTTGATTACCTAGCATGGCTCAAAGAAATTTAGAATCAAATTCCATACATGACCAGAACGAGAGATGTTAAGCTAGGAGGCAGGAGATTCACTCCAATTTGGATGATATGTAATCAAACTGTATATCCATATAATCTCTGCGTGTATAAATTTGGACCCATATCATTTATTCATGGAAAATTGAACGATTTTCAAGTCACTATTTTTACCAGATGCTATGAGACGATCCCCATCGCCATGCTCATGAACACGTATTTTTCAACACCAGTTCTAGTTTATTTCTTCAAATAAATAAATTTATCTCACCTAAGATTTTTACATCGACCACAGCAGAGCCACAGCCCTCCGGCATTATTTACTCGTGAATTTAGCCTGCAGATTATAAATAAATTAAACACAGGTTCAGTCCCAAATACAAGGTTTATGTGTGCGAAAAGGCACTCAGTGGTCGCTGCCAATGAAATCAGACCAAGGCTCCATTATCTTTGTCCCACGGACTGGATGATTTAATTAAAACACCCCTAACGCGCCATTCAGTGTGTTTGAACAATATAAAGCAACGGTCACCTTATTGATTGGACATTTGAAATTAATGTTCATCCTGAGGAAAGTAAAGGGCAGTCCAAATAGCTTTCCTGTGTTCATGACTGATTGTTCCCTGGGATCTAATCAATGTATACAAGAAATAACCTAAATAAATAGATAAAATTAACACCAAAGATGTCAGAATCCGAGCACCACACAAAAAAGGGCTTAAACTCAATCTTAATAGATGTGCCCTTTTTTTCTATTATTATCATTAATAAGATACTAGAAGGGCGGAATACGGCATTTGCAACATTTCTTCAGTGCTAGCATGCAATCACTGGGTATCCTAGTGCCATGAACTAGATCTCTTGCTTATGCCCTTTTCAATTTGATATTGGTACTGGCAATAAGATTTGATCATTTGGACCATTCTGACTCATGACCTTCAGACCTTGATACTAATTTGATAGCATTGTTCTCTAGTTTAATGAAGGTGGCCATGTACCAGAAGTTACATTAAGTCATTGACCATAGAAAATATACGACTAACTGGAAAGATATTGTTGCTGATGAACCAAGAAACAGGAGTTTTTGACTGGGATCCTCGGAAATAAAATCCATGATACTTATTCTAAAATCCTGGCAGAAGCATTCTAAAAATAAACAGAAGTGTATATACTTACATTCGAGCCCTTTTCTTCTCTTTGTACCTCGTCATTGCATTTTCTCGGGCATGATGCTTCAACATTAGTGATGTATGCTTCAACATTAGGGACTTCCAATGTACATAGTTCAGAATTGATCCCTTCACTCACATAAAGATTTAAGACATTAGAACTGTTATTTCTCCGAAATTTAAAGATATAGGATACTATCTGAAATCTAAAGGCAAGAATCTGCTCTCTACACTGCTCACACTTTTGAAGAAAATGTCAGTAACTCGGTTTTAATCGTGTGCAAATTCTTCTTATTTCCGCAACAAATATTTTCTGTATGGTTTACTTTCCCAACAGTGTTAACCACAGTGAGCACTTGTATTTAACAACTGGGATTTTCTTCTCATAAATCAAAGTGTCAAAACCATACCTTCCTTGCTCTTCCATCTCTGTTGTTGGATTTCTCGAGAGGCATATCCTTCTCAACAGAAGAGCATGGCCAATCATTCTCATCAAGAAATGCTCCGATTGGATCTAGATCGCCCCCAAACAGTTCTTCAAAGTTGCAAATTCTTTTATCAACATCCGGTATGTTAAAATCATCATGGAAAATAATGTCTTCACAAACCCCAAGGTCTTGCATATTTCTAGACCACAACTGCAAAAGTTAATTAACAAAAAAGTCAAGAGGTTAATTTCGAACAGAAATCTAGGATCATTTTCTAGTCACATGTAGTCATCCTTTTTAATGTTGTTAACTACTGAACAAGGAAGCACCATGAATTCTATGCTATTGTGGTGATTATCTGTAAACAGCATTCAAGCAAAAGGTGAAGATCAAAGCTTATAAGAGGGGCAAAAAAAGGAGGAAGGAGGGGCTTTTCTGTCGTGCTAGTTTCTCTGGAAGAATGGAGACTAGTCTCGTCCAATCCAGCTCGCTTTTCCCCCTATTGTTCTTCGTTACCTTTTTCAGCTGACGTGTAAGCACGAGAGGTGAACTTTTTGCTGACGTGGAAATCGACACGTGGTTTCGTTATCCCCTGACCCGACTCTTTATTTGGTTTTACTCATCTGTTTCCTTTTACCAAATTAAATGAGAGATTTGTGAACACCCTCTTACTTATATTTTTTTAATCAGTTAGAGAATCGCAAACACTGAATTGTGAATGGAAACAGTAATTTTATTGAATTTATTAGGCATACAGTTTTTGTTTGATTACAGTCAAAATGAAAAGGCACAAAATTCAATTTGGTTAATTAAGAGGGATGGTTTTTAAAGTATTTTTTATTTTAAAAATACATCAAAATAATATTTTTTTTATTTTTTAAAATTTATTTTTAACATCAATGTATCAAAATAATTTTAAAAATTTTAAAAATAATTTAAAACTAAATTTTTTAAAAAATAAATATTATTATACCACAATGCTAAACAAAGCCTTAAAAAAAAACTGAGAGAGAATTGGGTCAAGTTTTTTATGGACGAACAGGGATTTTTCAGAATGTGGTTTTTTATTTTTAAATATATTACACACTAATTTTAAATATTAAATAAAAAATAAAATTATAACAAGATATGTTTAGCACATAACTTGTTTATAAAATAAAAAGTAGTTTTGGTTAAGAAATAACATAGCTCGGACTAAATTACACGTATTTTACACCTGAAATATTTATGGATGCCATTCACACTTAACTTTCTTTTTTTTTTTAGAAAAGGAATAATACAAAAAAAAAAAAACAATGCAAAATGAAAACTAGAAAAAAAAAACTTTTATGGCTTATTACCCATAACACAAAGTCAACCAACGTAAACAAACTGAACCTTTGAAACATTTTATAGCAAGAATTCTGAACAATTGAACTGCTAGAAGGTAACGCGCCTGCATTAAAGCGAAGAAACAATAAGCTGCAATATAGTGCACAGACAAGCAAGGATATGCTGCAGGCAAGGAAAGCACCGTATTCTAAGAGAGAGAGAGAGAGGAAAAGGAGCATAGGAAAGCAATCATGCATTCATTGAACATCTACAAACTCAATCTAGCAAGTCATTTTACAACCTCGATTGTAGCAGTTACAAGCCTCGCTACTATTAGAAACACCAATTTTCTCTCTAATAGTTCTAATCAATTTTAATACAAGCATACAGTAGAGTTTGCTGTATCATCCCAACAAACCCCAAAAATGAGTGTTTTGGTATTCACAAACGTAAAAATTCGATGCTTTAACCCAAACAAAAGTATTGATAACTCACAATTACATATCAAAATTTCATTAGAGGGCATGTTAGTCAGCTTTTCTTTGCAAGCACTTCAATAATGTCCTCATCGTCCATTCCAAGACTATCAGGGGTGGCCGTCAGATTGATTTTGTCCCCATCAAACATAAAAACTAGGCTCTCAATTCCAAGCTTAACTTTATCAGCATACCGTTTGAAGAGCCGCTCAAACTTTTCATCCTGTCAAAATAGTGAACTTCAAACATAGTTTATACAGTTGATTATATATGTTTCCCACTTGTAACATGCAAAAGGCATACATAACAAAGTACACAGTAAAGGATTTTGTTAAAATATCCAGAATGATAATTAAGATGACTTCATCATCAAGGGCACTTGCACTCCTAAATTAATGAATAATTGAGGCCAACATCTTACACAAAACAAAGTCTATGTAAAATGACCAGTGATGACTTTCCAAATGATCTGTTGAAAACCTTAATTAAAATTGAACGTCTTTGCATGAGAAATGTGTTTGAGATGACAATATCCTAACCCAAGCTTCAAGCTACAAAAGAAATTCAATACCATTCATTAGAAACGGGGCAGAGGAATATCCAAAGCAAAGATGACTTTGCACATATAACACTCAGCAGGCAAGGCACTAATAGAAAATGCTAATACGCTACAAAGTTTACCCCTTCCAACACTAGCATCTTATGTTTCACCTGAACAGTGAGACTGCTGTTCATCACTGGTTTTCTTTTGAGGTTCATGGCAACTCTAGTTGCATATTTGCCTTTAAATCTTCCAGGTATCATGCACTGTAGATTTACTTGACAACTTCCCACAAGGGGATGTCCATAAATGTTTTTTTTTTCCTGTTATTTCCTACCATCAAATTTAGAGAAGTTAATAATCTTATCATGCACTCTCCATTTTATTCTGGGGTTGACATGAATAATTTTATCGTGGCTACATGAAACAATCATTTTTATAAACAAAGCCTAAACTTTAGATATATATACCTTGTACACACGAAATTGTTTGACTTCATCCTTGTCTTGAATTGAAATAACTATTTTAGCTCTTTCATGATGAGGCTTTGATGGTTGCTCGGCCCCAGACTCCAGATCAGCCTGCACTGAATCACTTTGTCTGTTTGGTGACTCCAGATATTGAAACAAACACTCTTTACTTGTCAAAGCTTTTAGCTCCTGCTTCCTTAACCTACATGTATGGTTGAAATAAAATTCTAAACCAAAGGTTCATATAAAATGGGAACACTAGAAGATAACAAAACACTTTCACAACATATCAAGTTATCAACTGAGGAGATTATAGGGCCATGAGTATGAGGAAGCTTAATTTGCGTATTGCTTAAATTTCACAATAGTAAAAAAAGAAGGAGATATTTACCTCAAATCTTCACAAAACAACTGCCTTCATATTAGCTTTTGAAGTAAATATTTCAAGCATCAATCTTGATCTAGGTGAGATTATAAAAATCAACAAATTTGGTGGAAAAGTGAGGCGGGTGCCAATAAGGGAGCTTAGAAAAATGTAAAATTTTGAAAAGAATGAAAGAAAAGAGAAAGGGCAAAAACTTGTCTGTGGAATGGGCTTTCCATAAAAGAACAGGTTATATGCTTGGAATAACAGCCATTGCAATAATTTAAAGACCACTAAAGGCATGATTTCAAATATTGTAGTTACATAAAAAAAAAGACAAAAAGATGACAGGATACATGAAAATCTTATTCCATTACAAATAAGTTTGAAATTGTGATGTGTAAATAAATAGAGGAAGTTTCAAATTGCTCAGGATGAGTACATGGTACAATGTTCTGAAAATTTAAAGACAGCCTTTCACGTGAGTTGTTGGAGATCAATAATGTAGTGGGAGTGCATGAAAAATATGAACTCAAAGGAAGCCAAAAGTGTTTAGCAGGGCATCACTAAAATTGGGCTGCTGCTATACCAGTGGCCTTTTTTTCCACATGAAGTCAGAGGCCTAATAACTGGCATCGCTAATGGCTAAAATTGATTGCCTTTTCTAACAGTAAGTTTTTCAAAATCTTCCTTGTTTTCCCACCCTTATGAACAAGGTCCTTGTCACTAGAACAAACAGAGAGAATTGAATTCTTGGTTCTATAACCTAAAATTTGAGCTATTACAAGCTGTGAGAAGAGGAGCTCAATTTTACTTGTTAGTAAAGGTTGCTGTTGCAGACCTGAGATTATATTTGAATTATTATTAGTCATCACCATTCCAGGAAATCATGTTAGATAACAAAAAGAAAAGAAAAAAAAACAATTAGTTCAGTTTGGTTATTTTCTTCTTTTTATATGAATTTTGGTTGTCTTGGTTTTAAACATTAGAAAATTGAAATAGTGAGTTTCATCTGAAAAACCATCAGCAACGAATGAAATGAACTGAATGGCCAAACCCAGATAAATGAAAAAAAATGTTGTTGCACATCTCCATCGAGGAGATGATCACGCTCAGTTCAGAACTAATATAAACGATAGTATAGCATGCCAACAGATTGAACAAAGGGATTAAATTTAATGCCAATAGAAGTTGCAATTGCTATAAAACAATAATTTTTATCATTAATTTCTCATGTAGTAAATCTTAATTAACTACACAAAGACTTAATTGAAAATTAATAAACCGGAAAAAAGTCAAGAACAGGCAAGATTCGATTTTCTAAATTTCATAATATTGATCTTCATTGCAAATGTATTCTCTTTGGCATTCTCTCACAATGCCATAAAAGTCAATTGCACATACCTTGTGAATGCAAATTAAGTAAATCTAAGTGCAGTATGCTCTCAGAAGATAGAAATAACATTTCCACCAGAAAACACTGAGAACTAAACCTTGGTATCAAAGTAGCATTCACAGCATGCTTATCATGCACCCGTGTGTATGTCATGTGCGTATTTCACCAATCAATTAAAGTGAGCTCTCCCTAACTCAGCGCCACTAAATGCCTCTCCAGATCTAATCTCTAAATGATCTTGAGTTGTCATAAATTGTTCAGCAATTTTTTTTCCCTTTAATAGCTAACAACAAACAATCATGAACCAGAACCCATAACTCTTAAACATGGAATTATTTAAATTAGAAGGATCTATTTAACACGCTTTACAAGTCACAGTGGCATTAGTGTGCGCAGAAATCAAACACGGGAAAGATTATAAATCAACAAGGAAATATATTTAACATTTAAAATTAAACAAACAAATCAAACTCTTTAAATAAACAATGAACCTCATACCTCAGCTCTTTAATAGTCGAGTCCTCATCAATCTGCTTCGGGGACTCACTGGAGTCCTTAGGAGGAGGAAGTAGCCAATCCTCATCGTCATTAGTCACTTGGCTTGCTTCACGATCACCGCCAACAATCTAATATATATATAAAGAATAGAAAGGCACACCATCTTCACTCAATTTCTCTAATCAAAACACACATAACTAACAATGTGGAAAAAAGAAGAGATGAGAAGGAAAAAAACCTCCACGTTATGCTTGGAAATCTTCCTTTTTTTAGGAGAAGGAACGGGTGGCTTATCATATTCGTCGTCGTCGTCGTCCTCTGCCATAGAAAAACCCAAGCCAAATTCAGCTTTCTTTCTACCACTAATCAACCAAATAGGGAATTAAAGAAAGAAACGAAGGTAGAGAGTATTTAGAAGAAACCGTCAAGGATTGCGATAGGCTGCACGCGACGGTAATCAAATAGAGAATCAAGATCTTCAACGGAATCAGCCTGCAATTTCAAACAAATGAAAAATTATTAGAGCTAAAGAAACCCTAGCTATTCGTTGAAGCTTTAAAATCAGAATTTGGAACGAGAGAGACGCGCCATTAGTAGTAATACTCAAAATCAAAAAGCTCTTTCCTGCCCAACGGCCAAGTTAGGATTTTAGTTTTGGTTTGATTTGATTGGTTTTACAGGGAGTGACGATGATGAGGATGGATGGACAAGGAAATTTGACTTGGTGACAGCCGCGTGCTTAGGCGGTTTACTGGATATAATTTGGGCTGGGTTTGGTCAATTTAATTCGGGCTGCCTGCAATCTTAATGGGCTCTACTCAACAGAATTGGACTGGCCTATTTATATTCATTCAACATTAACAAAACTCATTAACCGTTCCGTAGCATAATTGCTTTATGCACGCACCTTTACTTTTGTTTTGTGTTAAGAATATTTTTCTGCTATTTTTTTTATTGTCAACCTTATACATCTCCTTTCGATGAAAATAAAAAATGATTTCCATTGTTGCTGATAGTCTTTTCTTTTTCTTAAAAGTACAAGATAGAGTGTGGTTATTTTTATAATATTAAAAAGGTAAAACAGAAGATAAAAATGTGTTTGATTAAAACAATTAAGATAAAAATATAAAAATAAATATATTTTTAAATAATTATGAAGTAAATTTTTATATTTTTAAAATATAAATTATAGAGATGATATATGTCTTTAGATACAATTCTTATTATTTTTCATTTTTAAAGTATTTTTATGAAAAATTTTAAATTTTAAATTTGTCAACTAAGACATATAAAAATAAAAATAGTTATTATTATAGTTTTAAATTCAATTTAAAATTTAACATAGGACAAAGTCCCGGTCACAGGTCGTGAGAATCAATTTCAATTTTATATATATATATATATATATATATATATATATATATATATATATCCAAAACAACATTATTTTAACTATTTTTTTCAAATAAATCAATGAGTTTTTTATTCGGGTTAGACTAAATTAATATTTCTTTTATTTTTTTAAAACATTCGGATTTATTAACACTTTATTTTGATAATCAAAACTCTAAAAATATTTTTAAATTAGCAAATCAAACAAAAAACATTAAATTTTTTAAAATATATATAACTACATTAAAACTCATTAAATTATATATATGGGATTTATATCCTATAAATATTAACTATCATATATTGAATGACAATTTAGTTTCACTTTCTTAATTTTTATTTTAGTAAAATTATAAATATTTTATATACTTTGAAAATAGGAAAATTAACTATTTTAATTATTACCAAAATTTATATAAAATAATTTAAATTCGAATTTCAAATATTTAATTTATTAGTTCAATAAATATTTGAGTTTATTCTTGCATACTAAAATTTAAAAATAAAATAATAATGAGAAATATTCAATATATAGTTAAATAATAGACGTGCACGAGAAGAAAATTAATTGTTTAAAAAGATTGTTAATACATTTTTCGTTTAGTTATTTAGAGTCCTCAAATTAAATATTCTTCTCATGAATTAGCTTTTTTTTTCTCCTCTCTAACTTTGTTAATGCCATGCAGCAATATCCTCAGAAAGAAGTGTGAGCAGTACTGCATGCAAGGCGATGAAAGCAGGGGCATCTTTGTGTCTTGATAAACCGATATCTTTGTATGATCTCAAATACCTGTGGCAATATGTTTTTGAGAAGACAACGATATGTCGAGTGAAGGTGAATTTTAGAAAGATATCTCAAGGCATAGTAGTAAAAGATGAAGGTGGAGAGACTGAAGTTCCCGACGGAATTGTCTTGGATGGAGCAGCTGGCTATCAAAACGATACTGCGCCTAGTTCAAAGGGAAACGGTCAAGTTGTTGGCTTTGAAGACTTGGATGCCACCAATCGTCAACAGACGATTGCTGGTCTTGAAGTGGAAGTCGAGGAAGATGGTGCCAGTCGTCTACAGATGAAGGCTGATCCTAAGGGTAAGGGTATGAAAATTGAAGGGGAAATAATCTTGAATGGCAATATTAATGATCAGCAAATGATCATCCCTAATGCTAATAATTCTGAAGATAATAAAGATAAGCAAGTTGATGCTCAAGTCTTGCATCGTATCAATAACTATAACCAGCCAATGACTCAGTTGAAGACACGAGGGAGGAAAAATGGAGTGAACAAGTTGCCGTGATGAAGGAAAATTTCACTAAAGATGCAGAAAGTACGGCCATTGAAATGTCAGTGCTAGCAGAAATCCAAGAACAAGACGAGTCAGTAATCACTAGAAGCCAACAGCAAAGTGGATCAAAGAGGCCGACTGATGGTGATGAAGGGCGTCGAAACAAGGAAAGAAGAGTTGAAGCTAACTCAGAAATAATTTCCAGTGGTACAAAAATTAATCTGGAGAAACAAAAAGAAATTGAAGGCAACAAGGGTGAAGGGACAGAAAGGTTCAAGAACTATATTAATACTGACAGCTCCACAGAAAAAAGACCCCGTCTCATATGGAATCAGGACCTTCAGTTGAAATTTATGTCAGCCATCAGTGCTTTAGGGGATAAGAGTAAATTTTACCTTCTCATAGATTTTAGTCTACTTCACCATACATGAAGCACTAACATGTATTTCATGTTTGCTTTTGGATACAGAAGCTCGTCCGGAAAAAATACTAGAGAAGATGGATGTGCCCTGTTTGTCGCAACGCCAGGTTTCCAGCCGTCTGCAGGTAATTAAATAAGTATCTTTTAAACTTTTAGCACTAAGCTTGATTCATATTTTTGAGACTGCAATGGTTATTCCGTAATATTAATCTTCTTCATGAGGTTTTTTCTTCGTAACTTCTTTTCACCAGGTTGAATATTCGGTTTGAAATTATTTCTCATTTTGAGAAGGCAATCTATGAAATTTATAGGAACAACTTAGAAAGATTAGCATCTATGTGATGAGAAAAAAATGCTGAACTTGTCTGTGCTTCATTTTCTTATAAGCACCTTTTCCTTTAATGTTTCAATATACAACACTCCCAGCTTTTTAGCATAATGCTGTCGGCCTCACATGTTTTTCATTTCGGAAATACAAAGCTCAAATACGGCGTATTTATGACCATGCCATCGCCGATTCATCCCCATTGAACGAACCATCCCCTTTCCTTTTAATAGCCGAACTGGAGTTTTACTTCTCAAGACAGGGCCAGTGAGGGGTCAAGTACGAAATCAAGGTTCTGACTACGAAATTGAAGGTAATATGGATAATATTGCAGCTAATTATGTGTAATTGATTCAACAAATCAGGAAGATTTCACATACCATCAGCATGATTAAAAATGGAACGCAGCATATAGTCTCCGAAGTGTTTTTCTCTTACCACGAGAATTTTAAATGTGCTGTTTCCTTTAAATTTCAGGAGAAAAATCTGAGATCTTGAAGGCGCCTCCAGATGGTGTTAATCAAGATGTCTTTTTTTCCCGCCTTTCAGGAAACAGGAACAAGGCTCCACTGATGTCTGCTTGAACATCAAAAGGAGGGAAACAGGGTTATGGGGGAGAACATTTCACCATAGAGAAAGTTGCCAAATCAATCAAGTTAGCAACTATCTCCACTGGTAGGAATCGAAAGATGGATTGTATAACACCTCCAAATCCTACTTCAGGAAATGTGCATGATGCAATCCCAACAATCTCCACTGACGAGAACCGAAATCTGGATCCCAAAGTTTCAAATCCCAATCCAGACAACCTAATCAATACGGATGAGTTTATGAAAAACTTGAATGAAGTGATTCAAGAGCTGGATGCCACAGCAGTCACAGGTCCTCCTTCCTGTTCATTAAATCAAAGTCAGTCCCCGTCAAATTTTACTGATATGCTGAATTTGCTTGAGGAAGAACCTGTCAACTCCAAAGGTTTAACTGATGAACCATGCCCAGATGAGGTTGCTCGCTACCTTGATTCACTCTCAGAAATTTTACTTGAGAACGACAGCCCACAACCATGAGGGTATGTGTAAATATTCGTGAACCACAACTTTTTCACTGGACCAATCTAACAACTGATAGAAAGCAGTAAAATATTTTTCTTACATGTATGAATGTTCTTTTACATCAAATGGTGTTATTGGTTTTTTGTTTTGTTCTTGGCAAACAATGCATCCCGTAACTCACAAAAATTCAAATTCAGTGCTTGTAGGAACTTAACATTGGGAAGTGGATAAAGGCCAACAATCGCGGTTGAAGATAGTTTGAAGCTTCCAACCATATCGAAAATTTCACTGTTATTGCAGCTAGAAGACAGTTTACTTTCCGTAGTAAAGACCTCGGAGTCTCAACGAGACTAAACACCTGTTTCAACTTAGTCTGAGGAGTCCTCGTGTATGAAAATAATTGAACTCCTTTTAAGTTTCCTTTCAAAAGCTTATCTATGAAGAGGTTAAAAATAAAAAATAAGAGCAATTGTGCTGCTATAGAGTATATTTTGCAAGTATTATATTTTGCTTCTGATGCTTGGGATGAATAAGCTGCATATATGATGTGATCTGATAAGCATAGAGAACGCATTGTAGTTCTATCTATAGCCAAGTGCAACCTATTTTTTCATGATTGAAATATAGGCCAGTCTACTTTCTGTACTGCCTGTAGCTTCTTCAATAATACATAAAACTAAAGAATTGAAGCAGTTCCCACCAGAGGCAGAGAATAGTGGCATAAAATTGAAAAAATCTAGAGCAAAAACAAGGCATGCTATGAGTCAGTTTATTATCTGTAGATACCTACCGGAAAATCAAAAAGAAAAATCCATGTAGCTTAAACATTGGCAGCTTTAAGCCAGGACATGAGAAACATGAAACGTTTTCTTGATCATTTGCTTTGTTTTTCTAATTCTAGTCCTGGGTGAACCTGGAGATCATATACTAATGTTAAACAATGAAGAGACTTTGAATTTAGATCAAGAGACAATCTTCTTGAAAGAGAGTGTATATAAAACAATTATAATATATTTCACTCTCGAAGATGACACAAAACAAATTTCATGATCAGACAACTTGATTTTCTCTTTTCTGGATAAAATTCAACATTCTATTGCTTGTTCTTATCAAAACAGCTCTGGACAATTATCTCGAAGTTTTAAAGCTTAGAACTTAACCATATTCTCAAACACATAATCAGATACCAAGAACGGGAGGACTAATGGATGCAGGTACGTTTTGCGAAAAATATTAATTCTATCAGTAGACCTTAGATGTTGTAGGCACCATAGCTTCCAACACAACCTGTCATCGAATTAAATTTATAGTGTATGTGCATATATCCTTTTCCTTTTTCATGCTTCCCCTGTTTTCTTTTCAATAGCCATTCACTTAGCTCAGGAAAGTCCATTGCAGTGGAGCTGACAGTGGGTAATATAACCTTTCTTTATTATCTAGAATCTAGAATCCAATCGAGAATAGAAATAAACTGCTTCTGATTCAATTTCCTTACTTTTTTCTAATGGTAGACTCTTGCAATTAAATACATCGCCATACATTTGATCTTATAACAACTGTATTCATCTTTCTTTGACATTAAAAAAAAAAAAAAGAAGCAGAATACAAATAACAAACACATTATTAATTGTTTGCCACAATTTCTTGATTTCTTCTGTAAGTGCACCGGATTGATCAGACAATTATATGGGAAGTAAATTTAACCATGTTCTAACTCGTTTGAGCAGTGTTCAAATGGACTTTCTGAATCTTCATCAACTTGCTAATCTGCTGTCAACTGCGAAATCTTATTCCCTTGGAAATCTGATCAAGGTTTCTTCCTTCATGATAGGATGAGTATCCTCGTTAGAACCAGTTCAATGTCATTCCTTCAAACGTATCTTTCTTTGACACGTAGTATATACATGCAAGATAAAAAATAATATTTCTAAGAAATGAAAATATCACTCTGCATATTTAGCTTTCTACATTGGTTATAGGACCTTTGAACCAATGACGAGCCCACAAGATCCAAGAAGAAATGGTAAGGATTAACAAACCACCAACAGCGACGGGAGTGTAATTGAGTGTCTCGTTAGTGATGGGGTAGGTTACAGGCAATGAGAAGAGGATTGAGATGGTTGCTACCCAAAGGACTGCAATCCAACCAACCAGGACACCATAGCGACCCAAATTGAATGGTCCCGGAATAAAGGACTTGCGTGCCAAAGTCACCCGGAAGAATATGGGTAGGGCGTAAGCAATGTACAGTCCAATAGTAGCTATAGATACCATGGCCTGAAAAGCCACCTCGCTTCCGAGATACTGCAGAAGATAAAGAGCAAACAAGGGGGAGGCGCACAGTTAGCAGTTATAGAAAGAAGTTAAGTTGAATGCATGTGGACATTAGGGGCTAAATGCAAAAGTGTGCCTTGGCAAACAGCAAAACTGGCATGCTTAACTCTACTCAACCAAAAAGTTTGTCATTTAACAATGTCTTAGATTCATTGGCAATTAAAAGTGCAAGTAAATAAGACAGTCATCCCTAAATGTGGTGTACAATGCAAATATGATGCCAGCTCTTGAATAAAATTTCTTAGGCACATTTATATTAGGAAAGCCAGATATATTGAATTTGCAGAAAACAGAACAGGGATATATTATTACTGGGAACTAGCACAAACTCTGTAGGACGATTGCAATGAGGAAATCTTTTGGCATGAAGTTTAGAAAGCACAACAAATACAGAAAACTGAAAATAATGAAAATGGAATACCGTCAATGCCATGCAGAAAGATATGACCGCAGAGAGCCAAACGGCATTTATGGGAACCTCCTGATTGTTCACTTTGTGCCAAAGTGATGAGAGTGGCATGGCTCCATCTCTAGAAAACGCATAAACCATCCTGAGAATGAATATTCAAAGATTAGTCAGAAACCAAGTAAGAATTGTAAACTCATCAGAAGTTTCAGATAACATGGGATATCAAACAAGTGAGATTACCTAGAGTTGCTTGTAACTGAACTCATGCCACAGAAAAATATGGCAACAGCAACCACTCCCAGACAAATAATGCCCCCAACCCCATTGCCATATCTTCCCTTAAAAGCTTGGTAAAATATTTCAGCAATGGCATAACCACCAGCATCATTATCTTCACTCAAGAGAGAAGAGATGTTGGTAACCGCAAAGGTGATACCAATTATGTAAAACCATCCAAATATAACCGATATCCCGATGGCGCTAATTATTCCTTTTGGTCCATTCTTATCAGCATTCTTAGTTTCCTCTGTCTAGAAATAACAGTTTAAGGGGAAAAAAAAGAAGAGATTATATAGTTTCATTCCTCCAATTATCCATAAATCATAAGAAAAGGGAGAAGGGAAGACAATAAACCAATGCACTAGCTATTATGCAAATAAATAATCATGTGAACTCGTAATGTTTTTGAAAAAGGGGTTAATTGATTTCAACAAACTGAATGTTTATGGTTTCACTGTTGCGTTTATAAACAATCAAACTTATATGTGGAGAAGTAATGTAAAATCTGAAATTTCCAGGACTGTAGTTCATAGGAATTAGACTCCACCTAATTCAAAGAACAATGCAACATACCATATGAGCAGATGCATCATACCCAGTGAGGGTATACTGACTCATCAGAAGTCCCAGAACGAAAATGTAAGCTTTGCTATTGATTCCATCCGTATTATCAGTGTTGAAGTGTGTAAACACAAACTTGGCACTAGCCCTCTCCGTTGCAACAAGGGGAATGAGAATCATAAGAACAAGAACACCTAAAAGTGTAGAGATTCAGTAAAAATTTTAAGAAGTGGTTGGCTTAAGAGGGAAAAGAGAAACTGTAGCCATAATTCTTCGTACCTACAAGATTCCAGGCAGCAGCCAGCTGCCCGAAGAAAGATAAGACCGATATGGGAAGACTATTTAGCGCAGCATGCAGGAGTAAAATTCCTCCATGTATAGCAATAACTACATATTTTGATGCTTGATATCCACCACCATTTTTTCCACCTGTGCTAAGGAGAATGATAACCTGAATCAGCTGTGCAAGTGAGAAATCTACACTGGTTGTAACAGCCCACTGAAAATAAGAGTGTACTTTAAGTGGTTAGAGCTTATAACAGTGGATATTGAAGGCAATCAAAGTCGAGTGCAAATTCTTAGCTGTACCTGACCAACAATGTTGAACCTGAAAAAAAAGAGAGACAATTTACTGCATCAGAACACGTCCTAAGGGAAGACCAACTTTGTAAAAGTGGTCGGTTGTAAAAGCTACGTATCTAACTTTCCTCACAAGACCAAAGCAGGTCACATAATAATATCAGTGATTTGAGGTTTTGAACTCAAAAGAATAAACTGGTGAAAACTGAAAACAAGTGAATTCTAGATATCCAATTCTCATTCTTCTCATTCCACACTTTACTGAAGAATCTGCTCGAGACAGAATAAGAGCACTGACTACGGTTCGTTGACTGAAGTTTCAAGTGTGGTGTATGTTTGTATCTTGCAGGTGTTTTACTTACGTTTACTTTCACCAAGATGAAGGCCATTGTGAAACCTACATTTTAGTGCATTACCATTTCTTTCTTTCTTCGGTGGCAAAAAAATTTCAAATTACAATCACTCAGAAGCCATCTACTATATTTCAGAACATCATAATATTGTGATCCTTTCGGGATCATCACAATATTACTCTGACTCCAAGGCTGCAATGACTGATAAACCAATTCAAATTGCAGTATAACGAGTGAAGCTCAGCGTACAATTTCAAGAAACTTCGTCTCTGCGGCCTATAATGTAAAAAACACTAGCCTATATGTGGTGCCTACAGTTACAAATAGAAAAGATTCTGAAACTGTCCCTGAAGGGAATTTTGCACAGCCTAAAAAGTTTCACACCCAGAGGTTTAACCATCTTGGTGATTACAACAATAAGGTCATGAGAAATAAAGGCAAATAAATTGTGAATGCAAAACCACAGAATTCCAAACCACAATCAAATTTGAAGCTAGCAAGATAAATTAAGAACCAAAAAAACAATAGTAAACAAGAAAGATTACCAGCCTGTTATCCAAGATGCAAAGGGTGCCCAATTAGGACCAGCAAGCTTTGCACTCCAGTAGTAGAGACCACCAGAAGTTGGATAAGAAGAGCAAATTTCAGCCATGGATAACCCAACAATCATGGTGAACCCACCAGCTATGAACCATCCATATTGCAATGAAACTGGCCCTCCAAAATTGAGTCCAGTATTGTAAAGCGTGGTTATACCAGTCAACACTGATATGATCGAAAACGAAAACGCAAAATTCGAAAACACCCTGCAATTTTTTAACCATATCGGACCGATTCATTATAAGTTTATCAGAAGGACAGGGTTGGCAAGAAAGCTTTAAAACATAAAACGAGAAAAACGAAAAGGGTTCTTGAGAGATTTACGAGAGGTCACGCTTAAGCTCTTGTTTGTAGCCAAGCTCTTTGAGACGGGCATTGCCTGTATCAACGGAACCGTTGCCGTTTTGAGCTGTATGTGTCGGAAGACCCATATTTAAACTTGCAAAGTAAGATCAGAGAGGGGGAGGGGGGAGGATGAAGAGAGATGAAGAGATTGATTGGTTTTGCAACCAAACTGACCAATCTCACACCCAGAAACTCTCCGTCGTCCTTTCTTGGAGTCTACAGTGTGTCTATATTTTATGTTTGCTCGCTCTGTCTTTGATTCAAGCAATATTTTTATTGTTAAATATAGTTAAAACTAAAAATCAGTATCTCCACTGTCATTCTGGATCGTAGACCGATGACTTCTATTTTGGATCGCAGCTTTCAGCTATACTTGGAGCACGTCTCCCCAGTTGGAAATGACGGTTACGTCCCAGGCTTTCGTTTCCCACCAAAATTTAACGGTCAAACTTAAATCTAGCCCCTCACATATTACCTCCTCATCAGTTTGATTCCAAACTTCTTTACTTATCAATTTCTCTCCGAACATAATCAACATTGACAATATCTTTTAAATTTGAGTGTCATCAACCCTCCATGGCTCCATCCATTAAAAGATCTTGTTTTTTCCCCTTCGCTGCACTAGCCTTTATAGAAGGAAATTTTACTCTGTAGCTAAAATTGTGCTTCAAGGCATGTTAGAGTTATTTCGATGTTGTGAATGGAAATATTTAATTAACGAGCTCGTGCAAATTAGATAGGATCTATTAATTATTACTAGCAGTAAATGTACATTGCCATCTCACTGTCTTCTTTTGATGTCTTTGGACAAGACTCATTAAATCATGAGATTTGAGACTTAGCTGGTAATAATTTAATAGATTAAGGGCTAGTTTAGATTCTCCGAATATAATATTCTGTTTCAACGCTTTTTGCCTCGCCATCTCACTGTCTTCTTTTGATTGGTGTTATGTACGTGATGCTGAGTATAGTTTTTGTACACATCGCTTGTTAAATGTGCTAATTAAAGAAATAGAATCATTTTAGCCAAAAACAATGGAGGTGAATCTTGGATTCTGATTCGCAAGGCTTTCCTTGTCCGGAGGTTAAGATGTCAAATGGATGAACTTTCTCATGTCTAGCAGATCATCATCATCCATGATTTTATTAGGTGCATGCACCCAGAAAAATAAAATAAAATAATAATTGAATTGTCTTTTTTATTTTTTTTCAACGTATTTCGATTAGTCAGAAGCGGCATGGCACCGTCGTTTTCTTAGTTTCGTTTCTTAGTTTCCCTTGCTTTGAAAGGTCTGCCATTTACGAAGAGAGTGGGAACTTGAACCTTGGACTGTGCCCAGAAATCCTGCAATGGCGCCATTAGTCGACACGCAAAATCACGTGCTCAATTCTTTTTTTTTTAGTTTAACGTGGGTGTCCGGGTTAGTTTGCGAGTACCTCAACTAATCACACGGACCCTAAAATTAACGACCATGCAAGCCTCCAGTGGCCATTATATGAGCAACCACAGGGCTCGAACCTGAGACCACAAAAGAAGCAAACCTCTTAGTTCCAAACTCTTAACATTGGACCATCACCTAGATGGTTCACGTGCTCAATTTTTCTTAAAACTGAAGGTGTGAATTTTATTTATTCACCCACGAATTTATGTTTTCTCAACATTTTTTCTTCTAAACTAATTTTTGTATCGATCTTCACCCCTAAGTATTCAAATACATCTCAATCACATTCTTTTTCTCAACTCCTATTAAAGTAATTGACGAAATAACTGCCGACTCCCCTCCTCTCCAAGGAGTCTGAATAAAGGATATAATTAAGATAATTTTAAAAATTCAGGGGGGGATTAATATAAAAACTAAATCCGGGGGAAAAACTGAACAAAACAAATATCAGGGGAAGAAATCAAGATTTACTCCGGTTCAAAAAGAAATATTGAAATTTACTCAAAAGAAAATCTACAATGCCAAGAGATTTAGCACGTTTGCAAACAAACTTGTGCTAAAATATCTATCTTTAGTTAACACGTGTGATTACTATGTTTTTTTATTTATTAATTATTTTCTTAAAAAAAGACAGTAAAATAGATTAAATATACAAATGTCAAGAGATAGTATCTCTTTCATTTCTGATATATAATTTTATATCCAAAGGTAATTGAAATTAAAAGTTAATGATACATTAATTAATAATTCACAGATGGAGCTGATTTGGACATATACATTTATCATTTCATTAAAAAAAACGGTAACGCTACTTGAATTTAAAATTTTAATCTGAAAATTGAAATAGCCTTCTCCTGATGGGTTACCACGGAAACCAATTCTCTGGGTGTTAAATTTGTTAAATTTTCATTTTATTAATTTTTTTTCTTTTTAATTTACTATGTTTTTTTTTTATGGACTCTGATTTATTTTTTATCTTGATTCTCATCGTCAATCATGTAATTATAATTTTTTGTGTTATAATTTTTGTTACCAGGTTAATGTGATTTATTTATAAAAAATTTTAATGTTTTATATAGATTGAATTTAATTTTAAAAGTAAAAACATTTATTTTTTTATAATATTTTTAATATGTGCAATTTTATATAAAAAAATTTTTCCTTTAGTTTTTTTCAAAAAAATTTATGTATGCATCGATTTTGTTATGGATTAATTTTTATAAATAAATTCATTAGATACAGCCGGGTAAATAACCCATATTACGATATTAAATATATTGACTTATATCTATAAGTTTTTCTAGTTTTTTTTTATATTAACGACTTTCTTTGTATTTATTTATATAATTTATTTGATTAAATACTTACTGAATTTTTTTATTTATACTTTAATTTTAAAAAAAATAACATTTATATCTAGAGTTTTTTTGGAAAAAAAAATTACAACTCATAGCAGCGCATGGGTCAAAAAGATTATATAAATAAAATCATCGAGGAACTTCTAAGTATCGTACAAAATGGCAGTGCAGTGCTAGCGGGAAAATGTGAAAACGGGCCAGGTATTCGCTATAGATAAAAATTCTAAGACGGCATGGAAGAGCAGGAAGTTTAGACACGTGTCAGGCAGGAATCGTTGATTAATATTGATAGCTCAAAGCGGAAACTTGGGCCAAGTTGGTCGTAGTTTTGAGCTGCACGTTTAAGATTTTTTCACAAAATATCTAAAATAAGTAATGACCGGTACTCTTGAAAATTCAAAAATGAGGCATGCGATCCAAGTTGGAGTTCTACCGTTTGCCGATCATGTTCATAGATGATTTTTTTACAAAAAAATTCAAGACGGGCCACATATGACGAGCCTCTTGATAAAAATGTCTTTAACTGACTATCTAAAGTTAAACATAGGAATACCTTTCCACAAAATATACTCGAAATATTTTTTTTTTAGTTTAACGTGTGTGTCCGGGTTAGCTTGCGCACACCTCGACTAATCCCACGGGCCCTGAAGTTAACGACCATGTAAGTCTCTAGTGGCCATCATATGAGCAACCACATGGTTCGAACCTGAGACCACAGAAGAAGCAAACATCTTGGTCTCAAGCTCTTACTACTGGGCCACCAACTAGATGGTTATCCCCAAAATATTTTAATTGTGTTAATGATTGAATTTTATTCAAATTCAATAAAATATATAAATACCTTTCCACAAAATATCCCCGAAATATCATACCAGTTAAGACGGCTTTTTTTCTTCACGGTCCACTCATAGCATGCCACAGTAACTTTTTTCCATTGATTTTGGAATTGTTCGAACCGTAAATCATTTTAAAAGCTTACCTTTTAACCCAAATTGTTAGAGAGAGAGAGAGAAAAAAAAAAGCAGCTCCGATCTAATGTTAAACAATCCGGTCCAAACCAGAATTTAAAAATATTAGATACAAATATACAATATCCGGTCCACATTATGACGTGATGTGAAACATGATTTTGTACCAGCTGTGAGGGGGAAGAAAAAAGCAGGTGGGTATCCTGTTTTCCTTTCGAACTTTTCTTAAAATGTCAAATCTCTGTCCAAACGGGCCTCATGCATTCACATCTCTGTAGAGGAAATGCGCGTCACCAGTTGATTTCCTCGATCGAGAATTTCGTCCAAAATGCTTCGACCTATTTTTTACCACAATTTCTTTAATTTTATTGAAATATCATTAATAATTAATAACAATGGGTTTTTACTCTTGTTTGCCTGGATGGTTGGTGCTGGTGGCATGGGGCTCGTTTCTTCGATGCATTGGAGACTTGGAGTGCTTCCACCCTCCATTTTTTTAACTTATAATTAATAAAATGTTATCTCCAACCAATTAATAAAAACATTACTCAAATATTAAAAGGGAAATAATTGTAACGTCAATGTTCGAGACATGGTCAGTGAAGACTCTATCTGTAATTAACCCCCAAAACAAGTTGCCTCTTTCTTGTTTAAGAAATTGACAAGATATCATGTGCTTAGAGAAGCTTGTCAATTTCCTAAACTATACAAGATTCTCTAAGCACATGATATCTTGTCAATTTCTTGCCTCCCAAATCATCAGGAGAAATGGGAGACTAAAAGTAAAAGGATATTTATTTTGAATTAGTTCGCTTAATTGGGATTAGGGTTTCAATGTTTATATACACAATTCCATAACTTCGGACTTCGTTATTCTCATGAACTTTAGTCTGAAAGGTATCAATATGTACAATTAAACTACAAGTATATAATAACGAGTGGACACAAGGAAAATAGAACATTTAAAAAAAAAAAATAGGGGCGCAAACTTATTGCTTCAAAAATCACTCATGTCACGAGAAGCAGCCAATTTCTTGTAAATTTCCAGAAGCAGCCTGCTGTCAACTTCATCACCAGAAGATACCATTGAAATATGTTGATCTTTGGCAACCTTCTTCCCCCTAAAGAAGCCTTTGTTGTTCAAGCTGCCTATGTTGGTTGCCAACCGAAGCATCATATCGATATAAGCATCATGAAACTTTGCCAGAAGTTTTATTGGTGAAGCAATTTCCATGTGCAACTTAGGGACTGCTCTTAGTTTCCAGCGCCGCCCTGAACCAAGCCTTGCGATTTTCAGCTTTCTTTTACTTGCACCATTGAGTCTTTGGTATCTGTTCCTCCTCCAGTACCTCTTCACGTTCTCATAGCATGCACTAGAAATGATCTCCATTTTTTCTGCTACTATATGATAAAGAATGAAACAGAGAGAGATTTGCAAGGGGAAGATATTGTGAGAGAGGCTTTATAAAGAGGCTTATTTCTTCTATTTATCTATATTTTCCAAGTAAACGCAGCCAGGGATGTACAGTTCATGCGAGCTGCGTTCTTTATGTTCCATGTCTGGTCAAATACAGAATTTCTGACCTAGCAAAATCTGAAGGATAAAAAAAACAAATATATTCCTCTTTCAAAAAGAGAGAAATATGGATCAATATAATGTATTCTAGCCTATTTTGGACGCACCGTGGCATTGTCTTGTTCAATGCCTTTCTTTTTAGGGTCTAATTAATATGCTACTAATTTGATTATGTTGGAGATATTTTTAGAAAATTAATAAAAAAATATAATTGATGTTTCTTGACCTCGCATTCCATTGTTTGGGGGCTCAGCTCGAGACTCCTTTTCTTGACCTCCCCCAAGAATTAGACCAAGGGCTTCGCGCTGACCTTGAACGCTCTCTCTAGCATCCACCTCATGTAAAACGCTAATGCACTCGAAAGAAACTAGCAGGGTGATTTCAGTTTCTCCTGTATGCTTCCACGACCCATCTTTCGTTTCATATAAATGCCTTGTTTCTCTCTCTCATATCAGTATTATTTTGAGAAACACGAGGCCCACGCTTCACAAAAGTTGCTACGCTAACAGACAGGGAAAAAATAAAGGAATTCTCTTGCCGAACATGACACAAGCCATGTACATCTAAACGATGCCGTTCAACGAAACAAGGGGGTGTTGCTGAGAGTTGAACCAAAATCAGAATCAAACAAACTAGTTTAAGATATGGAAAGCCAAAGCTCTAACACTGAAACATTGAACCTGACACTCTTTCGGACGGGTGCTATCCCTACTTACTTTACAATCAAAGTCTGAAGCTAGTGCCTCCTCTCACTCTATGCTCCCTCCAGCATTGGCCTAGTGTCCCGAGTATTGACTCTTGAAGTTTCAGTTCCACGTTGAGAATCAATATATACACTCTCAAGTTCTGATTGCTGCGCGTTGAAACAGTTGATGTTATTGGATGACTCAGCTCCATTTCGAGACTCTGCCAACATCTGGAAATATGCGTGAGGTCCCCAGCCTGCCACATTCAATAAATGACATGAGAAATTCCTGCCAGACAGTTTCAACTACTAATACAAAATGTATAGCATGCACTTTTGATGCTGCGCGAACATTCAAATAGGCTCTTGCTGTGACCCAGTAAGGCAGTAGACAACAAGAGTCTAAACAATGAGTGTTGTCACCACCAGCAAGTCTTCACTGTACAACCAGATTCAAAGTTATGAGAAACAGACGTGATTTTGTATCATGATTTCATCAGGTGAGTTGTTTGAAGTTGTGCTGGATACAGGAAACTAAGGAACGCTTTCAACATTTCAGCCTCTTATTAAAAAGTGAATAGTATTCCTGTTTTTCTCTTTATTTTACTGTACAGTCACGAGCAAGTCTCTTTATTTCTCTGAAGATGGACAAGGGCTTCCAAATACATCATGAGAGTTGATAGCTGAATCTCGCAATAAGAGCACTGGAAAGCAAAGAGGAAACGATCTTGCTATTAAACAACATAATGCATGTGCACAGGCACATACTTTGTGATAGATCGCAAGAAACAAGTTGTCGAATCGAAGGGGAAAAAAGCACATGGCAGGTACTGCCACTCTAATATACAGCAAGGAAAAAGACTCTCTAACACCTTTAGAAAGGACGATAGTTAGGAATTCAGGATTTTATAAATCCAGGCCTATAAAGCATCTGTTTCATGACAAATTAATGCAATTGCTGCTTCTGGTTTGAATTCAGACAAAACTCTAATATTTCAGACATCCTGAAAATTAGAGACCAGATTTGTTGAGAGACCTCAGGCACTAAATATATACAAGGAATGATGCCTGGTTGCTATAAACAAAATTTTAACCAAACATAGGGGAAGAAAAGGTTCAGATCTCTTACTAAAACTATGAGGCTCTGGATGTCTTTCTTCAACTTACACAGAAACATCCAAAAAGAAAGCCTCGACCTTAACATTCTAATCTCTATAGGCTAGATAGTGCATATTACAAATTTCCATGACCAAAATTACAGGACACAGCCAACATCTAAGAACCCAACAGCCTTGTTACTGTACTCTCTTTTTTTCAAGTAAATCAAAGCACAAACCTTGCCACAAGTTCTTAGCATGTCTATAAAATGCATTGCTGAGTGTCAATTCTTAAATGATGAAATCGTAACTCCAAATATATAAAGAAAATGGTTGTAGAGAATGTAGACAACAGATTGTAAAGAAGCATTGTGAAGAGGAATAAAGAATAATATACCATCGACATCATATGGGGGTGGGAAGAATTGCAAGTAGCAAAATGAAGCAACTGTTAGCCCTGCACAAAAAGGTAACAAAGAAATGATAAAGGTTTCACTATAACAAGTTGGGAATTGAAGCAATACCAATAAAATCCTAGATGAACAGACCTATAAGGGCCCCAGCAAATACATCTTGCCAATGATGCCAGTAGTCATCAACCCGAGAAACTGCTACCAAAGCAGCAACAAGCAATGGAAGGAAAACAATACAAAGCTTTGCAACATGGCCCCTGCGGTCAAACACTCTGACTTTCCCAGACAAGTACAAGGCCAGGAACCCAAGACCTGCAAAGGACCCTGCATATCAACAGGTAAAATTTCCCTTAATAGAGTTATTTTTCGTTATGCTAAGCAGTTGCTATCTTAAAACGGTAGAATTTTTGCAAGTAGCTTCCAAACATAAAGATGCATGTACGCACAAACACACAAAATAAATGTAACCATAATCCAAAAAGCAGATGTTGGCACCTAATTATTCATAATGGAACACATTTGATGGACTGAATTCATGCAAATAAGGAATTCTTCACTTGTGTTCCAAACAGCCCAAAATGGTAGGCAAAAGAATATGTATTTTTGTCTCCAAACAATTTCATTTGATGAAATGCAGAGAACATTGCTTCATAACTATGTTATCCTAAATAAGATAATTTTCAGAGCTTAAAGGGTGGTGGTTTACATGTCCCAAGCTTACATATTGGTACTTCAGCCCTGAGGAAGTAAAAGCAAGCGTAACACTTGGCAGCATAACATGAACAGACCATTACTACCACCAAAAAAATGATAACACAGTAATAAGGAATATGTTGAAGAACTTGAATAGATGAATGCTAAAACATTTTCCTGCTTATTTTGTAGAACAGAGCCAAACATCGGAATAATAATTCATTTTGACAGCAAATGTTTTTAGTAGAAATTCACTCAGTTTTCTAGCAAACAACAGAATGCAGGCTAAATATCAATCTCCACACTTTATTGTGCATTCATCAATTCATCATTGTATGCTAGCAAATTAAAAACGGAACCTTAACCTATAGGGAATTTAAACGCAAGCAACACTTGAATCTATACAGTACATCTCAGGCAGGGGAGTTTAAATGTTGCGGTAGAAATAGGAATAGACAGCACCACAAAGTGTTTGCAGTTGGAAGCAAAGAGATCATAGGAAAACACCATTCTCAAGAGCATATGACTTGGAACAAAAAGGATAGGTGGTAGATTCCATAATTTGAAAATCATAGCCCTCAAAGTAATGGACCTACTTACAAGAAGTATGTCCACTTGGGAAGCTTTTATGACCTTCCTTGATGACACTCTTCACTCCAGTACACATAACATTGCTTGTGACAGGGTGAAACACCTGGACATGCAACACATGCATGTTGACTGAGTACAAATACAAACAAAAGCAAGAACTTGCTTGCAGAAACTTTGGACCAACAAAATATTAAGAAAAATATCAAGGAAGTTAATTAATGGGACAGCATACCCCTTTTCCATCAGGGAAACATCGCCAAAAGAAGTCTGGACGAGGTCGACCAACAGCATCTTTAATTGCATCAGTTATAACTCCAGTGATAAGCACAGAAAACAGAAGGCCTGGATATTCATTAATCCATCTGGTGTTGGCAATCAGAATAGTAATATAGAAACAACAGATGCAAGATTTTCAAAAAGAAAAAACTCAGAGAGAACAAGAGATACCCAGAATGGCATGGTGCATATCGTAGACATTCCTTCTTATGAAATAATACACGAGAATGATAGCCATGGGCAGCAATATTGCAACAATCTGTTATGAGAGGGAGAGCATTCTTTAACAAAATTGTCATATAACTGAATATCGAAAAATAATTTCTCTTTTGTAAAATATATTTGTTAAAGCTGAAACATACTGGAACAGCCCAAATAGGAACAGTATTGTCCTGCAGTGGGTATGACAGGTCTGTCAGCATATCCTTTCCAACAAAGCGGTGAAATGGTTCTATAACGTTCAAAACGACCTCAATAACCACGAGAAGCAATAGAATTAACCAGTCATGCATATGTGTCCTCGCAATTTGGATTCCATGGGATTTTACAGTGTGAGCACCCAACTGGATATCCGGCATTTTCAACTATTGATCCGGATACAAGAACCAAGACCACTAGAGAAATCAAACTGCAGAAAAAATGGTAAGCATTACTAGGGGAAATAAATGGGAAAATATTTATCTTTGTAAGAGACAAATTATGAACACAGTTAATGAAAGAGATCACTAATCATAGTATGATAATCAACAGCATTAGTCACTAGAGCTGCATCCCGTACAGTGCCACATTCTTCTAAAGATATGAATGCCATAAGAAAACGAAGTGATCTGAAGGCCTAAAATGAAACAGAATAGTTTCATCCTAACATTTTTTTTATTAGTGTCATGGCAGTAAAGCAATCTCAAGCTACATTGCCACAGCACAAAGGCCTCAACACATCTCTGAAACAAGTACAAATCTGTAAGCAGGCATAGCTAATTCCGCTCCAAATCATGGATTGTCTCTGTTATGACCTAAATGCCTTCAAAATTTACATAAGTTGCTAAATTAACACGCAATTTTTAGGCTGAGCTCAAATTTACCCGAAGCAAGCGATCTAGTGTTTCTTCAAGCAGGTTTTTGACTCAAACGCTGCGTTTGATTGTTTGCTAAGTAAAGAAAAATAACAGTTCTATTCCAAAATAAAAGAAGATACGAGGAAAAAAAAAAGTCCATAATAATAAGCCTAACAGTCATCAAGTCAAGCCTTAAGCCTTTTCTTCGATTATTTATTAGCAAACAGACGCTACAAAACACAATCTCGTTTCCTTTCCTGTCCTGTCCTTACCTTTCCTTCGGTTTCTCAGGAACCAAAGAGCTGAATATAACACGGAGACAGGAATTACAAGCATCAACTTCACTACTGAGTTGAACGGAAAATGCAAACGAGAATAGAGAGAGAGATAAAAGAAAGCTGTTGCAGATTCAAATTAATTAGAAGATGGAACTGACCTGAGAGAGAATCGGAATTTTTGAATGTTGAAGAGAGAGAGATGAAGAAAGAAAGGGCGAGCTTTTTAAAGAAAAAGAAAATGCGCGTATCCGCTGTCATCTAATCTTTACTTTATTTGTGCTGCAGTCTTAACTTCTACTTGCTTGATTATAATAATAATTCATATAAAAAGAAAAGAAAAGAAAAGAAAGGGTAATTTTGAAAGAGACAAATATATATATAGGGGGCAGAGACTGCGGTCGGCAGTGCAGTGGAGTGGTGCGAATGGAATGGACAGGGAAAGTTTTTGTTCACCTAAAATCCTCTCGTTTCCCTTATTTAGCCGCATTCCCCGTCATAATTTTGGATTTACACACACACACACACTAGGGACCACCACCGGAGTGTATCCGTTCAAATTAATGAAGCTGGTACAATTTCTGCCGTCAGGTTACTAACTTCGCTTTCTTTCTTTTTTTAGTTAATTACAAAAACACCTCCCCGATGCTGTCCTTCATTAATGGATTGCACTAGTAGATTTACTATTTAATTTATCTAATATTTTTAATATTTCTCGCACCTCGTGAAGAGAATTATATTGAACTTTCCACACCTACTAGGAAAATATTTTAAATAGTATATCAAATTTATTTACTATATTTTTAATATATATATATAGATAAAAAACAAGTGAATTCAATTTATTTTTTAAAAAAGTAAAGTAATAAATCTTAGTAGTCAGTTTTTTAACCAGACATGAATTTGGGGACGTCTATATAAAAAAGATTTTTTTGTGGGGACGGAGAGAGAACTACCTTCCATCCATTTTTCATCCAAATTAGTTAATTTCATTCATCGATCATCCATGCATTTAAAAAATGAGAATTAATTAAAATTTCGGGCATGGATAAAATAAACTTAGTTAAATTGATACAATCAATTAGTGAGCTGGAGGGCATACTCTTGTAGTAAAATTTTTATTTTACTGGCAACTGAACTTTTGCTGCTCTTCTTATCTCACCTGTCCCTTTTTTCCTTATTTAGAAACTTTCACCAACTCACATCAATTTTTCTGATGAACTATCAAGAATTATAGTTACTCACCCTTCTTTTCCTTTTCTACCTCTAAAAACGCCCTTGCTTGGCTGCTTGGTTTAAAAATTAGATAGTTTTTTTTTTAAGTGTTTTTTTTTTTGTTATGAAATAAAAACACAAAAAAAAATTTCAAGTGGAGAAAAAAATAAAATAATTTTAATTTTAAAAAAATACTCTTAAAATATAAAAAAATAAACGGGCTCGTGGTAAATTTACGACTTTACACAGAGAAAGAATTACTTCGTTCTATTTATTTGGACAGAGCACAGGGACCTCAAAGGAAAGTTAAATTTATTTCTGATTTTCAATAAAGATTATGTAAGTGAAATCTATTTTAAATAACTTTTTTCTCGTGATTTGCCAGGAGATTAAAGAATTGAGAATCAATTCCACGGGCTCACGCGGTCCAGGTCTCTTCCATTGCACCCACTCCTCAGGCAGGCTAAATCATCAAATCGATTTCGAACTTTCGGTCCTCTAAGTGGGTGACAAATGTGGGGGATGCTCACACATTGTGCATTAATCGAGTCTGCTGGGTGCCTTCCCGTACAACAAATGACTTGGCCACTTTCCCCTGATACAAATTGCAACAAAAAGGAGGGGAGAAAAGGACTGAACAAAAAAAAAATCCTGAAATCAGCAATTAAAGTTTCTTCCCAGCTGCCTTTTCCCTCTTACGTTAGCTGCAATAGATAATTATGCTTCAAAAGCATGCTTTGTTTGTGGATTTCTTGCCTTAAAATCATAATCCACCGTTGCGTTTTCCAACAATTTCAAAGTTGTATTGGATCCATCAAATCCAAGACAAGATAAGGTTATAGACTGTAACATGTTTGTTAATGTGTGGATTTCAAATAAGTGTTCCCACTATTTAGAGTGTGACGATTGAGTGTATTTTCAAATGTCGGTTGATTTTTTTATTTTTTTTATTTTTTGTTAAATGCTCGTACGGGGTACCATGCAGAGTCCCACGACGGAGGATTAAGCTCGGTTGAAAAAATAAAGCCTGATAAAATAAAATTAATTTTAACTAAATAAACAAAAAAAACAATTTTGACATTCACATTGGCGTACAATTATGGTTTCTTTTTATGGGTTTTCTTACTTGGTTTTTGAGAATGGGTTTCTCTATATATTTTATTTCATCTAGCTTAAAGCTGAGGGGACCTGTATTTTGTATTTAGTAAGTTAGTAGATAGGTGACCCGCTATTTTTATTCTAACGTGAAAAGGATATTAAGGTAATGCCTGAGTTTTTAAAAAATCAAGAAAAATATAAATTTCATGTAATTGATTTCATCAAATTTAATAAATTTAGTTAATATTATAATATGATTAGAAAAAGCATAGACAACAAGTAAAGATAAAAACAATTAATAGTGATTTGATACAAAAGAAATGCCTATTAATATCGTAAAAATATTTTTTTTTTCAATATTCTTAATAGGTCTAAATGATTTTATTTATTAAAACGAGCAAAAAATTAATAAGAACATAATCATTACATGGAAAGCAAAATGAAAAAAAAAATGATTCTTATTCTTAACAAATAAAATATTGAATGATGAGATTAAAAAAAATTAAAAATAATTCGAGTCTATCTAAGCTGGCAAACCAAATCTGCAATTTGGTCATGAGATCGAGATAACTTTATAAAAAATAAATTAAATAGAATCATAAAACTTAATTATTAAACGAGTCAGGTGTTGAATGTGCAAAATAAAAATTAAAAAAATACCCAAAGGTTCATGATTTGGGACATGAGATTGGGATAATTTTATAGAAATAAAAGTGAAAAAATAACGAATATAAATCTTTAACCAACACAACGTTGAACTATGAAATTGAGAAAAAATAATTTTTAAAAATGACTCGACAAAAGTTCGAATCCAACCCAATAGCTTGTGACATGAGTCATAGGGTTGGGTTAAACCATAAAAGTCAGCCTAAAAAACCATATCAACAACCAAATAATAAATAAAATCAAAACAAAACATTTCAAAAAAAAATTGCCCAGGACAAAAACAAAATTGAAAAGAACAAGTACCAAAATTGATTCATAAAGAAAATAAAATCAAGTGTTGAGGGTTGAAGTTGAAAAAAAAAATCAATCAAGAAAAGTATAAGAACAAAACAAAAGGAATGGAAAAGAACGAGGACCGAAATACCAAAATTGAATTGAAAAGAATGATGATCAAAATTAATATAAAAAATAAAATAAAATAAAATAAATTTACGATGGATAAAATTGAAATAACAAATCAACCAAGAAGAGTGTAAGAAAAAAAAAATAACCAAAAGAACAAGGGGCTAAATTTGAAAAAAAAAATCAAATGTCAAGTGATGAAATTAAAAAACAAGTAAATTAAATTTGATATAATCAAAAGAACAAGGATCAAATGTAATAAAATTAACAAATGACCACTTTTTTTTTTAATTTTTGCAAATACAATGCATTTTTCAAGTTTGGAGAGAGAGAGAAAAAAAAAACGAGAATAAAAAAGTTGTCAGAGCTTCACCATGTAGGAGATAACAACTATCATGAAAGAGACAACGAAACGCTTTAAATGTCACCCTAAAATATGGTGTTTGATTGTTGGGAGGCCGTGCTCGAAGGGAGCGAGAGCCTTCCATGGCACACACAATCAATTTTATATTTAAAATAATATTATATTTATCAAAAAAAAAAAAAGACTTAAATGCCTTTTAGTCAACTTGTAAATTACCCAAAAAAAAAAATACATAAGATGATGAAAACACCATTGACCTTAACTTTAAAGGTAGTCTAGGTGTCTTACCGTGTAGTCCAGGTATCTTTCATTCAAAGCTCAATTAAGATACTGCTCTGATAATTTGTCAATTATCCTTATATTCTTTGCTTGTCCATGACATAAAAGACCCTATCCTCTTTTACTCTCGAGATTCACTGCCGCCAAGAAAAAGACGGGGCGGCCGCATGGCATCGACGGTTAAAAAAAATAAGTGTTTATAAACAAAGGTGACTTGAGAACAGCTGATCAACTGCATATACATACATACATACATACATGCACACACACACATATACTTCAAGGCAAGGAAAACCATCCTGCGATCTCTCTACTATTGAATTTCAGTTATTTTGAGTTTTTAATCTAGTTTGCTTCAACTTTTCTGACATATTGACCCTTTTCTGATGGAGCTCCGATGGTTCGATTCCATTCCGTTAAGAGATTTAACATTAACTCATAGGATGATGACACGTGGCAGGAAATCTCAACATTAAAATATTTGTAAAATATATTTTAAACATCAAAAGGATTTTTTTTCCTTTTTCTTTCAATTTTATTTAAGGGGAAAATCTCAACACTTTTTAATATTTATTTTTTCAATTCATTTTATTTCCCCCCAATTTTATTAAAAACATCCCTAATTAATTTTTTTTCTATTTTGTATTTAGATAATTATTTTTATACCACGTATCGTCTTCCTATTGATCACCAATAAGTCAAGAATGATGTCGAATCAAAGAAGCCCCGTCATAGAAGAGTCGACGTGTCTTAAAGGTGAAAGTGGAAGTATTGAACTGAATAAAAAAGCTGATATAATTGAAATTCAACATGACACGTAACACATGATGATTTTATGCCTATACTCCACCAGACCAGATAACAACTCCATGGCGTTGAATTACGCCACCTCCATGGCGTTGAATGACGCTCGATGTTTCTTTACGGTGACCTGAAGATAACATGTAGTGCAGTTAAGAGTCTTTGCCTTTTAAAAATCAATTTGAGTACGAAGATCTGTTCCTCAAATACGATACTTGCAAGGCACTACTTTCTCATCCTACGTACTTCCAGAAAAAAAGAAGCTTTCTCCCTTCCATTCCGAGGTTAATGACCAATAAAATATATAACCGAAGCTAATAATAATAATAATAATAATAAGTTCTTTAACCATCTAGGTGGTGGTGCAGTGGTAAAAGCTTGGGATCAAGAGATTTGCTTATTCTGTGGTCTCAAGTTCGAGCCATGTGGTTGCTCATATAATGGCCACTGGAGGCTTACATGGTCGTTAACTTCAGGACCCGTGGGATTAGTCGAGGTGCGCGCAAGCTGGCCCGGACACTCACGTTAAACTAAAAAAAAAAAAAAGAAGCTCTTTGTGTCCGACGAGAAGGTAAAGAAAAAAACTAAAGGGGTGTTTTGTCCTGTTCAACCAAGTTTTGCATTATTTTTTAAAACATAATCAGTTTTTTTATGTTTTTAAATTATTTTAATATTAAAAATATTTTAAAAAATAATATCTATCATGATGACACCTGTCAGTTGTGGCTGCTGCAATCGTAGAATTGTAATCGGGTTACATACAGGGGAGAATTATCCTAAGAACCCATAACTGATTGGAACGTCGATTCAATTTTATGTAAAAATGAATTACAAACAGAATCCAACAGCTGATTAAACTCGGGCTAAAATAACATGTTTATCATCCCTTAGGGTTGTTAGAATATCTGTCTAATATCGTCAACTTGATTACCGTTGATGGGATGGACCTGTTAAGTTGGTTAATCTCAAGGAATTGATTTCGTGGTTGATTAAATTTGCTTCATTACTTGATATTTTAAGACTGGAATTTTAGATCAATATCAAAGAAGATTCACCTGAGAGAAAGAGTTTAATAAATACAGAAACTATTTCAAAAAACTTTAGACACTATTTAACCGTAAATTATATTAAAAAAAAATTTGTTCATAAACTTTTCATCTTTAGATCATCCATGGCGTTGAAGGTATTATTAACAAATCACTACCATTCATTTAACTACAATAATAAATTGTAAATCATCATTCTACATTCTATTTACCGAAAAAGAGAAAAATAATAATAAAACAACTCACACAAAATATGGACAGAAGTAGATCAGAAGCTGTACATTCACATCCTTCCGGATTCCAATTCCTCCAAGGAGGCAAAGTCATCTCCGTTTTGCCTGCCTTGTTGACTCACGACATGGGCATTCACGGGCTGCAAATCAAGTGCATTCATAGACTGCCCTGCATTTGTATTGGAACGTGACTCCTCCAAAGCCTGGAAATATGCATAAGGTCCCCATCCTGAAGTCAAGAAAGTACAGGGACGGCTTAGAACAATTCATCAAAGAAACAAAAGTGCAAACAGAGAGTCGCTCTTATTCTGATAGATCTTGTCATGAAAAATCCATTAACAGGAAGATCCAGCACTGCTTGAGATAGGATGAACTTCTAATGTCTAATGAAATAATTAACAATGGCTCAAGATGTACTGCGCGCGCGACAAGATGTTTAAGTGAAAGATACTACTGGTCTTTTTATGAAACATCTTATCCAGAAGCCTAGAAAACATGAAGCGCAAGAGTAAACGAGTTAGGGAAATAAAGGCAATAGAAATCTTACCTTCATCGGTGTAAGGGGGTGGGAAAAACTGTGCATAGCAGAATGTTGCCACAACCAGCCCTGCTACCATATAAAAGCTAATCAAGTTAAATTTTGAAATGCATATTTATCTACCTTTCTCTACCAGTCATTGATAGCAGAAAAACAGACCTAGAAGGCCTCCAGCGAACACATCTTGCCAATGATGCCAGTAATCATCAATTCGAGAGATGGCGACAAGAGACGCAGCAAGTAGAGGAAGAAAAACAATGCATAGTTTTGCCACATGCCCTTTCCGATCAAATGCCTTGATTTTTCCAGATAAGTAGAGTGAGAGAAAACCTAATCCAGCAAAGGACCCTGCGTTGCAGTACTAATTTTTATCAGTCGAATTAATGAGTCCTGACATGACATTCAAATATCTCCTTCGAAACACTTACTACTTGGAATGCTGCTATGAAAAAACAAGTATTCTGTGCCTGAAATGTAACCTACGCCTTATTCAGCGAGAACTTGAAAGTACTTAATTTCTCGTATTTTGCACAGTTGAGTTAATTGTTTGTCTTTGAAAATTACCCCAGACATAGGAAATGCTAAATGGAAAGTGGTCAAATAATAGCATCATGAAAGTTAATTGGTCATGTTGATCGAAATACAATTTTGAACTTATATATCATATTATCGTCTCATGGTTGATGTACAGATCACAGCACAAATTAGCCAAAACAAGACGGATAAGCATTGCAGGATGTAGATGGAACTGTAGCTTACATGAAGTATGACCACTTGGGAAACTTTTATGTCCTTCCTTAACGTCACTTCCTTTACCATGACATATTACATTTCCCCACCTATCATAGAGCTGAACAACGCAAAATAAATAAATAAAGAAGTTATAAGGATTGAAAATAGTAAACAGTGCCAAGTAAACACGACACAGATAATTAATATTAAGGTCTATATCAGAATGCAGCCACTAGCTGGGGACATATCAAGTTCAAGGAAAAAGAAATATTCAAGAAAAAATTAAGGCCGGCTTATTGAAATGGTCAAAACCAGCTCAACTGCTGTCAAGGTATTGCTTTAAAAAAAAAGGGAGAGAAAATTGTTAGGATGTACAACTCTTATGAAAAAGATAATTAGACATAATTATTACAACGACCAAAAACTTGTATGTTAAAAAAATGCATCGAAGAGTTCAAGGAAGGGAAAACAGAGACATACATCCTTCCCGTCAGGAAAGCAACGCCAAAAGAAGTCTGGTCGAGGCCTGCCAACAGCATTTTTTATTGCATCCGTGATGACAGCAGTAATCAGCACAGAAAATAAGAGGCCTGATCTTGATTGCGTAGAGAATATTCATTAATATTTAACATACAACATGACAAACATGGAAGAAACAAAAAAGTACAGGTCAAACACAAAAAGCATAGTGCAAATGGAATTACCTAAGATGCTGTGATGCAGATCATAGACGTCTTTTCTTCTAATATAAACTAAAAGGAAAACAGCAACGGGCAACAAAACTGCATACAACTGAATATCAAAACGGTAAAGACCCCGATGAATTATATACTCATTGTCCGCAACACACAATCAGAAATATTGAGAAACTATGCAATCTAAATTTGGCTTGGGATGTTCAATCGATGCACACCTTTCTGAAAACTTAAACCCCTTCCAAATAACAAACAACTTGATAAGTTAATGCTGAAGAAAACTTACAGGCACGGTCCATACAGGTACTGTGTTCTCTTTCAAGGGATATTTCAGGTCTGTCATCATATCCTTTCCCACGAACCGATAAAATGGATGGATTACGTAGAGAATGACCTCAATCACCACAAGTAGCAGTAAAATAAGCCAATCGTGCATGTGATCCCTCGCAAGTTTGGCTCCATGAGATTTGATAGTGTGTGTACCCATCCCCGCCTGCCTCACTCTGCCCTGTTATTGAGGGTAAGAAAATTACAAAAGAAAAAAAAAATCCGCTCGGACCGGCAAGGTGAAGTAACAAAATCTAATTTCTCATTCAAATTCGTACTTAAACAACTCAGTACTCTACGTGTATACAACTATAAATTTATCTTTGTCTAGTAAGACATCGAGTCTTGTTTAAAACTGTTGATTAAAACTAGCAAACAATTGAAGCATTGAAGCACATCTTTACGGACAGAGAATTATGGTGAAAGAGAAAACCCAGGACTCAGAGTCCATAAAATCTAGTTTTAAGACCTGTTCATCGACCAATCCACATAAATTCATGGTTCATGGACCACTTTTGTCCATTATACATAACCACAGCAACATATAATCCCCCAGAAGGAAAATAACCTTTCATCATAACTTCACAAGCCAAAATATCAAATATCTTTTCAAACATAATTAAACATTAATGAATATTTATCTTAACAAATTTGCCTCCAAAATTAAATTAGTCCTGTGATGATGACATTGATTATAACCTGAACATGAAAAAGTAGAAAACCACACAAACACAAATACACACACACAATGTCCAACAAACCTGAAAGATACCACGGAAATCCGGGAGAGAGAAATATGACATCATGTTCCTCCACGCCATCGATGCACAAACTCAGCAATGAAATTCTTTTCTACGCAAGAAAATAAAGCACCCAACAAAGGGAAAGAACGTTAGTTGATTTGGAATGAGAGCTAGATATAAGGAAAACGGAGAACGAGAAAATGGTGGCAAAGAGTATCAGTCAGTGACAAGAAAGGTGGAAAAAAATGGAATCTCTTTATCTTTAATAGGAAGATAAAACAAAAAAGAAAAGAAGTGTGGGTAGTAAAACAAGGCAATGATTTAGCACGCATTACACGGCCAAAAAAGGTGAATACGAACCATATACTGTTATTATACAGCATTCGTACAGACCTGTTTGGAAGGGAAAAAGACAGTGCTTGCACTTTTGTATGGGACGTCGCCGGCAAGAGAGCGGCTTTAGTTTTGACGGTTACTGCGAGAAAAGGAAAGAGAAGATTGAGGGCACTTTGAAATCGATATCTTTGCCCGCTGCGCTGGCGGTTAAGATTTTCTAGAGATAAACCCGATTAGTTAGAGGCCTTGTGTTTTATTGGAGGCGTCTTCGTTTTACTTTTGAACTAGAATCGACTTTTGTTCTTGCTCGGCAATGGTCACCAATAAAAAGTTCGATTATCCATCGTTTGGTTAGGCCGGTTGGAGTTTGGTGTGAACGTGTGGGCCCAGCGGATGGGGAGTCAGAAGTTACAACAGCGAAACGGCAACTGCCATGACTTCCAGCGACGACGACGTTTTCATACTCGCTAGAGGCAATTGGAAAGAAACAACTCTTCAATGCCCTTCCTTCTTTCCTTTTTTTTTAATATTCCTCGATGAGATTTCGAAAGTCACATGTATATACAAGAAGGATTTTTCTAAAATATGTCTTGAATATTGCACGTTGAGAAGTATTATTTTTTTAAAATCCCTCCGACTCTTAAATCATTGGCCATTATTTATTTGATTCGGATTGTATAGGGTATTGAATTTTATTTTATTTTCAAAACTACAATAAAACTAAAAGGTTGTTCACTTCCCCACGGTTTCACGTGATAGTTGATTTCTTTTTCATCACTCAACTTTAATTTCTTTAATTTTATCCTTTTTTTTATGCGTTGATATTTTTCTGTATTTACATGCTGACAGTTCAAAGTGTTTGACCAGAGTTTCTAATTTTATTGCAAACCAATTTAATGAGATTTTATTGAAATTGGTAAAATAAAACACAGTTAAAAGAAAGATAACCAAACTCAAAACTAAGCAAAAACAACGGGGCATTACCCATATTTGCAGGGGGGGAAAAAAACAATCTAGTCCAAATATTCAACTTTAGCTCATTTTTTTGTCCTTTTAGTTTTATAGATTTTGTTCTTATCAAAAACTTTATTTTATTTTACATTGTAGTTTCTAAGTTTTTTAAATAAAAGAGAAAATAAATATATATATATATATATATAAAGAAATGAGAAATAAAATAGTTATTTTGCCACGTCTTGATAATGAAAAAGTTAATATTAGTGTAAATGAATTCCAATTGATAATAAAAAAAATTAAGGTGTTTTTTTTTATCATTTTTCTTGCTAGAAAAAAGTAGACAGGTACTTGTCAGAAAAAAATATTCGAGTTATTTTTATGTTTTTTTAATGTATTAAATGATAATTTAAAATTTTAAAATGAGTTTATTGAGATTTACATTGTACTTCTTATATTTTGAGTTGTAGATTGGTTTTTTCAAGTTAAAAAAGTCAACACTCGACCATCCAATCATCTTAAATGGTTATAATTTATGTAGGTCGTCTATATGTTGTTTTAAAAATAACCTAGGACAAACAACATACCAGTCGTTCTATTTTATTTTTTTTAAATGACAAGTAGTGAGCCTAGTCTCGCAGCCGGTTAGCCTTTTTTATGTTAGGTCAAGTTTATTGGCACACCATTATTATTATTATTATTATTATTATTATAAATCAAATATATATATGAAAGAACGAAGAAGAAAGAAACAATCGTTTCATGTAAAGCACGTAGGCTGACCAAAAAAACATATGTATGTATGTATGTTCTTACAGGATCTATGTAAGCCTCCAAAATTATGTCCATACCCAGTTAAATCATGGACTTTGAAAGTGAATTCCTCCTTGCAGCTCTTATAGTTATGAATCTATGCCTAAAGGCCCAAAACTATGAACAGAGAAGTTAGATTTCACCTGCCCATCACGTTTTGTGAAACCCAGTGTGTACTGTGTAGCTCTGATCTCTACTTCCGTGGGTCAAACATGAGAAACAGATATGATAAAAAAAAAAAGATTGGATGAAGGAGAAACACTTTTTTTTTTCTCAAACTGTTTTTTATTTAAAAATATATTGAAATAATTTTTTTTATTTTTTAATATTTATTTTTAATATCAATACATAAAAAAAATTAAAAAAATAAAAATAAATATAAATATTTTTTGAAAACTCCATTTAACACCTCTCCCAAGCACCCTTTACCGGAAAAGAAGTGCGGGCACAAAGGCTCTGCTCTCTGGTCTTAATTTTCCGGGCCTCGAGATCAGGCTCTAGTATTTTTTTGGGTAGTGGTTCAGTGACACATGGGGCCTGTCACAGAGCCCACCAAAAGCTTGGGGATTATGACGATGCTTAAAGAATAAAGATTCATGACACCATTGATTATGACCAAGGCTTGAATATTGACTATATATCAATATAGTCAATATTAACTGCACTTGAGGTGTTGGCCTAGCGGTGGAAAGAATTTATTTTTTTTTTTGTACCTGGATTCGAATCTCCTTGTGTATGTCTGTCACCCCCGCGGTGCCTTACATGCTCACTGGGTTTGCAGGATGTTCAGTGGGCCGTGGAATTAGTCGTGGTGCGCGCAAGCTGGTCTAGACATCCACGTAGAAAAAAAAAAAAAAAAAAGAGGCTTGAATATTGACTGCTTCAAAAATCTCTGCGTCGACACTGATCGCAGCGATGATGAAATGATCTTTTTAATTTACAAAAGTTTCAATGAATTGCGAGGATACTTGGGTGTTAAATTCAAAAAATATCAATTACTATTAATTAATTAATTAATTGTATATATACATCATTACTTGTCAGAGTTGAAAGAATGCCTTCAAACCTGTACAGCACGACATTTTTGCTCGAATTATGTATTCTCATTTTAATTATTATTCTTATCCCGTTTCTACTATTGCCAGAAATTAGTCTTCGAATTCGAAACGGTCGCTTTATCAAAGAATGAACGATGGTTGCTTCGAATCATTCCCACGTAAAACACCTTTGTATCACATCGTCATCATCTCATCCGAGAAATCGAGACCGAATGGGATCGTACCTTAAGAATACTTTCTTCGTTCTCTAGTTTCAATATCTTAGTGAGAGAAAATAATAATAATAATAATAATACAAAGGTGGCCTCCACCAGCCCTTCATCTTTCATAACTAAACTTTTTTTCCAACCGATATAGCAACTTGGCTCCTTTTTCTTTTTATTCCATCAATTAAATCATTTGATTTTATAGTTTTTTTTATATTTCAAAAATATTTTTATTTTAATATACTAATATCAAAAATAATTTTTTAAAAATAAATATATATTTTTTTGATATATTTTTTTTTAAAAAAAAAGAAAATTAGAAAATAATTGATGACTCATAAATCACATTAAACATTGCTGGAACTTATTCTTATTTATCTCAAGGTATCGCATGGAAACCGCATTTAAATTTCTACTCCACTTTGAATATTATAGCACCGAGTTGCACGACAAAGAGTGACTCTGGAACATTTATCATGGGAGTTTAATAGAAGTATTTTTTATTTTTAAATATAAAGTGAGATTCTTCGAATCTACCAAACTTTAATCTGTTAACTGTACTGGTAAAGCGGCTGGCAATGTTAGAGAAAATAGCAATAATTATGAGATCTTCCCCTCTTTACGGCGAATCATTTTCACGCCCTCCTACTGGCTCTACTGTTCTTTTATTTTTAGTTTTAATAATGATGATATTTCAAAATACAATATATATAAATAATATATTATTTAATGTTTTATATATTGGCTAATTAATATATTTAGTTACTTAAATTTTATATTTTAATTTCAAGAATTTCATGTTTAAAATAAAAATTTATATTTTTAGTACTTGCAAAAACAGTCTTAATGACCTTAAGGCTTTCCAATATTAAAGTTAATATATATGGAAAAATCAATAAATATCTTTTAAAAAATTAAATTCAAAGAATACAAATATTTATAATTGAGTTTTAAGTGAGTTATTGCTCTTAAATATATTAGAGTTTATGATGAGCATCACTTTAATGATTTAGAAGGTATTTATACCCTAAAATTTTTCTATTATATATATTAATGAGACAATAAGTATGGTAAATCTCTTACGATATTTTATATATATATATCCATGAGTATGACAGTTTATCATGTCTTCAATGCTTTTATTTCAGAGAATCGTTTGAAGTCAAAATATACTTGATAATAATTAAATTCAAATGTTTTTAATTATTTATAAGCTCTGTGAGTCTGACATGCTTATCAGACTCGAGTTAACTTAAATTTGTCAATCAATCAAGTCTAAATTTTCCGGACCTATTATATTTGTGAGATCTATTTTATTTGGTTAAGAAATTTTTATATTTATAAAAATATTAACCAAATATTTCAACGCATCAAATACCTAATAAGCGTATTGTGCATGGATAAGTACAGTTGTCTAATCAATGCTTCAAATTGAAATGGAACTGGTCACGTGATGGAAGCGAAGCATCCCCTGTTGTGGTCCGATAAGTCTCGCGTCCCAGTAGAAGGAAGAGAGAGACCCATTTACAATTTTTGAAATATTTTATTTTGTAGAATCTGACACAGCAATCCATTGTTTCATGACTTATAATATAAGCTATAATTCGAGAGGCATTTTCTTTTCCTCTTCTTGTTTTTTTTTTTTCCCTCTCTGTAAATGTTTCTGCATATTCTGCAGCACATTTATTATCATGATCATAAATATAAAGGTTAAATGATATGTGATATAATCCCAAGAGAATCCATGAGTCCAAGCGTGTGACAACCAATAGTCCATGATGCACGAATGGACCTTCATGGTCTAGCCCTGTGCAACTGCCTAAAATAACCCGAGAGTCCCTTCATGCAAATAGCTTGGGGTGGGCTTGGATCGGGTAACTTCACACGGTGGATTTTTATTAACCAAGATCCAGCCCAGTACACTCAAGAGCAAACTGCTTGGACCTCCTTCATTAAATTAATTACCCTTTTTTCAGGTATAAATAAATTCCCGGATTGATTTCCTCTCTTAGGGTCCGTCCGGCATCTAATGTTGCTGGGAAAGTTTGGGTCTTCGGCATCCGAAACTGGAACATGCCGTCAACAGACCAAAGTAGCGAAAAGGAGGATTGGCTGGCACAGCTTACTGGAAAGCAAGGCGCAAGGGAGTGTGGTAAAGTAGCTAGAATCGAGGTAATTGTTTTTCAACTTTGACGACATCTCGCAGTCCGAAGAGAAAAAATGGCTGCTCTGTCTATGGCTCAATTAGCTGTCTCCTATAGTGGTCCCAAGCTCCCGTGAGTTTTGATTACCTGTTTCCTAAGTGGCATGCTCCCTTTCTTGCTCTCGCAGCACCATCTCTTCAGTATCAGGGATCATCACTAGAGATTTGATCCTTTCTCTGCTGGGGGGCCTAGGCCACTTTAACCTTTTGCTTTTATGAATGGACACCGAAGCTGTCCAATTAAACAATTCATTTTTATTTCGAAAGACTGGATTAACTTCAATTTCGAATCACCATATCCATATATATAGTTTATAAGACCCTAAAGCAAACTATACCCAGACGTGTAAGTGTTCCTTTTATATATATATACATTTTTTTATTTAAAAATATATTAAAATAATGTATTTTTATTTTTAAAATTTATTTTTGATATCAACTCATCAAAACAATCTAAAATTATAAAAAAAAATTAAAACAAAAAAAAATTAAATCATTTTTTAAACAAAAAAACACAAACACAAACAGTCGTAGCAAGCCATCATGTAAAAAATAATTAAAATTCAATTTCAGGCGGGGTTTTGCATGTG
>Ga0307515_10001019_pt1 | contig 63858 bp, 70 predicted proteins | sample 17_EM_MG_FD_194513 | JGI IMG/M metagenome (GOLD analysis project Ga0307515, IMG submission 194513) | Populus trichocarpa ectomycorrhiza microbial communities from riparian zone in the Pacific Northwest, United States - 17_EM | ecosystem: Host-associated > Plants > Roots > Unclassified | place... | reverse complement strand
CTGTTGACGCTCTGTTGACGCTCTGTTGACGCTCTGTTGACGCTCTGTTGACGCTCTGTTGACGCTCTGTTGACGCTCTGTTGACGCTCTGTTGACGCTCTGTTGACGCTCTGTTGACCCTCATATTCAGGTGCAGCAACATCAACATTCACGATATTGCCTATAAAGGCAGCCAATACTTCGATTATGGGTAAATGCCATGACACTGCCCTTGGATTATACAAGATGCAACACCCGAATTTGTTGACGCTCTGTGGACGCTCATTTTCAGAGTGGGGCTGTGACCATGTTGCTGTGTCTTTTGAGCATAAAGGCTGCCAAATCATCGATTATGGGTAAATTCTGTAGCATAGCCCTTGGATTAAACTAGATGCAACACCCAAGATTGTTGACACTCTGTTGACGCTCTGTTGATGCTCTGTGGACACTCTCTTGACGCGTTGTTGACGCTCTGATGATGCTCTGTCGACGATCATTTTCAGGTGAAGTGTCATCAACGATTTTGCCTATAAAGGCTGCCAATACTTCAATTATGGGCAAATTCCATAGCACAGCCCTTGGATTATACAAGATGCAACACCCAAATTCGTTGACGCTCTGTTGACACTCATTTTCAGAATGGGGCTGTGACCATGTTGCTGTCTCTTTTGAGCATGAAGGCTGCCAAAACGTCGATTATGGGTACATGCCGTAGCATAGCCCTTGGATTGAACTAGATGCATCACCCAAGATTGTTGACGCTCTGTGGACGCTCTGTTAACGCTCTGTTGATGCTCTGTGGACGCTCATTTTCAGGTGAAGTGACATCAACGATTTTGCCTATAAAGGCGGCCAATACTTCGAGTATGGGCAAATTCCATTGCACAGCCCTTGGATTATACAAGATGCAACACCCAAATTCGTTGACGCTCTGTTGACGCTCATTTTCAGAATGGGGCTGTGACCATGTTGGTGTGTCTTTTGAGCATAAAGGCTGCCAAAACGTCGATTATGGGTAAATGCCGTAGCATAGCCTTTGGATTGAACTAGATGCAACACCCAGGATTGTTGACACTCTGTTGACACTCTGTTGATGCTCTGTGGATGCTCTGTTGACGCTCTGTTGACGCTCGGTTGACGCTCATTTTCAGGTGCAGCAACATAGACATTCACGATATTGCCTATAAAGGCGGCCAATACTTCGATTATGGGTAAACACCGTAGCGCTGCCCTTGGATTATACAGGATGCAACACCCAGATCCGTTGACGCTCTGCTGACGCTCAGTTTGAGAATGGGGCTATGACCATGTTGCTGTCTCTTTTGCACATAAAGGCTGCCAATACATCGATTATGGGTAAATGCCATAGCATTGCCCTTGGATCATACATGATGCAACACCCAAGATTGTTGATGCTCTGTTGATGCTCTGTTGATGCTCTGTTGACGCTCGGATGATGCTGTGTTGACGCTTTGTTGACGCTCATTTTCAGGTGAAGCGATATCGACATAAACGATATTGCCTATAAAGGCGGCCAAAACTTCGATTATGGCTAAAAGCCACAGCATAGCCCTTGGATTATACAAGATGCAACACCCGAAATTGTTGACGCTTTGTTGACGCTCATTTTCACAATGGGGTTGTGACCATGTCGGTTTCTCTTTTGCGCATAAAAGCTGCTGATATGTTTATTATCGGTATATGCCGGAGCATAGTCCTTGGATTTTACATGATGCAACACCCAAGATTGTTGACGCTCTGTTGACGCTCTGTTGATGCTCTGTTCATGCTCTGTTGATGCTCTGTTGACGCTCTGTTGATGCTCTGTTGACGCTCTATTGACGCTCTGTTGATGCTCTGTTGAAGCTCTGTTGACGCTCATTTTCAGATGATGCGACATCGAAATTAATGTTATTGCCTATAAAGGCTGCTAAAACCTTCATTATGGGTAAAAGCCATAGCATAGCCCTTGGATTACACAAGATGCAACACCTGAAATCATTGACACTCTGTTGACACTCATTGTCACAATGGGGCGGTGACCATGTCGCTTGCTCTTTTGAGCATAGAGGCTGCCGATACGTTGAGTATGCGCAAATGTCGTAGCATAGCCCTTGGATTATACAAGATGCAACACCCATGATTGTTGACGCTCAGTTGACGCTCTGTTGACGCTCTGTTGACGCTCATTTTCAGATGAAGTGATATCGACATTAATGGTATTGCCTATACAGGCGGGCAATAATTCGATTATGCACAAATGCCATAGCACAGCCCTTGGATTATACAAGATTCAACACCCAAAATGTTTGATTCTCTGTTAATGCTCTGTTGACGCTCTATTGATGCTCTATTGATGCTCTGTTGATGCTCATTTTCAGATGACGCGACATCAACATGAACGGTATTGCCTATACAGGCGGCCAATTCTTCGATTATGCACAAATGCCGTAGCACAGCCCTTGGATTATACAAGATTCAACACCCAAAATAGTAGATGCTCTGTTAATGCTCTGTTGACGCGCTGTTGACGCTCATTTTTGTTGTAGCAAAAACTACATTAACCATGTTGCCTATAAAGGCAGCCAATACTTTGATTATGGATAAAAGCCGTAGTGTAGCCTTTGGATTATACAAGACACAACACCCGAAATTGTTGACGCTTCATTGACGCTCATTTTCACATTGTAGCTGTTACAATGTCGCTGTCGCTTTTGCCCATAAAGGCTGCCAATACGTTGATTATGGATAACAGTGAGCAAATCGCATGGCAAACAACTTACCCACAAGAGCACAAATCATTGACGCTCCGTTGATGCTCATTTTCAGCATGCAGCTGTTACCGTGTCACTTTCTCTTTTGCCTAGAAAGGCTGCCGATACGTTGATCATGGATAACAGTGAGCGAATCACGTCCCACTCACCTTACATACAAGAACAACAATCATTGACGCTCCGTTGATGCTCATTTTCAGCATGGGGCTGTTACTGCGCCACTTCCTCTTTGGCCTATAGAGGCTGCCTATAGTTTGATTATGGATAACAGTGAGCAAATCGCGTCCCAAACAACTTACTTACAAGACCAAAAATTGTTGACGCTCCATTGACGCTAATTTACAGCATGGGGCTGTTACCGTGTCACTTTCTCTTGGGCCTATAAACGCTGCCGATACGTTGAGTATGGATAACAGCGAGCAATTCGCGTCATTAACAATGTACTTACAAGACCGAAAATCGTTGACGCTCCGTTGAGGCTCATTTTCAGCATGGGGCTGTTACTGTGTCGCTTTCCCTTTTGCCTATAAACGCGGCTGATACGTTAGTTATGGACAACAGCGAGCAAATCACTTACCAATTAACTAACTTACAAGACCTAAAATTGTTGATGCTCCATTGACGCTGATTTTCAGAATGATGTTGTTACCGTGCCGCTGTCTGGTTTGCCTATGAAGGCTGGCAATACATCGATTATGGATAACAGCCAGCAAATCGCTTCCCAATTAAGTTGCTAACAAGTCCAAAAATCGTTGACGCTCCAGTGACGCTCACCATAAATATGTCCTGAAACTTGCTGTATGGTCAATAATTTTGTACAAATAACCATATAGTCATTATTGACAGCCAATTTATCATTTGTATGAATACAAAGTTGTATCCAAAAGCTTTGTAGCGTCTCAATGTCTGATCCACTGATGCACATAATCTCTGAGTGATGGATAACGTAGCACTGTCACATTCCTGCGCTTTCAGCTGGCAATTTACCGCATGTAGATCCATACACTCATTTTTCATTAATATAGCCCAACTTCCTCACTTTGCCCTATGCAGTTCCTTCTCCTCGATTTTCATGACCTACCATAAGCACTTTTTGAAATGTTCACTATGTGCACCAGGTCTGAATGCAGAGTAATGTAGTTGGATGTAGGGATGAATGCAACATGATGATGGTCATTCATACAGATTCGCGTTGCGCATTGACCGTTCCTTCTATGACTGGTACGCCATCACTGACTCAAACTTTGTTAGTCAATTTTGTCTCCAATTTAGATTGCGCGTTGTCACTTATCTGTAATAGGCAGCACGATATCCGGTTGATCAACTGTCAATCAACCCAGTTTGGAGTATAAAACTTTCGTATGGGCCGTATGATACTTGCACATGCACAGGCAACTTATCATGTCTCACAATTTGGTCAGTGAAATGAAGAAAATGATGACACATAGCAAAATAGGTACACCAATTACTTTTCGCAGAGAGAAGTTGTCAATAGTCACTAATTGTGCATATAGTGTACCAACGACAAACGAGCCGTTACAATATGTTCATCTGAGTCCAATTCCTGTATGGTAATTAGCTAGGGAGGTTACTTGCAGGGGTAAAAGCTTACGAGTTTCACAAGCTTCGATTTGTTTATTGGTGATGAATTGTGTACCTCGTCGGGTGTCAGAGCCGATATGCCGATGTAAGACAGTGGTTCCCCGGATGATAATCTCAGATGGCTTCTTTCTGTGTGTGAAGTTCCATGCTGAATTGCGATTTTCTGCTTTCACTATTGTGTATCTCCATCAGCTCACCCAATGTTGTCAGTGCAGTAGCAGGTGCACACTGATCCAATTGCAGGTTAATGACTGCATTAACCGTCAATATGGCTGGTCTGGACCTCAAATCTTACTGATGACGCAAGACAAAAAATTGTTCACACTCAACTTCATGATCTAGTAGCGAGCAGGTCTCTGCTTGTTTTGATTATAAAGACAGCCAATAAATCGAACAAAGACAATGATGTACCAAAGTGAATATTTTGCACAAGACAGTGGGTTATCTGAATGAGACCATAAATAGAAAAACCCGAAAACCAGAACCTGGAGATTGGAACCGACAGGTCTGGGCAAACCCGGCAAAACCTGCGGGTTGACGGGCACCGGTCTGGGATTGGCCTGCCAAGACGCTGTGGGTCGGGTTTTTGGATGGTTCTGGAACCGAACCGAACCGTTTTTCCGGTCCAAACCCGGACTGCTGGCGGGTTACCCAGACCCGTTGCTAACACTCATGGCCGGTAGCCTCATTTGCCGCCTGTAGAAGACACGCCTGTAGACTGTTGCTGCTGCTGTTGTTGCTGCGGCTGTGAATTCTTGTGTTGAACAAATGTAACTTCCGAGGCTGCGGTCTTATCGAGAACTCATCGAAGGTGTCAAACTGACCGCAGTCGGGCGTCATCGGTCCCACTTTGTTCTTGAGTGAGTTCCGGATGCCTGCCCAGCCGATATCGTAGAGGACGTCTTCATGCTTCTGTAGATTCCACCCAGCCTGTCTCCAATTAGCCTTCACACGATTAGCATAGGCTCTGACCGATCCTTGTCGATGTTGTATGTATTCCTGCATTGGCATAATCACTGCCACGCGATGTCAATTCTTATCCCAATAAGCCTTGGCCATCTCCTGTTTACCGAGGTCAAAGCCCTGTAGGCATGGGCCGGAGTGCACAGATCAGTCGCCCGCCCATTCTGAAGGGTCTGACATCGCCGTCTGTCTGAGTGCCCAGTTGTGGTGATTGCTCCAGGCGTACAGAAGTGCGATCACATAATTGACCTGATCGGGTCGACAGCATTGGAAATGGTCGCTGTGGGAGTCGATATTCGAGTGTAACGTGTCCAGACATTGGTCCAGCCTTTTCGCTCCTGAGCAGTATTGTACAGGTGAACGATCTTGTAGATATTTGGTCTTGGGCCTGCGATGTTTTGTTAGGCGCGTTCAGTGAGTTTGCCAGCCCAGTGATCGCATTTGGCAGCCATTCTGTCTCGCTCGGCCGCGAACATTTGATGTTGTAGTCTCTGTTCGGCTTCCCACTGCCCGTGAATTTCGAGTAGCATTGCCCGCATTAAGCGGTTCTGGGTCGCCATGTATAGATGATCCTCATCAGTGATTTGGGAACGGTGATCACGAATATCATTGTCCATCAGGCAATCTTTGTCTCCTTGATCGCCTAGGTCATCATTGAGTTCATCGTCATCATCAATCTCGGCCTCTGGTCAGACCCTTGGAGTTGTGCATTCGGCTGTCAATGCTGCTGCCTTTTGGACCAATCCTGGCGCAGAGGGAAGCGTACGTCGACTTATCGTGCAGCTGCCAAATTGGTGATGCGTATATTGAGTTGTCTATTCATCTATTTGACACGTACACAAGTAGAGTGAATGTGGCTCCGCTGCTCAACTCTAACTCCACATGATGACCGCACTCAAAGTCTGGCGTACACTGCTCCAGGGCGGTATGACGACCATAAACCTGAACCATAGAGGAAACCATCTGATGAACTGTGCCGAGCTCCTCCCAAGCAATCAGCCAAGCCCAGTGCTCCTCTGAAACGATTATTATCCCAAGAAACAAAAAACTCAAAATTCTATCTCCGAAATCACATCTGATTCGCAGCACAATATCAAGGGCTCCGGCCTGGACTGGTCAGTCAGCTTCTGCACTAGACCTCCAGTCGACCGCTCCTCCGACGGCGATGAATAGTCCGGCTTCTTCGCCAATGAGAGCCCGCAGGTGCTTCCCATTCACTCCCGAGATCCCCGTTGAGGCCTGCAAATTCCGGTGTGAAAGAGGACCTCTTGGATTTGTCGATCACCACCGGTGGATCGTCCTCATCCTCACTCACGTCTTCTTCATCATTTTCATCACTAGAATCCGCGCGATCCTTCAACAGACCTGCAGAACTACTGCCAGGATTGCCACCCTTGGAATTACCATTACCTGCTGCCAGTGGTCGGTTGGTCGCGGGAGTCGATGCGATTGGTACCGATCTATCCTGTGTGTTCGGCTCCTCTGCCTGCAAGATGTCCGTATAGGTGTGCTCATTCAGAATCGTATTCGGTTCTCTGTATCGCTTGTCACTGGATCCATCTCTCGACTGACAACCCTTTCTTGCAACATTCACATCGAACCCGAATAAATCTCCAGCCTGTGGTGCCACAGCAACATGATTTCCTTGATGTCCACAACCAGTTCTTATTGCTGGCGCTTTGTCGTATATCTTGATTATGTAGCCATTGACAGGGACAATCCGTAGTTCCCGATCCATAAGCCTTGATTGTGAGAGCGAGTCTTGTGCCCCTTCTACATGCAGAACATCCCTCACAACTAGTGGATTCACTCGGCGGTATCCTGGCAGCCGAAAACTCAATCGCACTTCCCCATGTCCGATGGCCTTGCCCGCTGACCTTCCCTCAAAATCGCGAATCTCCCACTTGTCCTTCTTGGTGAATCCTGTCTACCCTGTGAACGTGCTTGGATCTCCATAAATGTGAGAGTTGGAGGCATAATCCAAGTACCAACTTTCCTTCGAAGGGGCCGTTTTTCCGCCGGTATCTGTCACTCAGTAGTATGCAATTGTAGTTGTCGTCTCCGCCGAATCTCTTGTGGTGATGGTATCATCATTGGGCTCGGCTCCAGTCTTGGTGCATTCCTTCGTGACAGCAGGATCACCGCGTTTTATGTTCGGGAAGTTCCAAACCTTAGGCCCTTCCTTATGGCAATCGAAACATGTTAGTTTGCCCTTGCGATCCTGATCCTCATCACTCTCCTCACCTTTCCACCTCTTCTTGCCTTTGGCATTTCCTTTGGCATTTCCTTTGCCGTTTCCTTTTGCAAACTGTAGGGCTTCCTTCCCGTGGCCTTTCTCACGCTTGTTCATGGCCTCCTTCTCGACCAACTTGATCACAATCTCATCTGGAGTGAGTGTTGCCGTCGCGTTTTGGTCCATCATCAATTCGAGAAAGAACTGCCAATCATCATTACTCGGAATACCGTGCAGGAGATAAAACATATGCTCCTGGTCGGTCATTTTCGCCAATTTCCTTGTCGTATTCGAGAATGATTTTTCGGAACAGAGCTTGTAGTTTTTCCCCTTACGGTCGATCCGTAGGCCATATGTGTCAACATCGTCACATTCCTCGAGCCTTATCCTTAAAAGATCCTCCCGGATGTGAAAGACATCAAACTTCAACTTCGCCTTTTATGCCGTCGCCAGCGTTTCCCAGAGTGTCCACGCTTCCATGATCTCCATGTACGATGCCTGCAGCCGCGGCTCCATGCTGATCAGGATGGTCGATCGCACAGTACCATGTTGTTTTACCCAGTCTTTGACTGCAGCCGGATGTGCCAATCTCTGGGCTGCGGTTGCATCCGGCACCGCCGGATCCTAGGGCTGCTAATCCTCCCCCTTGACAATCCCATCGACCTGCTTCTGCTCCAAGAGAAGCGCCATCACCCCTGACCATTGCTTGTAGTGCAACCCATTGAACTTCGCAATCGATATGGCAGTAGAAGTCATCGAGAGGATGTCAGTGACAATGTCATCAATTATACTCCACTGCTCATCAAGACGCGTCTCCTCCGAAAGTCGTGTTCCTCCATAAGTCGCAATTCGTAATTACCAAAAATACCATACAACCTGGCTCATAACCTGTTGGACCAATCTTGGCGCAGAGGGAAGGGTACGTCGACTTATGGTGCAGCTGCCAAATTGGTGATGAGCATATTGACGTGTCTATTCATCTATTTGACATGTACACAAGTAGAGTGAATGCGGCTCCGCTACTCAACTCTAACACCACATGATGACCGCACTCAAAGTCTGCCCTACACTGCCTGCAGAGTGTCATCACTCTGAGGGATGTCAGTGACGCGCAATTCAGTTTGGGTAAATTTCTTTGGAGGTGTGTTTTTTGATAAAGCGCGTGATTTTGTGGTGACATGTCAAAAGGAGTAAATTGCGACATCCGGTGAGCAAACCGTATCAAATTGATTATGAGTCATAATGTTGGAATGCCGAATATCCATATATGGCCAAGTATGAGAGTATATGGAACGATACGGTTGCACACGTGGATGTGGTGGTTAAATGGCGTAGTTGATAGGTCAGATTAGCGCAGACCATCACAGAGAGATTGCGAGTCGTCGATATATGGTCACGGTTACCCGGCCCTGGACTCCCCTCGTGCCATTGGTGAGAACCTAATCCTGAATGCCATTACCGCCGGTTTACATTTCGCTGATGTAGCAGTATCTCTCTACATTGCAGTTATTGATGGTATATACTCTATATTCTGTTCTTTATTAAATAATCTGGTATTTTCAACATTGTTATACCCTGATACTCTTGCCATTGCAACGCTAACATACTCACTCTCCCAAATCTGATTTATTTCATCTTTTCACACTGATATGCTCACTATCCAAACTCTGACATGCTTGCTCTCATCACTGTGAAATTCTACCATTCACAATGCTGACATGCTTGCTCTTGTAAATGCGATGTATGTATGCTCACAACTGTAACATGGTCTGTCATAAGCAAAATGGGTTTTAGTCACTTGGAGACTCCAGGAGTGTGTGGGAGAAGGGAGAGTGTACACTTAGAAACCTCAATTTCAGGAGAGAATTAGACTATAGGAGGACTTTCAGCCAGCCATCAGACTAATCTCAATTTCTGATAACTGGTATACGCGTACCATGGGTCTCCTTATAATATGTAAGAGAATATGTCGCGGTGCTGGAGCAAACTCTGGGAGTACCAGACAGTGTCACCCAACCAATCAAGGAATCTAAAACACACTCTGAATGATGGGTGGGTTCATATGAATATTGCTTCAGATGACTGCACACATCATCTGAGACTCTCCAGATGTACATAGGCAACAAATTATCCTCCATGGCCAGTATGATACATGGATTATTGTTCATTATCACTTCTAAATTATACTGTTAGTAGCTATCATGTTCTTCAATGCTAAATTTTTTGTATTCCAACTTTAATGAACCATTGAAGATGGTGAGTGATTCAAAAATAAAAGTAGGGAAATTGAAACACAATCCCTACTAAGCAATTGAATCATATCAATTGAACATCATGTCAATGTCATTGACTATATCTGACATTGCATAATGGCTAATGAAAGCAGGAACATACAATTCATCAACAGTACGAAGAAGCTGGAGATGCTGTGTAAATTTGCTGATACTTCGCACCTGAACAGATGATGAAATTGAATTCCAATGTCATTTGGTCGAAGTTATGACATCTAACAAATGTTAAATGAAATGTTAGTTAGCTGAAAATTAAAATGGGGGTTTGCATAGCAGTATAATATGTTTGGTTGAAAGAGGGGACAGCAAGATGCGGAGTGCTGCCTGGAAACGAGGAGTACACAGAAGGTGTTGAAGGTGTGGGAATGGAATAAATCAGTGACAATTGAGGGTGAGGAGTTCCAATGGGGATTGAGGAGTGCTCATAGTAAGAATTCAGTAGCTCCTATCCTGGGAATTGAGGAGTGCAAATCTCAGGGATTGAGAAGTGCATTTCCAGCAATAAAGTGCCCAAACTGTCAGTGGAGCACTGCAAGGGGGTACATGGAAGCACGGATTGAAATATGGGAGTGCCAATCCGCCCAGAGGAACACTGATGGTGATTGGGGAGTGCCAATCCCCGTAGAACTGAGTGGAAATGGGGTGGAGGCAAGCAGTGTAGAATGAGATGTAGGAGCAACAATCTCGACCAAGGAGTGACACTAGAGAATGAGAATCTCCCAGCTCGGCTGAACAGTGCCAAGAGGGCGCAGTATGGTGCATGGAATAAACTAGAGAGATGCCTATCCATATAATCAGGATTGAGGAGTACCTATCCAAGCGGAGGAGCCCAGAAAGGATAGGAATAGAGTGTAGAGTGAAAATCCAGAATGTGAATCAAGACTGAGGACCATGGACAGCCATTGCAGAGAGCCTATTGAAGTGGAGTAGTGCCACAGGGAGGGGGGTTATGAAGCAGCCCACTAAGGTCTAATTGATGAGTGCAGTAACTTCTACAGTAAAATTTATGACAGCAGATAGGAAAAATGGACCTCAGTATTCATCTCAAGAAACAATACCAGTAGCCCTGTTTCTGGAGTCATGTTCAGACAGTATACACTGAATAGCTGCATCCAGCAGCACTAAAGTCCATTCACCAAGAGGTTGAAATTACTGGGATTGAGTAGGCAGGAGTGCTCAGCAATTAGCAGTAAAGAAGAATCGATGGTAAATTAAATTCAGATCTTACATGCAGCTGCAACCTGATTTCTGTTCTTCCACAACCATCGAGAGTTAAGTATCATCAAACAGGAACTTCTTCATCTGCATCCAAAGCTCAGGCTAAGAATGCAAATCTAACCAGTAACTACAGTCAACAGTTCAACAATGCCCATTTGCACAACATCCTCAAATGGCACCAATGCTCAGTTTTAAGAATGCATATTTCAGTGTGTAGTTAAGATTGTAAGCCTGATAGAGAATGATTGAACAGAATTGAAGACTTACAGCTTCTTGTGTTTCCAGATATATTATGAGAGATAGACTACTAGGAAATTGACCCAAATATGGTGTACTTACAGAAACACCTGTTAATGTCCGTTGATGATCCTGAGCTTCAATGGCTAGTTTCAATGCTTCTTCAACCATCCAGTACTTCTTATGACACTATATTGACTGAGGAGTCTTTGAGTATATGATTCCCTCCATGAACCTTGTCGCTACCCCCAAAGTTGTCTTTTGGTGTTAGGGAACATTCTGATTTCCACTGGCCTTGGATTCTGGAACATTGTTGTTTCAACTGAAATTGGGTAGTGTGAGTGCCTGGATGGGTAGTGCATTGTCAGACTTGCTAAAGTTGTTGAGCAGGGTTGACTTTCAGTATTTCAGCAATGGTGGTGGCATTACCCAAGCTGGGTTTTGGGAACTTCGAAGTGGAGGGCATAAAATAACAATATAGGTAGAGCTTTGTGTCTTTGTCAATGTAACCCTGGTCTTTGATAATAACTTGTCCTGGCACATCAGGTCTAAACCTAGGACCTCTTATTGGTCAACCAAATCATCTTCATCCATGTAAGATAATGAGGTGCAATCTCTGCTGTGCTCAGTTTTGTCAATACTGATCTCCTGATCAGTATCATTGTTCTGCTTCACCAATCAAATTTGTGTCTTTTCAAATCAAGAATATAATGTATAAATGCAAATCATGTGAAGTCATATAATTTATATACAATGATGATTGGGTGTTTTCTTGAATGTGATTTCTCTCTCTCGAAGTGTGATACTTAATTCTTCTGCAAATAGTGATTTCTCACCTGGCTGGATGTAGGTGCCATTTGCTGAAATTGTGATAGAAAGTTGGGGAATGTAGGAAACAAGTGTATAAGTGTTAAATGGAAGGCGAAATGCAACAGAATAGCAGGAAGAATGATGTGAGATGATGCAAGAGGTCTAGGAGGATGAAATTCGAGGTGTACTATTAGTATTGTCAGAGAGAGGGCTACAATAGTTTACATGTATGTGGGGATGGAAGTCAAGTGTTGTGGTATAGGATGTTGTCAGGTACACTGGAATAGATAAATTCCTAATGCCGCCTGTTAGCTGTTCTATCAACTGCACTATGTTTGAATGCAAGAACTGGAGGTTGGTATAAGGCTATGTACATAGATTTCAACCAGACACATCTGAACCACACACACCTGGACGAGTGGCACCTGAAGAAATCTTGCAACTTTGACACTCTTTGTGACATTATCTATCGCTTGGTGCAGGCTAAATGGAAGCACTGAGAACCTGAATGAAAATGAGTGCCACTGCATATGGCTCTTTGACACTTAGGAATAATGTAGAAAAGTTTGTGCATTTGCGGTGACCACATGCCATAGGAATGTTGCGGCATTGACAATGGGCAGAACTGGACAGATTTGGAACATTGTGACTGATGGTTGAGATTGAAGGGTTCATACTGAGATTGTCATCAATAGAGCATTAATAGGAATTTCCCTGTGTGGCATATTTGCCTGAAGGACACACTTATTTTGATGATATTCTATTGTATTGGGATATTTCAGCTATGTTAGCAGTCTAAAAGCAATGTTGTCAGCATAACTTCCAATTCATGTATTCATCGGACGGTGTCTGCATACTAACCTTCATAACGATGTTGCAGTGAATTGAGCAATGATAGAATTTGGTGCACCAAGGAGACCAGCAAGCATAGAGAATGAATTGTATAACATATGATGATGATTCAGCAGTAATCTGATTCATTCAAGCACTTGTCAATGCCAAGATAGCTAACCAATGCATCATAAATATTTTGGCAACAGGTCCAGGTAACCCACCAGGGGTCCAGGTTCAGACCACAAAAATGGTTCGGTTCAGTTCCAGAGCCGTCCAGCAACCCGACCCGCTGCATCTCGGCAGGCCAAACCAGGACCAGTACCTGTCACGCCACAGGTTTTGCCATGTGTGGCCAGACCAGTCAGTTCGAAACTCCGGTTCTGGTTTTCGGGTATTTCTATTGCTGGTCACATTCGGATATCCTACTGCTAATTGCAAGACACTGACTTTGGTACATCATTGTCCATTTATGATGCATTGGCCGCCTTTATACTCAAAAACAAGAGAGACCCGCTCCCTGCCCCATCCTGAAAATGAGAGTCAACAGAATGTCAACAGATATTGGTCTTGGAAGTCAGGTAATCGATCAGAGCCGTGGTTGTTTTAATGCATACTATAAGTATTGGGAGCCTTAAAGAACAAAAACGCTAGCTACAACATCGCTACTATCTCCTGAAAATGAGTGTCACCGGAGCGTCAACGATTTTTTGTCCTGTAAGTCAGGTAATAAAAGAGTGATTTGGTCATTGTTATACATAATCGCAGTATTGGCTGCCTGTATAGGCCAAACAGAAAACGACACACTCCCTGCCCTATCTTGCAAATGATCATCAACGGAGTGTCTACAATTATTGGCCTTGCATCATGGTTGATCACAGTGCGATGTGGCTGTGACTGTCTATATACATAGTTTCGACTGCTTGTATTGGCTAAAACAGTCAGCAACACTGAATTGCAGCTGTGAAAATGGAACAAGTTGTTAATATCTGGGAGGCTGATGTGGGAACATCTCTTACTGATATGCATATGATGGCTGCCGACTCGTCATTTACAGATGTCTGTGATCAAGCGCCACATAGATTACCCAAGAAGCAAGACAAAAAATCGTTGAAACTCCGTAGACGCTCATTTAGCAACAGGCCTATCCGCAATATACAAGAATTGATTTTGGCATAGACTGTCAGGAATGTTGTTGTGGCAGCCGTTCTATCGTTTTCATCCACTATCTCCGTTATCACTACATCGTTCTTTAATAATCGATATAAATTTATCCTTTAAGACGTAATTTATGGTGTCCGCCAATTGCAGATATTAATAATATTCAAAAATCCCGTTCCATTCAATCAATGCTTGTCTTCACTGTCAGGTTCGCTTGATAGGCTGCCCTCGTCTGCAACATGGATGTCAGCTGCATTTCCATGCAGTGGGTAGTGTACTAACCAGCGGATGTGCCTTCATCAGTCAGCAAATCTGGAATATAATCTTTATCACACTTGCGATACTTGGCATATGCATCAAGATTGAAAGATTGAGCGTTGGGAAGAGGAGTATGTATATACACATATCCGGGTTGCACACCTTGGATTTCGGAACTTGGAGCTGCCTCATTACCACCACATGATGCAGGTGGCGCTCCGGGCGGAGGTGGCACCGGTTCCGCTGGAGGTGCATCCGTGCCTTTGCACCTGCAGAATGTCTGCAGAGTCTTTGTTGTACCGTTTTGGCAAGGAAGGCAGCCCTCTGGCTGAATTTCATGAACCATTGCCGGGTGTCTTTATATCGCAGCCTTCACCTTTGGATGCCCAGGATACTCAACTCCACTCTTCATCTCTTCTCAGACTTCGGTGCAAGGCTAGATGATCAGCTTCTGAGTTTCCTCTATTGTGGTGCGCGAAATCCATCCTTGGGCCATTTTAGCCATATTCAATGCGGGGCACATGTCGGACTGTTCTAGCTGTACCCGACCTCCTTCCTTTGCTCTAGTCACAGACATGTTGGAAACCTACATCAAATTAGTTGCTTCTAAATGTGAGAATCTATGATTATCTCAACCATATACACCTCAGTAGCCTCCTCAATGGTCTTGACAGCCTGTGTGGTCCACTCTCTAGGACCTTTATCACGAAATTCATCTGCGAAAATCCCAGAGCTGTCAACGTCATGATGGTCGATTCTGTGGACAGTGTGGATAAATCCCTTGGTCGACCACAGAGGTTTCCCATTTTGGGCAGCGATAAATTGGTCACGGAGTGCTCTACGTACTCCAGTTGTACACTATGTTGTTAGTTGACGGCAGCATACCTCGGTATGAAGCAACTCGCATCTGATCGCATACTGCATCTCATTCTCGCTACTTCTGGTTTCATGTACCATATTTAAATATGGGTCTTTGGTCATATGTTTGGTGGCTGCATTGGCAGCTTCGCAGTGGACAAACGGGTGTCTGCGTTGCTGCTGTCCATCGGCGAATGGCAAATTGGATGAGGCGTGAGTCATTCGGCTCGATTGGGATCCACTCCCGACTGGCTGAGGCGTATGTGGAGCATTGACTTGCTGTTGTGGAAAAGGTGAGGAAGATGATAAAGAAAAGAAGTGGGGAGTCCTGAAGAACATATAGCTAGCTTCGAGTTGAAACAGAATGAGTCATAGCCAACTTGCATGTTCTACTCAAGACGAAGCCCTCTCCGTATAGCCGCAGGCCCCACGGGATTGCAACAGTCCCGCGATTTGTGGTAAGTCGGTGCAATGTTGTTTGTTCGTTTCCAGGAATATATTGAGGCGAACGACAGCTGAACTCTCTAGTTTGATGGATATAGAAAGGACAAAATTCGACAGAAATGACATCTGGTGAGGTTTGTCTCAAGACTTCCCCAGGATCTCACATGAAACACATGCTAACCATCAAGTCATGTGATACCATTTGCATCACTATTCTCAATGAAATCACGGTCAAAACGCTGATTTTGCCCTGTTCAAGTTGATCAAACATACCAACCTTGACATAAAGAACGCAGCTTGCCTCCATATGGTCCACATCTTGCAACATCCAACATCTCGCCCAACAACAAAGTCAACACAAGATACAATGGTCAATGCTCGGAAGAAGAACCTTTTGCCACTCCCGGTGGGCAAATATGCCAAATAAATCAAGCACTCAACATGATGATGTCATCAAATGAATGAAGGCAAGAGCAGCTTGGTGGAAGAAATGGTCCGAGCATTGGAAGCATTGCACAGCGGAGGATCCAAAATGACGCTTTCGGTGCAGACACGATGGGAAACGCACTTTGTAAGCCAACAAGAGAAAGAGAAATGGATCAAGGAGTATGTGGTTAGAGAGACTGCTGTTGCAAGAAAGCTAGTTCAAGACGCAGAGACAGGGATTATACAAGAGCCGGAAGATATGAGAAATGCTGAAAGCGTGGGATCGACATCCAGAATGCTGGAAAAAACATCCGAGGAGATGTTTAATGCTATCGGAGACAGTCTCAGCAATTATGCAAGTTCAGTCGATGAGGATGATTGGGACGACAAGTAAGATGATGAAGAAAATACACAGCGTGGCAAGTTCAGCGAAGATGACGAACCCAGCTAGGTGATGGGCACAATATCAAAAACGGTTCAGCACCGCATGCAGAGTTTTCGGCAGGAGTAGATGAGCCACGATGAATTAACGCAACAGGGATTGGGGGACGCGGCAGACTACTTCCACGAAGGAGATATGATGTTTGGAACTGCCGAAATGATGGTTCCATCAGTTGTCAAGCCTCAAACAGACCAGACTGCACCCAGACTATCACCCACAACATTTGGAGAGCTGGTGCAGGCTCTTGATATCGTCCCCGGACAATTGCAACTGCAGCAACGGGACCTCTCGACCAGGAAGTGGTGAAATGAGGCTGGGGTCAGAGAGACCACAGTCAAACAAAGGCATAACGTCTCTCCCGCCTGTCGCAGAACCCGATGTGTTACAGATTTCGCAATCCTGGCTGGTCGAACCCCTCAGCTTTCACCCCTGCATATGGAGACCCTAGCCCATGACGAAATAGAAATCGGATTCGGACGAATAAATCGTGACAGCTCAAGCGTCATCGGAGCAATTGATAGCCAGTTTGTTCATTTTGACTTTGTGTCTCTTTGAAATGTGATTCATGTACGTAGTTTAGTATGTGTCGGCTTTTTCTTGAGTGCCATGACAGAATTGCAAGACATGATAATTGATCTGTGTGTGTGCGATGGACGTACGGGCTATGGGAAAGTTCTAGACTCCAAATCACCCTGATAGACAACCAACAAATTTGATGTTGTCCTGCATGTTTCGGTTTAGTAAGAAACTACAACGTAAATTAGGGACGAAATCTACTGACAGGATTCAGGTCAGTGATGTCATACGAGTAAACAAAGGAGATGTCAGCATGCAATACGAACCCAGATGAATGACAGCGATCATGCTGCATCAATCCATGCATCCAACTGCATACCTTGCAGCTCAGACCTCGTACACATTGTCAAGATTGTGATAAATGCTTATGGTACATCATGGAAATCAAGGAGAAGGAGCTGGATAAGGAAAGTTGAAGAAGTCAGGCTATATAAATCCAAAACTAGTGGATGGATCTATATGCCACTAATTGCCAGGCGAAAAGACTGTAATATGATCAGACTACGTTATTCATCGCTCAGATATCGTGTGCAGTGGGGGCTCAGAAACAGAGAGGCCTTGAAGCTTTTGGATGCAAATAAATTTACGTACAAATGATACAACTGGCTGTCATTAATGACTATATGCTTCTTGCGTGCAATTTTTTGGGCATCCAATGACTGTTATTTATTTGAGATGAGCGTCAACAGAGCATCAACGATTGGTGGTCTTACCCTTTGCACAATCAAATGGCTGCATGGTCACAACTATCCAAAGAGGAAGTATTTGCTGGCTTAGTAGGTAAAAGGAAAACCATCACACTCGTTGCCCCAGGCTAGAAATGAGTCTCACAGGAGCGTCATCGATTTTGGGTTCTGCATCTTGGATAATCACTGGGCTGCGCAACGACATTAACCCATACTATCAGTATTGGCCACCTATATGGTAAGAAATGGTTGGGACCATATTACTACTACCTCCTAAAAATACGCGTCAACGGAGCATCAACTATTTTTGGTCTTGTATATTGGACAATGAACAGGCTATGCAACGGTGTTAACCCATAATCACACTGTCGGCCGCCTTTATGGGGAAAAATAGTAATCACGATATCGCAAGTACCTCCTAAACATGAGTGTCAAAGGAGCAACAACCATTTTTGGTCTTGTATCTTGGATAATCTAAAGGATATGCAACTGAGTTAACTCAAAATGAAACTGTCGGCTGCCTTTCGAGGCAAAAATGGTAATGACGATATCGCAAATACCTCCTAAAAATGAGTGTCAACAGAGCGTCAACAAATTTTGCTCTTGTATCCTGAATAAACAAAGGGCTGTGTAATAGCGTTAACCCATAATAGACCTATCAGCCGCCTTTATGGGCAAAACTGCAAGTGACGACATCACAACCGCCTCCTAACAATATACCCCAACGCAGCTTCAACCACGTTTGCGGGGGGTCAGTTACCTTCACAGCAATGAACTGCACTGCAATGTTCCTAAAAGGAGTTATTCACTGTCAGTCTTCTTAATATGTCCTTGTATTCAACTTCACAATTCTGCATGCAATATCTCACAGATCTGACTTTTCTCTTGCTTTTAACTCTAGAGTCAATATTCAAGAACCAGCTTCCTACTTTAGGATCGCGTAACTTTTGACAGTCTCTTAGGTCGAATTACCCAGCGTTCACCTTCCTACGGCGATGTCAGATTCAAAATCAATACCCACCTCGTTGCTAGATGGTATGATCTCTTCCAAAAATGAATGTGTTTTCATTCAGGATTTGAGTATCCTTACATTACAAATCATATTTGATGCTTGGTGGGCTTCAATGAATGTAGGCTCGAAGTGTGCCATTGGTTGGAATAATTCTAGACATGCGCCTTTGTGGCGATTCTATTGATATTGGGGAATTGAGGAGACCGGCTGCCCTGGCATCATCTGTATCGTATGTCCTCAAATTCTTCGCCATCCATCAGAACATGGGACCAGCTCAATGGACAAACAATAGTTGGCAAATGCGCAATGCGCAATGTTAAATGAATTAACACTGTCGGAAGAGGCCGAATTGACCAGTTCAATGGTTGATGAAACAGCTTTGGTCATACTGAAGAGGCAAGGAAGTCGAGCAATTACAATTGTAAGTTCACAATGGATAATCATATTTGACATTTAGATCTTGTCTATGGTACCTGAACTGAGAGACAAAGGACTCCAAATTGGCAGCGAAGGACTTTCAAACTGCCGAATTTGACCAAGATGCCTGGAATCGCTACCTCATGATAGGTTTTGTTTTGGCTCATATTCCATGGAACGCGATAACCAACCTGGAGCTAAAATGGTCATATAATGCATTATGGAGCGAGTTAGTGCTAACGGCCGCCAGTATGCTGAGTAACATTTGCTCGAGGGATGACACCCTGACAGTGGATGCAATTGAGAAGCAATTGCCTTCTAGAAGTAAAGTGAATTTAGCTTTAGACGGGCAGACTGCGACAAACATATTGGCCATAACGTCGGTCAGTGCTTACTATAAGGATCAAATATGGGCAGTGCAAGAAGTACAACTCACATTCGATGAGGTTGATGGCCTGCTCTATCCCTATTTTGAATGCTAAATAAGGATAATATGACAAGGGTCAACATACTGGAGCACGGCTAGCCGTACATATGAATGAAGTTCTTGATTGTTTTGAGCATACTGACAGCTGTTTACTCAAAATTATGACTGATAATGCTTCTTCAAATTACACCATGACTGGGGAAATACCATCAACCCTTCCGGCATCAGGGATAGATTGGCCTGCATTGAGGAACCACATACGATGCATGGCGCACGTCATCTAGCATGCTTTGGGTGCATTCATGAGAAGTCTGAGTGTAAATGGCTGCACCAAGTCTTGGGAAGCCCATGAGCATAATCAGCAATTTGGAGAGCATGAAAGCATAGCCATTGGGAAGAGTCAAAGACTCCGTAAAGAGGGCAATGCTAGAACGAACAAGGTGTCGTACATGAGAGCAGGTTTAGCAAAGACAATTGAGAAAGTACATATTTCAAGACATTTTGAAAATCCTGAAACTGACAGTGATACAGCAGCGAATGCTTGCTGTATTGATTACACTGACACCTGCTCATCGAAACTAGTTCATTAACTGTCAACAAGCTACAGGGCGAATAGCAGTACTCCTTGTTATGAATGTGAAGACATGGCACAATTCGACATTAGAGTTACTTCAGGGGGCCTACTGATTACGAGAATGCACCCGCGCACGGCTCAAGAATCCAATATTTGGTGATTACCGGCCTCTCTTCACAACACAGGCTGAATGGACCATCTTTAAGTTTGTCATGGAAGTGTTAAGTTCATTCCCGTACTGGACCCTGTGGATTTCAAAACGGCATACGGTTACTTTGTATCACATTATCGCTGTCTAAAATGACATGTTCGAACATATGGATGGCATTATGCGAGCTTTTGCTCAGAAGGAGACCTATTGGAAGGAAGACGTATACTCTCCCGTGAAGTTCGCACGTCGAAAGCTGTCCAAATATTATGCTGAAGTAACTCCAATGATAGGTTTGCTTCTCATTGCAGCACACGTTCTTGATTCTTTCCAGAAGTTGCAATCGTTTAGGAAGTGGGACAAGGGAATGGATAATAATCCTGAGAACGAGAACTCCTCTACTACTCAATACCAGGAGGCATTTCTGAAGTATGTAGAGAATAAATACTGTGCGAACCATCACCGTTTGCCAGTGATCAAACCTGAAAGTGTACCGAACAACAATCTCTTCTCCTCTGCAATGGCATCCAGGTCTGGTCAATCTGCTTACGATCCGTATGATCTGTCCAGGGATGATAAAGAATCCATAATGCCTAATGATGTGGCCGAAACGACGCCTGGACGAAGTGATCCTGCATCACACTTATTGACTGCTGCATAGCTCTATTTGAATTCACCGCATGAATCACCACAGAACTGGGGGCAATTTAATCCAAATCTTAATGAATACCCCTCCGACCCTATGGAGAGTAGCAGTACATTTTGGATCCTGGATATCACCAACTGGTGGCGTCTGCAAGAGGAAATGCACTCAAAGTACACCGATCTCTCCAATGTGCCACACGACATACTCTCTATCATACTATATATCATTCGAGTGGAGGCCAGTGTTTCCCCGGGGCATAATGTTATCGGCTGACGGCAGTCGAAACCCACAGGACAGACCCTTCATGAAAATGTCGTTGTAAGGCAGTTTGCTCGAGCCAATAAGCGATATTAGCAGGTGATGACTTGGCATTGAATACCACGAATACTGAAAACCACTTGGAAATGAAGAGTGAGGTGGAGGAAAGGAAATTCCACAAAATGGCCAGGGTCCACATCTGTTTGGATATGTGGCAGGGCAGCCAAAACCTACATGTTACACAGAAGGAAGTTCGAGCTCAAAACAAACAAATGACAGCGACAGGATACATTTCCGATACTGAAGAGATCATCAAAGCATCCCAGTCAAACAGTCAACATGATGGTGTGGCTGCATTTGAACTTTCTGAGTGATCACATTTGTCACCAGCATTATCTGCAAAGGAGCTCCGTGGAGGACAAACTCAAGTACTGAATGACCGCCGAATCAGAAAAATTGACCGACATCCAGACCAAAGTGATGAGGACTGCTAACATGAAAACATTTTGGACACCAAAAATCGGCTTGACTGGACTGGGTACTTGGATAATCCAAACAACACTGAAGATGACTGGGAGGCCGACAATCAATCCGACATAGTGCTAGACAATTGTGCCAATGATTGAGTGACCCTGGAGTAGCAGTATATATGTGCCGCATCAAATATTCGCAGATCGATTCAGCTAACACTGAGGTCAAAGGAAAATGCTGAAAAGCTTTTGATGATGGTCAGTACAATGAAGATGAGGAGGAATAAGTGGAACAAGAAAAAGTAAGACAGAATATGTCAATGTATTGTCACGAGGTTCTTTATATTGTTTGACCGAGGATTACGGTTAAAGACATATTATCGCAGAATATTGGCCAGTCGGAAGTGAATATTACTTCATAAACAGAAGTTTTGCAGGCCAAATGAATAATTTGGCAAGAGGTGTAAATTTTAATAGAATGAGAGTGACCAGAGCATGAATATTACTGGGCTTGGCTTTGCCCAAGGGCCGAGTCTCGATCAGGCAGCAAGACAACCAAGAAGGTCAAATCATCATTTATCGCAATTAGTGATGGCAGCAGATATGCATTGGACAATACATTAAAATAAGCATCAACGGAGGATCAATGATTATTAGTCTTGTAAGTACGGTAATTGAAAAGCAATTTGGTCGGTGTTATGTATAACTGACATATTGGCAGCCTTTATAGGCAACAGAGACAGCGACAAGGTCACTTCCCCATTCTGAATATAAGCGTCAACCAAGTGACAATGATTTTTGGCTTTCCATGTTGGGCAACCTAAGTGGCGATTGGTTGAAAACATCCATCAAAGAAGTATTGGGTGCCTTCTGTGGCAAAAACAATAGCGACACGCTCACTGCCCCATCCTGACAATGAGTGTCAAAAGAGCGTCAATTATTTTTGGTATTGCATCTGGTTAATCTAACTGGTGATTGGTTGCACAAATCCATAAACGACGTTTTGCCTGCCTCCAGAGGCAAAAACAATGGTGACACGCACCCTACCCCATCCTGAAAATGAGCATGAATTGAAGGGAAAAGATTCATGGTCTTTCATCTTGGGTAACCTAACTGGCGATTGGTTGCAAACATCCATAAATGACCTATTGGCCTCCTTTAGAGGGAAAAACAATAGCTACACACTCCCTGCCCCAGCTTGAAAATGAGCATCAACGGAGCGTCAACGATTTTTGGACTTGCATCTTGGCTGAACTATGTGTCGCTGTGTGGCAATGATTCATATACGAAGGAATGGCAGCCTTTTCAACTGTTACACTGCATGACATATACGTTAACCCATCATGGAAATGAGCGTCAACAGAGTGTCAACAATTTGTGGTCTTGTGTATTGGGTAGTCAAGATCTTGCCCGTATATATGAGCTCATATCGGAACTATTGACTGCCTTTATATGCAAAAATACAATATATAGAAGTAAAAAGTCAGATTCCAAAATAATCAATATTGCAATCTGCATAACATGCAAAAAGAGATCATTGGCTGCTGAATATGTGAATTTGGTAAGATACAATTATCAAACTGCAAAAGCAAGTGCATTATATGCATCAACATTTGGACCCGCTGGGCAACCTGCTGTCAACCCGGTTAATTCAGACTGGTTGGGAGATTTACTTCGAACGGTACCCTAATTGACAGTTTGGGTGCTTGACAACCTGGACCGCCAATTGGGTGATGGTTTGGGTTCGACCCGGACCTGGACCCGACGCGACAGTGCTGAACCATTACTCACACTATGAATGTTTAAAACCAACACTCGTTCACCCTCAGTAGATGCCCACATTAGACACATCCAAACAGTTATTGGGCTCTCAGTAATCAAATGCTACACAACGGATTGTCATCATTGACAGCTAATATAGTGTTGCTCTGTAGTATCATTTGCATCAAGAAGCTTTGTGCCTTGTAAAATTCCGATCAACCACTATTCACGTTATCTCAGTGATGGATGATGTGGACCAATCACATTCCCGCTCTTTTGGCCAGTAATTTCAGCCATGCACATCTTTCCACAAGTTTTTGATTAATATAGCCTGACTTCCTCACCTTTTCTTATCTAGCTCCACCTCCTCGAATTCCTTGACCTACCATAAGCAGTTTTGAAAATCTCCACCATGTGAATCAGGTCTGTGTGGAGAGATATGCAGTTGGATACATCAATGAATACAGCATGACGGTCGTCTTTCAGAAAGATTCGTATTGGGCACTGACCGCTCCTTCTATAACTCGTATGACATCACTCACTTAAATTTTGTTAGTAAATGTTGTCATATATTTAGTTTTTGCTTTCTCACTTAACACTAATAGGCCAGACGATATCGAGTTCATTGGTAGTCTTACAGCCTGATTTGAAGTCTAGTATGTTTGCCAGGCACATATGACCCTTGCACATGGACAGACAAAATATCGTGTCTCACAATTCGGTCCCTGAAAACCAGAAAAAGCCGACATGTAGCAAAATTGGTACAGGAATAACTTTTCTACTAGATATGATGTCAATAATAGAAATTTTAATATCTATTCCCCCGGTGCCGCTCGATCCATCACCATGTCTTCATCTGAGTCCGATTTCTATTTGATGATTCGCTTGGGAAGCAATATGTAGCGGCAAAAGGTTACAGGTTCAACAGGCTTCATATTCTTACTTGTTGACAAATCCAGCTTCGTGTTGGGCGAACAAGACAATATTCATTTCTTGGTATTTGGCTTTCCTGAACCTAACCTCATATGACTACTTCCTGGTCGAGAAGTGCCTTGCTGCATTTGCGATGTTCTGGGGACGATATCAAGAGACTCCATTAGCTCTCCAAATGTTCACGGAGCGAGCGTGGCTACTACTTTGTCCGTTGACAAATTGACGACTGCCGGAACATTCGATTCGGGTGTTCCTTACTGCTGTTCTCATTCCCAGAAGTGATCGGCCGTGTCCCCCCGTCTGGGCTGTGTGAAATTGTCAAGCGTCATCTGCATCTAAGAATATCTGTCTATGCACTGTTGAACCGTTTTGGATACTGTGCCCACCACTCAGCCGGGTTCGTCATCTTCGCTCGGCATGGCCTCCTTAGGATCTTCATCATCCTGATCATCCCCATTGTCCTCGTTCTCAGAACTTGCAAGATTGCTCAGACTGTCTCCGATAGCAATCATCATCTCCTCAACTGTTTTGTGGGGTTCTCTAGTTGTCAATCCCACATTTTCACAATTTCTCATTTCTTCCTGCTCCAGCACAATCACTGTCTCTGCATCTTCAACTTGGTTTCCTGCGATAGCGGTTTCTCTCTCAACATAATCCTCGATCTGTTTCTCTTTCTCTTTGTTGCTTAGATATTGGATTTCTCTTTATGTCTTCGCCCCAAACTTCTTCTCGGATCGCAAGGTGCGCAACGCCCCAATGTCTCGGACCCTTGCTGCTCCCAAGCCACTCTCGCCGCAATTTGCTGGATGGCGTCATTGTGGGGCACTCTTTGTCGATTTGCCATATTACCCTGCCGGAAGCCGCAAAATGCTCTTTCTTGGGGCATTCTCTATGGTGGTGTGTGTTGACTATGTAGTAGGGTGAGATGTTGGATGTTGGAAGATATGGATGATGTGGAGGCAAGCTGCATCTTGTATGTCAAGGTTGTTACGTTTGATCGACTTGAACAATGCAAAGTCTGCGTTTTGACCACCACTACAATTGGAATAGTAATCCTAACCGTACAACATGACATGATGTTTAGCCTCAGTTTCAAGCCAGATTGCTGGGATTTCTTGAGACACACATCACCAGACGTTCATTCCCTCGAAGAATTACGTGTTCATTACTGACAATCAAGAGATTTCAGCTGTTGAAAGCCACTACCTATCATTGTTGATATACAAACAACATCGGACCAATTCACTGCAACTTGTGGGACGGTGTGAAACCCCTGCAACCTGAAGCCATACACAGCAGGATTGATCAAGAGTAGAATGTGCAAGTTGGCTGTTACTTATTCCATATTGACTGGGAGCTAACTTTTCAATCCTCAGGACTTCCCTCTTCATTTCATTATCATCTTCCTCTTCGATTCCACAACAGCGAATCATGGCTACAGAAACACCTCAGCACAGTGAGAGCGGATCCAAATCGAGCCGTTTGATGGGCGCTTCAGCCACTGTGGAACTCGCTGGCACACATCAACAATGCTGACACAAGTTAGTCCACCGCAAAGCTGCTAGTGCAGCCAATATAACTCCGACGCAGGATGCACATTGAAAAATCATCCATAAAACCGGAACCAGCAAGAATAAAAAGCAGCATTTAATTGGATGTGAATCGATCCATATCGTGGTAAACAGCCATCAACTACCCATATAACATACTGTGGGCATATGTAGAGAGCTACGTGACCAATTCAACGCTGCCTATGGAGGGAAACCTCTATGATCGACCAAGGCAGATGTCCACACGGTCTGCGATAGCGCACATCATGATGGTGTCAGCTATGGGATTTTCACGGACGAATTTCATGATAATCATCCCTGATAGTGGATCAAACAGACTTTCATCACCTTCGTGGAGGCTGCAGGAGCAAGTATGGTTGAGGTAATAGCCGAATCTCATTGTTAGAGGCAGCAACTAATTTCTGGTAGGTTTTCAACATGTCTGCTACTATGGCAAGGCAAGGAGGTCAGGTCCAGCTGGAACAGTCCGACACGCACCTGACCTTCAATATGGCCAAAATGGCCTAAGGAAGGTTTTTACGTGGCGCAATAGAGGAAACACAATACCTGATCAAGAATCCTCGCGCCGAATTCCGAGATGACATGAATCAGGGAGTTGAGTTCCCCAGGCATAACAAGGTGAAGGCTGCGATAGAAAGACACCCGGCTATGGTTCGTCAAAACCAAACAAACGTATGCCTTGATTGCCAAAATGGCACCACAAAGAAACCGGAGACAGGGTGGAGGCGCAATGGAATAGGTGCACCTCCGCCCAACCAACACAGACAGCCGACACCAGACCCAATGCCATCTCTGCCGAGAACGCCGCCTGTGCCACCCGGTGATACTGAGGGAGCTCACATTTCCCAAATCGACAATTTCGCTCCCGTATATGTGTATTCACACACTCCACTTCCCAACACTCAATTGTTCAATCTTGATGCATATGCCCAGGATAGCCAGCACGATAAGGATTATAATCCAGATATGCTGACTGATGAACGAACATCCACTGGTTAGTACACTATCTGCTGTGAGGTAATGCAGCTAACATGTATTTTACAGACAAGAGCAGCCTATTGAGCGAACCTGCAAGTGAGGACGAGCATTGACAGAAAGGAACCTAATTTTTGAGTGTCTTATTATCTACAATTAGCGGACACTGTAAAGTATATTCTGAAGGATATATTTATATGTATTATTAAAGAACAGTGTAGTGATCAAGGAGAAAATCAACGACAATGATAGAAATGCTGTCAAAACACTGTGAATGATATACTATGCCAAATCAACTGATTGCATATTGCGGATATGCCCAAGGCAACATGAGTGTCAACGGAGCATTGACAATTTTAGGTCATGTGAGTGTGGTAATTAAACATTTATTTGGTTTTGGTTATACATAATCGAAGTATTGGCCACCTTTGTAGTCAATCATTATAGTGCCACGCTCCCTATCCCAACCTGAAAAATGAGCATCAAAGGAGTGTCAATGATTTTTGGTCTTGCATCTTGGGTACTCTGATGGGTGATATGTTGGATACAGTTATAAAGGAATTTTTGGCCGCCTTTTTAGGCAAAAGAGATAGCCATACCCTCCCTGCACCATCTTGAAAATGAGTGTCAAAGGAGCGTTGATAATTTTTGGTCTTGCATCCTGGGCAATGTGACGGGTGATAGGTTGCATGCCGTCATAAACAAATTTTTGGCCCGCTTTATAGGCAAAAGAGATCGCAATACCCTCCCTGCCAGATGTTGAAAATGAGCGTCAACCGAGAGTCAACGATTCTTGGTCTTGAATCTTCAGTAATATGAATGGCGCTTGATCCTAAACATCAATAAACATGTAGTTGGGAGCCAATATAGGGAGATGAGCATGGGATATTTGCGTGACAGCTTCCGGGACAGTAACAACATATTTCATTTAGAAAGCTACCACTAAGTGTTCAGGAGCAGTTTAGTGTACAAAAACAGTAAAAACGATGTATATAAACAATCACAGCCACATCGCGGTGTGATTGCCCATGATGCAAGGCCAACAATCATTGACGCTTATTTTCAAGATGGGGCAAGGAGCGTTTCGCTTTTTCTTTTACCTATACAAGCGGCCAACACATCATATATGGCTGTCTGCAACGTATCTCCCCCCAGATTACCCGGGATACACGACCAACAATTTTTGACACTCAATTGATGCTTATTTTCATGATAGTGTAGGGAGCATGTCTCTGATTGTTTTGATCATTAAGGATGCCCATACATCCAAAAAAGCCGGCAACATACCAAAATCACTACTGTGTGATTAGCAGTAGCATATGTGAATGTGACGACACATAGTGTAACCGAAAAGGCAAAACCGGTGATTGGAACCTAGGGCTCAAGCCCAATCTGGCTAATCCTGCAGGTTGATGGGTATGCGTCCGGGTTTGGCCTGCCAAGAAGCAGCGGGATGGGTTTTTGGACAGGTCTGAAACGGTACTGACCCGTTTTTACGGTTGAAACCCAGACCGCTGGCATGTTGCCGAGACCCATTGTTAACACTACGTTGATGTCAGTAGATATCAGAGACTCAATGTCAGTGACTCAATGTCAGCAACTCAATGACAGCTACTCAATGTCAGTGACTCAATATCAGAGACTAAACGACAGAGATTTAGTATCACGGTGGGATTGACTAACCTGTTCATTCGTGGTTGCTGTGCCTTGCACCTGCATGTGCTATTTGATATTGGGGTTTGAATGGATAGTGGATTTGTCAGGTTGAGTTTTCCGTTGCTGGATTGCAGCGAAGCCTTCAGTCAATACGGATGGGGTACTCATAGCATCTATGTTCTGTGTTGTCATCTTCAGCATGGAGGCACAGAGTTCTTTGGTCTAGATTGAAAATCTGGTGGGCCATATCAGTGGGACCTGTGGTGGGGCCATAATGATGGTTGTTTGACAGATATGAGGGTCGCTGAGTGGATAACAAGATGGCTGAGCACATACGACAGTGGTTAAGTTAATGTTGATCGATCTGAGTGAATAGGTTGGGATTCCAGGTGTTATATACCATCTAGTACTTCTAGATATGCACTGACCTATGCTCGAACAGATGACCAATCCAATACGCATTGTCATGGTCATGCAAATATGCAAGTCAATCCCGTTGAGAGTGCACTATAGATGGACATGAGGAGGGTCTGCAGAAGCAAAATGCTAATTACTTGAGACAAGTCAAATATGTAAGATGCAAAAATGTCAGTGCTGTTTTGAAGGCTCAAAACAACTAGGTTCGGAACGTGAGGGGTTGTGTGGTCTAGACTTGCTGATCAGTTTTGGCTGAAACATCAGCTTACACTGTGCTCTTTCGGGAAGCCAAAACTGGTATTTAGAAGCAGAACTTCCCACGCTGTGAAACAAGGGGGGCTTAAGATAGTGTGTGGTACAACAAACAATACAAGGCTAGGCTATAGTCCAAGTCCATTTAGGGTGGGCTTATTACGCCACATTGGGACATGTGATGGAAGCCTCTCTACAATCATTTCCAGGGGCAGTGTCACTCAATCGCAACCATTCACCTTCAATACAGCAGTCCTTCGTTGGCACTTCATGTGGCTATATCTTTTACCGACAAATTGGTCTCACTAGTAACCACCGTTCGACTCATACCAGTCTTCACCCAAAATGCAGCAATCATCGCATGTCAGATGGGCTAAGTATGAAGTAGCAAACAATATTTCTTAATTTGATGATGATACACAAAGCCAGCGACCTGACACAGTGATATTCCCCAATGCAGGAGCCCCAATCCATGACACAGTATGAGTTCATTCTTTTGAGGATGATGATGAGGACCGGCTTGCTCCATTCACTACACCCGAACAATGCCAACTTTGTCCTTCTATTGTCGATACCAAACTCAGGAAAATAAATCTCAATACCATCCTGAAACGCAGACTTATTGTGCCCGACACCAATGCCAAAAACCCTTATCGGCTCTATCAATTCATCGCAAGCATAGAAAAAATAGTCAGACTCTGATGCCAAAGGCAGGAGAGTACAATTAATATTGAAGGAAAAGGTACTCGGTTCTCTTATCAGAACCCCAATGCAGCGGTACATTATATCCTAGGACATCCGCCAGTCAAGGACCATCTTATGCATGCACTGGTCAGACAAATAAATTCCCATGGCAGGTGTATATACACTGTGATGTGGACCACAGATTGGTGGTGGAAAATGCAGGCAAGTTTCCTTGTATTGTCAGAGATTGTTTGCAGAGAGAGGGTGTCAGAGACAACATATCAGAAAGAGCGGGTCAGAGAAAACATGTCAGTGAGAGCATGTCTGGGAGAACGTGTCTGAGAGAGCATGTCAGAATGAACATTTCAGAGTGCATTCTGGTCACATTGTCAGAGAGAGTGAGTCAGAGAGCATGTTAAAGAGCGTGTCAGAGAGTGTGTCAGAGAGTGTGTCAGAGAGCCTGTTGGAGAGCATATCAGAGAGCATGTCAGAGAGTGTGTCAGAAAGCATGTCGGAGAGTGTGTCAGAGAGGGTCTCAGAGAGCCTGTCAGAGAGCGTGTGTGAGAGCCTGCCAGAGAGCATGTCAGAGAGCATGTCAGAGAGCATGTCAGAAAGCATGTCAGACAGTGTGTCAGAGAGCATCAGACTCAGATTATCAGAGATTGCATGTCAGATTTACATTATGTCAGAGCGGGTAGCATGTCAAGTGTGTCAGCCCCAGTGTTGACTGTAGTTCTCTGGATATTAGAACCTCACTACTCATTGCTAACACATCCTAGGAATCTTTGCCAGATGGATCAACAGTTGTCCCCATTATACTTGACAACAACAAACCTATACTGTCTACGCTAAGCAGTGAAGATAAGATTGTCTAGTTTATTACACTATCGGGAACCTCTCTAAGGTGAAGAGACCCTTGGTTAAGTAGAATGGAGTAATAGTAATCAGACATTTACTGAAATGTCAAAACGGACCAAAAGCCTACACTATCAAGTTTACCTATTATGGATCTATTGCAACAATATTGTGCACTCCAGAGCAGCTGGCAAAGTGCAGAATAGCAGTTTGGGGTGCAGAAGGTTGCACTCATCATGCATTTCCCTGAATTGCATCATTCCTTGCACACTACCCAGAGAGGTTCACCATAACTAGAGTGAAGAATCATTGGTGCCCTCGATGCGAGATTTGCCAGGATGACATGACCAGCTTCACCCGCATGCCCAGGCGCTGCCATCACCAATGGTATATTCATTTGACAACAGCGGCTGCTGAGGAGGTGAGGCTGCAGAACTTTGCTGACTGTTGAAATTTCCCCGATGCCTATGGAGGGTATAATTTATATAGTTGCATGAGTATCAACCAGTTGCACCAGTTACCGAAGGGCTTGTTTAACGATCACTCTGGTGAATTGATCGTTGGGTTTCTGGAAGATATTTATGGCCAGTAAAAGGGTTTGGACTGAATAGATATACAATTCTCCTTAATTTCTCACTTCTCTGACATAAGCCAGTTTTGGAGACAAACTTACCCAAGTGAAACAATGGAATGGTACTGAGTACAAGGACATATTCAAGGTTTGGCTTCCAGTGCTTGCCTCTATTATTAAAGAGCATCCCAACCACTTTGAGTTCAACAAATCTGTCACCGACTTCATATTCATCACCAGTTACCACTCCCACACCACAACTACACCCAAATATGTACAGGATGCACTTAATGGCATCAACAGCAACATCCACCTCTTCCTACCATACTGCCAGAGCCACAGCATGAGCCCGGAACCCAAAATTCTTTACCATCTCCACTATATCGAATGTATTAGGGAGATCGTTCTGGGGATAACAGTGACACCGAAATATATGAAGCTGGACATAACATCTTACTCAATGATGTCAACTGTTCTCCCACCAAGGATTACTATATTCTGCAGATGTTATGATGGGAAACGCGCCTATTTGATATCATGTCAAGAGTCAGTATTCTACTGCACATCATTAAATCAGATCCCCTCTCATGGAAGGAAGATGTAGGCAGAAAGAGTCTTGTGTGTAATTCTCTGGCATCTGACAAATCATCACCTAGTTTGATACCTTGCATAAATAGATTTATCAGCAAATGCAGCACAATTCCCACACTGACATTTCCAGAGGATATTAGTGTGTCGCAGTATATTGATTCTCTGACATCCTATTTTTTGACAATTCAAGTAGACCCATGCCCTTGTCTGGACCTACAGACCTTTGGATTCCATATATCGTTGCTGCTTCATCAAAAGATACACCATGCAAATGGTGTCACAGTCACTATACAGCTGTACAATCATCCAGATGTAGTTGAATTTCAAAAGGCAAGGTGTGTGGAGAAGTGGCGCAGACAAGGCAATCAATTTGACCATATTTTCATAAGAGGAGATTGAACAACACAAAACAACAGTTGGGTACATCACCAAGGATATTGCCCAGCTAAATTCCTGTATGCTTTTTGTTTTAGCGATAGAATCTATACAGGGAAAGCCAACGCTAATGGGAGTGTAATTTGACAGATGGTACATCATGACTTACTGCTAGTTGAAGATTTAGAGTATCTACAGTCTGCAATGCCAAACAGAACCCATGGAATGATAATGTATTGAGATGTGCTGCAAAGAGTACAATGTATTGTAGATGTTTCTGCATTACTTACACCTGTGCAACTTGTTCTGAGCTGTAAACATACCCAATAGTTATTCACCCAGTATGTACCATTCGAATCATATAACATGATTAACTAGATGGCCTGGATATGTTGATCTCAACAGGGATGCGTGGTATCCAGAGCCAGTACTTGTCAGTGCCACCTTTTGCACCTTGTCAGAGCCAGAGTCCATGTCAGAGTCGCATGTGTCAGTTACAGGTATCACGGCTGGGACTGTCAGATCATTTCAGAGCTTGTCAGAGCCATGATAATCACAGCTGAGATTGTCAGAGACCATGTCACTCCCACACTTGTCAGAGCCACACTTGTTAGATCCACAATAGCAAAGCTGGAATTGTCAGAGACTATATCAGAGTGTACCTTCATAGCCGGCATCATTAAAGACTATGTTAGAGCCACCCTTGTTAGAGCCACATTAATTAGATCAGGATTGCCGGATTATATTAGAGACGCACTTACACCAGTAGAGTGGTGATGAATACCCAGTAGTATTGCAGTACCAATCTCATGAGAAAGATATCGATCATCTCAGGATGGTCACTTACTGTTGATATACTAGTGACACCACACTATCCTCAGTACATGCACATTGCCATTAGTTGATAAATACATCTCGAGTGTCTGCTTACTTCACTCCAAACTGCTTCCCAATTCAAATAATAACGTTTAACCTCGTTAGTTCAAGATTGCTTTGCCAGAGTGGTGAGAGTAACTGAAGGGAGTGGTGGAAGAGTACTCAAGCTTTCTATATATATTTTGCTAAATGAGATTCTACACCAAAAAGTAGCATATATCTTGATTAATGACCTGATTGCTCTAATATAACACGCGAATGTGCCTTATCATTGTTTGTATGTGAACACCAACTTGTCGGTATCCGAATCTGTATTAAAAATCATTTGCATATCTTGAAAACAGCAAAAATGTAAGTGAACGTACCGTAAAATCCCGTAACTCACAGTAATAAACCCGTAATGTGCCGTGGCACGGCGGTAATATCAGTAACGTATCGTAGTACCACGCTAACGGCCATAAAAATCTAGGTTACGGTAACGCCAAAGCTTTTCCCGACGTAGGAATAGGCCCATGATTAACGCCTCCAATGGCATAAGCGGGAGAATGGTCGTTTGGGAGGAGCTCAGGGCATGGCATGGTATGGCTTTTGCTTCTGTCTTCTGTCTTCTGTTTGTTTTCTGTCTGTTTTTTTCTATGGCTTAGTGTTTTACGGACGTGATAACGCCCTGGAGGAGTGTGAGACCGAGTCTTTGTAGAGTACGTCATCACGTGGCTGTGGGTTAGGGCTGGCAGCTGCTATATAGGCTACGTGTCATCTTAGACTTAGACTCAATCAATCAATCGTCTCGACAGGTTCGTCACAACAAAGACGCTCCTAAGTACACCTCCGAGAACATTCTCAAGTACACTCCCAAGCATGCTCTCAAGGACGCTCCCAATTGCACTCGATGGCACGCTCCCAGAGTGCTTCACTGTAGGCTCCCAAGTTAGCTCTCAAGACACTCTCAAGCATCTCCCGAGCACGCTCTCAAATGCAGTCCCAATTGCACACGATGACACACTCCCAGCCTGCTTGACTATACGCTCTCAAGTAAGCTCTCAAGACACTCCCAAGTACACTCTGAGTACGCACCCAAGTACACCTCCGAGTCGCTTTCAACTACACTCCTGAGTACACTGTCAAGTACAGTCCCAATTGCACTCGATGGCACACTCCCAGCCTGCTTGACTTACGCTCTCAAGTAACCTCTCAAAACAGTCCCAAGAACACCTCCAAGTATGCACCCAAGCACACCTCCTAGTTGCTCTCAAGTACACTCCCGAGTACACTCTCAAGTACACTCCCAATTGCACTCGATGGCACACTCCCAGCCTACTTGGCTTTACGCTCCCAAGTACACTCCCCAGAGGGAAGGCACTCCCAATCTCACTTGACTATGTGATCGCATATATGCTCCTGCGTGCTCGATTCAGAGACTTCCTGAGTTGCAGGCGCCAGGCACCAGGAGGAGTGTGGCGTGTGGCGTACGGCGTGTGGCAGGTGGCGGGTGGCGAGCAGCCCAAATCATGACATCGGTCGATATCATAATCTGAACCGTATCTTCAGTGTGGCCACCGCGACGAGATCTCACGACGCCTCATGGTCATGGTGTTGACAATTGCAGCCTTAGATTCTGCAGGAAAGGTAGACAATTGGATCTTGAGGAGAGCAGATCTCCAACTCAGATTGTCCAGTGCAATCTGCTGTCCACTTTCCACTGATTGTGGGCATATGTGTGCGCATTCGGTCTGTGGGTGATGGTGACAATGGCCTTGGTGATGATGGTGATGTTGGCGATGGTGATGGTGTCGGTGATGGTGATCATAGTACCAGAAGCACTTAGGCAAGTAGGTTGGCTATGTCAATGTTAGTATCAAAGCTTCCACAGACTGAGAGCCTTCAATTAGCCAAAGCTTCCACAAACTCAGAGTTTTCCATCAGCCAAAAGCTTCCTGTGGAAAGCACTACTCCTCCCCAAGCGTGGCTCTTTCAAACACGGCTCTCTCAAGCAGGCTATCAAGCAGGCTTTCAAGCAGGCTTTGAAGCAGGCTCTCAACCAGGCTCTCAAGCGCCAGTGTGCTGTATAGTGGACTTGCGGCGATAGTGTGACTAGTATAACTGCCTAATCTCTAGTCAGTAACGACAGGTATAGGTACATCTCTGGCCACCAACCGTATATATATCATGAGGCCCACGCGCACATCTCTATGAATCGACTATAGATGATGAGAGGCTGCAAGTTGCCCAGACCTCCACAGGAAGCTTGCTATGAGCTGCGCTTGTGTGCGTGTACGCGCAGCGCAGCCTATAGTCAATTTGCACTTTTGCCAATGTTGCTAAATCTCAGTTAGTACTATATATAAAATCAGGTTCTCTCATGTCGGTGAGGTTATTAGCGTTTTCTTAGTATTTGTCTTGTTCGTAAAGTCAGTACACTTGTCTCATTCTGTATCCTCTTTACATGGTGGGTGCCTTCTTCCCAGTATTCATACAGTTATAAGTCTGGTACCTGGGTGTCAGTGTTTATACCTGTATATGGACACTGCCTTTCTTATTATTAATATCAATATACCCAGGTTTAGTATATACAGTAATCCAATCCAATATTGTTAGTATTACCCCTAGGAAAGTTGTTATTCTTCGGGAAAAGATTCCGTGCTACAATAACCGAGATTTACAATGGCGGTTACAGCTGATTTACTGTTGCTTACCCCAGATTACGGTGCTATACCATATATTTGTACCATTATGGGAGTGTTATGGGAGTGTTACCATATATCACCATGTGTGATAACCATTTAGAGAATGAAGCATATTTCTCATACTGTATTTGCTTTTGTCACCCCCTTTTTTAAAATCGCTACCATCACCACCATCACTACCGTCACCATCACCACCATCACCATCACCACCATCACCATCACCACCATCACCATCACCACCATCACCATCACCACCATCACCATCACCACCACCGGGCATTATCCTCTTAGATGATTCATCCATGAGCTGTATGTAATACCCCCCTGCCAATACTCAGCAAGGCCAGCTCCACTACGACAGGCAAAGTGACATCCCCTGGCAGATGCGGAGCGAGATCCACTACTTTGTTCAAAGCCCGATATACTGCGACAAACCATGTCAAATCCACTCTTACCAACTCCATTCCAGCAAATGCAGATCCACTATTTCCAGTGAAGCCCATTCCTTCCACACTAGCGAGTCCAGATCCACCGCTACCAGCAAAGCCAGTTTCCTGCCTACCAGCGAAGCCAGATCCACTGCGATCAGCTTCCTCCCAGCGAAGCCAGTTTGATTCCTAACATTGAAACGAGATCCACCACTATGAGAATAGTCAGTTTCGCCCCTACCAGCAAAGTCAGATCCACCGCTATCAGCTTCCTCCCAGTGAGGCCAGATTGTGAGAGTGGTGAGAGTGAGCATGTGAGAGTGGTGAGACCAAGCATGCCAGAGCTTCAACAGTGAGTATGTCAGAGTTGTGAGAGCAAGCATATCAGTTGCAAAAGTGAGCATGTCAGAGTTGAGGGAGTAAAGACAGATCCAAAGCTTCTTGTCAGCTCATAGCGAATCCAAATTTTCTGCTACCACATCAGCAAAATGTGAATTGGTCCAGAAGCCACACACAAACCTCCCAGACACTCCAGTCGACCTCACCAGTGCTTCTAAGTTCTTCCAGATGCTTCAAGGCCCCCCTGGAGCTAAGCAAAGTGCTCTCAGACTCTGCAAGGGCATTCTCAGGTGTTCCTGAAAGCACCTGCAGTTATGGAGGTGCATTCAGGATGCTACAAGATTTGACTTATAGGATAGTCAAAAGTTGGAGCAGCTGAGACCTCTGCGCAGGTCTGTGGGAGACTTCAAGAGCAGTGGAGACCACTGTGCACCTTGATGGGAGACTTGGTGCGGTATTTTCACACTAGTTGTTCTTAGCATTCCATAAGCACAAGCCATTTCATCTATCATATTCATCTTTGTTATAGTCACAAGATTCGCTACCTCATAATATGGCATGAATTCTTTAAGTATCTCTATATATATACATACCGTCAATCTGGCCACAGATGGTAGTCGAGCATATTTGGACTAGCACCTGGCGACGCCCATTGAGAGAACCTAGAGATGCGTGACTCGGAGGCCATTGTGGTGAAACGACGGAGCTAACAGGCAGAGCGCCCACCATTGACGTTTCACCACACCTCTTACAACATCTAAACAGATTTCATGGGAAAGAGTGGTTCTAGCCTGACGAGCGGAGGAAAAAAGGTGGGAAGATATGTTACTACACAGCTGTGAGGATCCACAAAATCTCGGAAAGAGCGAGGGAGAACAAAAGTTGGGAATGAGAGAGTGTGTATTTTCGTTGTATGATAAGATGAGATGAACATGAGACAACGTCTATCTACCCTGGGGTCTCCTGAATATATACTCCCCATTACTGAGTCCACCTCCATTACCCCTGTATCTCAGTACAGTCACCATTGCTCCTTGACGTTGTACTTGCAAGCTGTGATTGAGCAAGTTTGGAGATGCAATTGGAGACTAAGATCCAGTGAACTCTGAGAGGCACTGGGAAGCCTTGATCGAGGGAGATTGGAGATGCACTTGAAAGTTGTGATCGAGCGAGTTTGGAGATGCGATTGGAGACCAGGATTGAGTGAACTCAGAGATAAACTGGGAGGTCGTGATCCAGTGGGTTTGGGGATGCACTTAGAGGCGGTGATCGAGCAAGTGTGGAGATGCAATTGGAGACCGAGATCAACCAAACTCAGAGAGTCACTGAGAGGCAGTGATCGAGTGAGTGTGGAAATGGACTTGGAGGGGGTGATCGAGTGAGTTTGGAGATGCACTTGCAGGGTGTGATCGAGTGAGGTTGGAGATGCAATTGGACACCATGATCGAGTGAACTCAGAGATGCACTGGGGGGCCGTGATCGAGCCAGTTTGGACATGCACTTGGAGGCTGAGATTGACTGAAGTCAGAGATGCACTTGGAGGCCGTGATAGAGCAAATTTGGAGGCACACTTCAAGGCCATGATCGAGTGATGTTAGAGATGCACTCCGAGGTTGGGATTGAGTGAGATTGGAGGAGTATTTCGAGGCGGTCAATCTTGGAGGGAGGCATGATGGCAGCTGAGACTGTATTCATTGGTTGACTTGTAATTGTGGGAATGTAGAGAGTTGAAGTACAACAACATCTGCCAAGAGACGAGAAGCTGGCTGGGAAACTGTCGATCTCGGGATGATGCTTTACTTGGTGTATGCTGTACTCGGTGTTAACTCATGATCATGGGATGCAGAGATAGAGAGGGATGACTTAACCTCATGTTATTAGGTGATGGTAGAGTTGAGTACGAGAAAGAGAGATATAAGAGGAGATGGGGGATAGGTTCAAGGGAACCTGGGACTTAAGAGAATTTCTTGTGCGAGTTGATTTGCCATCCCCGATATGGCAGGTACAAGTCGCAATCTGGCAGCTAATTACACCGATATGAGGTCTTCTAAACTCAATCTGGCAAGTTGTCCTCCTTATTTCTCATATCCGCTCATATGCTCCATATCGTTCTCATCTTCATTCCTCATCTCTCTCTTTCTCATCCACAACTCTACCATCATCGCAAGAACACAAAGTTATGTCATCCTGCTCTATCTCTCCATACCATGATCATGAGTCAACACTGAGTGCAGCATATACTGAGTGCAGCATACACCTAAGATTGTCTGTTGTCCCTTCATTCTCATGATTACGAGTTCACCCCTCAGTGTAGCTTCAGCTTCCGGTGTACCTCCCTACAGATTGACCGCCACCAGTCAGTTCTCCATACAAGGTTCAAATGTAAAGTCACCTCGTCACATTCCCACGGTTTCAAGTCAACTATCTGATGAATAGTGTCTCGGCACAAGGCGCGGCTCCCATCGACTGCCTCCAGATCGACCACCTCCAGATCGATCACCTCCAAGTACTCCTTCTATCTCGCTCGATCATTGCCTCCAATGCTATCTCCAAACCTGCTCGATCTCAGCCTCGTAGTGTTAGCAATGGTTCCGGACCGTTACTTCGGATCTGGGTCTGGGCGCAAACCAAACCATTGCCAGATTGGCGTCCCGCGTCATCAATAAACCCAAACTGTCAACTCGGGTACGGTTTCATGGTAAACTTCGAACCTGTCCAAATTGGGGGGGTTGTCAGTGCGTCACCCAGTGGGTCCATCTATAGATGCATATAAGGCTTATGTTTTTGGAGTTTGTTAATAGTATCTTATCAAAATCGCGTTTTCAACAAACAATAATACGTTTTGGCATGTTTTGCAGTTTGCAATATCGATTAATTTGTTATCCGTGTTTTACCTTTGTTATAATGTATTTTTGCCGATGAACACTGTCGATAATTCCGCTATGAGCCCGAAGATCTGCGTGATACCTTGATTACCAATTATGAAATACCTGAAACTGTTGATGCTCTGTTGACGCTCCTTTTCAGGATGCGGCAGGGAGCATGTTGCTGATGTTTTTGGCAGTAAAGGCTGCCAATAACTCATAATTGGATGTCTGCAACCAATCGGAACATAAATTACCCATGATGCAAAGCTAAAAATCGTTGACGCTCTGTTGACGCTCATTCTCCAAATTGAGTGGTGGCCCTGTTGCTGTCTCTTTTGCCTATAAAAGCTGCCAATACATCAGATATGCATACCAGCGACCAAATCACTGTTCAATTACGTTACTTACAACGCCAAAAATCATTGACACTCCGTTGACGCTGATTTAAATGTATTGTCCATTCAATATCTGCTGCCATCGATAATTGTTTTCATCATGAGTTGAACATTTTGGTTGTCTTTCGGACAGATTGAGACTCAGCCCTGTGGCAAAGCCGATCGCAGTAACATTCTTGCACTGTTCGCGCTCACATGACTGAAATTTATATATCTTGGCAAAAGATTCATTGCGCCTGCTACACATCTGTTTATCAACCGATATTCATAAGCTACTGCTCACCATTCACCGATAATATATCTCTAACCGAAACTCTTGGTCAAGCTACATAAAGAGGCTGGTGAAACATTGAAACATTCTGTCCTACTTTTTCTTCACACTCTGATTCCTCCTCGTTTCGAATGCATTGACCGTCAACACCTTGCCAGCTGGTCTCTTTGACTTCCGTGTTGGCCGAATCAATCCGGGAACATTTGGTGGGGCACTCACATCCCGCTGCTCTGGGCATTCCGGATCCTTGATGCCATTGTCTTGCGCTATACCGGATTCAACATCGGCCTCGTAATCGCCTTCGGTGTCATTTGGATTATCCAAGTTGCCCTCCCAGTTAAGCCAATTCTCGGCATCCGAAATGCTTTCAGGTGCACTATCCCCATGACTTTCGCCTTGATGAAGGTCAAGTCTTCTGATTTGGCGGCATTCGATATTTGAGTTCGTCCCCTAGAGAGGTCCTTTGCAGACGCAGCTGGTGGCAAAGGTGATCTTTCTGACGATTTAAATGCAGCCGCACCATCATGTTGAAAGAGTGACGAGAATGCTTTGACGATCAGTTCAGTGTCCGAAATGTATTCTACAGCTGTCATCTGATCGATTTGAGCATGAGATTCCTTCAGTGTAGCACATAGGTTTTGGCTGCCCTGCCTCATCTGCAAAAAGTCGTGAGGCTTGGTCATTCAGTGCAATTTCCTTTCCTCTTCCGCTTTCTTCATGTCTGAGTCGTTTTCTGTGTTCGTCGTATCCAATGGTGGGTCATCACCTGCCAAAATCCCATTATTGGCTTGAGCAAACTACCATACAATGACTTTTTGCGTAGGGTCTCACCTTTGGGTTTTGACAGCATCAAGCCGATTACATCGCGGCCAAGGGAATCACTGGCCTCCACTCTGACACCATGTGGTATGATAGAGAATATGTCGCGCGCCACATGGGAGAGATCAGCGTACTCTGAGTGCATTCCCTCTTGTTGGGGCTTCCAGTCTGTGATGTCAGGAAACGAAAATGTACTGCTAATCTCTATTCGATTGGAGTTGCAATCATTGAGATTCGGATTAATTTGCCCCCAGTTCTTTGGCGCTTCAGGCAGTGAATTCAAATTGAGCCTGGCAGCGGTCAATATGCATGCTGCGCGATTGCTTCGTCCGGGTGTTGTTTCAGCCACATTGTTAAGTGTTCAGTAACCTTCATCATCGCTTGACAGATCATATGAATCAAAGGATGATTGACCAGATCCTGAAGCCGTTGTGGAGGGGATGAGAGTGCTGCGAGGTATGCTTTCAGGTTGGTTGACCGGCACACCTCCACATTTGGCGCAGTATTCATTCTCCACATACTTCAGAAAAGTCTCTTGGTATTGGGTAGTATAGAATCTCTCATCCACAGGATTGATATCCATTCCCTTGTCCCACTTTCTAAATGATCGCAACTTCCAGGAAGGATGGAGGATATGTGCTGAAATGAGAAGCATACCCGTCGATGGAGTCATTTCAGCATAATATTTGGACAGCTTCTGTCGAGATAACTTCATGGCGAAGAACAAGTCTTCCTTCCATTGAGTCTTCTTCTTATCCAAAGCTCGCATAACGCCATCCATGTGATCGAACATGTCATTGTACACTGTGATACCGTGATTGTCACGGCTCAGGCTATGAGGTATGGATTGAAGGGTACTTAGGATTAGTATTGGGTGTATGGAAAAAATCAGTCTTACAGAGGAGCCGAGATGTTGATAAACGCAGGAATGGTGGAAAGATGTTGTGAGAGCGCGGCAGTGAAGTTTGTTATAATCAGGATCTTGTTTGAGGTGTTGCAACTTCGGGCAATGTAGCGTGGTTGTGCTGATAAGGTGTCATGTGGTGGTGTGTAAGATCGTGAGAAGATGTTCAGATGGTTCATCGGAGCATGAGGAATGATTCGAGGGTGGCAGATGAAGTGTATATAAAGAGAGATTGTTTGGTGTTGGAGGAGTTCCTTTTCTTCTCTCTTTACTCGTTCTCTTTTATAGCAAAGCAAGTACCACTTTGAAACAGCTTTGACTCTTGTCTTGTTTTGATTCTCTTGATATGAACTTCGGAGCACATTGTCCTGCTTCCGATGTCACATTCTAATCACCAATAGAACCCACGTCCGACCCCGCCTGTTACACTAGACCGAGTCTCTTACAATGTACCTGATATTGAATGTACTGTCAACACTGTTTGACTCCTTGTTTGATCTTGCTTGGTATTAATGTAAAGTCACCGACAGTTATATCTTGATTTGCTACCTGTGTAGCCACGACCTTGCGAATTCGGATGTGCTTGCACCCTTTGATCGGCTGTAAGAACTGTAAGGAACCTTGCTCTGTTACCTGCTGGGAATATCTCAGACCAAACCATCGGTGAATTCACACTTGCGACGATTGCGACGAAAAGCCACCACGACTTACCGGATTTGATATCCGCTGATACCCACCTCGATCTCCATACTCAGATGCGACAGTATGATAGTAACTGTACCTCCCGAACAAATTAGTTTGATCTTCCCGGAACTCATTGTTCCCCTTCCGACAATGAACCTTTGCATGTCTTTCAGCTTATTGAAGGAGTATTGAATAATGAGGTAGACAATTCGACTCTACCAGCTCATTTTTGGGAACAGTCAGACGTCCCCTCCCCTTTGAATACTTATTGGACAGAAGCCGCTGCATATCGAGGAGGCTCGGAAGTCGATGATCCCGTATTTGGCAATAGTTGGACTAAGTATTGGGGAGCCCACGCTTGGTTTGACTGTAATCCTGAGCTACATTTTGAGTGTGAAGGACATGATTGTTTAAGAACACATTCGACGGAAGGACACACACCAGCAGCAGTAGCAACAGCAAACTCTGCGCCGGTTCTGCTGATCGTTATTGAACCCCCGACTGCAATTCCTTCTGAAATTGACCTGTATAATTGGCACTGGTAGATGTTGTTGATTCGTTGCGATGTCAGGATCAGAACAGCATGATCAGGTGGCTCTGGTGTCTGCGGACGACCAGGCCATCATAGGAGGAATCTTCAACAGTAATGTGCTGGAAATCGACTTCAGCCAGAGTCAAGCATTGCTGGAAGAACCACAAGACGTGCTGAGGAGAGTGGTGGAGTATACTGAACCCGCAGCCATGGTACAGAGGGTGTGCGATCACCTGACACAGATAATCGCATTACAGAAACAGATCACGGATCTGCAGTCAGAACAATTCCTGTCCCTGCACTGCGACCACGTGACGTTGGAACAACAGTTGGAGACATTGATGTAGGAGCTGGACAAGGACAGGAGAACCCTGAGAATGGCAGGAATGGACGAAAAGTTATGGTAGGAACTGGACAATCTGACACGGGATGCACAACAGTCAGGAGAAGAAGTTTGGGCCTTGAGAACTCAGTTAGCGAATGCGCTATCCGTAGCGGCCTGGGTAGCCCCGACTCCCGCCCAGCAACCCCTTGACAGAGGCCAGAAGTTTCGAGACTCCCCGGTCTTTTCAGGATTGAATCGAACTCTGTTGAGACGCTGGATTGCTCAACCTCAGACGGATATACAACACAAACTTGCCAGCTGTCCCGACGAGCAGTCGAAATTGCGGTACCCATTCAACTGCGCGAGGGGAGTAGCCTCAGGCCAGATCTTGCCACACATCCGGGAGGATGGAATGATCGGGCTGGAAGACCTACCAGCTATTATACAGCTCCTGGAAGCAGCTTTTGGGCACCCCGACCGAGTAGCCACTGCCGAACGGAAAACGCAGGAGGTTAAATAGCAGAACCACGAGTTATCTCAGGAGTATGTGAAGTTCCACGATATTGCTGTGGATCTGGATTGGAACCCTTCGGCCCTACAAAATGCGCTACGAATAGGGCCGTCCGAAGAAATGAAGGTCTCCTCTAAGTACAGTGATATGCCGGAGGAACTTCCTGCCTTTGTAATGGTGGGTCAGAAGCGGGATAATCAGATCCGACAATGACGGGCGGAGAAGGCAGCACTCAAGATGGGAGGAGGGACAGGTTTTGCCTTTTCCCCCAGACCCCCAGCACCCCCAAAGGATCCCGCAGGAGCCCCCGCTGGAACAGTGGCCGCATATACTGGACCAGCACCTATGGACCTCAGCGCATGCAGGAGGAGGATTTCCATCGAAGAAAGGGCGAAAAGGTTCACTGATGGGAGGTGTTCATACTGTGGTTGGTTCAATCACAGGGCGGCAGAATGTGCGGTGAGGAAGAGGGATAAGATGTGTAAGGTGGCTGGAGCGGAAGTAAACGATGTAGGAACCAGGACTGGTTCCGAGGAACCAGGAAAAGATTAGGTCAACCCAAGTAGGACGGCGCTTTGGTTGACAGAAAAAGTTTTGTTTTGAATGATTTGAAATGTTTTGGAATATCGTGTCTTTCAGTTAGCAAGGTGGAAGTATTAGAGGGATCAATGGAAGGGAAACATTTAGTTATAACCTGCACATTGACCGTGAATAATGATGAGATACCTATACATGCGCTGATTGATTGCGGAGCTACAGGCATTGCATTTATGGATCAACATTTTGGCCACCTGCATCAAATACCGCTTGAATAATTCAAAGAGAAACGACAAGTCGAGGGTATCGACACAAGACCTATCGAGTCTGGGGATAGTACACACGTTGCCAAAGTAGGAATGATGATTCAAGATCATGAGGAACAATTACCCATGATGGGTACGAAGTTAGGACATTATCCAATTGTTCTTGAGAACCACTGGTTACGATTACATGATGTGCAGTATGATTCGCATCCAGTACGGTTGATTTCTGATGACACTATTGCACAACACATTGCCATGATGCACCCGTTACGGTACAGGGAGTAATGGAGGAACCGCCGGAACCAGTATATTCTCCAAGTGAAGGGATTTTCGAACCACAAATATGCCCACAAGGACCATTTCGAGGAAACCATGTTATGCTTAATGGAGCTTCGTTCTTCATGACAGTAAAGAAGGGCAAAGTTACGGTGTTTAAAGCATCTCTTTATGATATCAATAAGGCTATGGAAGCCAAGGATTTGAATGAACGCCCATTGGAAGAACTTGTTCTGAAACAGTATCATGAATTCCTCCCATTATACAATAAGGTGTTCGCTGACAGATTGCCACCTCATCAACCTGGCATTCATCATTGTAATGGTAGTCATGATTGGGTTCTCGCCAATGGCATGAGACGTGTCCAGGGCCAGGTAACTGCCAACCTTATATAGACGACTCGCGATAATCTTAGCTATCAACTACTCTAATATATTATCACATCCATGTGTGCAACTGTATCTTCGCATATACTCTCATACGCGGCCATATACTAATATATGGCCTTACACTATTATCGCTCTTAATCAATTTGATACCTTTCGCTCACAGGATCCCGCGATTTACCCCTTTTGACGCGTCGCCACAAAATAACGCGCTTTATCACAAAACATTCCTCCAAAGAAGTTTACTAGAACTCAATTGCGCGTCGCTGACATCCATGAAAGTGATGACACATTGCAGACAGCGGCATCGAGAGCCGAACGCGCTACTCCAGCAGTTGAACCGCAGGCCGAGATTGATAATGACCATGATCTCCACGATGACCTCGGAGATCAAGGAGATGAAGATAGCCCAATCGACAATGATATTGGTGATCTCCGTTCTCATATCACTGATGAGGATTGTATAGACCTGGCAACTCAAAACCGGTTGATGCTGGAAATGCCGCTCGAAAACCAAGCCCAGTGGAAAGCCGAACAGAAACACGAACGGGAGAGGATGGCGGCCGAACGGGATCAAATGGCTGCCGGATGAGATCAATGGGCTGCCAAACATGCCAAATGCGCAGAACGCGCTGAACGCAGAATCGTAGGCCCAAGACCGACTATCTACACGATGGTTGACCCGGTACGGTACTGCAGTGGTGTGAAAGAGCTGGACCGATTTCTGGATGCGTTACACTCGAAGTTCAACTCCCACGGCCACCTATTCACACATGGAGGACCTGATCACGTACAATACGCGATTTCTCTTCTGGACGCCTGGAGCAATCATCAAAACCCGGCACTCAGACAGATGGCGATGACAGACCCTTCGGAATGGGCGGGCGACTTATCTGCGCAATCCGGCACATGCCTTCAGGACTTCGACCGCTTTTCACAAGTGATGGCCAAGGTTAATGGGGATAAAGATCGACGTCGCGTGGCGGTGATTACGCTGATGCAGCAATACATACAACTTCCACAAGAATCAGTCAGAGCCTATGTGAATCGTGTGAAAGCTAATTGGAGACAGGCTGGGTGGAATCTGCAGAGGCACGAAGAAGTCCTCTACGATATTGCCTGGGCAGGCCTCCGCAACTCTCTCAAGAACAAAGTTGGACCGATGACGCCCGCCTGCAGCAGATTTGACTCCTTGGACAAATTGTTCCATAAGGCCGCGGCCTCAGAAGTTACACACGTCGAAAACAAGAAGCCACAGCTGCAGCAACAACCACAGCAGCAGCAACAGCAGCAGAAACAGCCTATGGACTCGTCTTCCAAAGGCGGCAAACGAGGCTACCGGCCATCGATCCCTGAGCCAGCCGACACCACTGGCTCGGGCAAATCCGGCCAATCTGAATTAAACAGACATGGCAAGTCAGGCGGCAGAGGACAATCGTCAGGCTCACCGCCAGGACCATGGGTCTCAACGGAAATCTTCGAAAGCCGATGTTCTACCAGCAACTGCTTACGATGCGGATCTCCGAACCCCAAGGCGAGCTTCCGCCCTAAATTCCCACGAGGAGGTAACCCACTGCAGCAGGACCAGACATTAGCTCCAAAATGTGACGGAGGACACCAAATCAACCAACAGAAGTCTTTCGATAATCAACAGTCAAAAAACTCATAGGCTTCTCTCGGAATCTGGCCCGACGGGAGAGGTTTAACGAGGTGGAATTGGGGCTAGAGAGGTTGGCAATGCAGACTTTGATGGTGACGATGGACAGCATACAACTGCATCGGATCGCGTTGAAGTCAAGGGTGTTATTGGAGAGCCCAAAAGCTCTCTTGTCAAGTCAGTACTTATGCGGCACGTGAAGACCGGACACGTCCCATATTATTCACGACGTTTTTATAAGCAATGGAAATGGGGAAATGCAACGCGTGCGAGCTCTCATCGATTGCGGCGCGATGATCATCTATATGGCACCGAGACTGCGAAAGTGGCTTGGTCTGGCGGACGAATCAGCATGCGTCACGACTCTAGGCCTCAATGGCCAAGTAATGGCTCACGCAAGCGAAAGTCGAAAAACGGCATTCACAGTTCAGTATATGAAGCCGTTATCACTGGTTCAAGAATCGGAGGTGCTAGTCGTGCCCATGCGGGCTTACGACTTGGTTTTGGGATTGCCTTGGTTCCAGTCGAGGAATCCTGATGTCGATTGGCACCGCAGTCGACTTTTGGCTCTGCAGATACCAGGGGGAGCGGAAGTGGTGGCAGTGGACCGGGTATACCATCAGGAATGCCCCGGGAATGTAGCAGGATCTACGGCTAGGGAGGAGGCGTGTTCCGAAGGAGGCGGCGGTATCCCAGATATTGAAATACTCAGAGCGACTGCCTTTGACGATCTACTGGCCAGTGAGCAGGTCGTCGGGACATTCTTCCTAAGAGTGGGAGAATGTACTGGGTTGCTGGGAGCGACCATGGAAGGAATCACTGTTGGTGAGTGAGATAGGCCCCAGGCACTGGACGGGCGAGGAGGGAGCAGCGGTGGCAACGGTCAGAAAGAGGTTCCCAAGGGTATACTTGTGTAAACGTTGCCGGCTCACCGAGACACAAAGGGAGTACTGGACAGCGGGACCTGGCCCCATTGTGGCGAACCGTTTTGAATCTGCGCTCCTGGATATCCCTCCTTACCGCTCCATATCCACTATGAAAGGAGAACTAACGTGTGCAGATGGAGCCGCCACAACGACCGAGATGGTGCTTGCAGACGATCGAGGACATATCGCGGCTACATAAGGAGAATTCGTGGACGTTTTCAGCAAACATAAGGCGGAGAAACTCCCGCCACATCGGTCAACCTACCATGCAATTGACCTTTAGCCCGGGTATAACTTACCATATGGGCGGATTTACAACCTATCGGAGTTCAAGTTGAAGACGTTAATGGCTTTCATCGGGGCAACCCTAGCCAACAGGGTTGATTCAGCGATCATCATCGCCGGCCCCAGCGCCAATCCTCTTTGCGAAACAGTAGGACGGAGGGTTATGGCTTTGTGAGGACTACCGCGCGCTCAATCTGGCGATGGTGAAGATTCGGTATCCCCTTCCATTAATCTCAGAGATGCTTGACCATGTTCGGGAGGCCATGATATTCACAAAGTGGACCTCCGCGGTGCCTATAACCACATCCCGATCAAGGAAGGCGATGAATACAAGACGGCTTTTTGAACGCGTTACGGCCGATTTGAGTACCGGGTCATGCCATTCGGCCTATCAAAGGCACCGGCTACGTTCCAGTATTACATCGATGATTGAGTATGGCCATACATTGACCACTTAGTGGTGTGCTACCTTGACGACATACTCATGTATTCGACCAACGAGAAGGAGTATGAGGAGCATGTGTGCTAAGTGCTGCAGTGACTTGAGGAATTCGGCCTCTAGTGCAAAGCCAAAAAGTTCCAATTTGGAGTTTCGGAAGTCGGTTTTCTGGGGTTTGTTATCACTCCTGAGGGATTCGGCATGGAATCGGACCGGATCTCCACAATCGAGGACTGGCCGACACCAAAGTCAATTCGAGATGTCCAGGTGCTCCTCGGATTCACGAACTTCTACCGAAGGTTCATCCGGAAATATGCCAAGGTGACTCTTCCAATTACAGAACTACAAAAGAAGACAGATAAGGCTGGCGAGCCACCGAAAGGCAAACCTCAACACCAGAAGTCAGAAATCTGTGGGAAAGTCAAATGGGAACGAATGCGGCAAGCCGAATTGGCGTTCCGGAAACTGAAAAGGACGGTCACCGAGGCACCAATCCTCCAGCATTTCGATCCAGTTACGCTGATCATTCTCCAAATGGATGCCAGTGGATTCGCGATTGCAGGCATTCTCAATCAGGTCGATGTTTCTGGGGTTCTCAGGCCAGTCAATTTCTACTCCCGAAAGTGCTCTGCAGCCGAACAGAATTACGACACTTATGATCAGGTGCTATGGGCCATCGTGGAAATACTAAAACAGTGGCGACATTGCCTCGAGGGCACCAATCACAAGATCTTAATTCGGTGCGACCACAAGACCCTCGAATACTTTGAGACATCCAAAGTACTTTCCAGAAGACAAGTCAGGTGGTCGGAAATTCTTTCGGCTTACGACTTTGTCATTAAAGACCTGGAAGGCAGCAAGAATCCGTTCAATGGCCCATCCAGACGGCCCGACTACGAGATCGGCTACGAAATGCCTGTGGCACGACTATAGGCAACCGTCTCAGTGGAACCATACGACAAGCTCATGCTAGCAATTATCGGGGCCCAGACTTCGGACTCTTTGGCTGGCGATGTCTCGGCGAAGCTTGTCAACCGACCAATGATAGACGGCACATATACCGCCAGAGAGGAGAGCGAACAGAAAGTTGTCGCAGGAGTCTTGACTTACGAGGGGAGGCTATACGTTCCAGCGACCGATTCACTACGCGGAAAAGTGATAAGTCTATTCCATGACAAGCCTGAGTCCGGTCATTTTGGCGCTCTTAAGACTACTGAGCTGGTATCTAGGGATTTCTACTGGCCAGCAATGGACTCGCGTGTACATAAGTATGTCAGTGGCTGCGAAGTATGCCACCAAATCAAAGCACCTCGGCATGCCAGGCACGGGATCAACATGCCCTTGGAGAAACGATCACGGCCATGGGAAGGTGTCACGATGGACTTCGTCACTGACTTCCTAGAGTCAACGGCATCGGGCTACACCGGGATTCTTGTCATCGTGGACCGACTGACAAAGATGGCAATCTACTTACCGTCCCGAAAGGATATTGACTTGCCAGAATTGGCCCTGCTCTTTTTTGAACACGTCATCTGCAAGAGAAGCGTCCCAGACAACATAGTTACAGATCGCTGCACCCAGTTCACAAGCCGATTCTGGATGCGGGTATGTTCTCACTTGATCACTGACCATCAGCTCTCGACAGCCTTCCATCCACAGACGGACGGGCAGACGGAGTGTCAAATCCAGACGATGGAGCAGTATCTCCGGGCTTTTTGCAATTACAAGCAGGACAATTGGGTCAAACTCTTGCCGCTAGCCGGATTCGCTCATAATTACGCGATACACGCGTCTACAAGGATGACTCCGTTGTGGGCGAATTACCACTACCATCCGGTGATGCAGTTTAAGGCCCCGAAGCAACCATCTAGCCTGAATTCGGAAATCCACGCAGACACTTTCGAAGCGGGCTTGGAGGAGACTCACCAAACCCTCCGAAAGAACTTGCAGGAGGCCCAAGGCAATCAGACGAAATACGCCGGCGGCAAAGAGGTTGTTTTCAAGGTTGGAGATAAGGTCTGGCTTTCAATGCGGCACTTCCGGATGACAAGACAGTGAAAGAAGTTGGATTACAAATGGACAGGACCGTACGCGGAAAGTAAGGTCATCAATAAGAATGCTTACATATTAGACCTTCCGTATACGATCCGGAAGCACAATGTGTTGCACGTCTCTTTGCTCGACCGCTATACACCTCCTACCGCCGGCCAGCCACCATCTGAACTGCAAGCGACAATCATCGGCGACTCTGACGAATGGGAAGTTGGCCGGATCCTCGACTCTAACTGATGCTACCGGAAGCTCCATCATCTCGTACAATTGGCGGGTTACAGTTACGTACGGACTAGCTGGGAGCCCACGAAAAATCTCGGGAATGCGCAGGAATTGGTCGACGATTTTCACGGAGAGCATCCGAGCAAGCCTCGACAATGATTGGACGTGGAGGAGTGGGATTGGACGTTTTCTATGGGGTTTTACTTTTCCTTACTTTCTTATGGATCTCGGGCCGGTATAAATGGCGTCGGCACGGGTTATTACCACCTACCATTGGAGGTGGAGTTTCCCCATGCACCGAATCCGCCGTGAGGCTGCTCACAGGGCACTGATCAGTTGTGGGACATATTAAGTCGTGCGGAGGCATACGCATTGGTTTTGTTTCTTTTTGTGGGGTTTCTCTTGTTGATACACGTATGTGGCAGCCCAGGGGGTCTGCTCCTAAAGGGGGGGATGATGGAATGGCAGTCATGATTAGGTTCTCGCCAATGGCACGAGACGTGTCCAGGGCGGGGTAACCGCCAACCTTATATAGACGACTGGCGATTTCTCTGAGATCGCCAGTGATATTCCTACCTATCAACTACTCTAATATATTATCACATCCATATGTGCAACCGTATCTTCTCATATACTCTCATACGCGGCCATATACGGATATACGGCCTTACAATCATCAGGTATGCTTGGAGGACGGAGAAACCCCTACGTGGGGTCCATTATGTTCAATGTCAAGAACCGAGTTGGTAGTTCTAAAGGAGTGGCTGCAGGAAAATATGTCAAATGGGTTTATTAGACAATCATCGTCACAATTTGCAGCACTGGTATTGTTTGTGGAGCAAACAGATGGTGGTTGTTGATTCTGCATTGATTATAGAGATATCAATAACAAAACGATAAAGAATCGATACCCACTCCCCCTGATAAATCAAATATTTAATTGTTGAGGGAACGCTCGGATATATACAAAGTTGGATGTACGATGAGCTTACAATTTACTTCGAGTTATGGAAGGGGATGAGCATAAATTGGCCATCCAGACAAGTTACGGACTGTTCCAACCTATGGTAATCCAATTTCTAATGACAAATGCAACAGCGGACTTCCAGGGTTATATCAATAATGCCATTTGAGAAGCATTGGATGAGTTTGCATTAACTTATGTGGATGATGTTTTGATATATAGTGATTCGGAAGAGGAACATGAGCGTCACGTTATGTGGATCATGCAATGATTGCTGGAGGCAGGATTACATTTGAAGCTAGAAAAATGGCAGTGTCATAAGGATACAGTGAAATACCTGGAATCGAGTATATCAATGAAGAGAATTTCTAATGATTATGATACAATTGAGACCGTATGGAATTGGAGTTGAGAAATGAAAACTGCGAATGATTTGCTAAATAACATCTTTCGAGTACAACCGTTCCTTGGATTTTGCAATTATTATTGACAATTTATCTCTCAGAATTCCGAGAAAGCGGAAACATTGACGAGGCTGACCACAAAGGATGAACAAAGTGCTTGGTAATCCGAGCAACAGCTGGCTTTCGAAACAATGGCTACCGCCTTGACAACAGCACCAGTTCTTCGACATTTCGACCATGATAGAGAGGAGATTAATGAAACACATGCCTCTGATTATGTATCCGCAGGAGATGTATCCCAATACAATAATGATGGGGTGCTACACCCGGTAGCTGACCTTTCGATGAAACACTCACCAGCGAAACGTAATTATGATATATACGATACGGAGCTTATGGCAATTAATATGGCATACAAGGAATGGAGACCAGAATGTGAAGGGTCTGCATATCCCCTTAATCTGTTACCTGACCATAAGAACCTCGAGTATTTTATGACAAAGAGGCTTTTAGATTGACGGCAGGCAGGATGGTCGGAGTTTTCAACCAGGTTTGACTACGAGATAGTCTAACAACCAGGCAAGTCAAACAGGAAGGCAGATACTTGAACGTGGAGGCCGGGAGACTTCCATGAGGGGGGGGGATGAAAGACTGAAACACACAGAACAGGTGGTTCTAAAGCCGCAGAACCTACCGGAACGATTGCGGTTGTTAGCGGACAGCCCGCCCACCCAGAGCCGTCCCTCCATTTTGAATCTTATGACACAGGCATATGAGACTGACCTGGTACCAGGAAATATACTAGAAGCAATTCGAACGAAATGTTGGTTACAGGAGATGATCATTGCGGAATGCATAGAGGAGGAAGGACGGAGACAATATAGAGAGAATTTATACTTACCAAAGGACGATAAGTTACGCCTATGTATTATACAAGAACACCACGACACAGTGTTAGCAGGACATCCGGGACAGGCCAAGACGTTTGACCTTCTCGACCGGAAGTACTATTGGAAGGAAATGCGGAACGATGTTGACCAGTATGTAAGGAACTGCCATAGTTGTCAAAGATCACGGAGTTCCCGACATTCGACGTTTGATGTCGTTCGAGTGTTCCCGGTTCATGTGAAACCATGGGAAGATATTTCGATGGATTTTGTGGTAGGGCTGCCAGAGTGTGAAGGGTTTCATGCGATTTGGGTAGTAGTAGATAGACTCTCCAAGATGCGACATTTCATTCCCTGCCATACGACTATAGATGCCCTGGTATTAGCAGAATTGTTTTTGAAGGAAGTGGTACGTTTCCATGGACTCCCATTGACAATTGTCTCGGATCGAGGGCCACAGTGTGCGTCAATCTTGTGGCAACAGATATGTAGCCGATTAGGGATTGATCGAAGAATGTCGAGGGCTTTTCATCCCCAGACCGATGGGCAGACGGAGCGGATGAATGCAAGTATGCAACAGTACCTTCGACTCTGTGTTAACCATCAGCAAGATGATTGGGTTAAGTGGCATCCATTGGCTGAGTTCGCTGCAAATAATGGAAAGTCCGAAAGAACTCAGTGTACACCATTCATTGCTGGCCAAGGAGTGAACCCTTGGATGTCGTTCATAGGAGAACCAACGAAAGAACGAGATCATCGACAAACCAAAGCTGATCAGGTTCAGGCAATAATGCAACAAGTGCACGAGCACCTCCGAGTTGAAATGAGAAGAAATCAAGCAATTCAGGAGGAGGGAGCAAATCGTGCACAAATTTGAGCCCTGAATATTCTGAAGGGCTCTCGTGTGTGGTTGGATGCTCGACATATTTGGACTACGAGGCCAACACGGAACGTTAATTGGAAATGGCTGGGCCCTTTTACAGTAGTTTGTCGGGTATCCCCATATGCTTACGAATTAGAGCTATTTGGGTCTATACAGATTCATCGAGCACAATCCGTTCCTCATTTCGATCCCGTGGTGGATGACCCCCTTGAAGGACAACGAAATAATCTGCCACCTCCGGTCGAAGTCGAGGGAGAGGAGGAGTATCAGGCTTCGGGTGTTGAAGATAGTCGGATGAATCGAAACCAGTTGCAGTATCTTATACTTTGCACCGGGTATGTTTCCTTGAGATGGGAACCTGCTAAGTTTGTGGATGGGTTATAAGCGGTAGGGGAATTTCATCAATGTTATCCTAGGAAGCCAGGATGGTTGGAAAATGTTCTTGGAGGACCTGGCATCTTGGAGGGGGTCACATTCACGGCTCAGGCTATGAGGGATAGATTGAAGGGTACTCAGGATTAGTATCGGGCGTATGGAAGGAATGAGTGTTACGGAAGAGCAGATATGTTGATAGAGAAAGGAATGGGGCAATGATGTTGCGAGAGGGTGGCGGTATACTATGATATGATAAGGAAGAGGTTTGAGGTGTTGCGACGGCGGGCAATGTAGCGTGGTTGTGCTGATAAGGAGTCATGTGGTGGTGGGTTGAATCATCAGAAGATGTTCGGATGGTACATCAAAGCATGAGAAATGATTCGAGGGTGGCAGACGAAGTGTATATATACAGAGGTTGTTTGGTATTGGAGGATTTCCATTTCTTCTCTCTTTCCTCGTTCTCTTCTATAGCAAACCAAGTACGACTTTGAAACAGCTTGGACTCTTGTCTTGTTTTGATTCTCTCGATACAAACTTCGGACAACATTGTCCTCATTCCGGTATCACATTCTTGTCACCAATATCATCTAGGTCCGACCCTGCCCGTTACAGTGATGCAATGTGACCGTATGCCCCTTCCACATCCACAGGGTCTAATATCGGAATGGCCTCAACACTTCCATCACATACCTGACAATCCTCCATTCATTCTGTGTTGTGAAGAGTGGCCGGTAATCAAAGGATTTCGGATTTTGGAGCCACTCTTGGGTGAATTCTCGTGATCGGTAGGCTCGCTCAAGCAACTCCAGTGTCGAGTTGCAACATGTCTTCACATCCATAATTGGTCATACTGCGATGCGGACTTTGGCATTTTGACAGTGAATGAACTAGTTTCGATGACCAGGTGTCAGCGTAATCAATACAGCAAGCATTCTCTGCTCTATGAAGGTCAGTTTCACAACTTTCAAAATATCTTGAAACGCCTACTTTCTCAATTATCTTTGCTAAACCTGGTCTCATGGTCGACACCTTGTTGATTGTAGCATTGCCCTCTTTTCGCAGTCTTTAACTCTTCCCAATGTCGATTCTTTCATTCTGTCCAAATTGCTGATCTCACTCATGGGCTCCCCAAGACTTGGTATGGCCTTTTATACCCAGACTACTCATGAATGCACCTACAGCCAGCTGTACGACGTGCGCCATGCATGGTATGTGGTTCTTCAATGCAGGCCACTCCATTCTGGAGGCCCCAAGTGTTGATTGCAGCTCGGGTGTCATCGAGTAATTTGAGGAAGGATTATCAGTCCAAATTCCAAGCAACCGGCTGTTGGTAAGCTCAAAACAATCAAGCACATCCCTCAAATGCACGGCTAGCCTCGCTCCAATATGTTGGCCCTTCGCCTATCATCCTTGATTAGCATTCGAAACCGGAAATAAACAGGCCATCAACCTCATTGAAAGTGACTTGTACTTTGCGCAATGCCCAATGTTGATCCATATAATATGCAATGACTGATGTTATGGTGAGTTTGTTAGTTGATGTCCATTCGTCCAAAGCTAAACAAACTTCATTTGATGACGGCAATTGCTTCGTAATTGCATCCACGGTCAGTGTGTACTCCCTCCAGCAAATGTGGCTACGGGTCGTGGCGGACAGCAGCACTAGGTCACTTCTCAATGCTTTATATGACCGTCGTAGCTCGGGATTTGATACAGCACGCCAGGGAATAACAGCTGACACTAATTCTAACATGATGTAGTGATTCCACTTGTCTTGGTGAAACTCAGAAGTTTCAAAGTCCTTAGCTGCCAGGTTGGAGCGTCTTGTCTGTCATTTCGGTCAATATGGATTAACCTAGAAGTCAAATATGAATTTCCTCTGCAAACTGACTATTGTAATTCCTTGACTTCCTTGCCTCTCCAGGATGGCCAAAGCTGTTTCGTTGACTGTCAAACTAGTCAATTCAGTAACTTCCGACTCTGTTAACTAGTTCAACTTGGCGATTTCAGCTTTTTCCAGCAAGTGTTTCCCCACTGAGCTGGTCACACGTTCTGATGGATCGTGAAGAACTTCATGACAAATGATATATATGATTCGAGGGCTGCCAATCTCCTCATTTCCGCAGTGCAAATAAAATTGCAATGAAGATGTATGTCTAGAATAATTCAAAGCAATAGGTCATTTCGAGCCTACATTCATTGATGCCCACCAAGCATCAAAGATGATTTGTAAAATATGGCCACTCAAATCACGAATAAAGACATGTTCATTTTTGGAAGAGATCATAACCTCTAGCAATGAGGTATTCAAAGATTTTGAATCTGACATGGTGGTAGGAATTTGAAAGCTGGGTAATTCAACTCGAAAGACAGCCGAAAGTTATGTTATCGCAAAGTAGATTGCTGAGTCATAAATATCGACTTTAGAGCTACAAGCAAAAAAATAAGATCTGAGAGACATTGCATGCATATTTGTGAAGTTGTATACAAGGACATATTGGAAAGACTGACCGTGTGAAACTCAAATCAGGAATACCACAATGCAGTTCTTTGCTGTGTAGCTTGCTGAGCCTCAACCAACATAGTTGACACTCTGTGAGCGCTCAATTGTTGGAGCCGGACGTGATATCGTCACTAGAATGTTTGCCAATACAGGCTGCCGATAGGTTGATTGTGAATAAGCTGCATTCCATTGGCCAGAGATCATGCAAGATGCAAGATCAAAAATCGTTGACGCTCTGTTGACGCACCGGTGACACTCATTTTTGAATACAGTAACGATGTTGCCCGAAGGATTTTTGCCTAGAAAGGTGGCAGATATTTCGTGTATGGATTAATGTCGCCCCACATCCCCTCGATTATGCAAGATGCAAGGCCTAAAATCGTTGACGCTCTGGTATTAATCATTTTTAAGGCATAGGTACAATGTTGTCGAGAGCATTTTTGCCTAGAATGGTGGCGGATGGTTCAATTATGGATCAATGTCGTAGCACAGCCCCTTGATCATCGCAGATGCAAGGCGTGAAATCGTTCACACTCCGTAGACACTCATATGTAAGACATAGCAGCGATGTCGTCACTGACATTTGTGTCTCGAATGACGGCCGATAGTTCGATTATGGATCGATGTCATCTCACAGCCTCTTGATTGTCCAAGATGCAAGGCCAAGAATTGTGGACTCTCCGTTGACTCTCCTATTTGTGACAAAGCAGCGATATTTTCGCAACCATCTTTGCCTAGAAAGGCGGCCGATAGTGTGATTATTGGTTAATGTCGCCGCACAGCTCTTGGATCTTCCGAGATGCAACGCCATATGTTGTTGACACTCTATTGACGCTACTTTTTAGGACATAGTAGCATTGTTGGTGCAACCATTTTTGCCTAGAAAGGTGGCCTATAGTTCACTTATGGATCAAAGTCGCCGCACAGCCCTTTGGATTTTGCAATATACAAGGCCAAAAATCATTGACGCTCCATTGGCGGTCATTTTTGGGATGGGGCAACGAGCGTGTCATTTGCCTTTTTCGCAATAACACCGACCAATGCATTCACTTTGGAAGGATGTGACAATGCAGCCTGTTGATTGCTGAATGTGTAAGACTAAAAATCGTTGATGCTCTGTCGACACTCACATTAATCACATCGAAACAGCCTTCGCACCTTCATCAATTGTATGCAATGAATCGTATACTCATTATTGACATCCAACACTGCGTTTGTAGGTAGTATTGTTTGCATCCAGGACCTTTGTTACCTCTCAATTTCTGATCAACATCTATCCATGTTATCTGAGTGAGAGATGACATGGCCCTATCACATTCCTGCCATTTCGGCCTGCAAATTACGGCATGTAGATCATTTCACTAGTGTTTGGTAAGTATAGCTCGATTTCCTCACCGTTCCTCATCCAGCTCCTTCTCCTCGATTGCCATGAGGTACCATAAGCAATTTCAAATATCTCAACCGTTTGCACCAGGTCTGTGCAGAGATAGATGCAGTTGGATGCATGCATGAATGCAGCATGACGGTCATCATTCCAACTGATTCGTATTGGGCACTGACCACTCTTTCTATGACTCGTATGACATCATTCAGTTGAATTTTGTTAGTATATTTCTTCACTAATATAGCATTTGCTATCTCACTTAACAGTAATCGTCAAACAGAAATCGAACTTGTTCGCAGTCTTACAGCCTGATTGGGATTCTAAAACTTTCGCATGGTGTGTTCAACCCTTGCACATGTACAGATGAATTATCATGTCTCACAATTTGGTCACTGAAATCAAGAAATAGCTGACACGTAGCAAAATTGGTGCCCAAATTGCTTTTCATTGAGATATGACGTCAAAAATACCAATTTGCCTCTCTATTCCTCCGCTGATGGAGAAGCCGTCACAATGTCTTCGTCTGAATCCGATTTCTATATCGTGATGACCTGGGGAGGCTATATGCCGGGGTCAAAGCTTCTGAGTTCTACAGGATTGGCATTCTGAATGAGTGACGAATCAGGCCATGCGGCTGGCGCAAGACCGGGTGTACTCGTGTTGGACTGCGGTTTCCCAGAACCTAGCCTCATCTGACTACTTCCTGGTCAAAAAGTCCCTTCCAGCATTCGCGATATTCCGGGGACAATCTCAACACACTCCAAAAACTCTCCACATGTTGTCGGTGCAGGTGACAATGAGTGGTCATGTGTTTCTGGTTTAACGACTGCCGGAACCCTGAATTCAGATGTGCCATTCTTCATATCCCTTGCACCAAAGTAGTCGGCTACGTCCTCCCATCCCGATTGTGTCAATTTGTCAAGTTTCATCTGCTTTTGCCGAAACCTCTCCACGCACTGCTGTACCATTTTGGTGATTGTGCCCATCACACAGCCGGGATCGTCATCTACGCTTACCTGGCCCTGCTCTGCCTCGTCATCATCCTAATCTTCCTCATCCTCCTCAACGTCGGAACTTGCAACATTACTCAGACTGTCTCTGACAGCGACCATCATCTCCTGCAATGTCTTTTCGGACTCTCTGTTCGTCAATCGGGCATTTTCAGCTGTCTTCATATCTTCCTGCTCTTGCTGAACCACCGCCTCTGCATCTTCATCTCGCTTTCTTGCACCAGCGGTCTCTCTGTCAACATAATCCTCAATCAATTTCTGTTTCTCTCCATTGCTTAAGAAGTGCATTTCTCGTCGTTTCTCTGCTGCAAGTTTCTTTTTGGAATGCAAGCTGTGCAATGCCCCAAGGGCTTGGACTATTTCTGCTTCCATACTGCTCATACCTTCATTCGCTTGACTAGGTCCTTGGGTGGAATGATTTGTCGATTGGCCATATTTGCCTGCCGGAAGTGGCAAAAAGATCTTTTTCGGAGCATTGACCATTGTAGTTTGTGATGACTTTGTTCTTGGGTGAGATTTTGGATGTTGCAAGATATAGACAATATGGAGGCAAGCTGCGTCTTTTATGTCAAGGTTGGTACGTTTACTCATCCTGAACAAAACATAATGTCTCTTTTGACTGTCAATAAATTGGGAATAGTTAGGCTAACTGTACAACATGACTTGGTTGTTAGCATCAGTTTCACATAATATCCTGGGGATTAGTTGAGACAAACATCAGCAGATGACCTTTCCCTCAGATGATGTCCTGTTGGAATCTGAAAATCATGCGATGGCGGCTGTCATACACCGCATTGTATCCCTGATAGTAAACAATCCACATCAGACCCACTCATTGCACATCGCGGGGTGGTGCGAAACCCCTGCAACTTGCAGCCATACTCAGCAGGATTCATCTTGAGTATAACGAACATGTTGGCTGCTAAATATTCCATTCTGACATGAAGCTAACAATATTGTTCTCAGGACTTCCCACTTCGTTTCATTATCATCTTCCTCTCCTATTCCACACCAGCAAATCACGGATACACAACCACCTCAGCCAGGTGAGAGCGGATCTCCATCGAGCTGATTGGTGGGCGCTACATCAAATACATCACTCATTGCCACACAGCAAGAACGCAGACACCAGTTAGTCCACCCTGACGGTGCAAATGCAGCCACCAAACAAATGACCCAGGATGCACATTTAAAAATCGTCCATAAGACTGGAAGCAGCAAGAATAAGAACCTGCATGCAGTTGGATGTAAGTATATCTATATCAAGGTAAACGGCCGTCAATCAACCGTACATGGTAGAGTGTTTGTCTGTAGGGAGCTACGTGACCATCCTATCGCTGCCTGTAACGTGAGACCTCCATGGTAGACGAACGCAGTTGTCCGCACAGTCCGCGAATTCGAACATCACTATGATTTCAGCACAGGGATCTTCACGGATGAATTTCCTGATAACCATCCCCATGAGTGGAATAAACAGGCTATAATCACCTTAGAGGAGGCTACGGAAGCATATATGGTTGAGGTAATAGCAGAATGTCGTTGTTACAAGTAGCAACAAATTTCTTGCAGGTTTTCACCATGTCTGCTACTATGGCAAGGCAAGGAGGTCAGGTACAGCTGGAACAGTCCAACATGCGCCTGACCTTGAATATGGCCAGAATGGCCAATGAACAGTTTTTGCGCGCAACAATAGAGGAAATGCACTATCTGATCAAGGAACCTCACACCCAGGTCTGAGATGAGAAGAAGCGGGGTGTTGAGTTTCCTGGGCATAATGAGATGCAGGCTGCGATAGAAAGACTCCCGGCTATGCTTCATAAAAGCCACCTGGCTGGATGCTCTTCTTGCCAAAATGGCACCGCAAAGAATTCCCAGACACGCTGGAGACACAAAGGAACAGGTGCACCTACACGCGACTGACCCAGACAGCCGACTCCTGAGCCGACACAACCGGTGCTCGAAAGGCCAACCACCACAACCGGTAAGAACCCAGGAGCTGAATGTTCCGAAATTGTTAATTTGCAGGCCAGATATGCATATTCACATCCATCTCCTCCCTGTGCTGAATTGTTTACTCTTGATGCATCTGCCCAGGATAGCCAGCATGATACAGATTTTGATCCAGATATAGTGACTGATGAAGGAAAATCCACTGGTTAGTACACTATCGGCTGTGTGATAATGCAGCTAACATCGATTTTGAAGACCTGAGCAGCCTACTGAGTGAACTTGTAACTGATGAAGAGTATTGATCGAATGGCACGGGATTTTCGACATTATTATTATATATGTATATGTATTATTAAAGAACGACGTAGTGACCAGGAAGAAAGTGACTGCGAATGCTAGAAATGCTACCAAAACAATCTGAATGATGGACTACACCAAATCAAATGATTGCATATTGTGGATACACCAGTGGCAACATGAGCGGCAGCGGAGTGTCAACAATTTTAAGTCATGTAAGTCTGGTAATTACAAAATGATTCGGTTGTGGTTATACATAATCCAAGTATTGGCTGCCTTCTTATGCAAACATTATAGCGATACGCTCCCCACCCCATCGTGAAAATGTGCATGAACGGTGCATCAACAATTGTATGTCTTGTGAATCAGGTAATTAAGAATTGATATGGTCATGGTGATACATAATCAAAGTATTGGCCGCCTTTGTAGGCAAAAAGTATCGCGACACACTCCCTAACCCATCCTGAAAATGAGTGTCAATGGCACGTCAACGACTTTAGGCCATGTAAGTCCGGTAAGTCACAATTGATATAGTCGTGGTTATACATAATCGATGTATTGGCTGCCTGTATAGGCACAAATTATAGCGACACACTCCCTACCTCATCTTGAAAATGAGAGTCAATGGTGCGTCAACAATTTTAGGTCTTGTAAGTCAGGTAATTAAGATTTGATATGGTCATGGTAATATATATTCGATGTATTGGCAGCCTCTATTGGCCAAAATTATAATGACATGCTCCCTACGTTATTTTGAAAATGAGCGTCAATGGAGAGTCAACATTTTTTGGTCATGTTTTCTGGGTAATCACACCGCCGATAAGTTCCCGACAGTCATCCAGGAATCATTGGCCGCCTGTGTAGGCAAAACAGAATGCGATACCCTCCATTCCCCATCTCGAAGATAAGTGTCAACTGAGCGTCAACAATTGTTGGTTGTGCATCAGCAAAAAAATATTCCGTTCGGGCGGAATGGCTCCGTCAGAGAGGACGCGCTCCGTCAGAGCCATCAGAGACACCCCGTTGGCGGATTCCTCCGCGCCCGGCCTCAATACAATGCGTCGCGTTGTATATCGCCCTCCGATCGCTGTTTCATTCTCTCTTCGCGTTCTGTCGGTCTCCTATTTTAAACGATCACTCTGGCGTTATGGCCAACTGTCACAATACGTCTGATTGGGTTCATTGGGTACGCGCTTGCATCGGGATTGCAATGCGATGGGTGACGCTGCGAATATCTCTCCTCGCGTTCCTACTACCTGTGCGCAAAATGCAATTCTCTTTACTAATTGTACACATCATTCCAAGTCGCCAGATCTATGTGGCTATTGACAATCCATCGCTCGTTCCGTCCGTCTCCTGTCTTACTAGTAGTAGATATCTCTGGAATTACGTGCACGCAGCCAACAATATTTCCCACGCTGAACACTTGCAAAGCAACGGCTGCCGGTGCTTTTCTCACTTGTACAAATTTCGAGACCCCATCCAAGTTACCCGAGTTTTCAGGTATCGTGGTGAGCGCCAGGGCTACCCAGTACTCAACGAAAGCTCCATCCTCATTTTGGAGTTTGATTTTGAATAGTCGTTGCAGTTGCCACGGGAGACGCCCATTCAGCGCGCCATAACACCTCCCCGGGAGTTGCTTTACCCACACCCAGTCGTTCCGTGGATCCCCTCCGCGCCAGCTCTCGCTTCCTGTGCATCGACACATCTGAGATATGCGTTCACCATCTAAACCCTCAACTTGAACCTTAATACCAAGGTAAATACAGAGCTCCATTGCGTGCAGTTGTTCATCCGATATATACGTCTTGTTACGACTCTGATGCTTGATAAACTCCCGTGTTCCGCTGTATATTGCCACGCGGTGAGTTGCGTCTTGCGTATTGTCGAGTAATGCTCTGAAGTCTTTGATCATAGCGTCAGGATGCTTTCCATCACGGCGGTTTTGGGGTCCCATGAATTCGGGCTACGCATATGACTGGGGGCTCAAGGGGGCAGCCAGATCAGCACCAGAAGGGAGGACTTTGCATGCGGCAGCGCTGTTCTCCCGACGCTGAGCGAGGGCTTGGAGATTGAGCTCTCTGACTTCGAAGCAGAGGATGCGACGCTGAAAGGTGATTACTTGTGGCAGGTAGTTG
>Ga0307515_10001018_pt1 | contig 63871 bp, 69 predicted proteins | sample 17_EM_MG_FD_194513 | JGI IMG/M metagenome (GOLD analysis project Ga0307515, IMG submission 194513) | Populus trichocarpa ectomycorrhiza microbial communities from riparian zone in the Pacific Northwest, United States - 17_EM | ecosystem: Host-associated > Plants > Roots > Unclassified | place... | reverse complement strand
GCTACATGAAGGGTGAATGATATACATCTGTGATTGGGGGCATTGGAAATGTCATATCGTGGTCTGAAGAAGTAGAGATCAAGGAGTTGCGAATGCTGTAGAGTTTGGAAACCGACCTTTATGCCTGCCCAGGCAGCGACCACGGATTTTACTGTCTGCTGGGTGCCCTCTTTGCATCGGGAGCAAGGGGCGATGTCCAATAAGGGGCTGAGGGCGGCCTTGATAGCGGTTGGTGCCAAATCTGCGGGTAGAATTAGAGTTACCTACAGGGTTTCATGATTTGCGGAGTGAGGGCGCGTACCTGGACGGGCATCCCAAGCCAACGAGGCAACGGCTAAACTCCAAGCATTCATGAGCACGTCATGCTCCCGAGCTCCGCAGCTGTCGTCAGGGGTGTGATAACTTAACGGGGGGGACAACAGCCGCTTCAGTGCCGCGCTCCTTCCAAGTTGGAGAAACACGAGTCTCTTGAGATACACGGCGCCCATCCGTCCCACAAGATCGTCGGTCAAAGTAGCAAGGTCGAAGTTCAGAAGAAATGGAGACACCGCGACCGCGAGTTGCTCCAGCTCGTGTTGCGCCGCGAGAGTGTACATCTTTATCCCCGCAGTGGGCGCTCTGGAGAGCACCAGATTGTACAGCGAGCCGTCTTGGGAGGCGTACGCGGGAAGTGGATGGCCATACTTGATGATCGTCGCGACGCAAGTTGAGACATCCTCGGCGCTCGACGAAAAGTGAGTACACGGTAAGTTATACATGCAATGGAGGGCGACGTTCAGCACCGGCGACGGCTCCGGGACGAGAATCATCGGTACGCTTGTGGAATTGACCGAGTGAGATTGAGGTGGCCATTTGTGAGCGAAGCCGTTGGTTGATGGGGCGAGAACTCGGTGGGAGTGGAGATGGAATAACACTCGATCCACAGATATAAGAATTAAGTCTGGAGGTAGTGTAGAATGTGGTGCACCGGGGAAAAATGTTGTAGAGACAGAGATGACCGGCTGTGGTCGCTCTTCATCCTAACAACGGTGAACGCCAGTGTCGACTGCGGCGGGGGGGAAGGGACGTACTGGCGGAGTCGGGAGTTTGCCTTCACAGCATTCCATCGGGTTTACAGCTGACCGGTCAGCGTGTTCGCTCGTGCACGAGATGAAAAAGGTTCGAGAGGTAATGTTAATCGTTCAGAATGCGGTCTAGTTACACTAATCCATGTACTTCTATCCGGTAGTAATCGTGGGACTTCCAGAACTTCCAGAAAATTCTCTCCTACTCCAGAGAAACCTTCGGCACCGATGATCCACAGAGCTAGCACGGTCGTAAGGCGAGTGTCCGCCTTGAATAACCAACCTGAGTCACGTACCGAAGTGCACCTCCCATTACACTCGTACAAGGATTCTTCGCAAACACACTCGCCGTCACGTTTGCGATAAGTCTCGTCACATTCGTATTCGCAGACACCACAGCCGGTTCCCACAGAAATCACGGGGGTTGAGTGTTGAGGGAACTGACAAGCCCGACTACCGTCAGCCGTTCTGATCTGTGTAGATCGTACAGTCGGTCAGTCACTTGAATCCATACACCTGTTCAGCAGCAGCCTTACCATGTTTCTGATGTTGATGACGGCATCCTCCTCGCCGACCAGATTGGCATAGCTCTTGACCCTGGCGTCGGTCTTGACGAAGGCGGGCACAACAGCGACACAGATGCAGATATGAACCTTGATGGCAGCGTCGACCTCAAGCAGTCCTGCGACAGACACCTTGGGAAGTAGAGACAGGTCGACGGAAGCACAGATATCAGCAAGGCTGGTTCTCATCGTATGATGCTGGCGACGGGCGATGGCAGGGTGGTCACGGCTCGTCCTAGAAACCATTTGGTCCATCCTAGCAAAGACTGGGAGGGTAGACAGTACCGAGAGAAGGAATAGGGTGGATAAGAAACGCATAGTCTGTCTGAGATCTTGTTGTTGGTGGCAGTGTGTGTTAGACAGTGTGGTCGTCGAGGAGAGAGATGGGGAATGGAGTAGAAAAAAGCGTCGAGGATTTTATACCCAGGCTGGAGCAGTTCCATTATCAACCCAGAGGCAATCAACCCAGAGGCAAACGCGATCGACAAGAGGAGTGATCTGACCAAGGACGCGTAACACCTCTCTCTCTATCTCTCTCTCTCTCTCCATCACCCCCAGCCAGTTCGCCCACCATGGTACACACAGGTGTTTATCATCGCCAGAGTCGCCGATCTCACAAGAGTTTTATCAGTCGATAATGGAATATAACGGAGGGTCCGTCGTGGCCATGGTCGGCAAAGGCTGCGTCGCAATCGCTTCCGACCTCAGACTCGGAAACCAGGCTTTGGGTATCTCCTCGAATTTTCAGAAGGTAAGCGCGGTATCTTGTTTCTGCATCCCACCTCGTGATAACGGTCTGTAGATCTTTCCCATAACAGATCGCATATACCTTGGTCTTCCCGGCTTGGCCACGGATGTAACAACACTGTACGCTCTCCTCCTATCTCATCCACGACCAACGCAGGGCTGGAAAAGATGTCAGGAAAGAACAATTCCGATACCGGGTCAACATGTACACTATCAAAGAGGAACGGGAGATCGAGCCAGAAGCCTTTGCCCATCTCGTATCTTCTACTCTCTATGAGAGACGGTTCGGCCCATTCTTTATTGAGCCAGTTATGGCCGGACTCACCAAGAAGCCTTCGGGAGAGTACAAACCTTTCATCGCAGCATCAGATCTGATCGGCTGTCTCAACTTCGCCAAAGACTTTGTAGTCGCCGGCACGGCAAGTTCGAAGCTATTTGGTGTGGCCGAGGGACTGTGGGAGCCGGACTTGGAGCCGGAGGATCTCTTCGAGACTATCTCTCAAACACTGTTGAACGCAGTGGACAGAGATGCATACTCGGGTTGGGGTGCTGTTGTGCACGTTATGTGAGTACCTCCGCTGCCAGCCCTGTCCATCGTCCCCTGTGTCATGGGATGTTTACACGTATTCGCTTCCAGTACACCTGACAAGGTCACAACGCGCACTCTCAAGGGCAGGATGGATTAGTCGTATGCTTCCATTATCAGTCATGTCAAGAATGTTTTCCCATGTATTGCGTCCCTTACCGACGGCCCGCATCTCGTTCGGAATATGACGCGTTCGGTGTCCATGACCCACCTTGGACTCCTCGTTCATAACGATTAAGGACTCAAGCTCATCTGATCGTTGTTTCATAAGGCGACCCACTCCCATGTTCCTCAGCGGCGCAGGCAAAAGAGCGTTTCGAGAGGTCTTTTGGGGCGACCCCGTCCGCTCTTGGAGGAGTCCCATATTCTCGAAACTTAAGCGATGCCATTGCGGAGACTCCGCTTGCCTTCGTTTAGCTTGGTTCTTCTGGGCTGATGATTTTTTTTGGACCTAGTGCTCGGCGCTAAACTTCGAACTTCTCGTCCTCGTTTTGCCGAACGATCCGGCGGGTGTAATTCTAGCGTAAAGGGTTCTGCTTCTGCAGTAGCCCGCAGCTCCGTCTCGTATGTACGCCCTTTCCCCGCCCCATCAGTGATCTGCATTCCCAGTTGAACGACTTGATAAAATGTTCGTCCTTCTCTCCTATGACCTTTCAGGCTTTGAAAGAAGACCAGACATGACCACACGGACTGGCTTCAACGGAGGAATTAGCCTATTTTCATGATCCTGCGCTCTTGCGAGGTTGTGGCGCTGGCACGTCAACGCTTACGTCGCTTGCATTCAAATTCCCTTCGCAACGTGCTTGTCGTGGCCCATGGAAGGCGGGTCGGGATTTTTAGCTTCTGTGACGTTTCAAGAACTGGGTCGGCGGAAAATACTGGAGGGTAGAGGAAGTATTTAAGCTCGGCTGCTTGGCCCCCCGCTGGGACCCCAGTGTTTGGATTCTTCTCCCTCTCCTCCGGCCAACGCCCCCCTCCTAGGTTCTAACCTCCACTTTCTTTTATTGAAAACTCCACATTTCGTTTTCGTCATGAAACTCTCTGGGTTGTTAACTTTGCTCCCTTTACTCCTCTCGAGCTCCGTGGTCTACGCATCAGGGACCCGGGACGTTTTCCAGGCGAGGCAGGCTCATGTGAAGAAGAGCCTTGTTGATGTCTGTGCCGCTCTGGATTTGGATGTCAACGTTGGCCTTGTTGGTACGTAGTATCGTATAGGTATTGTAATCTGTGAGGCCTGACCGGTCCTGGTTCTACAGGCCACAACATTGTTGCAGGACATCTTAACCTTTGTCTCTGCCTGTCCGTCCTTCCTGGGTTCCTTGACAGTCACCCAGTGGCGAAGAAGGTCGTCAACGGAGCTGGTCGAGATGGTGCCCGCGACTACTTCGCTGGACTCGTGAGTAGACTCCTTCATACTCACCTGCACAGTTCTTAACTTTGTTCCTTGTTCATAGATCCAAAACCAGAAGAGCAAGCAAGAGTGTCGCTACCCGGGCAACGCTCGTCCCTTCTGTAGCATCAGCAACCCTTGCGATTTTACCTGCGAGAAGGGCTACACTCCATCTCCGAGCAAGAACCCTACCGACTGTGTCTGCAAGCCACCTTACAGCGAGTGCAATGGGATGTGTGGGAGCTTCCCACATGGATGTGGCTCGCAGGGTCTCTCCAAGGAGAGGCGTGATTATCCTATTTGCTCTGCTGGGAAGACCGTGTGCGGTGTCCCCAACGGTAAAGAAGGCTACGACTGTGTTGACATCAACACCGATGTCGAGAGCTGTAGGTGTTTCTTGCTCTGGGCGTGCGCACTGTGATGCTAAGGACGTGCCTATAGGTGGTGGTTGCACCGTTGCTTCTCCTTTCGGAAATAACGTCGCCGATGGCAAGAACTGCAAGACTATCCACAAAGTCGAAAGGGTCTTCTGCGATGAAGGATCTTGCAAGGTTCTCTCCTGCAAGGATGGTTACAAGGTTTCTCGTTCCCATGATAGCTGCGTTCAGCCTCGTCTCGAACGTGTTCGCGAAGTTCGGGGTGGACAGGTTCACGACGTCGACTCTCTCCTCAGTCTTATTGTTGGACACGGGCTCTTCGTTAAGGGATATGACCTCGTCTCTGCTAAGGAGAGGTTGAATGTCTCTGTCAAAGTTTTCAACGTTGATCACGTTCTGGAGGTGTTGTTGGGCGAGAAAGCCATTATCGACGAAATCCTTGACCTCATTCACCTCAAAGCACGTCTCGAACTCGACGTCTCTGTATAGGGTGTCGACGATGTTCTCTCGTTGCTCTTAAAGTAGGATTCTGTCGTTGACTTCCCGCGCTCGCTTGGTATTTCGTGTTGGCGCCCTCTAAATTTTTTTCGGGTTTTATTGCGGCTTTTCTGGAGTTCGGTTCAGAGCCTTTTTATCATTATATTCGACTTTCTCCTTCCCCGGCCTGTCTTGATACCATACAATCGTTTATCCTGTCCGTTCTTTTGGTCCTGTCGTAGTAACTACGTTTACCAAGGTAATAATACCTCTAGAGTGAACTGTCGTTCAGGGTTTTCTGCATCTAAGCATCATACGAGAAGCAGCATCATGGTCAGTGCTGTGATCGACTCAGCGATTTTGGATGATGTGTCGATGGGCGCTTGAGCACAGCTGACTCTAGCCTCTCACAGCTTCTCCAGAACCTTGATTATCGCTCTCTCGGATTTGATCCAAACTCACGGTACCATGGAGCGATACGGTCCAGTCATCTATTTCCGCACGCAGCGCCCCGTAGTCTCGCGCGCTGACTGACATCCTGTGCTTCAAGTGGTCCACTGGCGGGATGCCGCCGTATCAAGTCCGCTGACTCAAAGGAGTTCTTGACTCCATCAAGATGGCGCTGGGTTCCTTTGCACACCAGCGTCCGGGTTCAGGACACGATCGTCCGCCCGCCCGTATGCCGGTGTGCGCGAGTTTTGCCCTTGTCAGGAAGGTGTGCCACAATCACAAGAGTCATTGTGGGCGTCCCCCTCATCTGTGTGCAGGGGCTTGATCGCGGTAACCGGTCCATCTCCTTCCCTATGCCTCCCGCCGCTTCCCTATGATTCTAACTTGTGTCTTAGTAAAAATTACCGGGTCTGCGTTTCGGAAGAGCCGCTCCCCGGCTTCTGGCCTAGTAGGTACTGGCATTCCATTGGGGCTTATCAACTGTGAACAAAATAACCTGCGGCTCGGTGACATACTCCGCGAACTTGAACCACGTTTCCATCATGACTATTCATCTCCTTATCGCGCGTCAATTGTCAAGGTGTCCAGAAAGAAACCCGGACCCTGTGGCAGACCCGCGAGCATCAGATGACTTTGGTTATTCGGTAGGCCACCCCTGTAGGGTTTGATGATACAACAAGTGTCCGCAGTCGCACCGTTCCAACTCTTATGAATGACAATGACGCCTCGCGGTTCTCACTTGGATAGCCAGGAAGTTATCCATCTGATTGACGTATCAGATCGAAGTCCCAGGATCCTCTCCCCGGGGCCCTATTGCGTTTTGCGCTACCTCTGAGGTACGTCTCAGGACCCACAGGGCGGTGAGAGGAGTACCCTGCTTCCTACTAACCCAAGTGGCCCGATCCCAGGCCCTTGATCGGCCTATACCGTTCGATCCTCCGCCTTAGCCTTCTTTCGCCCCGGGCACCACAAGTCACGCCGTTGGTCCCTATCGGCCTGTCACTATCCGTTGCGACGCTCGACATAGTTGAGTTGGGGAAACATCAGGCCTAGGCTGACTGTACGTCGTTTCCACGTAATTCGCGATATGACTTATTGACCAATTACTGTAGCTGCGTTAGTTAGGTAACGGCAGGCCTTGTATTGGGATCCTCCACGCTCTTCGGTTTTCTGTATTCAGGGTGCGCGTCGGGTCTGGACATGTGAACCGGCCTAGCACATTTCTGGGGGTGTTAGCCTTACTACCATCTGACGCTGGGAAAACGGAAGGAATATCGAGCGCGTTCAAGGTATTAATATAAGCCCGTAGCGTGGTGATATCGATATTACATGTATCACGGTGTGTTATGATCATTCCTCGTCTTCGCGACGATCAATCATCTTCATGTCAGGCTGCTCCTGGTTAGCGAATTCCTTTCGTTGTTTCTCCTCGTCGGGATGAGTCTGGCCAGAGTGACCGAACACGCCAAGGTTCTACGGAAGACACTTTTGGTGAGATGGTCGGCAAGCGAGGGAAGTGAGTCTACCTGTCTCATCTCCTTCCGCTTCAGTTCTCCAGTGCGCTTGTCCTGACCATGCTCAACGAGCTCTGGATCATGCTTGATCTTTCCTTTGATCTCCTCCTTCACACCATCGATTTTCTCGCTGATGGTCTGTGCAGGCGTATAGTTTGTGATTAAGGTTTGTCGGAGGGAGTGAGTTATGTGTACGTACGGCGCCCTTTCCGAATTCCGGACCGAGGCCAACTGCTCCGGCATGGAGTTGTGGTGGATAGTCAAGGTCCCGGGATGCGCTGGGACTCGTATCTCTGGAATCGCTGGGTGACTGAGACATTGGCTTGGTGTTCTTGGTGGTTCTTGGCAAGAGGGGGATTGGGCCACTCGCTCCATTTTAGACACCAGGGGTGGGGTAGAGGAGCGTGACATCATTCCCGTAGTATCGGTGGTACAAGAAATTCTCACGGTCACAACTCCCGCTGTGCAATATCCAAGTACAACCTAACCTCGTCGTCGCAATGAAACGCGCTTCACCCTCGGGTGGCCCGATACCTTTACCTCATCAAACAAGCAATTTAGCACACAGTCTGGATCCCTCATAGCTATCAGTAACCTGTGGCAACCAGATGGATCAATTCTTCTCGCACTCTCCGGCAACCTCGCACTCCCGGCCTGGCGGACTCGTACTCACGTGCGCCGGGGGTGCCGACACAGATGGAGAAGACTGGGAGATAGCGCGCGGGTCCACGGGGGTGTCAACGTTTCAATTGAACGTCGTCCAGCGCCGGATGCGTTTGGAGGGATCCTCACAAATTCGCCGTGTTCCGGCAGAGCCGTGGAGCGGGATTCCGCGCATCGATTCCGGTTGACTCTTGAACAAAATGTGGCCGGGTAGCCGTAAGATCCAAGGACACGCTTTTGTACACCGTTTCATCGAGCTACCGGCTCAGCAGGCCCGGTGTTTGCCAGGTAAGTGCCCCAAATCCTAATACACCGCCAGTACGGAAGCTGAGAATTGTTTTCTATTTTTCTCCAGCCGGTCAAGGACAGAGGCAAGGGTTGTTGGGCAAGACAGACGAGAGCACCGCATCCATCTTCTAGAAATCGCCTTCCTGATATGGAAATAGCATGATCAAAAAAGGCAGTGCGTTACATTGATGTCACGCCCCTCTCGCCCGCACCGTGACCATATCGACTGGCCAGGGAACTGATCCTCGCACAGGTTTTCTTCAGTATTTTCATCCTCTGACTTTCGGCACGTCATAATAGTCGTCAGCCATCACACCGCCAACGTTATTTTGATCGTGAGCCGATTACTTGCGGCCGCGACGACAACACGGCCCAGATGTCCACCGTCTCTGGCTAGGCGTTCCTCGTGTTATTTCTTTGGACGCCGTTCGGGGTGCCAACAACGCATCTCTGGCCCGATAATTTTACATCTCGGCAGTCCCAGATCTTTGCTCAGCATCGCTTAGTGGATCCATTCTGTCTGACAATTACCGACCATGACTCGGTACCGTGTTTCCATATAAGCCGGTCCTGAATCCGGTCGGGTTACATATAACGTACTCTCCTCTGGTCTTATTTGCCTTTAAAATGAAGTACTCGTCGACACGAGACTCCAAGTCCACTATGTCTCAGCCCGTTATCACTCTCTACGATATACAATCAACGATACCTCAACCATGGGCTCCCAACATTTGGAGGATCAGGTACGCACTTACATTTCGTTCAACTCGTTGTGAGCAGCGCGGTAACCCCTGCGCATAGGTTTATCCTCAATTACAAGCGTCTTCCGTATCGCACGCACTGGATCGAAGCGTCCGACGTTGAAAACGTCCTTCGTCAACTGAACGTTCCCCCGACCTCTTATCGCTCAGATGGTCGGCCAGTTTATACCCTCCCCGTCATCTTCGATCCCCGTAGCGGGAAATCTCTCTCCAACGCCAACCACATAGCCGAATACCTCGAATACGCCTACCCCGCTAGACCGATCTTTCCCGAAGGATCTCGTGCTCTCCAGTGTCTCTTCGTCCACTACATACAGGAAGTCTTCGCGAAACCGCTCCTCCCCATCATGATCCCCATGACTCATCTCAGGCTCCCTGAGCGCAGCCGTGCCCACTTTCTGGGGCCGCAGGCCCAGAAGCCCCCCTCCCAACTTACTCCGGAACAACGGGACCAAGCCTGGCAAGCCGTCAAGGAACAATTTGACACACTGGCCGACCTCCTTGACAAAAACTCCGGCGCAGACGGTGACGGCGTTGTCGCGATGGGCCGTGAAGTCAGCTACGCAGATTTTGCACTCTGCGCAGTTCTCATTTGGATCGAAAAGGTTGCTCCACAGGATGGGTGGACTAGGATCCGACAATGGAATGGCGGCCGGTGGATGAAGCTGTGGGAACGCTGCCATGATTATATGGATGTCTTCTGAACCCCTACAAATTTTTGTCCTACCCCTATATTTCATCCACTCATGACACACGTTTCTCTCTATATGCGTTATTTCTCTTCCCTCGCTCATCACCGAAGTCACAAACCTATCTATGTATCGCTTCTCCAAGCTCCAACCCCTAGTGTATTCCGTTCAGGCATGCTAACGTAGTAATTCTGAAGCAGCTGCACTCGCTCCAATCTTTTCCTTGCTTTCATAATTATAATTGACTTGACACAGGGAGCCCCCCGTGTCGTTCATAGATATCGTATTTATAATTCAGGGCCCCGGTAGACAGGTGTTCCAGCATAAAAAGATACATATTTCCCCTGAAAAAAAGTCCTGGTATATGATAGCCGACAACGCCTGACTGAGGAACAGCAGTCCATTTCCCCCGCACCCTCATCACGAGTCATCCTGACTGAAAGCACCAGGCTGGATCAGGGGAAAGAAAAGTGCAGCGCATGACCCAAACCACAAGATATCATCTTATCCCGGCATTCGTTCAGAGACCCAGTTTATTTATGGGCCGTCCTCCGCGCCGCGACGAAGGATAGGGGACGGGAGCATGGTTGGAATAGGGGAGGTTGGGGTCAGCCTTCCTGACACCTCCATTACTCCACCCACAGGCGAATTGAGGGCCGAAGACGAGGAGCGAGAGCGTCTTACATATGGTCTTGGTGACAGTTTCGGTGGCTCGATTTGCGGAGATAACGGGGTGGGGACAACTTCAGTGTCCTCCGGTGGTATGTATGTGTCATCCAGGACAGCCCTGGGGGGAGGGCGCTCGACCATAGCTTCAAGCAGCTAAAGCGAACACCGTCAACAGATTCGATCGTAATTTAGGTTGCGAAGCAGAAGAAGCTAACCTCCTTTCGCAGGTCTTCGCCCGCATACTCTCCTTCCATCTCCTCAGGGCCAAGGAGGACAGTGCCCTTACGGAAGATCTCTCCTTCTTCTTCGACCCAGCTACGAGACCTGTTAGTACGTTCAGATCAATGTCAAGCTGTGATACGAACATGAAACTTCGAATTGCTGACCTATCAACCGTCGGTGAAACCCCAACCTCAGGGCGCACCTCAGGTTCCACAAATTCATCCTCCTCGTCTAACACCAGGGATGGCCGACGGAGAACCTGCGTGGGCCTTTCAGGCTCCTCCGTCGCCCTTTGTTTACCCTTATCTAATTGCGGAGTAGAAAGCAGCTCTTCATCAGAATCATCCGTAGAGGAGAGGCTTCCGTGAATGTGACCATTAAGAGTACTCGTCGCAGGGGTAGTACGAGGGGAAAGAAAACCGTCATACGATGGAATGCTAACGGACAATCCACCCCCCTTGTCCCTGGATACCCTGCGGGGGATAGGAAGGACTGCAGGCGTCAACGTCCCCTCGGGAGAGGTAAGCATGGCCGTCAGAGAATCGTTCAGAGCAAGAAGTTCGTCGACCTTTGCGCCGTCGTCGCACAACGACCTCTCAATCAGTCGTTGTAATTTCGGTTTCAAAGCATTAGCCCTTCTCGTAACTTCGGGATCAACATCGCCGAGGGTCGGTTGTAAAGAAGAACCCGATGGTGAATGAAGTCCAAGATCCTCAAGATCGAATATCACCTGGCGGACTTGGGCGATGAGCGCATCTTCTTCCCCAATTGAGGACGGTGGCTGGGAACAGTGTTAGCGACTCCCGCACGATGAGCGTAGAACACCGTACCTTGTCAAAGCCCCCTCGGATGGTTTTAGCCAACTCGCTTTCCTCAATCATCCCCCACACAGCAGCCTTCTTTCCTGGTGTCGCGTCACCTCGGCTTCCATTCGTGGCGGCCTTCTCTGCATCCTCCGTATTCCTCACACATGTGTTGAGGATATCCCGACACATACTGCACGATGATTAGACACGATCGTTCACATCATGAATGCAACTGGGGACCCTACCGAGCCATTTCCTCATCTCCGGGAGGGATGTTCAGGTCCAAACATCTCATCACGTGGTTAGACTTTAGCCCTTGGTTAAGAGCCATCACACCTGCGAGTTCCAGATTGTTCGAGGTGAGGTCAAGGTGTAGCAATGAATTCGATTCTGGCAAGAACTCGGCGAGGCATATGGCACCTGCTGAAGTCATTCCGGTTGACGACAGGAATAGCCGCTTCAATGCATTGTTGAGTGTGAACGCAGTTCGCAGTGCTTGTATCTGTAGTTCGGGGATCAGAATATTATAATAGATTTAGTTGAGACCCAACTAACCCCTTCCAACCCCGGTCCACAGCAAGAATTCTTGCTCATATCAAGAGTTTCCAACGAAGTATTATATTTCTAAAAATTAGAAGTGAGGGGCGACTCCACGTAATAGTGGAGAAATAAGATAATTACCAGTGCCTCTGCGACAGCTACCAACCCCTGAACATCCAACTTGTTTTCACTCAGATTGAGTACCTTCAAGGTCCGATTCCGCTTCAAAACTTGTGCGATGTACGTGATGCCAGCCTAACGAAAGGTGTCAAAATCCTCCGCCAACTACCTCATCTTGATATGGTATACTGACTCGAATATCGTTCCCCTTCAGATCAAGAGTACGAAGGGCGCCAAGACGAGGTAGTGTATCCAATGCCCTGACCTTGTCAAGCAGTGCAGCACTCGGTCCGTGATGGTTGATAGGTGTCGAGGGTATGAAGCCTGGCGATAAGGGTGTTGGGGGGTGCCGAGCGGTTGTGATTCCACCTTGGGAATTCGAGGTGATTATGGGAATGCTATTATTTGTGGGGGACATTGTTCCGATGATGTTACGCTTCGAGCGTGGAATATACGGTGTGTAAGTTGTAGGGGTGGCTGGCTTAGGTGGATGTCGCGGAGGAGGTAAAACAGGACCGGCCCTGGGTAGCGGAGAGAGCGGTAGCTGAGGAGACGACTCGCGGGTCGGTGTATCAAGAGGAGTGGGTGGAGGGGAAAGACTGGACGAAGGTGATAGCATATTAGAAGACGGTATCGTATCCGGATAGTCCTTGATCATTAGTGCCAGGGCCACTGCGCCAGAGGCGCTAACCCGATTATATCGCAATGATATATTTCGCAACGTCGAATCGCGCACCGCGTGGGCTTAATTTAACGGAAGTTAGCAACTGGTCTGGCGCGAGCGATCAAAGGGAAAACCGACCGAGAGTCTCAAGCGCTGACGCCCGAAGGAGGCAATCGTCCATTCTCAGCGATGCCAAACTGGGCTTGGTCGCAAGAGCCGAAGCAAGATACTCAACGGCCTTCTTGTCCAGCGAGTTCTGGGACAAATCGAGGAATTTGAGACTCGCAGACTGTACATCGATAGTCAGCCACAACTGCGGGAAACAAGGCCAGGCACGAACCTTCTGTACATAGGCGCTGATTAGTTTAAATGCCCCCACTTTCAAGTGTCTGTTTGAGGAAACAGAGAGAAAATGTAGGGAATTTGGTATCAGCAATGCATGTAGCAGGGGCTTGAGATTCTACGCAGGAGATCAGGCGCGAGACTAAGCATGCAACGGCATACTCACATGTTCTTCCAGATCGCACTCCTTGAGAATCAGTTTGCGGAGGCCCCATTCGATTGTGAAAACATCCGACAGTATTGTGGCCGACGTTACGGTTATCTGAACACCTGAAAGGTCGAGAGTTCTCGAATCGGGGCTCGATGCACGCTATAAATTAGTGTCATCGGAAACCGGACGCATACAGGGAGCCGAAATCAAATGAGATGGTCATACCTTGAAGGCTGCAGAGATTGCAGGATCCGGATTGTCCTCTCGTCCAATGGAGCACTCCCTGTAGAAGGATTCGACCTGATCCACATGCCACCATTCGTCCGACTCTGAAGGTTCATGTAAGCTCGAGCTGACAGAGTTCCGCCTGACGACACGTCTCCGACGCTCTGCCTCCTTTTCCTCAATCAACTTCTTTTCCTCCTTGATTGCGGGTGAGTATGGGGGATTTGCTGCCATTATTGGATAAACTGTCGCCATCTGAGGCAGAATGAAATGAGCTCTCTTGAGCGTCCTTGACTCGTCCTCGACTGTTCCGTTTGCGGGGCCATTCTGGTTGGGCAGAAGTTTCGTCAGGCGAGAGAAGAGAGACTGGGGGGGAGGCGGGGGACGCTTCAGGATGGATTTCCCAGGTGTAGGAATCGTTACGGCCGAAGAGGATGCCGGGCGTATGGAATGGTTGGCGAGGGTCGTCATTGGGGATGATTAGGAGGACGCGTGGAAGGATTGCATATATCAGAAATTATCTCGTGTTTTCTCCCTCCTTTCCGTCGTCGTCTGAGGCAGCGATCAGGGGTGGAGGTGGAACAGTTCGGCAACGAGGAACGGTTGGCGAGATTGAAGCTCGTCTCGGCTGATCTATCGCTCGTCTGGTTCCGACGGCGCTGACAATCGAACCGCCCGCCCCGCTCCATCTCACTTTCCGTTAATTATGCCCCGCAAAGCTGCACCCAAGGTCACTGACGACGGAGAGCTCGTAGAGGCCCAGGCTCCTCGCAGGTCCACCAGAATTTCCTCCCAGCCAAAGCCAGCTGAGGAGCCAGCCAAACCAGCCAAAAAGTCAGCGGCACCCCGCAAAAAGCGAAATGCCGATGCATCCGACGCACAGGACGAAAACAGCCAGGAAGACAGTGCGAAAAAGGTCGGAATATTTTCCCTTAATGTTTCGAGGACACAAATGTTCAGCATGGTCGTTTAGGCTAAGCTCGACGAGTCCACGGAAAGGTCCTCCAGCGTCGACCTCGCGGCAATTGACATTGGGGACACTCTTCCCAGCTATACTTTAAAGAACGAGAAAGATGAGGACATCGACGTCTCGATTCTCACCGCGGAAAAAGGACTCGTTCTTTTCCTCGTCCCAAAGGCGGATACCCGTGAGTTCGTTTCTCTGTATTCTCTTGGCGCGTTATTGAGGATACCAGCTGGATGCACAACGCAGGCCTGTGGATTTCGAGATGTTTATCCTGACTTCACGTCTCTGAACTATGAGGTGTACTGTCTCAGTGCTGATTCACCTGCCGCTCAAACCAAGTGGCAGACCAAGGTTTTTAATTTTCTTATCTTCTCTGCCGAGCTGACGGGTCGCTGATACTGCGGGTACCGCCAGAAAAGTCTCCCGTACGCGCTTCTATCGGATCCCAAGCGGGTGCTTATCAAGGCGCTGACCGGCGGCGGGGCAAAAACGGCGCGAAGCCATTTCATCTTCGAGAAAGGCGGCAAACTTGTCGAAAAGAAGATCCCCGTCAAGCCCGCCGACAGGCATGTTCTGTCATCCGAGTGCGCAGATTACGAGTCTCATCCGTTTTCCCAGCCCCAACCTCGCGCTCGAATTTATCAAGGGGCTGGACAAGGACGCTGATGCAATGGCTGTGGACGCTCCCGCGGATACGGAAGCGGTCCAAGCTGAAGACGCCCCTCTCGCAGAGACTGAGGAGGTCAAGGAGGCCTGACCTGTTTCTTTCCCTTACAATAACATGAGTTTGATTATTGCTTTCAATCACCTTGTCCTGTATTTTTTGTTGTTGTGTTGTCACGGTCAGCTTTTGTAACGCTCGTGGTGGCTGCGGCCCTCGTATGTACATGACGTGTTGGCGCTCCGTGCCCCACGGTAGGTGCCCATTCAGGGAGGATCACGCTTGCCGATCGCAGCCGCAGCGCCTCTCGACAACCTTCATAACCTCTCTCCTGTGTCTCAGACTCTAATGCCCGCACAAACCATCCTCTCTAAAGAGGAGAAAGCGAAAATAACGAGTGCGATCCCTAAGGGGTCAAACAAGTTATGGATCGCGTCTCTCGCAAGGATTTACTACGCTTATCCCAACCCCAACGAATGGTCGTATGCCGGGCTACAGGGTGGACTCGCGTTCGCGAAGGACTCTCAGGGAACTCTTCAGTTCAGGCTCGTCGACCTGGATGGGACACGGGGAGTAATATGGGAGCATGAGCTCTACCAGAACTTCGACTACTTCCAAGACCGGCCGTATTTCCACTCCTTCCCTGGTGACGTGAGGCATCGATTTCTAGATCTCACGTACCAAAGCTGATATTTCCGCGATAGGAATGCATGATTGGATTCGTCTTCGCAGATGAAAGCGAAGCTAAAGTATTTTACAAACGAGTACAAGCTCACAAGTCCGGAAACGGTACTGTCCCTTCGCCCCCCACCACGGATTCTCGTTCTGACTTGATTCTTCTGCAGATAAGCCCAAATCATCTCAGATCAAGAAGAAGAAACCAGGAAGAGGCGGAAAGATCGATAAGTCTATGATCTCCGGTCCCACTGCAGGTTCATTCAAACACATTGCCCATATGGGTTACGATTCAGAGAAAGGGTTTACATCTTCAAATGTCGATCCCTCATGGTCTGCGTTCCTAAGTGGTCTCGAGAGCTCTGGAGTGGCGAAGGAAGTCATCGAACAGAACATGGACTTTATCAAGGACTACGTGCGGGAACAGCAAACTACCGGCGTTGGTACCGGAGGTAGCAAGAAGAAAGCTCCTCCTCCTCCGGTACCACGGCGAGGTCATACCCAGAGTAACTCAGTAGATGAGAAGCCGGTTTCTGCACCATTTCAAAGGGTTCCACCGCCGCCTAGTCGTCCTCCCGCCCCTCCCACACGCGTCGAACCTCCTCCCCCCACCCGAACAGAGCCACACCCACCACCGTCCCGCCCCCCCCAGCCACCATCGTCCCGGCCCCCCCAGCCACCATCGTCTCGGCCTCCCCAGCCACCACCGAACAGGCCGACTGCTGGTCCTCCACCCCGGCTAAACATCCCGACCCCACCACCCCGTCCTCAGTCCACAGTACAGTCGACACCCACACCACCACCTCCTCCTCAGCGCCCACATACTACACCGCCCGCGCCCCCTCCCCCACCACCTCCCCCAATGAACACGGGTGGGGGTGGACCACCACCACCACCACCACCACCTCCCCCTCCCCCTCCCCTGATGAATACGGGTAGGGGTGGGCCACCACCACCACCACCACCACCACCCCCTCCCCTAATGAACACGAGCGGGGGCGGACCTCCTCCTCCTCCGCCGTCACCCCCTCCTCCGGGCACGTTGGGCGGACCTCCACCCCCGCCGCCACCACCTCCCCCATTATCTGGAGGAGATGAGGGTGGTTCAAAGATCGACACCCCGCCGCAACCAGGCCGAGATGCGCTGTTGGCTTCAATCCAAGGAAAGGGTATCCATTCACTCAAGAAGGCTGGCGATTCACCCGGGCGCGCGCCTCCACCTGCCACGGTAGAAGAAGTAGCAACCGAGCCTGCCACATCTAGCGGCGGAGATCTGACATCTGCATTGGCGAAGGCGCTCAATGACAGGAATAAGAGGATGCGGGGAAGTGATGATGAAGATAGCGATGATGATAGTTGGGAGTGAGGATCGATGACATTCATGCTAAGGGTCTAGGGCATGGTACGATCTGTGTATTTCCCTGTACTAAAAGTAGTCAAAATGGAATAAGTAGTATCTGGGAAAGAGAGCCAAGGGAGCATCTCCCACCGTGGAAACGAGGGAGATCAGGCGATTGCCGAAGATAGTAGTCGGCACAACTGGAACATAAAAGCGATCTCCCAACTTCATCTCGCCCTCAACGTCAACACCCAACCACACCCTCTGATACATTATGTCCGACCAATTGGTAAGAATTTCTCGCCTTTAACCATGTCCTGTTCCCATTCTTGCGTTCACGACTCCGATTGACGAGAAAAATGAACTGATTGCACCCCCTTTTCCCGTTGTTCACCGCAGTCCGAAGGTACGCTTCAGCCTCATTCCCAATCGTGGCCCACCTCCTCAAGCGATGCACCAATACTGATCCTCTTCGATTCACAGAGCAGATCGCCGGTACTTGATCACCTTCGCCACCGCGAAACCTTGGCGCTAACTTATCTCCCCCCAGAGTTCAAGGAGGCTTTCTCCTTGTTCGATAAAGGTTAGGGACCACTTCACGATGCGCCGCGACGCTTCAATCCACAATCGATGTCTAATCGCGCGATGATAGATGGTGACGGTACGATCACCACGAGGGAACTCGGCACCGTCATGCGTTCTCTGGGCCAGAACCCCACAGAGGCTGAACTTCAAGATATGATCAACGAGGTCGACGCCGATGGCAACGGCACTATCGATTTCCCAGAGTTCTTGACCATGATGGCCAGGAAGATGAAGGACACCGATAGTGAGGAGGAGATCAAAGAGGCCTTCAAGGTCTTTGATAAGGACGGAAACGGTTACATCAGCGCGGCCGAGCTGAGGCACGTTATGACCAACCTCGGTGGGCATTCATCCTAGTCTTCTGTGGGTCTTTACTTACAGTGGCCACACAATCTATAGGAGAAAAATTGACCGACAACGAGGTTGATGAGATGATCCGTGAGGCTGATGTGGACGGTGACGGCCAAATCAACTACGAGGAGTTTGTAAAGGTAATCGTTCTTTGCTCGTCCACTCGAATCGTATGTCTAATTGACCTGCCTTCGCCGTCGATAGATGATGCTGTCGAAGTAACAATCGTGTTTAACTATTCGCCTGTACTCCTATCCCCGGTTCTTGCTTCTAGTCTAAGACAATTCACAATTTGTACGATCTCCGGGAGCGACACATGATTATGAACAATACACGCGTGCAAATAAATAACAAAAGGCCATGTCTGTGAATTGTGAATCCACACCCCGGTGTGTAATTCTATCCTACCATCAAGGTTTCGACAGAAAGGTATTCTTAACCGTCGTCGAAATACACAAGGGAGCTGATTATAAGCGTTGAGATAGGTCAGTGTCAATGGTTGCCTTTGGGGGCCTCCAGGAAATACCAAAAGACCGGTCCAGCACGTTGCGGATGGGTAGTACCCTTGTTAAGTGACACGCCCCCGGAGCCCCCAGCTTCCACTTGCTGGATGTAGGGCTGTGCCTGTCCGGGGTCCAGATGTCTCTCATCCTCTCCCGATCACTTCGGTTACAGACAAAGAACTGGTAGTACCACCATGTTCCACCGCAATTACCGAGGGGACCTTCTGGCATGTCGGCATACTGCTGGGCCTCAGGATCGAACTGCCAGACGGTGATGAATCGTTCTGGGAAGAGGAGGAATAAGGTTGTGAAGACGGTTTGATCCTTCCCGGCGAATTTTCCCCGCTTGAAGATGTAATAATCGTGATATCTGGGAGTGGAAAAGAGGTCACCACATTGCATTCTAGAGGAAGTCGTAGGCACACTCACGCGAAGTAGGTCTTACGCCACCAAGCGATAGCATCCGCCTGGCCACCGAAGAAGGAACCTGTTAGGAGCGGTTATTTTGGCTGGTTCGGTTAATGGTTAGGCGATCAAACCTTCTGAGATGGAGTTATCTGTGTTGATCGGGCCGTCCTCCTCCTTCCAGTGCCTCATCGAGTCGGGAGGCGAGCTCCAGATAGGCATGAAGAATAGATCCCTGCGGGGGGTGCCAGTCAGGCGGGAACCGGTCTCGAAAATTTCGAGGATCCTATGTGCTCCTGGCCACTGTTCGAACTCCTGGTCGTCGCGGAAACTGCCCGCATCGTTCCAGAAGGCATAATCGTACTTGACGCCTGAACTTCTCATGTTCCGCAGCCCTTCATCAAGGAAGAAGCTCTTTGATGTCCAGACGGCATACAGCTCCGGGGAATGAATTTCCTTCTCAGGATCGAGGGCGTGCATGTTCTCGTAGACTCGCCGCAGACCAACGAGGGGATGAATGTCGTAGGGAGAGGCGTATGTCGTGTTGAGTGTCATAGGTAAATTACCACGCAGTCGCCGAATCATGGGCTCGATGTCTGGTGGAGCGAAGAAGTAGATGTGGGTCGATACCCTGGATAGATACTTGGACAACCACACTGCGTATTCTTCGTGAGAGTGTTTGGATTTCGGGAGGGGGTAGAAGGCAGAGACGAGCAAGATTTTGGCTGGTTGGATTTCTTCGGCTGGGAGTGCATTGGGTAGGTATTTGTAGTCCCGAACTCCGTAGAAGGAGTAGGAGAACATACATAGGGTAAGGAGGAACAAGATCCTAGCGCGGGAGAGGACCAGGTACATCGCTGCTCCTCGATGGCGGGGCTGGAAGCACAACCCTGCCCACCGGCTTCTGCTTTTATCCCCATGTTCGTCTTGGCAAAGTAACCCTGTCGGTCCATTTAATTTTATGCGTTCGTCCCCAGCACTTCAGCCCCGCTGTAACAGCTAACAATGGAGCGGGCGATATGATCAGGGTTCTAGTACGGATCAAAGATGTCAATGATCGATCTATGCTCAGTATCATCCAATCGTTTTCTATCTCTTATCCAGGATACCGGTCGTTGTGTGACGGGAAAAATGGCAGTCGAAAGTCTCGCTCGGGTGGCCTCAACAAACAGTAATATATAGGTAAACGTGGTACGTAAAACGAAGCGAAAACTATAGAACAACTATGAAAGCAGGTATAAAAGAAGTGTGCTACAGGAGCGACTGGACGGAGAGGGGGATGGTGATAGAAACAACAACGTTAGACAGAAAGCGACATCTAAGCCTTTATGCCACGCGTAGCATTGATAATATTTGACAGGTTTGTGCCCCTCCAAGACGCCGAATAGTCGGTATTCGTGTTGAAACTGACAGGAGTCCGGGGTGGTGCGAGATCCGCCGAAGGATCCAAGGCAACAGAGTGAGCCGCATCTACCGTAATAATTGACATAGTGGCTCGCGAAGAATAGGAATTGGCAGAATTGTGATAACTCCCCGATGCCGTAAAGCGCATCGACCTGGAGTCCCACGAGGATGCTGAAATCTGGCTGTCTCGACCCAGCTGGCTACATTGCCTATGAACTGAAGCCGCTGTTGTGGTCGAGTCGCGTATTGGTCCTCCGCTGCAGTCAGGGAATGGATTCTGACCGTACGCGATCATACCGCTCTCCTGTTGTCCCATCGTGGCGTGAGGCGACACAGAGTGTGATACCACGCTTGGCACGGTGCGGGCCGTGTCTGCATTCCGGTGTGACAATTTCATGCTCATGCGACGCCGCAGGCAGAAGATAATCCCAGATAACAGCAGGCAGACAATCACCGCAGAGCCAACAATGGCACCAATCATTCTGTTACGGCCTGCGATTGGCGCTTCTGGCCTCATCGTGTCAGGAACGACCCCACCCTTGTTGGTCGGCGTGGAGTTGAGCCCGGTTACTGCATTGACCCTTAACTTGAGTGTGAGTATGGATATCGTATGACTCGAACAACAGCAATTACCCGCCATCAGTTGTCCCGAGCTCGGTATTTGTGGACGTCATTTTTGACGGTAAAATCGGGAAATCGTCGATGAAAGTCATGGGGGTCGGAGTGGGTAAGAGGGTGAACTGGAAGGAAGTGGAGGTAGTTTCTAACACTTTGACAACTCAGATACATCGGTATACCTTGGGAAAGAGTTACGTACCCGTACCACTCTCCGCGTGATGTCCGGAAATCGGGATTTCCAATGTAGGAACGACCGACCCCAGAGGAGGGTCGCTCCAAAAGGATGTAGACTCCGGAGGCGAAGTGTTACTTGATGACACAGCAGTTGTTTCGAGGGGTATACTGGGGGACGTAGGGTTGGGTTTGTCGGACGAGGAAGGCGAGTGTGTGAGACTGGTAAAGACAGGCGGTAACGAAATGGCGGTGGTAGAAGACAACGAGGGGAGTGGGGATGGTACGACAGACGGTAGAGAGAGCATAAGATCGATGACAGGACAAGGGGGGGTGACTTCCTGCCTCTGAACCAGAGATCTCCAGGACCATTCTGTTAGCAGCCAAGAAGCATTTCCGGTCCTGGCTGGCAGGCTCGATGGGTCCCCCGAGTCCCTATGGACTCTGGACGGACGACGGGTAATCATCGTCCCCGAACGGTCTCCGTCGTGCACAAAGGTAAAAAAGAAGGGAATAGCAGTTGATTAGGGGAACAACCCCCGGGTACTAGTAGGCGGGGCCACGACGGAGGATGCCGTCTAGGAGACAGGGGAATTCTTTTGATTCTGGTAAGAGACCGCAAGGTGCCGTAACATAGCAGGGTGAATCAGGGTAAAGGCTTGGACTTGAATTCACTCCAACGATTGACAAGAAGACTTCCGCAGCAACAGAGTGAAACGTGAATGAAGCCACCGCCGATGCAAGGATTGAAGGTGTGCCAGATAGTCGGACAACGAAGCAAGGTTGTGGGTTTTGAGAGGGTGGCGACACCGGTCTCTACAAGTAAAAACCATGGAGTTGAGAGGATGGCTGTAACGGAGATGATCGGCTTGGGAAGTCCCATAGCATGAGGCACGGAAGCACCCTCAACTCAAATGCATCCGATACAGTTTCCGTGATGATACTTCATGTATCATGTGGGAAATCTAATATCCGACACTTCTGTAATACAAAGGGTAAATGTTGTACAGCAACGGTCAAACACTCAATGAGCTCTCGTATCCCCTTCAGGTATATGGCCGAGCCCACTCTCACGAGTGTCCAGGTGATCCAGAAGAGCACGCTGACGATCAAAGTAAGGATGCCCAAGAACCATGGTTCCCCACTGAGAAGGGATCAGGAGCTCCCAATATTGAAAGCGTATTCCGGGCATAGAGGAAGGTCTCACTAAATGCGATCAGGCCGGCTCGGATTCAAACACTGGGCCTCGAACGTTGAACGCCGAGGCCTGAGGTCTCCCAATAGGTGCCCTTCGCTCAGGGACTTTTGGAGGCGGTCAACACGCGTGATCGAGAAACGTTCGACCGGTCAGTCCACGCACGGGCGCTTCTTTGGGATCTCCGCCGGGGTTTGCCGTTGGCAGGTTCGATTGATCGCCAGCATTTTTCCTCCATGCCTTTGCCTACCGCTAATCCATCTCTTCCTCCAGCTAAAAAGCGCAAGGTCTCTACCAGGCAGCATGACGATCTTGCACACATCCAACATCTCGAAAAGCGTCTGCTCGAGGCTGTGTCAGGGGGAACGTCATTGAACCCTCTCGTTGACCTACTTGATGCCGCTATGGACACAGGGGATTCGCACGTCCTTTTCAAGTGCATTTATTCGCTATATCGTGTTTTCGCGTCCATCATAAACACCGGAATGCTGGTACCTACTCCCGATTCTGGCGCAAAGGTCGTTCGTACTTGGATCTGGGAAAGGCTCAACAGCTTCTCCGATATGCTCGTTGGTCTCATGAGTGACTCGGAAAAATCTCTCAGGGTGAGTGTTTCTCAATACGTTCACCTTGGATACAAATCAAGTTCCCTAGGTCTCAGCAATACAAATCCTTTTCTCCCTCCTCAGGCACCTGTCGTCTTCTTTGTCCTCCGGCCAGGATGGCTCGGGACCTTCTACCTCGTCTAATCTCCCTTTTCATGTCCCCTACTTTAACAGAATCATTCTTGGGTTCCTCGAATGTCCCCCAAGCCCACGTTCATCCCGTGATCGGCCCACTCAATTACTCGATGTTACAGTCCTCGAAACCTTCACATCAACTTGGCTTAACGCCCACGACGACATTAGGTGGTTTTTCCTGCGAGATGCTGCGTATGTTGCCCCGTGATCTGTCTCCTCGACGTCGCTCTTATGCGCTTTCAGTACCTTCGTTTTGAAGTGCGAGACAGACACCCATCCCCACGTCGCGGAAAATTTCTTGAGCATCCTCGAGCGCTTGAACAGGTTCCCCAGTGAGCGCTCCGATGTCAAGCAATGGTGGATTTCCCAGCTCGGAAAGAAGCCTGACCCACTCAAACCCTCCAATGGTTCCCTTCTTGCTGATGACGGCGAAGAGGAGGATTCCGAAATCCCCGAAGGAGATGAGGACGACTGGCGCAGGTTCTTTGATGGGCCAGAATCCACTGCCAAGGACAAGAAAGCCAGTGCTAGCCCGAGGCTCCATAGGATGACAGTCCACCAGAGTCTTCACTCATTACAATCTCACAAAGCTGTGTTCAGCCGGGCCTGGATGACCCTGTTGCCGCGCCTATCGCGAAGCGGGGATATTGAGGCGACAAGGGCTTTGGCAGCCAGGGTTTTGAATGTGATACATGGAGGCGTGATGCCACGGTTGACACGGCCCGTCCTCATCATGGACTGGATAGGCTCATGTGTTGACTATGGTACGTGCCTTCCGTCCTTGTATCCACGCGAGGCTGATGTCTGTTGACACAAGGCGGAACAATTGGCTTGTTGGCTTTGAACGCGTTATTCATTTTAATCCGGGACTATAACCTGTTAGTACGTTCCCCACCTACTATGACTCGAGGCTGATCTCGGTCCTAGTGACTACCCGTCCTTTTATACGCGGCTGTATACATTCCTTGATCGCGATTTGCTGCATAACAAACACCGGGCACGCTTCTTCCGTCTGACAGAGTTGTTTTTGAGTTCTACGTAAGTTGGCACGCTATGCGATTTGTTGCCGTTGCTCACGGTCGAACGCAGCCATCTCCCTGCTGCTCTACTAGCTTCATTTGTAAAACGGTTATCGAGGTTGTCCATATCTGCTCCCCCTGCAGGGATCATAATGGTGATCCCGTTTATATATAACATCCTCAAGCAGCACCCTGCTTTGATGTATATGATCAATCGGGTTAGTGACGTCGAAGAACCAGGTCTGTTCCGCATCGTTATACTGGCTGGGGGGTTTAGCCTGACGCGACCTTAGATCCCTTCGATCCTGAAGAGAAGGACCCGATGCTCACGGGTGCACTGGATTCCTCGCTTTGGGAGTTGGTGTCACACGTGAACCACTACCATTCTTCCGTGTCGACGTTGGCCAAAATCTTCCAGGAGGCGTTTAGGAAACCCAACTACGCCTTGGAGGATTTCCTGGACCACACCTACGGAACAGTACGTTGTCCCGTCCTGTGCACTTTCTTCCCTCCCGTTTACCCCATCTATCCCAGTTGTTCGAAAGCGAGGCCAAGCGGAAGATCAAGAAGGATCCCGCTATCGCAATCGAGTTGAAAAAGCATCTATTCCTCACAGCCGACCGAAAGGAACAGATACCGGAGGAGGCGATAACTGTGCAAGGCGACGTGGTCACAGAACTGTGGACGTTCTAGATAATGACATCTTTGTCCTGCGTACAGGGTACAGAGATTTAATACACACGTGCTACAATGGCATCAATTACAAGCCCTCGTCCTCTTCTTCCTCGTCTCCAGAAACTTCAGCGTTCTCCTGTCCGGCCTTGGCCATGAGCTGAGCAAGGTCCTGTTCCTCGCTCTCGGAAATGGCTTTGGGTTTCATTTTGACGACGAGTGACCCACCCAAGTCCTCGATCGTATTCTGGATGGATTCTATTGCCTTTTCCAATCGGTCTACTGCGGCAAACTGAAAGCAGACTTGGGTCAATCTGACCTTACGAAGTCACTGGCATTGTTCGAAATACCTTATCTGTGGCATTTGTGCTCAGCACATACAGTGGTGGGGCTACAAGCTTCGCTTTGATCGGGACGGTGTCGTTGCTCTGTTTCTCTCCAGCTTTGAGAGCCTTTTTGATGGCGTCAATGCCGGAAGGTGTGTAGCATGTAAGCTCGATGTCGGCGCGGAGTTTGATGGCTTGAGGTGTCAGACGACGAGCGATCGTGGCGGTAAGGATGGAGAGGGTAGAGGCGGGGATTGGTTGAGGGAGGGAAGTAAAAACAGTTTCGGGTTCCCTGTGTGTCCAGTCTCAGTTGGTTATCGTGAAAGGTCTCTTGTGAGTGACACATACGCGAGTGCAAGCTTGAAGGCGTCATAGGGATGACCGTATTTTTTGCCTAGAGGCCAGGCGATCTGCTCGTAAAGAGCCTCGAGGCGTTCCTCTTCGCCAGCACTTCCCGTGGGGCCACCGGTTTCCTCAGCAGTAACGGCAACAACATCCTCTCCCTCTGGAAGAGTACCTGTTGCAGCGGCCTGCTTCCTAGCTGCCCTTCTCAATTTTTTTGTCAATTTCTCGTCAGCTTCAGCTTTAGACGCAGCTTCTGCCTGCGTTGGATCAAGAGTTTCAGGAAGTAGTTCCGCAGCCCCGTCAATTGCAGTCGATGGAACCTTGGAGGCAACATGACGCATGATGGACGCAACGGTCTTTGACTTCATGTATCGCTCTTCGCATTTTGTGATGTCTTCTGGGGAAACCCTTCGTTTTGAAAGATCGATGTACCCTGGGTCAAAATATTCGGGACTGGGGGAGATAAATGGGCATGATATTCACTCACCCTTCTCCTTATCCACACGGAGCACTACCACAACCTCATTCCTCCCAACACGGATAAGTTTCTGAATCGAACGAATACGCCTTCGGGACAGCTCTGAGAGCAGAATCATTCCCTCGATGTTGTCATATTCGAGCTGGGCGATCGTGGTTTCAATGAGTAAAACAGGAGTGATAACCCCATGAGAAAAGGATTAACCAGTTTGACGTATGCGCCCATCTCAGCAATCTGGCGTACTTGCACCATGACAAGCTCGTCTACTTCGGGGTACCGTTGTTCGTAGTACCGCATCTTGGATCGCGACCGACGGGAGGAATAGCGGGAAAATTGGAGGGATAGAGGTTAAATCTGTCTGACTCAGTTCCCACGGCTTGAAAGCAGTTGTTGAGGGTCGGAGATGGGGGAGGCACTAATATTACGGCAAAAAGGTAGTAGTATCGCTCGGTTATGCAGGCCGTGCTCGAGGCTCGCGCATCATGAGGTGGGTTGTGACGACTTAGAATCGAACCTGGGAGCAATCTTGAGATAGTGTTCTGGTGTTAACCCTCCCTGCGGCAGTTCTCCGTAGACCTCATTCTTCTGATCCCTCGTCAGCTTCACTTTCGTATACACGTATGGTTTTAACTAAGGGAATACGTGGAAGTTGGTCAGAAAACATAGCCGGTTCACCTGCTTGACGCGTCAACTCACCGGAGTGTTATTGAGGTCCTCGATCGAGGGTGCGACAAAATACCGGACTTGCTCGTCTACCAAACGGTATTTCGCCTTGCCGCTTACAACGTGTTTACCCGGTGCACCAGTACGGAGACCTCCTGGGAGGTATGCCTGACGTGTACCTATGAAGACAGAAACCGTGTTATACTCTGCCCGATGATGACGTGACCTTCGATGAACCCACCTTTGTAGAAATCCTTGTTTCCGCGCTTGGGCGTCAGCGCACGCCTACAGGCTTTTGAAAGAGCGGGAGCTGTGGCCTTGAACATCGTGTGCGGCGGGTAAGTGAGACGGAAGAGGGAGCGGACGGTAAGTCCGAGATTCCCACGACTGCAACTTCTATCTCCACACCCCAACACCTCAGATGCCGAGGCCAAAGGGCAAAGCCGGTCCCTCCAGAGGCCATAACAAGAATTTCAAACGTCGTCCGGCTCCAAAACCTACAGCTGACTACATCCCAGAGAGTGCTATCGACAGGGGGCTCGATGACGAAGGACCAGAGGATGGCGGTTCAACGAACTTGAGGATAAAAATCGATGTCCCCGTGGCGATGTGGGTCCGTAAGACCACTCCTTACAATGTTACCCATGACTTACCGAGGGGGGGTTAGGATTTCGGACATTGCGATCCAAAACGCTGCTCGGGGAAGAAACTTGCTCGTCTTGGGCTGATAAGGGAGCTTCGAGTTGGGAATCGATTCCGCGGGATCGTACTATCGTGGGTCCTTCCTCCCTACCTACGCGGGAGGCGTTTAGTTGACCGTGCGTGCAGACCCAAAGGCAAAGATATTGTCTCCCCAGCCGATAAGGATATCGTCTCCTCTTGTGGTCTCGCTGTCGTCGAGTGTTCATGGGCCCGGCTTGACGAAGTCCCTTTTGGAAAAATCTCTAGCCCTCATGAACGAATACGTGAGTGCTAAAGCCACTTCGATTCCAACTTCACCATTTCATGCTTCCTCTGCAGTGCCTTATCTGCTCGCCACCAATCCCGTGAACTACGGAAAGCCTTGGAAACTTAATTGTGTCGAGGCTCTCGCCGCAGCATTCTATATCACAGGGTATGAGGACTACGGGAGACGCCTCTTACAAGGCTTTGGGTGGGGAGATTCATTCTGGAAGGTTAACCTGTACGTCAACGAGCCCGCTCACGCCACAATTGCCGAACATTTTTCAGCCAATTTCTTGAAAGGTACAAGAACTGTACAGATTCTGGAGACGTAGAGAAAACCCAGGCTGAGATCGTGGCACAATTAGAAGAGGATTACAAGCAAGCGAGAAAAAAGGGTATGATTCACTCGCAGGTTCCCATCTACTACTCAAAACCTTTGCAGAGGACGGTGAGGATGACTGGGGTCTCTCCAACCCAAACCATATGGCCATGTCTGAGGAGGATTGTGACTCCGAACCCCATGAATCTAGAGAATGAGACAGATTCAAATTCGCTGCACGTGATGATCGCGACCTACTAATTAGTCACGTGGTAGACGCGTTTCATATTCGCACATCTGACTCTGTACGCACCGAGGGGCTTCCTTTAAGCGAGGTTGAACCAACCCCTCAGTCACACAGTTCCCCCTACTTCTCTCCACCCGCTACGCCTGCCTCCCTATGAGAAGTAAACGAACGAACAACGCTCAGCGCGCTACCAGGCTGTCGTATGCCGACCGTAAGCGGAGACCTCAACTTATTGGAACCTCATATGTTGAACTGCCTTAAACGCAGGTGTTCTCGGGGCCGTGGTCACAATTCGTAGAGAGCAAAAGAAATGGGCAATTCATATGAACACCCTCCGTGCCCAAGGTATGTCCGTCGCCGCGCCCGTCATGATCCAAACGCCAACCGGTCGCAAGTTAGGAAAAATGCGGAGTTCCAGCAAAATCCTTTGGGACCCCAGTGGTCAACTTGGGTTGGTAGAGCAGTGACGAAACTTGTGAGCACTGGCGACATTAATCGTCAGGTCGTCCCTGTGCACTGACGCCCGCATTTCGCTAGGAAAACCAGGGGGTCTTGCAAGAGGACTGTGCGAGCGGAAATATTTGTCTTACCCCACGGGCAAAGAAAGCGTAAGTGGTCCGAGAAAACGAGTTCAGTGATATTCACATGCGCCTGGCAGGCTAAACGACGCTCGTCGAGATCTTCGTACCCGAACTCCATCAACTCCACAAGAAGAACACTTATGGAAGTCCATTAACATCCAGTTCCTATCTCCATCCACCCCTTCTAAGCGCCGTCGCCCATCAGCGTACGGTATCCACGGTGATAGCGACAACGAGCCCCTAATGGATACCCCGGCAAGTCGTACGAAGCGCGCGCGGAAACAACACAAAGGTGTCTCGGGTATGAATAAAGCCGAGGTATGTCCGTTGTCCTTCGACCCAGCTTATACCTTCAGGGTAGCTTACGCCACCCCCAGCTCCAGGATGAGTTGAAGCGGCTGAGAAACGTGAACGAAGAGGCTCAAGTAAAGCTCGACGTAGCCACCAGGGATGCAGACAGGGACGCGGAGGACATCGAGAGACTCAAGGCGGAGTTGGCGAGACGTGAAGGCGAAATTGAAAGGGTCCGTTTAGAACTTGACGACATCAGGAACCAATCCAGCGCTCTTGGATATGCGACTCCCCGGTCTGATGGGTATCGCTCTTCTGAGCCGCCATCGTACGCCTTACCCGCCCTTCTAGACAGGGCTCGTTCCTGACCGCGGAATTTTCACAGCTCTCCGACGATGCGTATCGGATCCGCGTTACGAAACAATCACCGCGATACCTTCCCGCCATTCGGAGGGAGGGCCCTTCCCACTTCCCGGACAGATGATGGTGATGAATCTGACGATCCATTCGGCCCACCGGATACCGATTTAAGTACCAACTCATTCTTGGGGTCCATCCAACGGCATTTCACTGGTACCACTGCGATTCCAGAGTCTTCTGAAGTATACACGACCCCGGTAAGCTACCCTATCTATCCGTTATTATACTCGGACTTGACATCGGTCCGCACAAGACTTCTGGAGATCCCAATGATCTTAATCAAGCACGCGGGACGATCTCGGCGCTGGAACAACAGGTCATCGAGAAAGCAGAAATCGCAAGGCGCACAGAGCTCGACCGTGATTCCGTGGGGGCTGACGTAGTTTCTCTGCGAGAACAAGTCCGGTCCCTCGAGACGGCAATCATCACCGAGAAGTTGGTTACCGTCGGCCTCAAGGACGACCTCCAGACAACCTCGGAGAGGAGAGACGCACTCGAGGTAGTTGCGAGTGCGAAGGATCAAGAGATACGGCGATTCGAACAAGAAATCGGGGGGCTTGGGCGACAAATCGAGGAACATGTAGCCCTCAAAAAGAGATTACAGGCCGAAAACTCGGGGCTCGAATCCATCCTGTCCGAAACGAGGGTGAAGCTCTCGACGACCCAGGAAGATGTTTCGCAATTGACGACCTCGCTGGCGATGTCGCAAGACACGCGAGTGGGGCTTTTGACACAGATCGCCTCTCTTGAATCATCGATAACACAACACCGGGTAGAATGCACACAGAAGCTCTCGAGCCTTCGGAGCACCCACGCGCTTTCCCTCGCGGAGGAACGAACCCGGATATCTGAACTTGAATCCTCTCTTGCGGTCGCCGAATCGAATATCGTCGAGCATCAGGAAAGACTAAAGACTGCGACTTCATCAATAGAAGACGAACGGAATACGCATCGGATAGATCTATCCTCCCTACAACGGTCTCTTCAGGGGTCCAATGGTGTAATCGGGCGCCTGGAAAGCTCCAACGAATCATCGAGACTCGCTTTGCAGAAGGTGACCGAAGAGTTAGATGGGAAACACGGTGAGCTGGAGGAGCTCCAAGCCCGGTTCGTCGCAGAGGTTCAACAGTCGGCCGCCCTCGCGATTGCTTTGGAGGAAGCTAAAGGGCGGGTTCAAAGCATAGAAAATGAGATTGCGACTATGCAGGCGGCGAAAAAGGCGGACGAAGAGGCGATTCGGCGAGCAACCGCGAGTTACAGCAAGCTGCGCAAGTTGCATGTGGAGTGCCTGCAGGAAATGGACGGGTTGGTGGGTATCATCTAGGAACATACCCGAACAGAACGGTGTGGGCGCGACTCATCAATGTTGGTATCAACCTACACGTAACCACTACTGCGGTGATGAGAGAGACAAGCAAACGAATGTGGTGGAATGGAACCGGGATTGGGCCGTTCTGGCGGCCGCCGGTATCAAGTTTCTACGTGTAACCCTCGGTAAACAATATTCACCCTCTACGTTTCAGTTCTCTTCATTGTGCATCTCAATGAAGCCTTTCCGTTCCACGGGTTGCCCGTTCGCGGATCCCACGGGAGAAAAAAAACCGGCTTTTGCGCGCAGCGATCGGTATTCGGAATGATCCACTTTGAAAACATTGAAGGAGCCACGGTTGTTTTTTTGATCCCAGCCGCCTGAAGTCGGGCGCTTGAGCATTCAGTTTTTACCACCCTTGAGCTTGGGACTGTATGCCTTGGAAATTTTCAGGGATTTTCCGCTCTAACTGTCTCCCCGGGATTAACTCTTTGATTTATCCGGGTTTACGCTATGGCAACACTGAGTTCTACGGTGTCTTATGGTGAAGCCTGGGAAACATTAGTGCAGACCGTTGGATGCTTCAAAAAGAGGAGTCTGCATGATCTTTTATTCTGTCCAGCAATCTGAACCTCCTCGACCCCTCTAGCTCCTCATCTTGCGATGTCTTTCCGTTTACCAACCAATCCGGATGCGTTCGTCCCTCCGCCTTCCGAGCAGTTAACGCTCGCACGGCCCTGGAGGGGTTCGTTTGTATATCCCCAGGCTCAGCCATCGCGGAATGCAACGCTCCAGGAGATATTCGTCACCGCTGCGGAGACTGAGGGTGATAAGTATGTTTCATCTTCGAAATCCTTGAGCAAGCCCCAACTTTGATTAGTCGCGTAGACCTCTGGAAACCGCGCCTGTCTCTCCACGTTACGAGGGCCCAAATGTCTTCGCGAGATATAACCGCGATGATGCAGCGTCAATCCGTTTCCCTCTGCGCGTTTATGCCGGACCGTTTGCCAGACTCCAACGCGCACTTGGCAAACCAAAAGCACTTCCACACTCTATCCCAGATGCTTTCTCGGAACAATCTCGTGAGTTTCAAGGTTTAGCGAATAGCGGGGCCATATCGGGAAATTCTGGCTGCTCATCCCCATTTTCCCCGGCAGGTCGCCTTCGCTCCCTTCGATGCGAACAACAGACGCGGTCCGGGCGTGCTGATTTTTTCTGTCCTAACTCCGGCCGATTCTCTCCTCGCGGGCGCGGTCTTGATGACCCCCGATCTCCTTGACACAATTACATCGGGCGGAACCCCTCCCCAAACCGGAGCGGCTTCACCATATCAACAAGTGACGGTGACGCAGCATACGGCCGCCTACTCCCAACCTTATCGAGCGGACGGTTACCCGTCCGCCAACCCGTCTTCAAGCGCACAATTCAGCCGGGCCAGATCGGAAAGGGATCCCAGCTATTTCATGCAATACGACGCTCAATATCGGGGGCCTTGAGTCGGCCGATCAGATTCTTAAAGCCTGAACTATAATTACGCATTGTTGTCCACTAGGTTTTCATCATCGTTTTGCAAAATGCCCTGATCCCAATTCGCGCATCACATAGTACAGTTGTAATCGCCCTGGCGAACGCGAGGATCAACGCACCAAATAGTGATCAAAGTAATAAAACGAGGCCGCCGTGCCCTAAACATCAGAAGAGCCGGGTATCCAAATCAACGCCTCAAAAACAGTGAATTAATCTCGGCCACTTCGAACTTTCCTAGGGGAAGTCGCGGGCACCCATTCATCCTCATCACCGTCCCCATCGGATTCTTCGATGTTCCCAGGCCTCCCTTTTCTTGGCCGTTTGGGTGGGGTCACCGGATCGTCCTGCAACTGGTCTTTGAGCGACCCGCTTGCTTTCTGAGGACTATTTGTCACCTCCTCTTTCAATGGGTCCCGTTTGCGCTTTCCGGCCCTCGTTCTAGACCGCCAAGTGTCTGATGGATCGTCGGCACCCCCGTTTTCATCGCCATCTTCCCCTTTGACGTATTCGGGGGGAGCACCAGCAGAAACTGACGGGAGACTCGACTTCTGCCTCGAGCTCCTGCCGCTCCGTTTTGGTCGTGAGTGTCTAGAAGACTTCTTGGCGCGTTTGGGAGAGAGCATCAGTGGTTTGTTGTTCTTGACGGCCCACTCCGTCTCGATAATCCTTTTTCCCAGTTTGTTGCGTCAGAATGCCGGCTCAAGTGAAAGATTCTGCAGTATACATACCTATCCTGGAGTTTCACGTTGTCCGGAACGTAGGTCCGCGCTTTCCTATAAAGCTCCAGAGATATCTCCAAACGACCCCTGCCGGAAAAGTCAGGAGACGAGGACAGAGATCAGAGATAAGGAAACGAGTTCACTTCTGCGAGCACTCCCTGGCGAGGGCAACGTACGCTCTCCCAGTCTTCTTCTTGGACGCTGGTGAGAGCACTGCAGCCGGCTGGCCATCCTCCTTCCTGCTCGCGCGGTCGATCAGCCAGAGATTATCAGTTTAAATATTTGGATTCGGCACTTACACCTTCTTCTCAAGTTCCGACAATCTCGTCCTGAGTTCATTATCCAAATCTCGGTGATACTTGAGTAAATCTTCGAGGACGTCATTGATCTGGTCTGTATTTGTAGACCCCGATGCCTCTGCTTCCATGGGGAAGTCGTCATCTTGCAAAGGTTCGGGCTTGACATCAAGGGATAGCCTCCGCTCGACTTCAGCCTCTTCAGCGCGCTCCTTCCGAACTTCCTCCTCTCTCGCCAGTCTCTCTTTCTCTTGCCTCTCCAACTCCTTAGCAACCTCTGCCCTTACGAGAGCGGCAATCTGTTTATTCATTTCCAATGTCATTGGCTCAGGTTGGACTTCTGTGACAGGTGGGAGAGGAGTTGGGGGCTTGGAGGTCTGAGCGCCTGGAACTGGAATCATAGATGTCCTCGACCTTGAAGGAGGCTTGACTGTAACACGAGAGGGACCAGCCTGTGCTGGCTCGTTCAATCCAAGAGTGACAGGGATAACGGCTGCTGCCATTTTTTGCGGCGCTTGCTGAACGGCGGCAAAGTGAGGCTTAGCTGCAGGCTTATTGTCTAGACCCGTCCGTCAGCGTAACGTGTCAACACTGGGAGGAGAATCATCACCTCGTTCATTGATCACAGGTTTGTTCTCGATGTTCTTTGTTCGCCCTGCAAAACTGGAGAAGGGGTCAGCGCGTTTGCCACCTTCTCACAAACCTCAAAACATACTTAAGGGTATTGAGGGTATCCTGGCGAAACTTGATACCAGGAGCGAGGTTAACGATCAAAAGTCCCACGGACGTGCCGCCTAAAGCATCTTGCAAGATCCGTGTCAACTTGGAATTTCTGTATGGAATACGAGGCTTGCAGGTGGGGTTAGAGACCGCGGGCTGAGATACAACCAACACATCGCTTACAGCTCCCTGGTTCAGGGCATGAACCACCTGACCCAAGACGCTAAGAGATTTGTTGATAGCCGCGGATTCAGCCATCCGTGAGGCATCGTTCCCTGTCATCTGCAACACATCATCAAGATCGGGTATCCTGCACCCAACTGCCTCCGCACCTTGTTGTTCTCGGATCCGGCCAAATCTACCAGGACCAATTTTCCCGTCAGAGCTAACAAGATCAAGTTAACACCGAATAGGCGAGGCGTGCGCGAGGGGATGACCGACTCTTTTGCCTTTCCTCGTCGAGGATGTTCATCTCGACTGTCAGGACAGCATGACTCCGCGAACTCGCGCGGTTCAAATTAGTCGCACCGACTGAGCGGGCTTTGGAAGCTTTACTGTTTTTTTTTTGTGGTGTGCCATCATTCAGCCAAGGTCGAAGCAGCGGCGATGACAGGGACCCACGAGTAAATGCTTTGGAACTCTTGTTCCGTAGAGACAGGGAGAGAGGATAAGTTTGCCACGAAGATTTGTCCTGCATCATTCTCTCGTACGGGAAGTTTTGGAGCCTGTAGCATTATCCTCATGAGACAGGCCATTGTACCCTAGAATGAAGCCATCGACCCACCGTCTCTCGGTCACCCAAAAGGTCATAAACTTCGTCCTTGTAGATCTCAAAATACGAGATGTTAAAGCTTAGTTTCTTGCTCGAATCTGGATGAGGGCGATGCAAGATTTCCTAGGTAGCCGTAAATTTAGTGTCGTAACCCCTTGAAATCCGCAGCCATACGTACATGCATGACACGAGGGATAATACCCGGCTCGGTGGGACTACCTTGCATCGTATGTGTCTTCCCCGAAGACGTGACGCCATACGCAAAGATCGTCACAGTCTTGTACGGTAAACACCACGGTCAACGTTCTGCCAGACGGGACAAACCTTACGAGAACACTCACAACTCCGTTATACAAAACGTCCAACAGGGGTCTCACATCGTTGTCGTAAACATCTTCCTGAGTCGCGTCTTGGCCATAACAGGAGGAGAATCTGGCAGGGGGTCCACAAAATATCTCAGCTGACCTGGTCTCCGTCCCAACGGCCACCTGTTCCGTCCCCTCTGCCACACGACTTACGGGAAAGTAAGGATTTGATTCCTCTGGTTGGTGACAGAAATGGACGCAGATCTAGAATCATCGCTTCGTATGATCCTAATGCAATCATCTTCCAGCTCGTTGTTGATCCTCGGGCGGAGTCGAGCGGCGATTCGAATCTTGTGGGTGGTGGATCCCCCAACCATGTCGTAATGGAGCCAGTGAGTGGAAAGTATTGGAAAGAAATGGCAGGTCGAAACGAGAGGACACGCTTGATTACAGGCGAAAGAGCGTGTTACGGGTCCAGCGGGGCGTTTGTGTCTTGGTCTCGAGGTGCTCGACGCGTGACAGAGTTGAAGTCGCAAAACACCACGTGACCGTCACGCTCAGGTTGAGTTCACGCGGCTGAGTGACGTCATGAGCTCTCAACTGCTTCGACACGAGGCATGCGTGCAATTGTAAGAAAAACGTGTGTATAGTTGAACCAGGTTAACAAGAAAACGACTGCGGTGTTACATATAGACGAACTTATTCCAGAGCTTTACAACGCCGTACCAACCTCTCTGCCAGAACTTCGGGGAAAAACGACGTCAGTCAAGACCCGCCGTCTCTAATCAAGCCGGAGGGAGACTCACATTCTTCCTGCAGATGGACCAGATCGTTGAGGCTGATTCTGCAGGATCCACTCGCACCCCCACTCCTCCAACTCTTCATACAAACCATTCATACACGCTCCACTCATCTCCGTTCCATCATTGAGGTCGCCTGAACCAGGGTAGCTCTCGCGGGCACCAATCCGAAGTGCATTGACACTGGGCGGAGAAGTGCCAGAGATGCTGGTCCCTCGCGGGGTAGCCTGAGTCGTCGCACTTGTGATAGACAGGGATCCAGTTGTTGTGTGTGTTGATCGCCCAGCGCCGGAGGCCCCGGGAGTAGAATGGTCTACAACCCGAAAAGATCCTGAAGCAGAAACGAACGAGACTGCGAACTCCCCATAACTCGAAGATGTCAAAGGTAGCGAATCCGCAGCAGAGATCCAGCCGCTCCCGTTGAGACTCATGCTTGGATCAGATCTTGTCCTCGAGCCTGACGATTCGGCCTGTGTATCTTCCTCAGGGATGGGGAACAGAGCACCAGGGACACAAAAACCCCTTCCGGGCCCAGGGCTGGAAGGTTCGAGGTTGCCTCCTCCAGCATAAGAGACCACGTCTGAGGTAGAGCTACTTGCTTGTCCGTGGCCATTCCGGTATTCCGGGGACTCTGTTTTACCATACACAGGGAGCACGGCCTCTGGTCCCGTATAGTCATGGTACCCTTCAAGTTCGTAGGGCACTGTTGGGCTCGTCCCTCCTTGGTAGGCGTACTCTGAGTTGTAGGAGGGGCTTTCCGAAACTACGCTGGCCCGCGCAGATGCTGAAAATGGAACGAGTTTTGCGCCGATCATAGCATTCGTAGAACTAGAAACAAAAACGGTCGGGGACTGTCCGCCGAGGTTATCTTCCATGTGGCTGGCGCTACCTTGCCGTGGAACGGTGAGACCCTGATTCCCAGGGACGGGTGTGAGAAGCGGCGAGCCTCCGCTCACATTGACGAAGAGGGAAGGGGACAACAACTTCGCATTTGAGGTAACCTTTCCGAGGAAACGATGGATAGGAGAAGCAGAGGGGGACGGAGGGGAGAGGTTTCCGAGACCTGGTCTAGGAGATTGCTCATCACAAGTGTGGAATTCTTGACTCGGGGACCGTGGAAACCCGAAAGCGGCGGATGTAGGGGGATCCGCCTGCAACTGAGTGAACGGGTGGGGAGTGCGGTGATGGGCTGTCGACGGTTCTGGAGTACGCAAATAGAATGAAAAGTTTCCATTGGGGAAGGGGTCCTTTGGTTCTACTAGGACGAGACTTTCGGGCGGGGTTTGTATCGGCAAGATCGGAGGAGTCCTCCGCTTCACCGTTAGGGTGCACCTCTTGACCTTCGGAGGGCTTCTGACCTCTGGGCTCAGCTGATCGAAGCTGCTCGGCGAGGCAATAGAATTATGAGCTGGGGTCGGGATTTCACCCATCCCCTTCGATAGGTAACCAGGTGACTCTACAAGTTGGTTTTGACTGTTCCCAGATACTAGTCTCACGAGCGCAGAATCTGGTAAAAGATTTCCCAGGGAGCTTTGAGTGGAAGACGCGGGGCTGTCCAAAGCGTAAAAGAATGATTGGTCTGGAGGAGATATAGAAACTGCGACCGGAGGAGACCGTAATCCCGAAGGCCAAGGAACTCGACCCAGTCTGTGGAAAACTCTGAGTTTGTTGCGCTGACCAGTTGAACGAGAAGTCGAACGATGTCCAACGGAAGGAAACCTAAAGAAATGTAACCCGACGGCCCTGGTTCAGAGCGTAGTGAAGCGTACGAGAACTGCGAGTTTGTATCCTTGACGGCAGTGTGTTCTGATGCTTTCCTCTTGATCTCCCAATCCGGGGAACCGAGCAGACCAACAAGGAACGCTGCTCATGTCCTATCCCAGTCAGAACGCGCAGTACAATGTCCCAGGCAGATGCCGCGTACGTAGCTGAGAAGGGGATCTACTCGAAAGCGTATGCCCTCTGACAACATCCAACTTCCGATGCTTCACGTAGAAATACTTGACGGCCAACAGTAGGATGAGCAATGCAGGAACTACAAACAGATAAAGGATGAGAGCGGTTGCCGTTGACGGCGAGGCTGGTATCGGCACAGCGACCACAGTTGGAACGAGAGACAGGGTTGCAACAAGCGCAGATAACAACTTCAAGAAACGAGTGGACATATTTTGTCAGGATGAGGAGAATTGGGTGGTATCACAGGGCGGTGATGTTCGTGGTCGTGGTTTGAGATGACCAGAGAATTTTCAACATCCATCCTCAACCACATCGATCGAAATGGGTACACTGGTGGGAAATAACGGGCACGAATGAACACGGCAGCAGGTGTTTTCATTCGCCGTCGTGTCAACGCCCGGGAGGTAAAAGCAAGTACGCCAAAGCTTGAAGCCGCCAGATAAAATACGACAACCGCTTACCGCGCGGTCACGAGCAACGCCAGTCCCGTCAGGTGCCGACATCGAGAGACCAACATTACAAGACCCGATCATGTAAGATAGCAGTCGGGAGGCAGCGTGTCAGCCTGACAAAACCCGTAAACAACAACAACAATAACCGGAAGACCAAATAAGTCCACCCGATCCCAGAATATAGTAGTACCTTCAAGTGAAAAGACAACAACACGGGCACAAGAATGCCGCAGTGAGTCCCCAAGCAAGCGCACAGCTAGTAGGATATCCATGAGAGCGTGTCAGACGGTAGAGTACGCGAAGGACAGACCAACAGCCGACGAGCTGGTCGAGTTCTCTTCCTGTTGCTGAGGTTGAGCATTTACGTAGATGATTTGGGGTTGAGCTGCGGGCTGTTGCTGGACCACGCGCTCGACGACAATGACATTGTTAGTAGTAGTCTGGGCCATGTACGGCATAGTAACTAGCGTTGGGGTGGGTTGAGATTGCTGTGCTGGATTGTACGCGGCTACAAATACGAAAAGTCAGGTCGGGCCCAAAGGGGAGGGTAGATTGCGGTGCTCACGAGATGGGAGAGTGACTACATCATCATGTACGGTCGGTGGTATCGAAGGAAGCTCAGCACCGATGGTGATGGTAGTGGCCATGATTCTTGGATGGGAGGATTGAGGGAGGCATCTGGTAAACTGGTGCCCCTTATAGACCCGCGGCCAAGCACAGCTCTAGGCCACAGAACGGGGTCAGGGGGACACTTGCTGGTGGCTGTAAAATGGTGGAATTGAAGTACATCGAGCCACCCCGCTTTGATAGTCGTCTTTCCCCCACATTGTCAACAACGGAAAAGAGTCCAGAATATTTTTAGATAGCGATCAGCGCTCTGACAGCGTGTACTAGTTTTGCTCTCAATGGGGTTTGCATGTTGATTGGATTGTCGACGGAGTTCGTAGCGGCAGTGCAGAGGTTTGGGCGGAGGTTCAACATCACAGTTTGCGGTGATCTTCAACTGTGAAGGCCAGGCCTGAGGTCCCAGATCCAGTCAGTTCCATCCTGGGTAACCGCTCGTCGAGGCACAATCACCGTCAATCCGAGGATCCAACCTAGAATACGGACACTGAGTTTCAACACGGCCTCCTTTCCGACATATCTGATCCGACGGCCAGGTTTCTGGATCAGGGACGATAAGGTGCTGGTGGATCAAAAATGCTAGCATGGAATTTGCCAAGCCTCCGCGGGAGGTAAGTCGGGGGTTCACGTCAGTCACCGCTCAAAGTACATGCAGGGGCGGATGCAGTCGATGTGAGAGTCGAGACTGTGGAACACATGACCGAGAGAAAAGGATGCCATCGTGAGAGGGAGTGGTCGACGATGAGGACGACGTGTGAGATCTGGAGTTAACCTTGGTTTTAGCCAAGGGGATAATGAACTCCACAAGGGAATCCCAGCAGACATCGCGGCAATTGCAATGGGTTTCAAGGAAACGGCGGCGGCGGTCACAGCAACCTCAAGTGCTGTTAGGAGGCGAGTCGTGAGAAATCAGATGGTTCCTTGAATTTTGCTCGATCAGGGTCAATCGCCGTGAAGGTCGGTTCGGGAGCGGGGTCGGCTGTGGTTTAACGTCGGATGACAGCCAGTACAAAGTGGGGGTATCGTTCCGGGCAGGGGGGGATTTTATGTACCGCAGAGTGGCGACGGTGCTTTCCTAGCGTTGAAGGAGAGAATGGACCGCGTGAGGGATTTGAGCGGCGTACTTATGCGGAACGATCGTCAACTGTACCGTATGTAAATCTCCTCGTTCGGGATTGACCTCGGGGAAGCGCGACAAGGAAGCATGATGGATTGTACCCGGTCAGGGTTGTCCACCAAAGGCGGATACAAATAGCGAGTGTACAGAGATGATACAACCCACCTCTTCGGGGGTAGTATGTAACTTTAGAAGCAGCACCAGCAGGGGCAGCAACAGCCCGCACAGAGACCAAGGAAACTGAAGACGTTGTCGGTTAACGGTGAATACCAATAGATGACCGGAAACTGACCAAGCAGTGGCGCACAATCCTGCGTCGTTGTCTTTGCCTTGGCGACGTTCTACATAGATGACTTGAGGCTGGGGCTGGGGCTGATATTGCCCGGGCTGATAGGCTGGATCTGGATCGGGATGGTCTGAGTACTACTCTCTCTTTTTTTCGAAACCGTGGGGCATCGCTGACTTGGGGGGTGATAGGCCTGGTTTGGATAAGCAGGAGGGGGGCCTCCGGGCTGCTTATCTTGAGGATAGTTTTTCTGAGATGGAGGAGACATGGTGAAGTTCACCCGCAGCTCGACTGCGCGTGGGGTGGGGAGAGGATTGCAGCCACATGCCGTTTTGCGCTTGAGGTGTGATCGCTTTAGGGGTCTCGTCCGTTCCCCGTGGTGACAAGATCGTCCTTTCCATCCTTGCACCTCATCCGCCCCCGTCCTTCACCTGGGTTCCCACACGCAATGCCCTTCGTGCGCTATCTCTCACACGATGGCCGTGAAGTCTCTCAGGACGACGACCACCAATTTGATCCAAATTTCCCCACCCATCTCCCACAGTCCAATCATAACGGTGGACGAGCTTCAACCCCAGATGTCCCCAGCGACTCTTCTCCCCTTCAGTTCCAGCTTCCGTATTTCATGTCCTTTGGCTCGTCGACCGTAGCTCCTGGCGGCGGTGCTGAGGTTCTCCCCTTCTCCCAGGCTCAGCCAACCGGCGATCCTTCTCCGGACTGGCTATCCAGCTCATTCTTTCCACTCTCCCCCAACGACCAGTAAGCTTTCGTCTTCTCGCAACAAATTTCGTGAGGTAAACCGTAAAACCTTGCCCTTTAGACTTCTACCTGGTTCCTCTAGCGAATATTATGCCCCATATTCCTCTGCTCTCGACACGAATATCCTCCGTTCCCCTTACTCAGCTCCGCCTCCTCCTCCTCAATTACCTGCTCCCCGGCAGGAATCCACACGAGACTCGGATACTCATGATGCGCATGCTCAGATCGACCTCGACCAATTGCGGTCTATGGCAATGCTCTCCAACAGCATCAGCACCACTCCGATGGCCGGATCCTCCAAAGCCCTGGATCAGATATCTGCCCGACTCACAAATCCTTCGGCCTTTGGCTTCCCAATCTACTCCACCAGTGGGTTTGACGTTTTGTCTATCATGGCCCGGGTTGCGACCCGACCCAACCCCACCCTCAAACTCGGCCCGGTCGATCTCTCCTGCTCATTCCTCATTGTCGACGTCCGGCGGTACGATTCTCCGGTTGTTTACGCTTCCCCGGGTTTCATCGCCCTCACGGGGTACGCTGAACACGAAATACTCGGACGAAACTGCCGCCTTTTGCAATCCCCTAACGGCAACGTCGTCAAGGGAGAAGAGCGTCGCCACACGTCTCATTCATCTGTTGCCCAGATGAAAAAGGCAGTTGTGGCAGACAAGGAGTGTCAAACCTGTCTGATCAATTACAAGAAGGATGGAACGCCGTTCATGAATCTAGTTTCCATAATTCCCCTCCCCGGTGGCATCCACAACACCGCAGAGGAAGCTGACCAGGTCGCATACCACATCGGTTTCCAAATCGACCTCTCCGTCCAGCCAGATGCCATCCTGCGCAAACTCCAGGACGGCTCGTACGTTACTGACAACGGGAACCAGAACATTTTCCAACCTGCGATGGGCGCCCTCAACCAACCTGCCAGGGATCGGAGGCTCGGCTCGATGACGTCATCCTCTGTGATCCCTGTCTCAAAGTCCCTCCGTATCCTCCTGGCAAACGACAGATTTATAAAGTCCATCCCCTTCACTCCCGTTCCTTCCAACAGTCCGTCGCAGTCGATGCTAAAATTCATCCCATCCGATGACGATCAACTACTCAGCTTCGCCCTCCTTGGCAGCGCTCCGGACTTCATTCACGTTTTGTCACTGCGTGGGTTATTCTTGTACGTGGCCCCTTCCGTAAAGCGCGTTTTGGGATACGCCGCCGAGGACCTCATGGGCAAGATGATTTCGGACTACTGTCACCCCGCTGACCTCATCCCACTGATGAGAGAGCTCAAGGAATCATCCACCGTCCCATCCACAGAGGGTGGTCCACCGGCTGTACCGAGGAAAGTCGACTTGCTCTATCGCATCAAGTCCAAGGATGGTGTCTTCGTTTGGGTCGAGAGTCGCGGTCGGCTCCACGTAGAGTCTGGAAAGGGCAGGAAAGCGATCATCCTCAGTGGCCGTGTGAGACCTATGCCCAAGCTCACTTGGGGATCCATTTCACAGACGGGAGGACTTGCCGTAGCCGCACCTTCCGCAAAAGGAGACCCAATTGCATCTACAAGTTCGCGAGAGTTTTGGGGAACCGTTAATCCCGACGGCACCTTCCTCTTCGTTGGGACGAGTGTGAAGGGACTTCTAGGCTGGAGCGTTGCGGAAGTGGTCGGCCAACGACTCGAGGATTTCGTCGTTAGTTCCAAGGACCAGCGGAGACCAGAGTATAACACCTACCGGATTGTTTCCGAATCTCTGGCGGCCGCCTCGCGGGCAGAGACTCCCGGCCCGACGCAACTCGCCTTCGAGATGAGGAAGAAAGATGGGTCCAAAATCCGAGTCCTCATGGTTCTGTATCACGCCGCTATTCCCAGGTCCACTCCGTCTCTGGCAGATCCACTGATCTGTCAAGTGAAGATGACGAGCGACTCCGTATACGCTCAGGTTCTTAGACGATCCAAGGAGCAAGTATTCCAGGAGATGGAAACTTCCCGGAGCACCAGTTGGCAGTATGAGCTTCAGCAACTCAAGTACGCCAACCAAAGGTTGTTGGATGAGGTACGGAACCTGGAGGCTCTGCAACCAAACCGTCAGGCCACCAGGCCGACCCACGCTGCGTCTGGAAACGGGGCCATTGGTATTGGTGCGCTGGGTTACCTGATGTCCTCAAATCAAAGCTTCATGACCGACCGGCGGGTACCTCTCCCTATGTTTTCTTCGGCCCCCGAAAACCCCCCCACGATACCCCCTCCTCCATAATCGTTCAATCCTTCTATAGCAAACCTGGCCACCCGGCATTCTGGCTCCGGACCCGGTGGCACAGGTTAGTGCATTCCCGATATCACCCAGTTTTCTTTCTTTGTTTCGTATGTTTCGTCCGTTCCTTGTTCACAACCCCTCCCCCTTCCCCTTGTACTAATCCCTGATCTTGACCTCTCACCCCTTTTTGCATCCTGCGTCGCGCTGCTTCTCTGATTATTCTCGTATCGTTTTGCCTGTCGTACCTGTTTGCTTGTCTCGTACATGAATCCACCTTTGTCTCCTTACCCAACCCACATGACATACAACGAACACTCGCGTCCTGTTTTGCTTTCCTGCTGTAGACCCATCGATACAGTTTCTTCATACATGCATTGCAACTGGAATTGATACACATATATTACACAGCGAATTATATGCTAACCCTTGAGCGTGACAGATTTAAAGGCGTGTTTCTTCCCTCTTGTTTTCCGAACAAAGGGAGGCGGGCGATTGTGTCGAATATTCATCCCGAAGGATACCTAACAGCGGATACCAATATAGATAGGCGGGAACGACAAAAAAAGGTCGGATTGGGGGAATCACGGAAGGGGTTCCTGGCTACTCGATAGCCGGTTCAGATGGATGTAAACATCGGTACCAAACCCATCGATGGATATCAACATCAAGTCTCCTCCGAAATACCTGGCGTACTGTGGGCGGCGTTCAGCGGGAACCGCTAATGTATGATAGATGCAGGTCCTTACTAATCTCGAGAGTGGAAGACCGTATCCAAACCCGGCCATGGGAGCCCTAAAATCGCTCGCGTGGAAATCCTGGTCGAGGTTCTGACCCTCCATAGTCGTATACATGTACGTCCAAATGAGAGGTATCGCGCTCCTGGGGATTCCTCCTCCCTCGTCGGAAATCTTGACGGTGATATCTTCTTTGCCTTCGACAACGATGACCTTGATGGGAGGGAAATGGTCCTCGCGGTCGGGACCGTACCTTTCGACGACCGCCCGCAACGAGTTTTTGAGCAGCTCGAAGCAGATGTGGGACAGGTGACCGGGAACGTAGCTGAAGTGGAGGTCCTTCGGGCAAATTAGTTGAACCGGGGGACCTTTGAACATCCTAAGGGGTTGGGAACCAGTCAGTAGCCTTGGCATAGCGGAGAAGTGGGGAAGTTACCCATAATGTTCCTCGCATACGTATCTCGCGTTCTCGATAGATTCCTGGACTATATCGTGGATGTTCTGGTAATTGGATGTCAGGTCGCCTCGGTCGCGTGACGATGACCCCTATACTTACGGATTTCGTGCAGATGATTCCAACGTAGTCGGGGTGAGGTTCGAGGGTGTTCAATGCGATGTCTGTAAGAAGGGAATATCGAGTTAACTTCTAATCGACAGTCCTTTGTGGGAGTTCAGGCGCACGTTGTCCAAGCAAGAAGCGAATCCCGATCCGGGACAAGTAAAACCGATCAAGCCAAGCCTGGATTTCATTGTCTATCTTGCGTGCGTTGTGCGTTCGTTTCCATTCGAGCACACCCTGCGCGACGGTAGTCACGGTGGGGTCGTGCCTCCGTTTGATATTTTCCAGAAGTTTTGTGAACTTGGCGTTGTAATCCCGGATTTCTGGTGGCCAAACGATCCCAGAGGTCTGTGCATAGTACCTGTAAAAATGTGCACTCAGCGTGTAAAGACAAGGATATAGGCGACCAAATTACCTCTTCTCGATTGGGATCCTCATTTTTCCACTCCCCGGGTTACCCAGACCTCCATTGAAAGATGGGTTTGGCACCGATTCTGGGAGGTGTCTTGATGCACTCGAAGTCAATTTTAGCGCTGTCTGAACGTCCTTCGAGGTCTTCACAGCTGGGAACGAGATCAATTCCTGCGCAGAACGGCATTGTATTTTTAGACTTGAGTGGGGAAAACGGACAAAGCATGGTACCTCGAATGACTGGGCATACCAATCCTTGACCTTGTTTATCGAAGGCATTGCGCTAAGATTGTGTGGTAGCTCATCGAGCTCCTTCACTCGGTGGGCCAAGCGTACCGGGAGCTCCTCTGTCGAAAGGTGGCACGAGGGTGGTTAGCTGGATCAAGAAGGCGTTCGTGAGAAGAATACACACCGAGCAAGAACTGGCTCGCACGCAAGAGAGTCCCTTGGCTGGGGTTCTGGCCAAACAAGACCATCTGTTGCAGTGAGACTAAGGAGCATACAGTCAAACACAGATCCATGCGCTACAACCCCTCGTTAGCCGGCGACGCACCTCCTGTCTGCTGGAACGAAGCAAAGTGGCGGATTTTGTCCCACAAGCTAGGACTGATTTTGTAGGACATGGCGGCGGATGACCGGGAGACGGAGGGGGGAAGAGGTGTGACTAGATCCTGGCCAAGGGCATTAGATGCGGGGGACCGCCAACTAACGGACACTCAGTTCCGCGTACGTCTAAGCTCGCTTATCTCCGAAATCACGAGCCAACGCCGGTCACGTTCCATCGGGGCGGCGGGCCGCAGCGACTCTCCCATTAATGCTAGGGCAAGTGTACTAGGGTATAGACTGTAGTGGAAAAACTGATACATAGTCTCCTTCCAAGAAAATATCCTCCTTAGAACTCAGGTCAGTGGACGCATAACCTCCTCGTATATCAATACTATCCAGAGTGAGTTCACTTGAGTGAGGGCCGAAATGCCGAAATAACGAGCCTCTTACCTTTTAATTGTTCCTTACTCAGGGTATCCCCGTAGTCGAAATCAAACGCAAAGGGATCAAGGGGGTCAGCCGAAGGCTCGTCTTGGGGGTCATGGTAGGACTTGGCCCTGATCAGACGACCGTTCTTACTCAATTATTCAACGTACAAACACCTACCTCGAGATAGGGATGTTTCAGAGCCTCTTCCACCGTTATTCTTCGCTTGGGACTGAAGGTCAGACATTTCTCCAAGAGGTCAAGCGCCTAAAAATAGTTAGATTTTTGCCGTGGGTTATTTCATATGGTCGTATACCAAAGGATTTGCATTGGGGAACAGAGAGATAAACGGCTTTTTCTTCCGGAAAGGCAGCGCCCTGATATATTCACGCGAACGCTGGGACGTTATTGCATAAAAATCATCCAAGGACGGCGTTCCTAGGATGTCAAGGATAATCGATAATTGGTGATGGTCTGGAGGAACATGAGATCCACGGGTGAAAGGTCAAGGAAAGATGAAATACAATCTCGTCCAGGGAACAACGGCTTCCCAGAGAGCATCTCTGCGAGCACGCATCCAACGCTCCAGACGTCAATTGCACGGGTGTACTCTTTGAACGTTAACATCACTTCAGGGGCACGATACCACCTGCATTTTTGTCAACAGGCGAGGACGTGTACGAACATGAAACCTTACCTCGTCGCAACATATTCGGTCATGAACGTACTGCTATCGTTCGCGACGTTGGGTGGCGGTTTAGCCGATCTCGCGAGCCCGAAGTCACAGACCTGAGCGTTTGCCGGTGACATGGATGAAATGAAATTAGCGGGAGGCATGGAAACAGCCGCCCACGCCCACCCACCTTGAGATCGCAGTTGGAGTTGAGCAGGAGGTTTGAAGGCTTTAGGTCCCTGTGGATGACGTCCGCAGAGTACAACGCTTTCAGCGCTCTAAAAGTCTGAGGCCGCCGGTAAGCTGATTTGTGGCGTCAGATTCATTGATGGCAGACCCACTTGATAGATAAAGTATTGACAGTGGTCATCGCTGAGTTCTTGAGTCCGTATCACGCGATGCAGATCCGTCTCCATGAGTTCCTGGACGAGGTAAACTTCCTTAAAGTCATCGAGATTAGGGGGCCTCAAAATGTCGAGAATAGAGATGATGTTCTCGTGATGGAAGTGGCGCAGTAATTTTATCTCACGCAATGTTCTCAAGCAGAACATAGAGTGGTCAAAGGGGGTGATACGTTTTATCGCAACCTTCCTCTGGGTGGGTACGTGCACGGCGGAACTGTCCGTGGTCGGTGAACTGGAATAAAGGGCGAACGAACGGCAGTGTACGCACCAGACGATGCCATATGCACCCTCACCAATAACATCCAAGGCCTGATAGTTGGTGCCGCTGGGTATGAAGCTTGCCAAACGCTCGTCCATGTCGTCCGGGCAGTGTGTGGTCGTTGTTGGTCGGAGTGGCTGAAAGTGGCTGAGATTGACGCGAGCCTATTGTTGCCCCGGTTATTATCGTCATTTTTCTACGACATAAACAATAAATAAATATTTATGATAACATACAAAACTTTCGTTACCCTTTGTAGGCTATCACCAAGGCTCGTTTGGTTAACCACTCGACCTCACCTAACACGGGTAGATCTCCCTCATCTGCTGCTTATTTTTTTCACTCCCCTTCGTTCTATCCTCGCCACTACCCATCCTCTTTGTTCGGTTTTTACTTCAATGTCCAGCCCAACAAAAGCAGAAAAGCATACCAACGACCTCCGCCGTGGCGACGATAACGAAGAAGCGAGGAGAGAACGAAGCAACAAATCCAAAGCAACATCGACCAAAGGTATTATCCCATCCCCTCACCGACTTCACTTTTACTCCGCCTAATGCATGACATAAATCTTCAGGCAAAGATCTTTCGCATGTACCTTGCAAATTTTTCAAGGTCGGGTCGTGCACCGCTGGATCTGCTTGCCCCTTCTCCCACTCCTCCGTAGAGCCTGGTCAGAAAGATGTCTGCACCTGGTTCGTGAAGGGAAACTGTAAATTTGGGCACAAATGCGCCCTCGCACACATCCTTCCTGGCCAGAACATGTCCATGGATCGAAAGAACAAGAAGGCGGCTCAGCAACAGGCAAACGCGTCAAACCAGGGTCGAGACGGAGGTCGTACGAAAAAGCCCAAATCTACCGGGCTGAGCGGAAATGAGGGCAGGAATGCTCTATTATCCGGCTCTACTGCCCCCACACGCGTTCTCGGCAATGCCTCACGCCCCTCCCCGTTCAAGGCAACAATATCCCCTTCCGCCCCTGCACCTCCCGTAAAAGATATCGACTTCGTGCTCTCTGGTTTGTCAGACGAAGACGAGGAACTTCCTTCTGCCCCTGCCCGCGGGAAATCCCCCACCAAAGACGACGCCAAGGAAACCACCAAGGACGAAGCATATGAGGAATCCGAGGAAATCACAGTAGAAACTGAACCCCCATCCCCTTCCCATGTTGCCACCCCTTCTGTCCCAAGGTGGGTTACCAAACCCACATCCCCCAAGGTCAACGAGTTTGGCGCGATCGGATCTACCCCCACTTCTGTATCCCCAAGACACCGCGGAACCCTCAGCAGTCTTTCCCCCGGAACTTCTCCTTCCAAAGGTCTCGGGGCGCTCTCCTCCTCTCCGTTCTCTGCTCCCGGTCACCAGACAACTTTCGCCACATATGATCGTACTCAAGATTCCCCGGGTTTCAGGTCTCGAGGCGGACTTGCTTCCTCACTTGGAGCGAACCAAACTTTCGCAAGCGAGTTCTTGTCCTCTCAGAGACCCATAGTCTTGAGGGCGGATTCCTTGGAAGGATCTGCTGTAGAAGAAGAGGACCTGGTCCCTGGCTCGTTGACGGACCTGCTCACTCCTGAGGAGAGGTTTAGGCGGATGTCCCGTTCTAAAGCCGATGGCGAGGGACTTCAACGGCCCTCAGAGTCTCACCACCGCCATTCCCGATCTGTTCCAGCGCCTTCTCTCCTCAGCGAAATTCGTTCAATCTGGGCCGAGCCTGGCATCGCCGCGTCGCCGGACCAACGAACTGGATTAGGCGGTGGGCTGGGAAATGGCACACCGAGCTCCTTCACATCCAATTCTACGTTCGGCGGTCGTGCCTTGGATGACGCACTTGCCCCCTCGAATGCCTCCGCAGCATTTCTGTCCGGCATGCACAGGTATCTCGGCAATAAGGGACCACAGCAACGCACCACCCTCCGCCCCCCTCCAGCACTGCACCCGAACTCTTATGGCGCTTCTACGAACCCTTTGTTGTCATATTCCGCTGGTCTCGACGGCTCAGCCCTCTCCCCGTCGCGAGCATCTGCTCTCTCAAATCAGATGCACGATCTTGCACACCATGAACCGTACACCACAAACGATGTTTCTGGTAGACCCATTCCTGGGTTCCGCGGAGAGGGTAGAGAGGACAAGAATCTGATAGTTTCACCTTCCACTCGTGCCCTCCAATCCCATGAGCCGGGTCAAAGCTTGCCGCAAGGCTTGGCAGCGGGCTACTCGAGGATACATGCACTCCCTCCTACCATGTCCCCTGCAACTTCTAACGCCTTCAGCACACAGAAGTCATCTGGATTCGGCGCAATAGGTAGCGACTGGGGAGATCTATCGTCGAGCCCCCGCAACGGGGGCAATCTCGATGCCGCGGTCACTAGACTGTCTTATCCGTCCGCCGCGTCACGAATATCCGCTGGACCCTACTCTACTGGCAATCGTATCCCCAGTTCACGAGGGTTTGCAAATGGCACTGGTTTGTTGAGCCCTCTCAGCAAACCTGTCACTGCAGATATTGATGACCTGTTCAACATGGAGGAGTGAGTGTGTCTAGGTTGTCTGGGCCTTGAATTGACACATCGTTGTGGTGGGGACCCTTGCATTTTCCAATCCTTCTGGGCATCGTTCTGTTTCATTCCAATCTGTCTCCCCAAGGTAGCGTTTCCGCTCGACCTTTGTAACGCATTTACTTCGCTCTGAAGCGTATCCGAACACATCCTATATCCGTGTCAAGTTGTCGTGTATGTCTTCGTTCTCGTCCGTTTGTTGTCTTCTCTACCTGTTGACTACCTCACTGCATCTGCACTCGACCAGTACTATAATGTATCCTTAACTACTCTCCTCCTCTCTCCCGTCTCACGCAGAATCTCACGGTCAGAAATCAGTTATTATTATTGGCCCAGCTATGAGGTGTAGGCGGGTCCCGCATCAGTGATGGGTGATCGAAATGCTCTTCCGTCGCTTTGCTTCAACGGTCTCACGGAGGCTCCCGCTCACAATCCGTCAGCTCCTTGCTCAGGAGCCCGACCCTCAGACTATACTATCCGTAACCGGTCACGTCAAATCCCTCCGGAAACAAAAGCGAGTTGCGTTCGCGGCTGTAAACGACGGGAGCTGCCCGGAAGGATTGCAGGCTGTTTTAAGTCCTGATGACACGCACGCGTGCGTGATGTCATTGTTTTTGGGGGTGGCTGTCTCGCTGATACCCTGAGCCAGGTTGACAAACGGGTGTAGCGTCCGCCTAACTGGTAGGCTTGTGCAAAGCCAAGGAAAAGGACAGATGAAAGAGTTGCAAGTGGATAAATGCGAGGTTGTGGGAACCTGTGATCCGGAGGTGATATCCTCAACCTGCTCTAAACGATGAACCCGCGCGCCAATATATTCGTACAGGTATACCCAATCCAAAAGCAAGCGCTCTCGACAGAATACTTACGGGACCGCGTTCACCTGCGACCGCGCGTGGACTCCATCGCGTCCATGTTGCGCGTCAGGCAGTGCGCGGTGGATGCTATTCATGACTATTTCCGGGTAAGACTAAATTCTACGCTGGGGTGATCACAATTCTGAGAGACCTCAGCACGAAGGGTTTACACATGTACATACACCCATCATAACCGGCAACGATTGTGAGGGTGCCGGAGAAACCTTCAGACTGTCACCTGTTGCGCACAGAGCGGGGTCATCTCTCCCCCCGACGGAATTCTTTGATCGGACCGCGTATTTGACGGTATCTTCTCAACTACACCTCGAGGCTTTCGCGCATGCGATTCCGCGTGTCTACACCCTCTCTCCCTGTTTCCGTGCCGAACGCAGTCAGACGAACCGCCACTTGAGCGAATTTTGGATGCTGGAGGCCGAATGGGCATTCATTGATAAAGTCGGAGACGTCTGCGACATCGTCGAAGATTCTGTCAAACATATCCTGAACCACCCTGGGTTGGCGGAAGACCTGGATGCCCTGTGGAGCAACGGAGATGCGGGAAGAAAACAGGGGGTCCTCGAAGTCAAAGGAACGGCACCCTGGACTCGAATGTCGTATACGGAGGCTGTGAAAGAGCTAGAGAAGGTCAAGTCGAAATTCGAGTTCGAACCGGCGTGGGGCAAGCCGCTTCAGAGCGAACACGAACGCTGGTTAGCGGATCAGGTCGTTAAAGGTCCTGTTTTCGTCACGGATTACCCATCCGGTCTGAAACCTTTCTATATGCGAACCAACGATGATGGTAAAACGGTTGCCTGCTTCGACCTTCTCGTGCCTCATCTTGGGGAGCTTGTCGGTGGATCGTTGAGGGAGGAACGGGTTGACCTTTTAGACAAGGCGATAGAACATCACGGGCTGGACAAATTGGATTACGGTTGGTACAGGGAGCTGCGTATGTACGGTGGGGCCCCTCATGGAGGATTCGGGCTTGGGTTCGAGAGGCTGATCGGGTGGATGACCGGCATTGAAAACGTGCGGGAGTGCATTCCGATTCCTCGATGGGCTGGTAGACTACTTTTATGATATCTTCCTTCGTTTGAACGCGTAGCAGTAATACAATGCAGATTACCATCGCTCTCATGGGGCTGCCAGTGATCGTGAACCGATCTCAAGCATGATAAAACTTACCAGAGGTCGTCGTTCAATGTTCGGGTACTGCTCTGGCGGGAGATTTCCTTGTGACAAGCTTTTTATGGTCTTTTGCGGGTCTTCTTTGTAGGCAAGATGGCCGAGCGGTCCAAGGCGTGTGACTCAAGCGAAAGGGAGTGAAACCCCGTCGTTTGCCTGATATTGTCGGGTTTCTCATCACAGTAATTGTGGCGTGGGTTCGAATCCCACTCTTGTCAGGTTTTTTGAGATCGCCAGCAGCTCGTATGTCGCTTTTTTTTTGTGAGGTACAACTTGAATGAGGTTGCAAATGATTCTGCCGCCATGCGGGGCGCTTGTGGAGAGGAGGAACATATCATCGCAATTGAAACATTAGGAATACATACAACACCTCGTCAAAACGGATCTAATATACGTTGCCGCTGCTACCCCGAGTTCGCGAAAGCGCAGCTACCAGCAACCCTGGAGAATTGTTTGGCCGAACGTGCATATCCACGAGATAACTCAGATCCTCGTCGGTTCCTATAATCTCTGCGTCCGCGAGTTGCCACGTATTTGGCACGAACAGTAGTTTCACCTTCAGCTCGCGTAGTTCCGGAGTCGGGGTTATCCTGTATACAAATTGCAGCTCGTTCTCAGATTCCACACGGTAGGTTTCCAGGCCAAGGATCGACTGGTGAAGAGCGATCGCGGCGGTATACCTAGACCGATTGTGAGCTTTCACCTTGGTAGCCGGAGACAGGAATTCGTCATACCAGTCGTACAGCCCAGCATATCTGGGGTCTTCAACTTCGTCCACTTTGCTGCTTCGAATCTTCTCGACTTCTGCCCGCTGGCCCCGTAATACCTCGAGTCGTTTCAACTTCGCCCTGATCTCCTCCTTCGCAGCAGATACTTTCGCGTTCACCCCTTGCAGCTCGTCCGCAGATTCTTGCATCCTAATAATCTGCGAATCGAGTTGAGCCGATGCGGAGGAGACGGTCAATCTTGGCTCTGGGTGGCGTTGTTTGGACCTCGTAAGTGCCAACCGTGCATCCAGGATCTGCTGGGAGAGTGACGATATCTCTGCTACAACAGTATTGGCTTTCTCGTAATCTGAGGCGACAGGATCGTGCATCAGGGTCGTACGCCACACAGAACAGCGAGGGGAACCAAACCTTCTTCGACTAACGGGGCCAGATCGCGAATATCCTTTTGCTTCTCGCTGAGTTTCTCCTTTACAGTTCTCAGAGCCCTCTTACTCTCTTCGTTCTTCCCTTTCAGTTCCTCGTTATCCGCTGCTGAGATAGCCGGCCCTTCTTCGCTCATGATCTCGACGACATACTTTTTCTTCGCGGCTTGTTCGAGGTACCTGAACTTGAGGTTCCTTAGGAACTTCTGAACAGGAGGGAAACACGTCTTAAGATACGCGTGACACCGGGAGCACAGAGCCACTCGCCTTTTGGAACTCTACGTTGGCTGCTAACGCAGCGGGCAGGAGGGCGTCAGGCCCGTCATTAGAGGTCGGCCATTCTTGATCATCGTGGGTCTTTTTCGAGAGGAACTTGGGCTTGGATCTGAGGAGGAGTAGATCGGCATTCTCAAGTTCAGAGTTGAGCCCTTGCGCCGCCTCGTGGATCGCCGAGCCATTTGTCATGATGTTAGAGGCGAAGGTGATCGAGAGTCAAGGTGACGCGACGCGCACCTCACGTGCATTGAGATTGAGTTCAAAACTACAGAGGAATTGAATGAAGGGCTTGGTGTAAAACACATCATTTCTTTGGGTAACACATGACTAGTCTAGTACAAGGATAAGGCGTGTCCCTACCGAGGGAAAACAACTACAGTGAGGCTAAGGGACGAGCTAGCGAACCAACGAGGGAACAACAGTAGGAGAGCGGAGGAGTGGGCGTGTCAAGAAGTGCGATCAACACTCTTCCAATGTAGAACTCGCTACATCTGTAGCATCGCGTTCCTTGCTCTTGAAGTTTGATCCTACCGCAGGAAGGCCTTCAAATCCTTCGCCGCCGGAGAATGTGCCAAAGAACGGTGTCGCAGGGCTAAGTGTAGAGGGCGTCCTACCATGGGACGAGTAAGTCAAAGCAGGGGAAGCAAGCGGCGAGTCCGTGTTATCTTGTTTATCGGCGTAGGTCGAGCGATGGTCGGAAACGTTGTCGGTTCCTTTCGTGGTTACAGCGGGCTTAAATGTGCCGACGTGCCCACCGGTAAATTTCTTGTCGTCAAAAACGTTTTCGTAGGTATTAGAGGAGTTGTTGAAGGCCTGGGACGGACGTAAACGGTCATTTGTGCTGGGCAGATGGGGGGGGATTGTGCTTGGGGAGGATCGTCCTAGAGGCTGAAATCGAGAGATAGAAAGTCCACCGAGGTCAGAAGCAAGGCTCCTGGCATCGTACATCCCAGAATCCTGACCACCGTAACTGTAATCGCGGACCGCTAGGAATGGCTCGGGTGCGGGGGTCGTGAAGTCGGAGATGTTTTCGATGATCTGGTTGGCACCAGCCATCCCTGGGAGGGTAATCTGAGGAGATGATAGCTCGTTGCTGCCAAAGTGGCTGGGAATTCCACGAGCCTGAGCCCGTTGTGCGTGCATTGCGAGGTATAGTTCTTCAGCTGGAGTGTATCCGTTGCGCGCCCTAGCCGTTGTGGAAATGTTTCCGGTGCGTCTATTACGGGAGGGGCCATTCACATGGTCGGGACGACGGCCAAAAGACTCGCGTGTAAGGTTTGAAATATGCGGACTCGTAGCAGCATTCGTCTGGATGGGGCTGGGAATGGTAAAACTTGCGTCGGGAAATCGCTGGTTTCGTTGGGACAAGGCTTGAGAACCTTGCATATTGAGCAATGCCGCCTGTGCCATGGTTAGCCGTGCGGGAGATTGGTCTCCCTGAAGCAAGCGTTCCTGTCGCTATGTGATGTATAACTCAGAGCAGCTCGGAAAGAGGCAAAATGATACCTACGCGAAGTTCTCGTTGTTCAGCCGTGTCTGCGAATCTGACCGAGATACGGCAACCAGTGTCGTTCCACCCGCGAACCATTCGTCCATGAAGCCGTTCAATAGTTTCCTCGGCGGCGGTTCGCGTTTCGAGTCTGTGTAACGCATAAGGTTGGCATTACGACGGAATAGGCCAGTCATACCTGACGAAAGCGATGGTTCGCGGGGGATGACTGAGGCGGGTTTGAAAGAGTCGGCTACTCATGATCTTGTGTGGTGCAATTAGAGCTCCCAAGGTCTGGCCGAACATCACATTAGTTTCAACGACGTCTGTGAGGCTTGAATCACTTACAGACTCGTCGATAGTGAGGGGAAGACTGAGTGATTATCAACGCGCGGCAAGGGACTAAGAAGACCGACACGTACCCCTCAATGTACAGGTTGGTCGATGATTCGTCTTTGAGTTGCTCCATTCTTGTCTTGAACGAGTCTGTTTTTGAATGAGTACGGGTGCTCAAAGGGTGCGGGTAGAAGGCTGCTACCTTTCTTTGAGGGCGTATTGACCTCGGGCGTTTGCACCTTGGCATAAGGTGTTCCGGGGATTTTGTGGACTTGCTGTAGCGGTACGTGAGTAGCGGAAACACCGGTTAAAGAAGACAACGACCTTAGATAAAGAGGGATGCAAATTTCTGTACTTGCGGAGGGTCTCGATGCACCGCTGAGCAGAATCTAGCGACTGGAACAAAACGAAGCCATAACCACTGGGAGGGCCGTAGTTAGGATCGAGTAAGCGGCGATTCCAAGAAAGATGCTCACGTAGGCCGTTCGGAAACGTGTCTGGTAAAAGTTCTGACGCTAAGGACGGGGCCAAACTCCTTGGTCATGTTGTACAGCTGTTCTTCTGGGAAATTCGGGGGCAATCCGTTGATGTAGACATTAGGAGGGATGGTAGAATCTTGCTGAGTTGAAGGAGTGAGAGCGAGGCCTGATGCCGCGTTTGTTTGGAAATCATCCGGGGAATCATTTGTGACTGCGCATGACGGAGAAGATTGTGAAGAGCGATTAAACGGAGACGATTGGGCTAGACGGAGGCCAGGGTGAACAACAGGAATGAACTGGCGAGAGGGCAGTCAGAGGCTTACGTGATAGCGGATTCGAAACCTTGGAAAGCGGGCTGTGGGGTGGAAGCTGATCTTGAACAGAGGTTGGGGACGGAGGGGACGCGATGGTTGGAGGAGGGGTCTGAGACTGCGTGGTGGACATATGGGATGGGAGTGGACGTGTACGGTAGAGATGAGGGAAGTGTTGCTGGTGGGGTAAAGAGGCAAGAGGGGGGGAGACGAGATAAAGCGGGAACGAAGGACAACAAGTTGAATATAAGGAAGATGAGCGAGTGGTTGGATTACTGAAAGAGGGAAGTGACATACCGAGACGCCTGTTCATTTCTATTTTATTAAATCGAGGTCTCTGACAGAGCCAATTTCTGTGGTGGCTTCGATAGCAGGTCCGATTGCCAAACTCTGAATTTGGCCCCCGAGTCCCTTGTTGATTGATTCGATCGCGGCCCAGCGGCCGTAGCCAAGTCTGTCTGTCTCCCATTCACGCTTCCCTGCCGCCGATGACGGGACCGTCCGATTCGCCCCAACCTCCACTCGGTCGGTTCCCGAGATGCCCTCGAAGAGTTGCGCAATCTGCTCTGGTGCCCGCAGATCCGTGCCCTGGAGGATGCCCCTCAGGCGACTCAACGTCCGCTCACTCGCGGTGCTGCGCACGACGGATATCCGTAATGCCTTCTTGTATGTATTCCTGAGTTTTCGTTGCTAAAAACACCGAGAATATGAAGTAGCCGACTTGGGACACGAACGGAAGACGCACCACCTGGATTCTCCTCCGGAGATCGTCGATCTCAGCGAGAAGTTCCTGTTCTTTGCCGTCTGGTTGGTCCAATATCAACCCTGCCTGATGAGGAACGACAACTGGCAGTTCCGCCGGAATCGTGAAGATGTTCCGCATGCACCAGACTTCGAAAAAGTCGAGGGCGATATCCATATGCGATTCCAGTAGAGTCTGAAACGCGACAATCCCCTGTTCGATTTCTTGTTTGCTGTCCCAGTCGTCTCCTCCCGATCCCTTCAGTCTGTCTGCCCGTTTCTCCGCCCAGGTGGTGAGGAACCCTTCCATGGCATCGACGCAGTGTTCCACAGAGTTATTCGAGATGTTGACAATCGTGTCTAGCACAAAGTGGGGCGACACACCAAGCAGTTCTGGCAAGAGCACGGAAGGGGCGGCGGAAATTACGCTCATCGTGAATCGATCGTTGGGAATGAGAAACGCGTGAGGTCACGCTACGCAGCCTGTGACGCGTGACGGCTCAACGTCCCTACACGCCGTACACGTGATGCACGATGATAGGGGCGCCGTTCCCACAACCGGTTCGCAAACCAGGCAAGCTTGTCGCCCAACCACAACTCCGCCCCTGCCCAAGTTGAATTTCTTTCCTTTCTCGGCAAGAGTTTCTTTTCCCAACTGAATATCCATGTGGGTCGCCATTCGATTGACAGGTCAGTAGCTTAGTGACATATCGGAACTAATCTCCGGTAAGTACCTGTCTCCAAGTTTCCGGTCCGGTCCAGAGACGCGGCTCGTCTCCGAGATGGGAATCGATAAGATAAGAAAATGTTGATGCGATCGTAAAATACATCGGTGTATCCATCTCAATCAACAACCCCATGCCCCGACATGACCGAACAGGAGGGGTCAGAAAGGCTCGTAATGCCCACGGAACAAACCTCTTTAGTGGCCCTGAGACTCGTAAATCGTGGGCTCATCGACATCCTCGACCCTCGTTAGCGTGTGCAGTAGTATTGTTGCAGACGTTGGGGTGGAACTAGCGGCAGCAGTTATCGTGGTCGTCGTGCGAGAAACCGAATGTCTTCCTGGTTCTCGAAGATTGAACATCAGTCGAGAGACCAATACACATGCCAGGCTGGCGATCGTATCAGCGACCCTTGTGATGTTCTCAATGTCAGCGAGATGCTTACATGTTTGTTATCGTAGTTGCGGTGCCGCGCGTTATTTCCTTGACGACGGTGTAAAAATTTAGACGCAACTGCCGTGGTGACGACTCACGGTTCCGCGCTTCACCATAGAAATCAGTCCCGTGTTCCCACAAACAGGCAAGGAAATACATACCAAGAATGTGACAATGTTCGACATGGTCGCAAAGCTGATGACTCTGCACCATTCTTTAGCATCCTGGGCCACTTGGCCGCGAGAAACAACAAGTACCCAAAGTATAGGACACCTTGATGGCGAACCCAGTACCATCCATTGACTTTCTACAGGGTGCTCTCACCGTCTCGTATCAATACGTGGGTAAGTGTGCGGTCCTTCCTGCTCCTTTTGTTGATTTGTATTGTCCTCACGAGTGTCATTACGAGCACGACAAGATCGAAGACCATGAAACCGGACCAGGCCACCGCCAGACCTTGGTTAGAACCATAAGTCCAAAGAATGAATGGCTGATAACACGAAAATACCCACGCCATGCCCTGCCAATTGGGAGTAAGGAACGGTGGGTATCAGAAAGACTGGATTTGACTGACTGGGACCACGAGAGACCCGTTGAACAGCCAAGAGACCCCTCGGGAAGTTCTGGCCCCATACCCAGTTTTTCACCTTGAGACAGCAAGTACTAGACCGGTAAATTCATTTCAGCGAGGGGATCAGGTGTGTTTTTAATCGTCATGACTCACCACCAGCCACGATGCCAGCGAGCGCAAGAGAGACTAACCCAACGAGCACCGCACGGCTCCTGTCATACAAGGCATAGGTCCTCGCGATGAAGGAGACTGCCCAGCGCCGAGGTCAGTCTCTGGAACGCGTGATATGCTGGTCATAATTAAACGACATACATCCAACGATCGCTTGCATTGTCATCGCCAGTATTTGATGATATAAACTCAGACGATGGCAGAGTCGATGTAAAGTAGACTCGGGCAAGGCAAACGTCTGGATGATTACTGGGGCATGGCCAAGGACCCCGCAATACCGGTTGAGAAAGAACAGGAGTGATCCCCACTGCTTGAAGTTGTGTCGTGACCAGAATAAGCGACGCTCGCGGTCAAAGGTCAGCAAATAGTCGTAGTAGAGCAACGCTGGGTGGTATGCTGCAGTCAGGACAATAGACAAACATCATATACGCGAAGTATTGCCCGTACTGAACGCGATCGAAGCCATGTACTGGATAGTGAGCCTAACCCAATTCAAATGCCAGACGTTAGGATGCCGGACTGGCGCAGAACGGGGAGAGAAAGGAAAGGCGACGTAACTGGTCCCAACCATTCTGGATGACGGGGCTCACTTGCGAGGGGAAAGCCAACGTTCACTTCCCCTGCAGAGTTGATGACGAACCTCCACCGAGCCGCAAAGGGGCTGCCTGCGCTTTTTTAATAAGCCACAAGTGCCCTTCAGCCGCCTTCTGCGGGATCAACGCCAGAACCATCATCAACGTTCGGGACCCGCCTGGCGCGGGTAACGACTGGGGTATCATATAGGTCAATATTTCAGACCTCAGGCTCTGCTGCCGCTCGAGTTGGCCTCTCCTTTGTTCTGCGACTCCGAGTCTGGGATTTTTGGGTGGTGGTCCTCTGAACGGACGCCGTGCTTCAGATCGCAGTTACCATTGGACGTCAATGCAGGAGAGGTTTGCGTCGAGTTGAATCGGATCAGCGATCCCCGAGCATCCGAGTCTGCGTCGGACAGGGTTCATGTGAAGTTTTAAATTTCAAGGGTCGGAAACACCAAGTGAGCACGTCAGAAGCAGTACACTACAATTCTCCATGGAAGCAGTTTGCCATGTCCTTAGCACGTCTCGCGCGTTTGGTCCTGGCTGCTGCATGCGTGCGCCGTGTAAGCAGGCAGGTTCGGTTCAGACCCTGGCTGTGGGAACGGGCGAAAATTATGCAGTGATTACCACCCAGTCTAGAGTAACGAGCTCCTCGTACCTTCAGCCTCGGTTACTAGCGTATGGCTGCCAGATAGTGCGACAGGGCTATCGTTCCGCAAGGTGTTTCCCGGTGATGATAAGAGAGTGCGTGTAGTTTGGAGACGATAACAGGATTTTTACATCTGATTAACAACAAGTAGGAGACAGAGTTAACTCGTACGGTGTCGTACCTCTAAATCCCTCGACCCCTTCCCCGGCCACGACCTCTGCCGCGAGTGCGCTCTGGCCCCCCCCGCCCCCGTCCCCTGCCCTTGGCTTCGTCTTTTTTCTTTCCTTTTGGTTTCGGTGCATCATCTACCAGGAGTGTATCAAGGGGTAACGCGTCCGGGAGGACGAAATACCGGATATTGTTTCCCCGGATTGAGAGCGAATCCAGTTGCGTTGGTTCCCGGTTACGCGTAGACATTTTGACGGTCTTCAAGTGGGTGTTCATCTGCATATCTACACCTAGGAAGGACCGCCGTAGAGTGAGCGATCTGTGGGCACAAAACCGGGGATGGAAACTACCTGTGACCGTCCCTTGGACGACTGACCCGTTCTTCAGCTCAATCGTCACCGATTCATTGTTCAATTTCATCAAAAATCTGATCGAACAGTCACCCTCGTCTTCGTCCTCCAAAAGATTGTGATAGAATACGAACCTGACGAGCTTCATGGCGGTGTATCGGGGAGGGTCACGCGGCCTGTGACAGGCGTGACAGAGATCATCCGTCCCTTGACTTGAGATTCGCGGTTGGAAGTTGAGCGGACCGCTAACCCTCTCTAACGAATACCGCGATCCAGCAAACTAGCGCCCTTATCTATACCCACTCTCTTTCCTACTCCACGTTCATTTCCACAGCATGCCGGATTATGACGACGAGAACTATCCGCTGACATCCTCCAAGAAGTTTAGCAGCATCAGGCTTCGCAGGTCAGGTATATCTAGTAAACGCAAGAGCGAACTCAAGGCTACAATCTCTGGACCTTACACATTCGATGGAGGTGGCCTTTCTGCTGCTGCTCTTGGCGATGCACCCCTGCGGACTCTCAATGGCACTGGGTCTCCGCACTCCAACACGGCATCCACTATTCTGAGCGGACCGTCCCCACCCCCGCAGACGTTTACTCGAGGTGTCAGGAGAAATAGTGATCTCACTCTGAGACGGCACCACTCTAGCTTAGCTTGGCCATCCAACCACACAGCGATCGCTCCCATTCACGGACCACCTCACCGCCCAACTCGCGCAACCTCACGCCGCTCAACCCAAATCAACCGTGGGCCTCGTTGGTCTGGAACGATTGCAACCGGTATTCTCAAAGGAAACCTTGACGAGGTCACCTCACAGCAGCCGTCACTTTCCGACAAACTGGCCCCAGATCTTAATATACTTGACGTACCTTCTGACGAGTTCGACCCTCGGACTATGATGGAGTCTTTACCAGCGTTGAACCTGGGTCTAACGAGCGCGGCTTCCTTTGGTAGCGTCAAACAACGACCAAGGAGGATAGACAAAACCCTGCGGGCGTCTCGGATAACCTTGCTCTCAGCTCCTGAAACGGCCAATCCTGGCCTGGTGTACACGGATGACAGCGACACGTTCTCTTCCCCACCCTCGACGCCATCCACTCCTGTCTGGGAAACTACGCCGACGTCGTCGATGCCAAAGACAGACCCAACGCTATCTAATAAATTGGAACTCGCAGATGTCCATGCTCAAATCCAAGCCATGATTGACTCGGCTAACCGTCCACTCCCCACTGAATCCGGAGATCATTTTTGTCAAGATCGAGAACCCTCAAACACCCAACGAAGCGACATTCCACTCTCTCTACGACCTAGAAACCCTATACATACATCATTTCCTCCATTCGCGACTGCTCACAGGCGATCCGCGTCGTCTCCCCCTCTCGGTTCAGGCATTTACCGCGCATACCCGCCGGATCTTGGGGACAGGTCGTTGTTTCAGCCGATAACGCCTGCTGTGCTGCACAAACCTGCCCCCCCTGCCCCCCTGTCACCTAAAACAACGCCCGCAAGCCTGGCCTCCGTGGGCCCTGCGGGTTTAACGACTCCATCGACACCAACTAAGAAGCCTTCCTCTGAACGATCCGATTCGCCTTCCGTTTACTCCCAACAAAGCCCTTCTCCTCAAACCCGTGACGTTACTCCGACCTCTTCAAATGCCAGTTCCCCCGATCATCCGTACGCGAAGAGCAAGCACGAACGGCTCCTAGCTGCCATTTCCGAAGGCATATCATCGCCTACGAAACCCGGGCCCATTGCACCTTCCATTCTTAGATCGGGTCGCAGTAGGGTTGGAAACCTCGATTTGACCGGTTCGCCTCTTAGCACAAGAAACCCAGCGGTGCCCATGATAGTTGTTACCGATCCCAATGACGACGACCTCGTGTACAGCGAGTCGGGTTTCTCGATCGTCGATATGTATGCTGGCTCAGCGGAAAGTCCAGAATCCGTGACACGTAGGAGGACTCGTACAGCTAATTCCGTGAGCGATATTCCTCTCCAAGTACCAGACACACGCTGACAAGGCTTTAGTATCAGCATCGAAACGCCATGGATACTCCGACGCTGAGGAGCAGCGTTTCGTTTAACTCGCCTCGGCCCACTCAAGTGACCTGGGAACGTTCTCCCTCTTCTCAAGAGCCTCTAAAGAAGCGCGGATCCATCCTCCGCCCTGGTCTTCCGTCCTCGTTCCTCAGCATGTCCACTCTTCACGAAGTCGAGGTTGCCAAAGTGACCAACATTCCGAGAGACAGGAAGTCATTTTACGCCGCTGTCGGGCTGAAAGGGTTGTTCAGGAGAAGTAGTTCTAAAGGGTCATTGTTTGTACAGGCTCAATCTCAAGCGAACGGCTTTGCGGATGCAATGGGGGGTGGACCCACACCATTGGCAGTGCCAAATCCCGAGGCTGTTGACGAAACTTCGAAGGGCGGGTGGGGGTTGTTCAAGTGGAAACGATGAACGCCTGTATTTCTAGCCGAAAGCGAAAGAGTTGTCAATTTTGTCGAGTTCCGACTTGAATACCAGTCAAATACGGAATATAGAATACAAGTAAGTTAGGGGTTGCGCGGATGAAACCGGGGGTGCGGCATGCCGCTGTGTACAGGTATAAATATAGATCTATGCGAGGCGGGTCCGATAATCGCATCTCATGCAAACAGTGAAGGATGCACATCTTCCGTATAGTCGAGCCTCGAGGTCCTTCCATCCGAGGGAACTTTAGATTGCAGCCGCCGCTTGTCCATCTCTTCTTCCTCGTCATTAGACCACAACCTCGACTCAAACTTGAGTGGAGATCCCTCCCGAGGGATGTAATCCTTCTTGATGGGAGACTCCGACTTGAACAGCCGAGCTGAAGGAGAGAAGACCGGTGCCCTTGGTGATTTCGCCCGGCGCAAGGTGGGAGTCCTGGGAGGGGTAACGATGTAGTTACCCCTCTGGGTGAAAGGGGTCGACCCCGTACCGGAGTCCTCGCCGCTTTCAGTGATGGTAGGGAGCCCTTCAATATATCCTGCTTGGTATGAGGGGATGGGAGGAGGCTGGAGAGGGTAGTCGAGGGACGAGACGTGCTTGTCGATCTCGTCTTGGTAGACAAGTGATATTCCTGCCTCTTGAACGGAGGCCTGATAGTGGTGGATTATCCACTGATTAATCGATTAGCCATGTTCAGTAGTGCCATGTGTGGTAGTACGTACCCTGAGCTGATCGGCCTCTCGTTCCAACATAATTTGTGAGTGCTTCGCGCTACGTAAATCATCCTAAGCTCGTGAGGGTTAGGGGCGACCAAATGGTTGGCAGGCCCAATGACGTACCGTGATGGATGCCATGTTCTGTGTCAGCGTCCTCTGTGTCTTGTTTGATTCCGTCACATCTTCTAACAGTTGTTGGTATCTGATTTCCAATTCACGGAGAGATCTCCCGTAATCATAACACTCGGCTAGTTCAGCGTTGAGATCTTGGTTCTCTCGCTTGGTTTCCTCGAGTTCTTTCCGAAGTGACAGTATTTCCTCGTGAAGAAGTGTTGACGCGTCAGGATCACTGGTAGGTGGTCCGATGTCCGATGTGAAGTTGAGGAAGTGAGGTATGTCACCAAAGTCGAACTCTGAAGATGTGGGTGTGTGGTAGACGGATTCGCAGCTGTACTCTCGAGCCTCAACGATGGATCCATCTGAACCTTCGGAAGCTTCAGGGATTGTCTCCATCTGAAATGGTGGCGTGAGAGG